>Ga0315289_10011453_pt1 | contig 12570 bp, 15 predicted proteins | sample YL17G11_40_MG_FD_203452 | JGI IMG/M metagenome (GOLD analysis project Ga0315289, IMG submission 203452) | Sediment microbial communities from Yellowstone Lake, YNP, Wyoming, USA - YL17G11_40 | ecosystem: Environmental > Aquatic > Freshwater > Lake > Sediment | place: USA: Wyoming | collected...
AAATCCATTAATTCCAGATATTACATTAATCAATATTAAAGTTCCTGGTAAAAGTATTGAGCCAAAGAAATCAATATGCCGTATTGGATTCAAAGATAATCTGCCATGCTCTTTGGCAGTTGAATCTCCCAAAGCATAGGCAGCCATACCATGAGCTACCTCATGAAAGATGATTGAGAAGATTAAAACTATTATTAGAACAATTATTTCTATTATTCCAAACATATAGGGTATTGATTAGTATCTTTGATTTGCTATACTATAATAATTTACTACGAAAAGGACCCTTATGTGGTTTCGTCCACATCGGGGGCTTTTTTAAAACCATGTACTTAGTTTACCTTATACTGAGGAATCTGCCAAATTTCAATCGGAAAACTTGCATTTATTTATCAAATACATTACACTTATTTCATCTTAAATAAAGAGATCAAATCTATGCCTAAAATCTGTGCGCTTTGCGGGAAACAACCAACATTGGTAAGAAAATACAATAAATTGATGTCCCGCTACAATCCAAATCCTAAACATACCAAAAAGCCAAATCTGCAATGGCACACTTTAAAGAATGGCAAAAGAGTACAAGCCTGTACTAAATGCATCAAAAAACTTTCTAAATCCTCTAAGCCAAAAAAGGCTTAATTTTGCGGGGTGTATTACAAAGGCAGTATGCGCGCATGGGGTGCGTGCGATCTGGGTTCAATTCCCAGCACCCCGACCAATCAAGACATTTTGAAAATTGAGACGAGTTTAATTGCTCGCTCGCCCCGCTTTTGTTATTTTTTAGTTTCAGGTTTCTTCATTATAAACAAATACTTAAAACCTCTCAAATAAAAATTGAATTGTCTTGCCCGATTATGCCAAATCTGGGTATTTGAAGTTTGATTTCTTCTCGTCAAACAAACAAGGTCGATCGGCTCAAAATACTTTTCCAGTCGTTGCCAAAGTAGAAATCCGACAGGTGTAAATTTCTTTTTAATCCATTGATCAGCAATAACCCATCCCATTGCCTTGCCCGGCTTCAAAATTCTCGCAATTTCACTCGCGACTTTTTCTAATTCATCGTAAAATTCCGTTTTCTCGCAAGAAATTTTACCAATACACTCCTTGTTGTCAGAATAGTTGATATTATCGGAGTATGGCGAATCAATAAAGACAAAATCAACTGAATCATCTTGAAGCGGAATTTTACGAGAATCGTTTTTGATTATTTCTGGTCTTGTAACATTAAGATCATATCCGATAACTTTTCGTTTCAGATCATTAGCAACATCGATTGTTGTCCCACTTCCACACATCGGATCGACGACTAAATCGCCCTCCCTTGTATATCTTTGAAGTAAATTCCAAACTACCAACGCAGGAGTAACGCCTTTATATCTATTATCTCCGTGTGGAGTATCCCCATAATTCTGTCTCGGAAAGTCCCAAAGTGTTGTTGATTCGATTTCCATAGTTATTTATTTTTAGCTTGTTTTAAAATTGATAAAGATACACTCCTAATATTCTTACTCATAAATTCAATATCATTAATTAACTCAACAATTTTAGCTTGCGTAATAACGGCCGCAATCTCAATATTATTTTCATTCATCCATTTGATATAATTCTCAAGGCTTTTTATCTGAGATTGTTCTTTTGCCTTTTTTGTTCTCCCGTCTACTGTCGGGAAAAGACCTAACTCGTCATAAGGACTTCCTTGTGGATACCTTTCAAACTGATTTTCTTTGTCGAATTTTTTATTAAGGGGCAAAAATAAATGCCCAAAACCGTATCTATTGATAATATATTTTATCTTTTCGTTTTCTATCTTTGTTTTTTCTAATAAATCAAGTAGATCGTGATTCCCAGTAAATTTATTATTTTGTATTCCAGCGATAACTTTTAGATATATTTCTATACCATGTTTGAAATTAAAAATTATTGGAAAAACAAAATACTCGCAACTTTGTGGATAGTCCCCATATATTCTTTTAAGACAAAGGTCCAATGGCGAATCTACAGAGACAACATAATTGCTTAATTTTTCTTTTAAAACACGGGCATTCATTAGGGCACACTGAAAGTATGACTGGGAGATAATCAACCATTCGTATTCTCTTTTTTTATCAAACGAGATTTCCCTTGGTGCCTTCCCCATAACTATAAATAAAACTATTTTAAAAGCTTTTTCAAATCATCGATAAACTTATCAAACATTTTTACCTTGTTGCTCTCCTCGATATCTGTTTCACTCAAAACATAACTGCCGTCTGTATCCATTTCAACAATTGCCCTACCTTTCTTTGTGGGTTTCTTAACTGTTAGCGTTCCGTCCTCGTCGGGCGTTACGAAATAAACTTTGATATGTTTTGTCGCTTCGTCAGAGGCAAGTTTAATTTTCCAATAACCAGTTTGGGCGATTCTTTCTCGCAGAGTAACTTTGCTGGATAATACAGCGACAACCTTACTTGTTCTTAGATCATAAATAATCAAATCTACATCGGGCAAGTGTAAACCAAACTCGCCATAATCAACAATTAAATTTCTTTTTACTAAACTTAGTTCTTTTGATAAATTAGTGCTATTTGTCCTTTCTAAACTATTACCATTTACCACTTGCAACCCTAAAGCGCGAACTTCATCGGTAATAATATATTCAATCATTTTTTCTAAATTTTTGCCCTTGAAGGCACGCCAAGATTGTTCATGGTCGCTTCCATTAAAATCTTTTTTGTGCAATTCTTTTGCTTCTTTTAAAACATTTGAGATATACCTATATGTTTGTAAGCCATATTTCTGTTTCTTCACTTCGTAAATTTTGATTAAATCATTTATTGTCATATTGTTTATTTCTCCATTATCAAAATATATTCTGTTGGATAAATAGAGACTTTATTTTTGTCGTTTATACAGGCAAACCGGCCCGTCTTTTCATCTCTAACAGACGGCAAATTTTTTGACGGTATTTCTCTTTTAATAATATCAGCTATTTTCAATCCCAAGTTTTGTAATTGCTCGACAAAAACTTCTGCGTTAAGTATCTCAACGCCTTTCAAGCTCGTATTGCCGATAACAATACAGGTTTTACCGCCTTTCTTTAGCATTCTTTTCATTTCAACAAATACTTGGTTCATTTCGCTAAAGTATGTTGAAACTTCCTCGGCGGTTTTCTTGTCTTTCTTTAATAATTCTTTTCTTATATTTTCTGCGATTGTACTATTGAGTGTTAAATCTTTCCTGCTATGATATGAAGTCCCAATAAATCGCTTTCGAAAATCACTCAAATCTTTGGTATATTCTAACCACAAGGCAGTGAGCTGGTGCAGGTCCGCGTATTCGTAGGAAGTAACATAAGGCGGCGAAGTAACAATCAAACTAACGCTGTTATCTTTTGCCGGAATTGTCCTTGCGTCCGTGCAAATTACTTTACTTGAAACTTTCAAATAACCTTTTTCTGATAGCAATTCAAATAATCGCGCGTTGCCTCGTAGCATCATTTTTATTTGTTTCAAAAATGTTTTAATTGGTTCTGACGGCTTTTTTTCAAAATCCCTCGTCGGTTTATTGCTTTTTTGTAGCCATATTGAGCAATTTTTGAGAATGTTTGAAAATCCACAAAAAAAGAAACCTTGGACATCTCGATCTTTTATCCTTGAAATCTCAGCAAAAATAAAAGCAAGTTTTCTTTTTTCTTCTGGCTTAAACCAATAATCAATCCTTTCGTGTTCAGGGGCTTTTATATCTATTTTTTCATTGTATGTTTCCAACCTCTTTTGAAAAACTACAAACTCTTTTTCAATTTTAACAGGATCAATTGCTGTAATCTTTGCTCTTGTAATCAAAACAGCGACAGGATTAATATCAACGGTAATTGACGGTCGTCCCATAACTTTCGATTCAACAAGAGTTGTTCCGCAACCGCCGAATGGATCAACAACAAAATCACCTACTCGTGTATATTTTTCCGCCAAGCGAGAAACTATTTGCGGAATAAATTTTGCGGGGTAACGATGATAGCCATGCGTAATATATGCTGTGTCTTTTCTTGTTTTATCGGAAAAAGACCACGATGGATCAATTTTTGTTTTATTCAATAATGAAGCAATAACTTGGCTCATATCTATTTTTTAATTAAGTCGTCCACTTTTACATCTAGGGCTTTAGCAATTTTAGTCAGTGTTTCAATAGTTGGGTTAGGATTTAAACCAGATTCTACCGTAACAACGGTGTTCAGTGACAAATCCGCTAACTTAGACAAGCGATCTTGAGAAATACCTTTTTCCTGCCTGATTTTTTTAAGGTTTTTACCTATTATTGATTTAGAACTATTATTTGACATAGTTTTTGTTAAAATATACTATTATATTGTATCGGTTATAAAGTATCCTTTAACCTTCATCAATTACAATGATACCAAATACTAAAACTTTGGTCAACAAAAATAAATGGAGTCCCTTGTCGTTACCCGAGCCGAAGCGAAGCGTTTCCGCTGTCTTGGCATCAAGATATCAAAGCAAAACGATTTTCAATTTCTCTTAAGAAGAGTTTGGCGGGCAGGCGTTAAAAAATTGAAAGAAAATTGTTTTGCCTTGCTCGCCGAAGTCTGGTGAGCGGAAACGTGGAGCGGAGCTATTCGAGCATTTTTCGTTCAAAATAGGTTCGAGCTTCGTCCAGCAATTGCGACCAAATCGCTTGAAAAACCTACATGATCCTCTATACTGTAAATGCAGCAAGTAAATCCTCATGTGTGGGCTTCCGGATGGTTGCTCATAAATAGCGCATGAGGTTTTGCGTTTTATTGTAAGTTCTTTCAACGCTAGTTCTTGAAAAAAGATGCTGTTTTGTTATCATAAAACCTAGAAGCATGCAATAATAGCTTATAGGATGCTGCGGTCTTCCCTTGGGATTCCAAGGCTAAAGCTGCAGAGAACCATTCTATAAGACGCTGCTTCTAAACAAAAACTCCTATCCAAACGATAAGAGTTTTTGTTTCTCAGGTAGTAATTATAACCCGCATCTATTATTCCAATGAGATTATCGCGCTTACTTTTTTCATTAGTTATTCACATCTATATCCCCTACTGCTTATTCAATAATATTTATATAATGATTTAATTAACAGGATTTAATTATGTCCAAAACTCCTAGGCAAAAAAATCATCAGAATACAATCCATGTATTTGATTATGATCCTACAAATATATCTGAAAAAGCCGTGGAAGATATTGCTACGTGCATCCCTTACAAAGAAACTCCTACGGTTACCTGGATCAATATTGACAATGTTCCCCCTTTTGATGATTTAAATAAATTGCGCCTTGGTTTTGATTTGCATCCTGTTATCATGGAAAATATTCTAGACAAGAATGAAAGGCCAAAAATTGAAATCTTTGATAGCTATCTCTATTTGACCTTAAAAATGATATCTCTTGGAAAGAATGGAAAAAGAATCTCCACTGAACAAATAAGCATAATTATAGCTAATAAATTCCTGATAACTTTTCAGCAAGGCATTGAAGGAGATACATTTGATCATGTGCGAACCTTGTTGCGCCAAGGAAAAAGCCGTATCCGTTCTTTAGGAACAGACTATCTGTGCTATGAACTTATGGATTCAATTGTCACTAATTATTTTAAGATCTTGGAAGATTTCGGAGATAAAATCGAGGATCTTGAGGAAGAATTGGTATCTAGAACCTCAAATAATACCCTACCTAAAATTTATACTCTAAAACGTGAGGTTTTGAACTTAAGAAAAGCAATCTGGCCGTTACGTGAGGCAGTAAGTATTTTAGAGCGCGGAGACACAAATTTAATACAACCAGCCACTAAGATTTATCTGCGTGATATCTATGAACGACTCATCCAAGCCATTGACACTATGGAAACTTACCGCGATATCCTTTCCAGCATGCTGGAAATATACCTTTCAAGCATAAACAATCGCATTAGTTCTGTAATGAAGATTTTGACAATCATCACTACAATCTTCATGCCCTTATCGTTCTTAGCTGGATTTTATGGAATGAACTTCAAGTTCCTGCCCGGTCTTTCTTCCATTTTCGGGCCAATCGCAATCTTCGCATTAATGATTACTATCGTAATCATCATGCTCGCGTTTTTCAAAAGAAAAGGTTGGTTTTGATAAACTTCCCAGCACTCTAGCCAGGTTAGACGTCTTGAGACTAAAAGGTGGATGGCTGGAATCATAATTCCAGCCTTCTGTTTTTATTAATATGTCTTTCTGCAGTTTTAAAAACTTCTTTTGCCCATTCTATGTAACCTTTGGCTGTTTCCAGAGATATCAAAATGCCTTCTCCATATAAATCCCTGTTCCGCTTCATTCTCATCTCATTAACAATCAAGTTAATTTCTTCATTGTTTAAATACTCTGATAGTTTTTTAATCAGCTCTATGTAATGTCCTGTCCTAGATTTCACTCTTAAGTTTTGGGATACGCAAAGCGTTATGGCTAATTTAATAAGCGCATCATAACAAAAACGAAACATTACTTCAGGAACATCTGATTTTCTAGCTATATAATAATCCCTTAGAGCAGATTTATAATATCTTTCTACTTGTTTTGGAGTAAAATTGAATTTCTCAAACATATTAACAAATCTTCACTGGCTGGCTTGAAAAGATATTGCTGATGAATTCATCCTTTTTCTTTATTTTCCTAGAAAAAGCTTCTGGTGTTATATCTATTATATTTATTTCCCTCTTTATCCTGTCTTGCAAAGGCAAGATAACGCGTTTAGCTTCTATGGGAGAATGTTTCCCTATTAATAGAATATCTATATCACTTTCTGGTTCTAGATTATTTTTGGCATATGAACCAAAAATGTAAGCTTCTTTCAAATTTAAGATCTTTGAAAGTTTTTCTTTTAATAAAGCGATAAATCCGTATTTAGATCCGTAGATTTTCTTCAATTCTTTTAAAAAGGGGTATTCTTTATTTAATTTAAAAGATCTCTGGTTGCCTTTTCGGTCAGATACTAGTATCCCTTCTTTCTCTAGCTCTTCAAGCTTGCGAAATAGATTACCCAAGTCAACATTAAGAATCTCAGCTAATTGATTTATGTGATGAGATTTATCAGGATTCAAAAAATAGTAATCTAGTAATTTAATTGTTATTTCCGATCCAAATTTCAGCATATTATTATTGTAATCATTTACAATGATCATTGTAATTATTTACAATGATTCTGTCAATTGCCCAGCCTTACATTGCCTGTGTATAACTAAAGTTTTATTTAATGCATTGTTCCGAAAAAAAGATTAAAATGAATAAATAAAATTAATTCCTATTTATGGTTACTCAACAACTAATAGATTTTATTAAAGAACAATTGACTGACGGGAAAAAGGAGGAAGATATCCGTCAGACCCTTTCACTTCATGGATGGAGTGAAGCAGATATAGATTCTGCTTTTAATATGGCAAAGGTTGGCGCTAATATACCTTCTCCCCCATCAGCAATGCCTAACTATCAAATGCAGAATAATAATTTTACCAGAGATAATAAACCAAAATTGGCTGGTATTGGACAATTATTTGCTGAGGCTTGGAATATATATAAAAAGAATTTCTGGAGATTTTGGCTAATAATGTTCATTTTCGGACTGACACTAGCAGCCATAGTGTTCATAATATTGTTTGGTTTTCGTTTCCTAAATCAAGCGGGGTTAGCGGTACAGATTATAAGCGCTATAGTTTTGTTCTTGCTAGCTATATTTGCAGGAATACTTGTCCAAGTTGGAGCTTTGTTGGTATCTGGCAACAATGAACGCCCAAAAACTTTTAAAGAAATAGTCAAGATCAGCTTTAAAAAGCTCTTTCCTTTTTTGTGGCTGTCCATACTACAATCTCTAGTAATAATGGGAAGCACAATACTTACAGCCCCATTAATCTTTTTAGGGATGTTCGGATATTTAAATTTATTCTTTGCTATTGGATTAGCCATATTGTGTTTAGTGCCCGGCATTATTATGGGCATGTGGTTCAGTATGGCAAACTATGTCTTGCTATTTGAAAAAGAAAAGGGAATCAATGCTTTACTAAAAAGCAGATATTATGTAAAAAATTATTGGTGGGCAGTGTTTGGAAGACTTTTATTGATTGGTTTGTGCCCAGGAGCAATCAGTATAATGCTTGATTACATCAAAATCGTACCCATAGCAGTGGGGCTACAAATCATATCTGGATTATTTATAGCGCCTATCGTATTAGGCTATAACTTCTCTGTGTACAACAGCGCAAGCAAAGTAGCTAGACGAGCTACGTTTGGGCCAAAATCAAGGGAGAAGATTTTGTATATTATTCTGGCCATCATTGCCCTAATTGGAATAGCATCATTCTTTGTCTTCGGAGCTAAAATATTAAAAGGCATATTAATGCAACATCTTCTCAGAGGAACACAGTTTACTGATCAGGCTTTATCACAATTTTCTAGCCAACAGATAACAGACTTAGCCCACGTACAAGCTGCAAGAAGTTTAGCTAATCTATTATATACAAAGAATAATAGCTTTGATGGTCTCTGCTTGGATAATAAATTGAATAATGCTCTGCCAGAACTCAGTAACGCACCAACAGACATTAATATAGATTTCTGTGCGGCTTCTGACACAAATTATTGTGTGTATTCCGTTTCAGATAATGGATGGTATATCTGTAGCGATACAAGCACGGCAATAATATATACAACGGCACCATATTGTTCCAATGAGCATATTACCTGCAAATAATACTCTTGACTCTATTCTTTCATCTGCTACAATGCAAAAACCGACCATGATAGTCGGTTTTTGATACCATGAAAGTATCTGCCAAATCACAATATGGTTTGCGGGCATTAACATACATTGCCAAATTACAAAGAATTTGCTCACTAAAAGAAATAGCTGCCAAAGAAGCCATCTCTTTTGATTATCTGGAAAAGATTTTGTCTCAACTAGAAAAAGATAAAATTATTAAATCCAAATTAGGCACAAAAGGAGGTTATCAGCTAAACAAACCAGCTGATAAGATAAAAATGATTGATGTTATCAATGCCTTGGATTCCCAGCTTATCTCAATACAATGCTTGCAATCAAAAAACACTTGCCCAAGGAACAATAAATGTCAGGCCCAGGCTTTATGGAAAATGCTAGAAAAACATTTAAGCCAGTTTTTATCAAAAACAACCTTAAAAGATTTAATCAAATGAAAACAATATATTTTGATTACGCAGCTACAACCCCAATAGATCCAGCAGTTTTCAAATCAATGCTTCCTTATCTGAAGAATGAATTTGGCAATGCTTCATCTATTCATAGTCTTGGCCAAAAAGCCCAGATAGCCATAGATAAAGCCAGAAAACAAACTGCTGATTTTTTGCATTGTAATCCTGAACAAATAATATTTTGCGGATCAGCCACAGAAGCTAATAATATAGCAATATTAGGACTTACTAAGGACAAGCCCAATTATCATGTTATTACAAGTAAGATTGAACATCCTTCTGTTTTAAATACTGTCAAACAGCTAAATGCAGAGGTTACCTATCTCTCCCCTGCTTCTGATGGAGTAATAAGAGTTGATGATGTAAAAAATGCAATAAAAGAAAATACAATTCTAATTTCCATAATGTATGCCAATAATGAAATTGGAACCATTCAGCCAATAAAAGAAATTAAAGAATTAATTGCAAAAGCAAATCACAAGATATATTTCCATGTTGATGCTGTTCAGGCAGCCAATTATCTGGATTGTAATGTTAAGAACATAGACCTTCTGACCTTAAGCGGACACAAAATATATGGTCCAAAAGGAATTGGTATTTTATATGCCAGAGACATCAAATCATTAAAACCAATTATTTATGGCGGAGGGCAGGAATCTGGCCTTCGCCCTGGAACAGAAAATGTAGCTAATATTGTTGGTTTTGGCACAGCGATATCTTTAATCAAAAGACAGAAAGATATTAAAAAACTCAGAGATAAGATTATTAAAGAAATATTAAAGATTCCTGGAGCTAAATTAAATGGTTCTCTACAAAACCGCTTGCCAAATAACATTAATGTAAGCTTTAAAGGAATCGAAGGAGAAAGTCTTTTAATGCTTTTAGACCAAAAAGGCATAGCTACTTCTACTGGCTCTGCTTGCTCGTCAAAAGAATTAAAGCCTTCTAATGTGCTTCTAGCCTTAGGCCTTGAACCAAAAGAGACTCATGGATCATTAAGAATAACTTTAGGAAGATTTACTACCCAAAAAGAAGTTGATTATCTTTTAAAAATACTTCCTTTGGCAGTAAAACAATTAAGATCATTGTCTCCTTACTAATATGAACTCATATTCTAAAAAAGCTATAGAGCATTTTAAGAATCCAAAGAATTTTGGAAAAATGAAAAGCCCTGATGGCATTGGCAAGGTAGGCAATATTGTCTGCGGTGATGTAATGTGGCTCTACATTAAAGTTAAAAAGGATATTATTACAGATATTAAATTCCAGACTTATGGATGTTTGGCTGCTATTGCCTCAAGCAGCGCTATTACTGAAATGGTAAAAGGAAAAACCATTAAACAAGCTTTAAATCTTAATCGCCAGAAAATAGTTGATAATTTAGGAGGATTGCCGGCAGTAAAGATACATTGCTCTGTTTTAGCTGTTGATGCCCTATTGGAAGCAATATATGATTATTTATTAAAAAACAAACTACCCGTTCCTGCTGATTTGATTAGAAAACATAAACAGATAGAAAAAGAAAAGAAAAGCATTGAGAAAAGATACAAAAACTGGACAGATTTAGAAGAGAAACTATCACATTAACTCCAATAGTGGCTCTTCCCAACCAAAACAAGTTTCCCGATTTTTAAGAGCATCAAAAGCAGTAACATATGAAGGACTAAGCCGAATGTATTCTTTAAGAACATTAACTGTCTCATAAATAAAATTTCCAACAGTGCCGTCAGAATCGTCAACACCGCCTTGGCATAATTTTTTATCAAGTCGCAACAGCATATCAACAAGCAATGTAGTGGTTTTTTTATTAATTGGCAAATCAGAAATTATAGCTGATAAACGATTGCATCCTTCTGCAAGCGAATTCTGATAAGCAAACCATGTTTTAGAAGGACCATCATATGGCTTTATATACCGCATGGCACCAGTAATTGATTTCTTGATCGTAGCCAGTTCTTCCTTATTTAACTCTTGTAATCGTCCGCTACACTGGGCACAGCTGATGTATTTTTTGTCTGTATCTCCAAGCGGCTGGCCCATCATTGCTGCATGGATTGCCACAGCCACCATATGTTTGCACAAAGTATCATTCTGTCCAAGATAACAATCACAACAACCACGATCGTGATAACGCATATCCACAAATACATGATACGGCTTACTCCCCAAAACAATCGCCGAAAATCCTCCCATGCTTTCTTCTAATTGCGTCACTCTACCATTCTCATACAACGCAACTGCTTTTTCAAATGTGGCACGATCTGTTGAAAACTTTATCTTGTTAATATCGTAAATAGGAAGCATATTTTTCAATTTTAATCCACTCGCTCTAAAATTCTAAAACCATCTGTGATGGTATCGCAAAGATAATTTTCCAGTTGGCTATAATCTCCTTTAGTCTGAGCCTTATAAAGATAGGTGTAGTACAGCCGTTTTTGCTCTTGTCGGATAATGGCTGGGGCAAGATTTGATTTTAAGAACATGGCATTCATGAGCAATCTACCGACACGACCATTGCCATCAGAGAATGGATGAATCTGCTCAAATTTACTATGTATGTTAGCAGATAAAGCAACTATATCTTTGGTTCGTTCGCTGATCCGAGCAAAAACCTCTGGCATTAATTTAGAAATGCTTAGATAATTTGCAGTTGGCAGATCAATACCAACGATCCTTGCAGCATGATGACGATATCTTCCAGCATCAGGCCTAATACCATTCATCAGAATGCTATGGAGTTTTAATACCAAATCTTCATTAATCTTTTCTCTTTTGGCGACATGGTCAAACAGATAATTTAAGGCTGCTTGGTGATTCTTGACTTCTAGATGTTCAAACAAGCTTTTATTTGGTAAAGCAACATTATCAAAAAGGATAGCTGCTGTGTCTGGTTCAGTAAGAGTGCTGCCTTCTATGCGGTTAGTGTGATAAGTAAGCTTTAGAATAAACTGATCACGAATGTCTGGATTGCTTAGGATCTCGTTGATGATGCTCTTGTGCTTGGATGACCTCTGGCATAAGGCTTGTTTCTTAGAAACAAGTTGGTAAGCAGGAATAATCTTTTGTCCAGTTAATTCCAAAAAAAGCTCTTCTATCGCAGCTTGCATTTTAGGTCTAGGAATAGCCTTGCCAGTCCACCAATTATTAAAAGCAACAAAAGACACACTGAGCTTTTCAGCTAGTTTGGTTTGGGTTAAGCCAAGCATTTTTCTAATAATTTCTAATTTTTGGCGTATGGTCATAATATTCCTTTAATTTAACCAACGTGTCAAATCATTTAACTAAGACACCGTAATCATATTTATCCATCACATATTTAGACACCGTAAAAGGAACTTGTTTTTTGTATTTATCGACCATTT
>Ga0315289_10011454_pt1 | contig 12570 bp, 8 predicted proteins | sample YL17G11_40_MG_FD_203452 | JGI IMG/M metagenome (GOLD analysis project Ga0315289, IMG submission 203452) | Sediment microbial communities from Yellowstone Lake, YNP, Wyoming, USA - YL17G11_40 | ecosystem: Environmental > Aquatic > Freshwater > Lake > Sediment | place: USA: Wyoming | collected...
GGGACAGGTCGGAGTCGCCCCCTGCAAAGCGAAAAGCACTTTATCCCCAAGCTGCTAGCCGACTCACTGGGATTATCCTGCACTCAGGCTTCGGCAACTTGTACCGCGGCCGACGCGTTTTGAGACAGCCTCTAGACCACCGAAGCAACGGTATTCGGTACGGGGGCAATGGGATGACAGGTTGCGGTGCGGAGAAGGCTTCGGCCTACTGCGCCTGCTCGCTCTTCGGTCTTGCGATGACCTGCTGTTCGACGGGCTCATCCGATTCCAGCAAGCCGTCTCGGAAACGCAGTATGCGCTTCGCGTACCTGGCGACATCGAGTTCGTGGGTGACGATGATGACCGTCCTGCCTTCCTCGTTGAGCCGCTGGAAGATCGCCATGATCTCTGTTCCGGTGGTGGTGTCGAGGTTACCCGTCGGCTCGTCTCCGAGGATGAGCGGGGGATTGTTAATCAATGCTCGGGCGATGGCCACGCGCTGCTGCTCGCCGCCGGAGAGCTGCATCGGATTATGGTAAAGCCGGTTCCCCAGCCCGACGGACTCCAATGCCTGCCGAGCCATTCTGATGTCCTTGCGCTGGTCGGAGTACATCATCGGCAGCAGGGCGTTCCTCACCGCCGACATCCGGGGCAGTAGATTGAAGCTCTGGAATACGAAGCCGACCTTGCGATTCCGGATCGCCGCGCGGGCGCCCTCGCTGAGCTTGCTCACATCGGCGCCTTCAAGGAGGTAAGTCCCCGATGAGGCGCGGTCCAGGCAGCCGATGAGGTTCATCAGCGTGGATTTCCCTGACCCCGATGGGCCCATGATCGCCACGAACTCTCCCCGCTCGATCTGAAAAGACACGCCGCAGAGCGCCGGGATTTCCATGCTCCCGATCCTGTACGTTTTCTTGAGTTGTTTGATGTTGATGAGCGCCATGTTCACCATCCGGCCTGATGGAGTATTGGAGTATTGGGAACCCATCACTCCATTACTCCACCACTCCATTACTCCGTTACGCCATGTTCCTATCCGTACCTCAGCGCCTCTATGGGATCAACCGACGCTGCACGCACGGCCGGGTAAAGTCCGAAGATTATCCCAACGAGCGCCGCAACGCCGAATGACATCACGACCGCGTGCGCCGATACCACCGTGTTCCAGTTCGCGAAGACGGCGATTGCCCGTGCGCCCCCGATTCCGAGCCCGATGCCGATTAGCCCGCCGAAGCAGGTAATGACGAGCGCTTCCAGCATGAACTGCCGGATGATATCCCAGCGCGTTGCCCCGACACAGCGCCGAACGCCGATCTCCCGCGTGCGCTGAGTGACGGTCGCCAGCATGATGTTCATGATGCCGATGCCGCCGACCAGCAAGGAGATGCTTGCGATCGCGGCCATGACGATATTGAAGATGCGCTGGGTCTGCTGGCTCTGGCGAAGCAGCTCGGCCGGTATGATGATCTCGTAATCGCGAATGCCGCGATGCTGGCGATTCAGTACCGAACGGATCACGGAGGCAGTCGGCACCGTAGCGGCTTCGTTCTCAACCTGGACGATCACCTCGCTGATCGGGCTGTTGCCCCGGCTCGGACGCTGGAACATCTTCATGGCTACCAGCCGGAGCCCCACGTAATCCGAGGGTATTGCCTCCTGCGAGCTGATCTGGAAATCGCTCAGCGCGATGGTGATCGGGATGTAGACGTCGGAGTTCAGGTCCCGCAGGGCGGCGAACGCCTTCGCGGACCCTACCTCCTTCGGCTCCATCAGCCCCACCACGCGGAACAATTGCCTGCTGACCTTTATCGTCTTGCCGATGGGATCGTCGAATCCGAAAAGGTCGCGCTTCGCCGCCGCTCCCAGAACGCAGACCAGGTTGTGATCCCGAATGTCTTCATCGCGAAGGAATCGCCCTCTCTGCAGTTCAGAGCGGGCGACGTCCATGTATTCCGGCGTCGTGCCCACGATCTTGACCGGGACCGGCTTCTCGCCGATCTTGACGTCGGCGAAGACCTCGCGGAGAGGGACGACGCGGCGCGCGAAGTCACACGTCTTCCCGATGCTCTCGGCGTCCGAGTACTTCAGGCCGTACGGCGAGCGTTCCTGCGCCTTTTGGAGCAGCTCTCCGGTGGTCATCGCGCGCCTGATGTGAACCACGTCAATGCCCATCAGGCGAATCTGCTCCAGGGCCTCCTGCTTCGCCCCCTCGCCGATGGACACCATGGCGATCACCGCCGCCACGCCGAAAATCACGCCCAGCATGGTGAGCGCCGAGCGCAGCTTGTGCGACAGCAGTTCCGACAGGCCGGTGGATATCGCGTCCAGGATTCCCATGCTACTCCTTGTTGGCGCCCGGGATCGGCGGGGTCTGCTTCGGCTTCTTCTCCTTCTCAGGTGCGGGAGCCGAGGCGCCCGCTTCCTGCGCCTCCAGCTCGCGGGTCGGATCCCGGAGCGCTATGACCTGCCCTTTCTGGAGGCCCTTGTTGATGCAGATGAAGTTGTCGTTTTGCTTGCCGGTGTTGACCTGGGTGCGGTTGTACCGCCCGCCATCTTTCACGAAGACGTAGGTCTTGCCGTTGCGCTCGACTATGGATTCCAGGGGCGCGTAAACCGCCCTTTCGATCCGGTCGCAGATGAACTCTATGTTGGCGGTCATTCCGGGCTTGATTATCTTGGGGTCCTTCTCCTTGACGTTGATCGTCACCTCGAAGTTCTTCTTGCCGGGCGTGCCGCCTTCCCAGGGGGAAGCTTCGGTGGCAAGGCTGGAGATATCCTTCACCGAGCCGTGGAAGGTCTTCTCCGGGACCGCCTCCAGGCGAATTAGCACAGGCATGTCTAAGCGCATCTTCGGCGCATCCGCTTCCCCAACCTGAACCTTGACCAGCATGGTGGACAGATCCGGGAGCGTGCAGATGGTCTGCTGGGGCCTGACGGAATCGCCTTCCTGAAGCTTGCGGCGCCCGTCCGGTGTCCAGTCCTTCGAGATCACCACCAGACCGGCCGCCGGCGCCTTTATCACCGCGCTGCTCATGCGGCTCTTTGTCTGTTCGAGCGTGGATTTCGCCATGTCGGCCCGGAACTGCACGTTGCGTATCTCCGCCTCCTTCTGCTTCTCCTTCGACTCGATCTCCTTCTTCTTGAGTTCCAGTTGCGCTCCGCCCTTCGCAACCGCCAGGTCCTTCGAGCGGACAACGCCTTTCGCCTGATCCACCTGCGCACCGGTTACCAGCTTCTCCTCGAGGAGCCTCTCCTTCTTTGCCAGATCCTCTCCGGCAATCTGTAGCTCGTTCTCGTCGAATTTGAGTTGAGCTTCCTGCTGCGCCAGGTCGGTCTTGTTGGATTCCTTGAGGAGATCGAGCTCCGCCTTCACGCGGCCCACATCCGTCAGCCTGTTCTCGTACTCGAGCGTCTGATCGCGCACCTGACGGTCGAGCTCCGTGGTATCCAGCACCGCCAACTGGTCCTCTGCCGAAACAACCTTGCCATCGGGGATCAGGCTGATGATCTTTCCGTTGATCTCCGCAGTGACTGCCACGGATCGCTCCGCCTCGAGTGTGCCTATCTGCTGGAAGCTCACGACAAAGGCGCCTTCCTGCGCTTTCGTCGTTGGAATGTACACCTCGGTCTTCTTCGGCGTGAAGTACTGCTTGTACATCGGCAGGCCCCAGTACTGCGCGGCGAGAACCAGCAGTACTACAGCGAATACGCGACTTCCCCAAATCTTGATTTGTTGTTTCATTTTGATCCCATCGTTGTAAGGTCTTCGCCCATGGCGTATCTCAAATCCACGCCGGCGAGATAGAGGTCGGTCTTAGCCGAGATTATGCCGCTCTCCACACCGGTGAGCGCTTCCTGAGCGGTGAGCACGTCCCGGTTGTCGCCTTCCCCTTCTTCCACCATTCGCTCGGCTATGTGAAGATTCTGTTTTGCTACGTCCAGGTTCTGGCTGAAGATGTCGAGAGATGTGCCGGCCGCTTCCAGAGACCGATGTGCTCCTCTTGCCTCCTCGGCAATCTCCTCCGTCTGGAAGGCGCGCTGCTCTTGAAGCAGGTCCACCGATCTGGCGGCAATGTCGCGCTCCTCCTCACTGATGCGCCTGTCCAGCGGGAACGTAAGCGCCACGCCGACGGTTGTGGATCCCAGGTCGAACATTGACCCTGATACGAATCCCGCACCCGCGTCGGTAGATCGGAAGCTGGCCAGCGCGTTCACCTCCGGGCGCAGCTCATCCTCGGCTATGGCCAGTCTCCGGTTCTGGCTGGAAAGGCGTTCATCGTAAACCGCGAGTTCGGAGCGATTCGCCAGTGCCGTTTCAATCGCCTGCTCAAGGCTGGGCATGGAGGGGCTCGCGTCGGGCACCGCGTCCGTCAGCTCCGGATTCTGACCGACCCCGGCGCCGATTGCCAGCATGAGCGCGTCCACCCTCGCACGGGCCGACTCGCGCTGGACGTTCAGCCGATCCCTGGTCTGCGCGACCTGTACCTGCGCGCGGGAAACGTCTATTCCCCGAGCCAACCCGGCCTCCTCGCGCCTCCGCGCGTACTCGGCTGCCGCTTCGACGAGGCTCAGGGCGCGCTCCTGTATCTTAACCTGCTCTCGCGCCTGTACCGCCCGATAGTAGGCCGCGATGACGCCTCGGACCGTGGACTGCCGGGAGCGGTACAATTGCTTGTCCTGGATCGCAACGTCTGTCAGCGCCTCCTGCACCCGATACGACTTTTCCGAGAGCGGGCCCCTTCCCTTCATGAGCGGCTGCTGGAGCGACAGACCGACCGAGCCGCGGTAGCTCCCCCACCCGAACGGCGACAGCTCAAGCGACGCCCCCGTGCCGGAAACGCTCTCATAGTTCAGAGTGCTATACGCGCGACTGGAAATGCCCGAATTGCCCGGCGCGTCATCGAGGCTTACATCGCTCCCGACGCTCAGAGAAGTGTCAAAGCTCGCGATCCGAGACCGGGACAGCGCCGTCCGGTGACCTTCCGCTGCCTGCTTCAGATTGGCATTTGCCCGCAGCGCCAGTGTGATCGCGTCGGCGAGAGGCAGCTTTGCCGGGACGGTGATGTCCTCGGCACCAGCAGCTCCCTGGGACAGAATGAGCAGTATCAGAACCGGCGCCGTGAATCGCGAGCGCTGCATGGGATTGCCTTTCCGGAGAGTCATTGCAGTCGGCTGTTCTCGGTGTTTCCAATATCTAGCATTACAGGAATATCCGTCGTGTCCTTCTTTTTGAGGCGGTTTTCGGCCCCGGGCGCGCACCAATGTCTTAGACGCACCAACCCGGCAAAAAGTTTGATGGTGAGGGCAAATTTCCCCTGACACGCGCGGCAAGCCGCGCTCCCGGACGCTCCGTCAGCCGGCCTCTACTGTATCGCTGCCCGAAGCATGTCCCCGGGCTTGAGCACCAGAGGCTCACTGAATTCTAACGTTATATCAGCGCCTTTGGTTCCCAGGGATGCCATCATCGTCCTGCCGTTGACTTCGACCGCGGCTTTCGAGCCGCTTGATGTAAAGCGAAGGCTCTTGACTGTCACCTCGCCGTATGCTATTCGGAGAATCTCCTCCTGGCCGCCGGAAGTCCTCGATTCGGAGAATGTGCCCCAGCCGGTGCCCGTGATGAAGAACGACCGAAACTCGCCGTCGTTGACTCTCGGAGCGAAGCCGAGCGAGTGCTCGTCCCCGTTCCAGCCATAACCCGCTGCCGCTTCGAGCATCCACCAGCTCGACATCGGACGCACGTAGTGATCGCCGCACTCCACCTCGTTCCACGGGTTGCGCTTCGTTCCGTCATAGCGATCTCGCGCAGCCTTTATGATGCGGAACGCCTCGTCTACCATGCCTTCCCAGAGCATGTGGCCGGCCACCTGATACTCTATGCCGGTCCACACCTCGTCCGCGTACAGGATCGCCTGCCCCTCGGGACGTCCGCCCTTCGGCCATGTGCAGCACAGCAGGCCCTTGTCCGTGTCGCAGGCGTATATGCGCGGCTTCTGCTCGAAGCCGATGAAGTCCGTGCGGAAGTTGTGCTTGTATATGGATTCCAGCGCCTTCCGAACACGCTCCGGGTCTAGGATGTAGCCCAGTCCGAGGGAGTGCGCCCACCATTGCCCGAAAAGCTGATCGGAGAGGCAGCCGATGCCGTACTGGTGCTCCTTGTACTGCTCGGCGTCGTAGACCTGGATGTAGTACTCGCCGTTCCAGAGCTCCTCCTCGATGAGCTTTCGTCCCTTCTCGTAACGCTCGCGGTACGAGCGGGCAAGGTCATCCTCTCCTTCGATCCCGGCCATCTCCTCGGCGGCCCGGAGAGCCGCCAGGTAGAGCGTGCCGATGAAGGAGTTATGCCCGTACACATTGCAGTCGTACGTGTTCCACTGCGGGCCGTCCATCACCCCGTCGGCATCCTGATCCCAGGTCTCGAAGATGTAGCCCATCGCCTTCTTGACCTCGGGCCAGAGGTCGTCGAGAAATGCCTTATTGCCGGACCGGAGGAACTCGCGGTAGGACTTCAGGATCGTCCCGCACTGCCCGTCTGCCGCTCGTCCTTCCTGCCAGCGGTTCAGGTAAAACGGCAGCACGGTCCGGTGAGGAATCTCGCCGCTCGGGAGCATTTGAACCTTCAGGTCCGTCATCCGCATGGTGCGCTCGAGGTCGGGGAAGAGCTTCGCCAGCGTCTGCTCGTAGTTCCAGACGTGCGTGCAATTCATCGGACAGCAGCCGCCGCCCGGCGGCCTGTGACTCCGCGCGGTGCTCGCCCCGCAGCAGCCTTCGAACCCGTGGAATCTGCCGTCCTCGTTCCACAGGCAGGTCGGACTTCGGATCGTCGAAACCTGGGACCCGACCGCGTCCAGGAACCAGTAGGGGAGCGTGCTGTCGTAGAACGTCCTCCTGAAAAGGCGCGTCATATCCGCCAGGCGATCGAACTCCGTGCGGACGTACTCCACGACCTCCCGGGAGTTCGCAAACCAGTTGTTGTACATGTTGCCGATCCAGAAGCAGCTCTTCGTATCCTTCACCCCGAAGTGCGACTGCTTCCAGTTCACGTAGTGGTTCGGGAAATGCCAGGCGATCACGAAGGCGACCTGTCTTTCCTCGCCCGGGTCCAAAGCGAACGGAACTGCCACCGCGCCGTTGATAGTCCTGCTCTTCTCGGTCGGCCCGGCAGATGAGTCGCCCTTCAGCCTGCCGTTTTCCGAGAAGTCGCGCCAGAGCGCCTTTCGGTCGGTCCATCCGGCCAGCGTGTCTGTGCCCTCAACCAGGGCAGCGAGGGTCATCGTGCCGTTCGTCGCGGCATTCGTCGGGAGGAAAGGATTGGTCATTTGAACCGCCCTGAAGCCGTCCCCGCGCACGGCCTCGTTCGCGTTCCCCCCGTAGCACTCGGACTCCACACCGGTTATCTCCGCGAAGCCGTCCCAGCCGACCGCGTTCTGAAGCAAGCCGACGAGCGAGACCCGGACCGGACTGTGTCCCGGATTCCGCACTGTGAAGATAAAGACGACTGCCGGCAGCCCGGAGTCCTTCGAGTTCAAAGGTGCGAATGGTGAGAACGCTTCGAGTGACACGTCCACGGGAAGCGCCTCGTCCCTGTAGGCCATCTGGGCGATCGGGTACTCGCCGACGAACTCCGTCGCCTGCACGCCGGGGAGGTTGTCGAGAAGGCGCTTCTGCTCCTCGGGGACGACATGGTCGTTCACCGAGGCGGCGGGCTGGAAGCTCGCATCATCGTAGAGTGCGCTGGTCTGCAATAACCTGGGAACGGGCTTTCCGTTGCGCGGCTTTGCCCAGACGGCGAAGAAGCTGTCCGGCACGCAGGCTGTGTGGGACACGGCGTTCACCATCTGCCACTGGCGGAGGGAGCCGTCTCCGCAGAGGGCGATTTGGCCCGCGCCGATGCCGCCCATCGGCATGGCGACGCACCTCAGCGCCTCGCCGCTGTACACCCTCGGCCGCCCGCCTGTCTTCAATTCTTCCGCCCACTCATCAAATGCGTCGGACACCTCTTACCTCCAACTACTGCCAACTTGCGGAGATCCGGGTCATGTTGTAGGGGCGACCCTCCGCGGTCGCCCTACGGGAGGCGGCAGAGCGCCTCCCCTACGTGGAACGCGGATTTCCGCTATTCTCCCAGCCAGGCGATCGCCTCGATCTCGACCCGCACGTCCTTCGGTAAACGGGAGACCTGTACGGTCGCCCGGGCCGGCGGCTCCGTCTGGAAATACCGACCGTAGACCTCGTTCACCGCCGCGAAGTCGTTCATGTCCGCCAGGAATATCGTCGTCTTCACCACTTCCCCCAGCGTCGCGCCCGAATCCTCCAGTATGCTGCGGATGTTGTGCAGCACCCGGTCCGCCTGGGCGGCGGTGTCTCCCTGCACGATCTCGCCTGTAGCGGGGTCAATCGGGATCTGCCCGGAGACAAACAGGAATCCGCCGGCCTTCACCGCCTGCGAGTAAGGCCCGATCGCCGCCGGCGCTCTTTCGGTCCTGATTGGCTGTTTCATATCGAGTCCTCCCGAAGCGGGTCTGCGCGAGCATGTCCGCTCCAACCCGCACAATTATATCCTTCGCACGGGGCGAACGCAAGCGCGAGTTGGTGCTGACCGTGCGTCGGATGCCCTTCTGCAAACCCGCCGGCCTGCCGATAATTACACATATTGTGAACCTCGGCCACGCTCGTTCGCGGGGCCGCCCACATCACGTTTCCGGAGGACTAACGCTGCATGAGAATAGCCAACAGCCTCGAATGGAGGCTATGCCTGCTCGTCACCGGATTGGTTTTCCTCTTGCTCTTCACTGTGGGCTATACGCAGATGTCGTGGCAGCAGGCCGCTCTCATAGAGGAGAAGATGGACAGGTATGAAAGCCTGTCGAACGTGGCCGCTCTCACGTTCAACCCTCGGTTCCGGGACGACGACTCGCCCTACCAGGAGTTCACTAACCGGCTTATTCGGGCGGACAGGGATATCTCGTATGTTGTGATTGCCGACTCGAAGGGACGTGTGCTGTCGGCGGAAACCCGTGAACTTGCACACCGCCGGAGCTTCCCGGACGGCGAGGCCGGACTGGTCGCGTTGCTGAGCCGGCTTGACTCATCCGGTGACCGGGGGTCCAAGCGCATCAGCATTCCGGTCACATTGAGGTCGGGCGAGCGTGGCAGGGTCGTCCTGGGATTCGCGTCCCAATCGGTACTGGCTGCCTTACAGAATATGCAGATCAGGCTGCTCTGCACACTGGCCCTGCTGTTTCTCCTCGGACTGCTCGGCGCGATCTCTCTGGCAAGAACCGTCACGTCTCCCCTCAGGCGGCTCATCACCGCTGCCAGGTGTGTGCAGGCAGGAGACCTCGACATTAACGTGGCGGTTTCCTCGAACACGGAGATCGGCGAACTCGCCGATACGTTCAACCGCATGGTGGCTACACTGAAGGAAAGCCGGGACAAGCTGATCGAGCGGGCGAACGCGGACAGCCTGACCGGTCTGTACAATCACCGATATTTCCAGGAACGCTTGAAGTCTGAGCTCAAGAGAGCAGAGCGATACGGTCGGCCGCTCTCGGTAATCATGGTGGACATTGATCATTTCAAGATTCTGAACAGCGCATACGGTCACCCCGTGGGTGACCTCGTGCTCAGAGAAATGGCAGACATTATGTCAGGCGAGGTTAGAAGGGACATAGATGTGCTTGCGCGCTACGGCGGGGAGGAGTTCGCTCTGATACTGCCTGAGGCCGAGTCTCAGGACGCGATGGCGTGCGCCCAGCGGCTCCGCCTGTCCGTCCAGCGTCACTGTTTCGTAAACAACGGCGGCGACACCATTCCGGTAACAGTCAGCCTCGGCATCGCTCAATACCCGATACACAGCACCGAGCGCGAAGGCCTCATAATGGCCGCCGACATGGCAATGTATCAGTCGAAGTTCCTGGGCAGAAACCGCACCACCGTGTTCAACAATGATACCAGCGCGGAAAAGGGCTGCGACCCATACAGACTCTACCTGCTTCTCCACGCCTCGGATATGAGCACTATCGAGGCGATGGCCGCCGCGATTGACGCCAAGGGGCACAGGTATCCCGGATTCTCCAGGGATGTCACGGATCATTCAGTGGCCCTTGCACAGGAACTCGGGTGGTCCGAGAAGGAGCGCGATGATGTCCGGATCGCCAGCCTGCTGCACGACATCGGCAAGCTCGGCATCTCGGAGGCGATACTCAACAAGCGCGAATCCCTGACCGACGAAGAGCGCGACATCATCAGAAGCCATCCCATGCTTGGGTACGCCGTGGTCGAGCAGTCACCGCATCTGGCCTCGATGCTGCCCGGCATTCTCAACCACCATGAGTGGTGGGACGGCAACGGGTATCCGAACCGCCTGAAGGGTGAGGATATCCCCATGATCGCGCGCATAATCGCTGTGGTTGATGCATACCACGCGATGATGACCGAGCGTCCGCACTGCGGGGCAAGAGTCCCGGAGGATGCAAAGGCGGAGCTGAAACGCTGTGCCGGAACACAGTTCGACCCCGCGGTAGTGGACGCATTCCTGCGAGTCTTGGAGAGAGAGGAAGCCCAGGCGCAGGCGGCATAGCGTGATCGGGCGACCCGGCGACTGGGAGACCGTTTCGAGCGTCGAACGTTCAACGCTCAACTTCCAACGTCGAACGGTTAGAGGCTGTTCGATGTTCAGCGTTGGAAGTTGGACGTTCGAAGTTCGGCCTCTGGGAGCCGCGGTTCAGAACGATCCCGAAATCCTCGCCGTCTTCCGAATATCAATCCGCTCGGCGGCCTCGGCCAGGCCGGGCATTTACGCACGCCCCCATGCGCGAGAGGCAGGCACAAAAAAACACCCGGCGGTCGCCCGCCGGGTTCTTCGCTGTCTGCGAGGTTCATGCCCCGCAGAGGACTGGCGAAAAAGGTTCTCGCAATCACCTACTCTCATTATGCCAGGTTTCGCTCGGAACTCGAGGGAGATTCCGTGACAGGTCACGATCTTTGACAGAAGGCCGTCTGGCGCCGCCAACCTCACCCCCGGCCTGCGGCCACCCCCTCTCGCTCGACTGAGCTCGTCGCAGGCCGAAGCGGAGAGGGGAACCTCTCCCCTGACCCCTCTCCGAAACGGAGAGGGGAAATTTCCCCCTTCCCGTATCGGGAAGGGGGCCAGGGGGTTAGGTCAGAAAGAACGAGCAGTCTATCAAGAATCGTCAATTATCACATCCCAGCCCATGCGAGATTCCGCGCGCCGCGAACTCGTGCCTTCAAGTAGGGGCCGTGTGAGAAGCGCGGTCTGCCGAAGGAGCGTCTGGACACTCCTCCGCCGGGTGCTGGACTTATGGACTCGTATGCCCTAAACTATACCCGCGCACTCGCGCAGAAGCTGGCCGGTGAAACTACCTGATCTTGTTAACTTTTGCTGTATGCGGGCGTATAGACTTATGATGCAGGCGGCGACAAATCGGGCAAAGGAGACGGACGAGGAACTTATGGCCAGGTTCCAAGCCGGCGACTCCGGCGCGATGGAGGAGCTCTTCGGCAGGTTCCAAAAGCCTCTGTTCAACTTTTTCTACCGCATGGTGGGGCGCCGTGAGACCGCGGAGGACCTCGTTCAGGAGACGTTCCTGAAGCTGTGTCGTTTCGGACATACGTTCCGCGGCTCCGACGCGAAGTTCACCACCTGGCTCTATTCCGTCGCCGGCAACCAGTGCCGCGACTACCTGCGGCATGCCGCCAGGCGTCCGGAGACGCCTATCGGTGACCTGGAGCAGAACTATTTCGACAACCGCACGGATCTGCCGAACGCCGTAGGAGACTCGCCCGTGGAGGAGCAGCTTGTCCGCATGGAGACGATGGCGGAGCTGAAGGCGGCGATTGGCTCCCTCCCCGAGAAGGAACGCACCGCCATCATCCTGCGCGAGTACCACGGCCTGGAGTACAAGGAGATCGCGGAGGCGCTCGGCTGCCCCATCGGCAGCGTGAAGGTTCTGATCTTCCGCGCAAGGCAGCGGCTGAGAGAGAGGTTGTCGGATCTGTCCGCCTGAGGCGGGCCGGCCTCGGACGGAGATCGTGAGGATTAAGACTATGAGATGCAAGAAAGCCAGGATTCTGCTTTCCGCATTGCTCGATGGAGAACTTACGCGGAGCGAGGAGTTGGCTCTGGAGCGGCATATGTCGGCCTGCGCCGGGTGCGCTCGGGAGAAGGCTCAGCTCTCCGCGCTGCGGGACTCCATGACGCTCTGGGCGGACGGGGAGCCCTCGGCTTGGCTGGCGGAGAATTTCGCGCACAAGCTTCGGCGACTTGCGGAAGAAGGTGCGGCTGCGCGTCCGGCGGCGATTCGTGCGCGGAGGCGCACCTTCGGCACGGCCGCGGCCGGGTTCGCAGCGGTGCTGGTGGCGATCGGCCTTCTGCTGCACAGTCAGATTTGGCAGCCGGCGGTCCGGGACGTCGCTCAGCATCCGGCGCTGACCGGACCCAGCGCACCACCGCAGGGTGCGCCGACTGAGGCGGCGAAACCAAGCGGTGCCCCGGCGCCGATCAAGGTCATGCCCGTCGAACAGCGGCCGGCTCCGGCCCCGGCGGTGCAATCTGCGCCCGTCTATGTCGGC
>Ga0315289_10011455_pt1 | contig 12569 bp, 10 predicted proteins | sample YL17G11_40_MG_FD_203452 | JGI IMG/M metagenome (GOLD analysis project Ga0315289, IMG submission 203452) | Sediment microbial communities from Yellowstone Lake, YNP, Wyoming, USA - YL17G11_40 | ecosystem: Environmental > Aquatic > Freshwater > Lake > Sediment | place: USA: Wyoming | collected...
ACGGGCGGACTGGCGGTGCATGAGGCCATGTCCTACAGTCTGCCGGTCATTATGGGCCAGGGTGACGGGACAAACGATGATCTCGTCCGCTCCGATAATGGGTGGCAGTTACAGGGTCCGGAAACGCTCGCCGAGGTACAGCTTGAGGCATTATCTGATGTGTCTCGCCTGCGGGCGATGGGAGCTGAGTCCTACCGTATCGTAACGGAGGAGGTCAATTTGGAGAAGATGGTGGAAATATTTATTGAGGCAACCAATCGGGTAAAATCTAATAACCCTGATATCGTCCTACCGCGGAAAACGTAGCATTCCTCAGCGATAGTTTTGCGCAACGGGACCCGATGGAAAATTTTGTCACCAAAAACAAAATTCTGCTCTTTGTATTTGCCGAGGCAATTCTATTGTCCGGCTTTGTTTTGACAATGGCTTGGTTGTGGGACCGCTGGCTGATCCCCGGTCCCCACGGATCAATCCGCTGGATCGGAATGGACTTCGTCCCCTATTGGGTGGGCGTCCGAGCCATGTTGAACGGACAGAGCCCCTACAACCCGGGAACGACGCAAACTATTCAATCCATCCTGCTTGGAGGACCTCCGGAAATCGGGGGCGACCCCATGATGTTTGTCTACCCGGCCTGGATATTCCTGTTGCTTGTGCCGTGGGCCCTGCTGCCATTGCGTTGGGCAGTCGCGCTGTGGACAGGACTACTCCTGTTCGGTGCATTGCACCTGATCGGTTTTCTTGCAATCCGCTGGGGAGCAACCCGACCGCGTGCCACGGCTTTTTGGGCTCTTGTATTGACAGTCGGCGGTCTACCATTTCTGGTAATTTCTGCTTCAAAAGGTCAACTGGGGTTGGTGAGTCTGGGCGCGCTCATGCTGGTCAACCGGCTGTGGAAACGCCACGAGATGGCAGCAGGGATCGTACTGGGACTGGCTACCTTGAAGCCAACCTTAACCGTCATTCCAACTTTGGGATTCCTGCTCTGGGCGGTCATGGAGCGAAAGTACCGCTTGCTGGTAGGTTTCGCCGCCTGCATGGGGATTCTGTTTTTGTCTAGTTGGCTGGCGGTTGGCAATTGGATTCCAGATTATCTCAAGCTGATCAGCAATACGGGTGGAGCGCCAATTCTCTGGAGTCTGGCGATTCTCCCGTGGCCCTGGAAAGCCCTGTATGCTTTATTCTTTGCCGGATTGGTAGTTTATGCTTTCATCATACTGCGGCGTACGCGCAATCAGCCGCAGTGGTTTTCAGCTACGGTCTTAGCCGGTTTAGCGCTTTTCCCCATGCGATGGATTTATGATCTATTGTTGGGAATTCTGGTTCCGGCAGAAGCCAGGGACCTCAGAGGTGGCCTTGCCATAAGTGTTGTCATTGCATTAGTAGTCCCCTGGGGGCTGACGCTATTCCAGCCATCCCTGCGGTGGTCAGCATATGTAGTTGGATTGCCGCTGGCGTGGGCGATCGTGTGGCTGGTTCAATTCATTTATGCAAGGAGAAAACGCCGTTAGATTCCGCCGCAATCCCTGTATTGGATAGCCCGGAAAGGTCCTGTCATAAATTGACCATCCGAGCGGAGCCGTTCGCCGGGCCCCAACTTGGATGTGAGCGCTGCGCGTATAGTTTCTACCAACCTTGCTTGGGGGACTCCTTTTTGAACGAAACGGATTATGGATTAATAAAGACTCCTGTCTGAATTTCACCTGAGCGCAACGCTCGGTTCAGTTCAGACATACGCAACTTGACTTCGTCAGGAACGGACGAATCTAAATCATGATATGGCGACAAACCAACCTGCCCCAAATAATTGCCGGTCGGGAAAACAGATGTCTTGGCCTGTGCATCCCTGGTGATCTTAATTAGCTCGGCTATGCCGGGGGTAATCAACTTCACGGCGCTTGCATATAAGTGAGGAGCCGCAACAGGCAAAGCGTAGTACTCGTCGGTATCTACGCCAATACCATAAGCGCCGCGCATCACCGCGGCGACAATCGCATTGCTTCCAGTGGTACCGCCGACGCTAAAGATGATATCCACACCCGTGTCGATGAGCGAATTGGCTGTTGTCGCGCCCCACTCAGGATCGCCAAAGGTTTTATCGAGCCCGACATCATTGTGATAGATAACCATCACGCTCACATCGGGATTGACATGTGCTGCACCGGCGCGATACCCGTCACCATATTGCTGCATAGAGGGCAACTCATCACTGCCACAAACCGCACCGATCTGGCCCGCCTCCGATAGTGAGGCCGCCAGCGCACCCGCCAGAAAGCCGATCTGATCCTCGGGGAAAACGAGTCCGCTCAGGTTTGGACTGAATTCCTGATTCGCCGATTGGTCCTGGTCCACGCCAATAAAATACGAATCGGGATATGCCCCGGCCATAGCACGCGTGGCATCGCTCATCCCACCCCCAACCGTTACGATGGCGTCGTATCCAGCCTCTGCAAAGACACGGATATTCTCTTCATAATCCCTGGCATCAACCGTCTCGATAGAGGCAGTCCAATCGGCCACCCCAGCGGTTTTGGCCCGCTGTACGCCTTCCCAGGCAGCCTGGTTATAAGCCCGGTCATCACGCCGACCGACCTCGGTCACCAGGCCAACGCAGAAGACCTCTGGTTGCACACAATCGAGGGAGGCAGGCGTACAGCCAGGCAGGAACAGCCCAATCATGCAAACGAACACGAACACTGCTTTCCATTTCAACATTCTTCTTTACTTTCTCGTCCACTATTCGGACTACTTGCCTGCTACAGATTACGAAGCCTGCTTGCCCATTCCGCGCCTGACACCCAGCATGGTGAGGAACGCCATGCTCATGAATACAAAGCTGAATAGCCAAAGCCAGCGATATTCGCTTCCCAGGGCACTCACCAGCAACCCGCCCAGGGTCGGACCGAGCACAGCGGCCAGTTGGGATGAGAAATAATACAGGCCGGTGAATGCACCGATCCGGCGCTCATCGCCATGGTCGTAGACGAGCGGCAGGCTGTTAACATTGACCATGGCCCAGAATCCGCCGGTTACGATCAAGACGATGGCGAAGAGGATGGTTCCCTTAACAAAGAAAAATCCAAATAACAGGAGTGCGATCAACCCGATCAGCCCGACGCGGATGATCTCCCCGCGCCCGAAGCGCGTCCCCAGGAAACCGGCCGGGATGGAGAAGATGATGAAGGAGATTGTCACCAGACCCGCGTAAATCGAGGCGGTTCCGGGTCGCATGCCCAGCGAGAAGACTGCGAAGGATGACAGTCCGGTCTCGAGGGCATTGAAGGCCATGAACCAGAACAGGATGCTGAGCAACACAAAGATACCACTCTTATTGGGACTGGAGAAAAGCATGCGGGCGTTCTTGAGCACATTGGGCTTCTCCGTATCCTCGCCACCGGGCAGTGTGCGCGGCTCCTTGACGAAGAGGATAGCTGTGGTCAGGGCCACCGCGGTGACGATGGCACCCGCCACGAACGGCATCACGCGGGCCATCTGTGGTGAAGATGCCTCGAAGGCATTGAAGATCATCCCGCTGCCAAAGTAGGCCAGCAAACCACCCACACCCCCCATCAGGTTGATGACGCCGTTGGCTTTGCTGCGGTCATTCCTTTCGAACAGATCGCCCAGCCAGGCAACTGTCGGCGAACGGAACAGCGCCATGCCGAAATTGGTGATGAGAATAAAGACCAGAACAGCCAGCAGGGATTGCGCCACCGGAACGAACACGAAGGCCAACAGGGCAATTGGCGCGCCGATCAGGATCCACATCTTGCGGCGGCCCAAGCGGTTCCAGGTGCGGTCACTGACGCTGCCTGCCCAGGGAGCAATGAACATGTTCAGCAAGTTGTCCCAGGTCATAATGAACATTGCCAGGCTGGGAGCCAGGCCAAACCCGACAATCGTCGGGAGGGCCCGCCCCTGTGCAAGCAACTGGCGTTCGAACTCCGGGTTGCCTGCTTGCAGGATGAGAGGAATATATTGATTGAAGATCGGCCAGATGATACTAATCCCCAGGAACCCAAAACCAAGTAAAAAGGTCTTTCCCCACGGAAATCGTTTTTTCTCCATTTGACTGTCTCCTGTTCTGTGGATTTATTCTTCCTTGGTGTGGCTTTGTTTCTGGATGAACTCTATATCTTTCGCGTCCAACGGAGCGTTTTCGAGCATATCCGGACGACGTTTGAGTGTGCGTAGTAGCGACTGCTCACGCCGCCAGCGCGCGATTTTGGCGTGGTCGCCGGAGAGTAGGATTTCAGGGACGCCCCAGCCGCAGTACTCGGGCGGACGGGTATAGTGCGGATATTCGAGCAAGCCGGTGGCATGGGAATCGTCGAACGGACCGTCGGGGTCGCCCAGTACGCCTGGCAACAGGCGCGTAATGGCATCCACCAGGATGAGCGCCGGGAGTTCGCCACCAGTCAGCACATAATCGCCAATGGAGATTTCATTGGTGACGAGGTGTTCACGGATGCGTTCGTCCACGCCTTCGTAACGGCCACATAGCAGGGCAATGCGCGGTTGTTGGGCCAGTTCCAGGGCAATCTTTTGATTGAAAACACGTCCCTGAGGAGTCAGCAAAATCACCGGGCAACCGGCCGCAGGCGCTGCCCTGAGCTTGTCGAAGGGTCCGAGCACGCTTTCGATCGCTGCAAAGACCGGCTCCACTTTCATCACCATCCCACCGCCACCGCCGTAAGGCTCATCGTCGGTAACATGGTGCTTGTCCGTGGTCCAGTCGCGGATGTTATAAACTCGTACTTCAATCAACCCGCGCTGGCGGGCGCGTTGAAGAATACTGCTTTCAAGGTAAGGGGGAAAAACGTCTGGCAGGAGCGTGAAGACGTCGAACTCCATGCGACCATTCTAGCCGCGAGCGGGATGCCTGACAAGAGGGTTGGCAGGGATTGACGCCCGTTTATATCAGATGGTAAGATGACAATATGTACCTGCGAGGTTCAAAGTGGAATATGCGCCACCGACGTCCAAGAATCAACTGGTTCTTGGTAGTCATGGTAATAATTCTGATCGTGATCGTCACTTACATTGACCGGTTTGTCTTGCCAACGGCACAGGCACCGTTCATGCCAACTCCTACGACCACGCGTGAGCCTGAGTCTTATGTCACCGAGGCGGAGGGACTATTTGACCAGGGAAAACTGCTCCAGGCGATTGACACATACACGGAAGCCATCCGCATCAAGCCGGACGACCCAGCGATCTATATCGCCCTGGCGCGCGTCCAAATTTTTGCCGGAAAATATGACGACGCTCTGATCAATGCCGAAAATTCTCTGCTGCTTAATCCTAACAGTTCAATGGCATATGCCGTGCGCGGCTGGGCATATACCCGGAAGGGCGACTTTACTGATGCAGACGAATCTCTGAAAACTGCCGTGCAATTGGATCCTAACAACGGCCTGGCCCACGCGTATAATGCTTTTTTATACGGCAAGATGACCGAGGACAATGCTGGCCCGTATGTTAACCCCATTCAAACAGCCATTGACGAGTCCAGAACAGCCACCACCCTGGCACCCAACAGCCTGGAGGCGTACTGGGCACGTGCCTACGTCTTGCAACTTACCGATAACCGCGAACAGGCTGTTACAGAATACCAACATGCCATTAACATCAATAAGAATATCTCCGAACTTCACCTGGAACTCGGCGTGACGTACAAAGGCCTGGGAGTGATTGACCAAGCTCTTCAGGAATATATGCAAGCTAATACAATCAACCCATCGGACTTTCGGCCTGATCTTTACAGCTCACGCGCCCTGGCATCCATCGGCGAGTTTGCCAAGGCCGCCCAGTATGCCGAAACTGCCGTCAAGGATGCGTCTAACGACCCCTATTTGCATGGTAACTGGGGTTACATGCTCTATAAAAACTACGAGTGGCCTGCGGCTCTTGACCAGTTTGCGCTGGTCATCAACGGCGGTAGTACGGCGGATGGTCAGACTATCCAGCCTTTGCCTCCGGCCGGCAATGACATCTGGTCTGGCGCGGATGTCTGGATTGCCCAATATTATTATTATTATGCCATTCTATTGGCCCAGAGCGATCGTTGCAACGAGGCCTTGCCCTTGACACAGACTATTTTAGATTCCTTCCGGGCGAATGAATACGCCGTCTACAACGCCCAATACGCCCAGGGGCTTTGTGCCGCAAGCGTGGGGGCACCTTCTCCACAACCTTCGGCGACCCCCAGAACAACTCCGACGCCATGAAGGTAAACCGCCGCCGCACGTTGTTCTACCAGCGCCGGACATCCAATCTGTACCGCCTGTTCTTCCTGGCAATCTTCGTCCTGGCCGGGGTCTGGTTTACCACGCGGTTGGGGACAGGCGCCATTCGCAATCCTTTTTCTCCCACCCCTACCTCCACGCGCACAATAAATTCCTTTGTCTTGGAGGGAAATGCCTCCTTCGATGCCGGCAACCTGAACGCCGCCATTGCAGCCTACCAGCAAGCCACTCAGGTTGATCCAAGCGATGCGCTGGTCTGGGCGGAACTGGCCCGCATCCAGGCTTATTCCTCCAGTTTGCTATCCAACGATTCCGACCGTCTGTCACGGCTTACGGAGGCGCTAAAGTCCGCTGACCAGGCGAAAACCCTTGCACCTGACAATAGTAATGTCCTTGCCATGCAGGCATTTGTTTTGGATTGGAATGCCGATCCTGCCCTCGATCCTCTGCGCTCGGGGGACAAGACGGCCGCAGATTTCATTTTCGAAGCCGAGCAGGATGCGGTGCATGCTCTCTCGCTGGATAACCATAATCCCCTGGTACTGGCATTCTACGCTGAAATTCTGGTGGACCAGCAGAAATGGACCCAGGCGGAACAGTATATCCTGCAAGCCGTGGAACTCGGCCCTCAGGTGATGGATGTGCATCGTGTCTATGGAGCATATCTCGAGTCCACCGAAAATTACCGCCAGGCGATCGAGGAGTACCAGCAAGCGCTTGTGATTAATCCAAATCTGACGTTCCTCTATATTTCCATCGGGCAAAATTATCGTACGCTGGCTTTTCGCAGCACCCTTCCAACTCAACAAACAGAACTCTACAAACAAGCATTGGAGAACTTTGCCAAAGCGGCCACCATCGACGACCAACTTAAAATCAAGGACCCACTGCCTTACCTGGCTATTGCAAAGACGTATGCCCAACAAGGCGAGTTTTTTGCGGCTGCTTTGAATGCCCAGAAGGCCATCGAGCTGGATCCGACCAACGCCGACCTGTATGGTCAGCTCGGAAACATCTACAAAAGGGGGCGCAATTTTGAGACCTCCATTGTCGCATTAAGATGCGCCGTAGAAGGCTGTACTGCAGCGGAATCATGCGAGGCGCGCAACGCCGGAAGTGATTGCGTTGGCGTCGAAGTAAAGCCTCTGACTCTGAACCCCAACAGTGCCAGTTACTATCTGGACCTCGGCTCTGTGTTATCGGCATGGCCAAACAAGCCCGGTTATTGCGTTGAAGCGGTGGACCTCCTGACAAAGATCAAGAATGCTTACCCAGACAACTCTATCATTGTCCGCAATGCCGACGTTGGCCTGGGGATCTGCGCGGAAGTCACCGCTTCCCTGACGCAGACACCGGTCACCACGCCGGGCGTTACGACGGTTGCAACACCCACGTCCAATTACACGCCGCAGCCGTAGGAAAAGGTAAAAGGTCCACGCCGAACGGGGTGGAATATCAGAATTTCGTTAATCCTCGCTTTTTCCCCTTGACGTTCATCCAGAAGGCATGTATCATAAGATTAGCACTCGATGTGTTAGAGTGCTAAATTTCTGTAATAATTTCTTCAGGAGGCAAATATGGCACTTAATCTCAAACCCCTCGGCAGCCGTGTCGTGATCGAACCCATCGAGCAGGAAGAGATCACTGCGGGCGGCATCGTGCTCCCCGAAACGGCAAAAGAAAAACCCCAGCAAGGGGCAGTCCTATCCGTGGGTCCTGGTGACCGTGACGAAAGCGGCAAGCGCATCGCCATGGACGTAGCCGTCGGCGATAAGGTATTGTTCGCCAAATATTCCGGCACCGAAATCAAAATGGATGGCAAGAAATTGCTCATCCTGCGCGAGAGCGATCTTCTCGCCATTGTTGTAGGCAAGAAATAATCCCGAAACTGGAGGAATGAACTATGGCAGCTAAACAACTCGTTTTTTCCGAAGATGCGCGCCGGCGCTTGCAGCAAGGTATTGATACCGTCGCCAGAGCCGTCGCGACTACCCTCGGTCCCAAGGGCCGCAACGTAGCCCTGGATCGCAAGTTCGGCTCCCCCACCATCACCCACGACGGCGTGACCGTGGCCAAGGAAATCGAACTCGAAGACCCATTTGCTAACATGGGCGCGCAACTGCTTAAGGAAGCCGCCACCAAGACCAACGACATCGCTGGCGATGGCACCACCACATCCACCGTCCTGGCGCATGCCATCGTGACCGAGGGCTTGAAGACCCTGGCGGCGGGCGCCAACCCGATGCGCCTCAAACTCGGCATCGAGCAGGGCGTAGAGGCGGTCGTTGTCGCTCTGCGCAAGATGTCCCAGAAGATCGAGACCAAAGAAGAAATCGCCTCGGTCGCCACCAACTCCGCCGCCGACCCCGAGATCGGCAAGCTGATCTCCGACGTGATGGACAAAGTTGGCAAAGACGGCGTCATCACCGTGGAAGAATCCAAGTCCCTGCAATTCGAGACCGAATACGTCGAAGGGATGCAGTTCGACCGTGGCTACATCTCGGCCTATTTCATCACCGATGTCGAGCACATGGAAGCGGTCATTTCTGAACCATATATCCTCATCTACGAGAAAAAGATCTCCGCAGCCCAGGATATCGTCCCGCTGCTTGAGAAACTCGTCCAGATCGGCAAGCGCGAACTGGTCATCATCGCCGAGGACATTGACGGCGAGGCTCTGGCCACGCTCGTCCTAAACAAACTGCGCGGCATGTTGAACGTGCTGGCCGTCAAGGCCCCTGGTTTCGGTGATCGCCGCAAGGCTATGATGCAAGATATCGCCGTCCTGACCGGCGGACAGGTCATCTCCGAAGAGACTGGCCGCAAGCTCGAAACCACCACCATCCAGGACCTCGGCAAATGCGAAAAGGTCGAATCCGATAAGGACAATACCACCATCATTGGCGGCAAGGGCGATTCCGCCCAGATCAAGGGCCGCATCGAGCAAATCCGCGTCGAGATTGACAAAAGCACCAGCGATTACGACAAGGAGAAACTCCAGGAGCGCCTAGCCAAACTCTCCGGCGGCGTCGCCATCATCCGCGTCGGCGCAGCCACCGAAACCGAGCTCAAAGAGAAGAAACATCGCGTCGAAGACGCCCTCTCTGCAACCCGTGCGGCAATCGAAGAAGGCATCGTCCCGGGCGGTGAGATCGTCTTCATCAATGCGGTCGCTGCCCTGGACAAGGTCAAGATAACCGGCGAAGACGAGAGCATCGGCGTGAACATTGTCCGCAAGGCGCTCGAGGCCCCCATCCGCAAACTGGCCGAGAACGCCGGTCAGGATGGCGCGGTCATCATTGAGAACGTTCGCCGCCTTGCCAAGGAACAGGGCAACAAGCACATCGGCTACAACGTCCTCACCAACGAATACGGCGATATGCTCAAGGCCGGCGTGATTGACCCGTTGAAGGTCGTGCGCGGCGCCCTCGAGAATGCCGCCTCCATCGCCGCCATGATCCTGACCACCGAGTGCCTGGTCACCGACATCCCTGAAAAGGAAAGACCCGCCCCCATGCCCCCCGGCGGCGGGATGGATTACTAAACCAGATTTCAGAAACCCGGTTTCTTCCAGAAACCGGGTTTCTTGATTCAGGTATAATCTGATCAATGACCGTCCCAACATCGAAACATTTCACCACTCACCTGGCCTTGATCGTCATCCTGGCTCTCTCTGCCTGTGTCATCCCTGTAGGGGGCGGCCTGGACCTCATACCCGCTACTCCCACCCCCGCGCCTTCCCCCACCCCAACGGTGACCCCTATCCCGCTGGCAGTCAGCGTCAACGGCGAAGGAATCACCATGCCCGAATTCGAGAGCGAACTGGCCCGTTACCAGCAGGCCCAGGCCGCCCTGTCCGATACCGTCAGCCTGGAAGTAGCCACCCAGACCGTCATAGATAACCTAATAGATAACCTCCTGTTGGGGCAGGCTGCAGCCGCGCAAGGATACATCGTGGACGATGCGGAAGTTCAGAGTCGCATGGATAACCTGTCCGCCCAACTCGGAAGCGCCGAGACGCTGGCTGCCTGGGAGTCGGCCCACGGATACACGGAGGCGGATTTCAGGTCCGAATTACGCCGCGAGATAGCCGCCGCCTGGAGGCGCGACCAGATCGTAGCCTCAGTCCCAACCATCGCCGAGCAGGTACACGTAAAACAGATTTTGCGCTACAATGCAGATGAAGCACAGCAAGCGCTTGCTTATTTAAAGGCTGGCTGGAATTTCAATGACTTGGCCGCCCAGTATGATCCGGTGATAAAAGGTGAGTTGGGCTGGTTCCCCCGAGGTTATCTTTCCGAACCGACCATCGAGGAAGCTGCATTTGCCCTCCAGCCCGGCCAATTCAGTGATGTCGTCCAGACCCAGGCCGGTTACCATATCTTGTTCGTGACGGAACGCGACCCGGCCCGCCCGCTCTCGCCGGATGCCCTGCTAACTCTTCAGGAGCGCGCCGTACAGGATTGGCTGACTCAACGGCGAAATGAGAGTACAATTCTCTTCGCCCCTTGATATGTGTACCATGAGATGTGACGATGGACAACTTTGAGCTTAAGCCCGAACCGAAAGTCAAAAAACAGAAATCCCTGGTCTGGAACATTCTGACGGTGATTGTGCTGCTGGGCACTTGTTCCCTGGCATATATTTTCCTGACCATCTTCAACAACCCAAATTCACCCATCAATCTCTTAAAGCCGGTGCCGTCCTCCACTCGCTACCAGACAATCACTCCTACAAATACTATTATTCCTCTGCCATCCACCTGGACGCCCACCCCCACCAACCGACCTTATCCGAGCCGCACGAAAGCCCCCACTTGGACACTGCTCCCGGAGACGGCTACTTCGACTATCACCGAGGCACCGATTACTACCCTCACAGAGGGTACATTGACCATTACCCCCACTACCACGCTCGCAGAGGGTACATTGACCATTACCCCCACTCCCATGCCGGTTACGACGGAGTTTACCTATCAGGCCAGTACCACAATGCACGCCGATTCGGCTTGTAACTGGATGGGGGTGGGAGGAAAAGTGCTCGATACAGATGGAAAACCCTTGCAAGTACAGACCGTTCAATTGGGGGGCTCTCTGAACGACAAACTCGTCGACCGCATGATGCTGAGCGGAAATGTTCCGGCGTATGGTACGTCTGGCTTTGAATTTATCCTGGGGAATCATCCTGTTGCTTCGACGCAGGAACTTTGGATCCAACTCTTCGACAATACCGGCAAGCCGCTGACCGAAAAAATCTCCTTTGACACCTACGATGATTGCAATAAGAACCTGGTAATGATTGTCTTCACTAAGACGCGGTAAATTCGATCTTAGGCTAAGTTCGGTAGTATCCTGTGCAGTGGGGAAACCAATCATCTGGAGCGCTGGTATAACAAACCCAGGCATGGCTCTTTATCATTCATCATAACTCATTACTTGTGACTTAGCCATTATTCCCTACCTGAGCAACACACCGCAGCCTTATTCGATCTGCGTGATAATCGTCCGCTTCGCCCCAGCGGACATTAACGCCTCGGCCACCGCCGGGGCGTCTTCTTTCTGAACTAACGCAATCATGTTCCCACCGCGGCCGCCGCCGGAGAGCTTTGCGCCAAGCGTCCCGGACCTGTGAGCTACTTCCACCAGCCGGTCCAGCTCTGGGCTGGAGACGGTCAGTTGCTGAAGCAGGGCGTGGTTCTCATCCATCAGCGGACCGAGGGCCATCCATTCTCCATTCTCAATCATCTTTCGGGCAAGTCTCGCAATTTTCCCGATTTCGTCAAACACTTTTTCCCATCCTGTCTTGTCTGCTTCCCATAGTTCACGCACGTCACCGACGGATTCTTTCGTCAGCGTGGAGACGCCCGTATCAGCGATGACGATGGTAAACGGTGCGCCGACGCGGAACGTCTCGATCGGCTGGTCTTTGACAAAGTAGACCGGCTTTGCGTAGGTGACGACCGTGTTGTCTATGCCCGATGGCGTGCCGTGGTGAAGTTTCTCAATCTCGTAGGCGAGCGTATTCACTTGCTCGTCTGACAATGGACGATGGACGGTGGACGATAAGGCACGGATTAATGCCACGCTCACCGCCGCGCCGGAACCAAGTCCAGACGCGACCGGAATAGTAGAGGTGATGTGAATTGTCAATGGAGGTGGGGAATCAATGCCCAGGGTGAAGAATACGCTTCGAGTAACGGCAGCCAGCGGATGGTCCGGGGCGAGGCGGGAAAGTTCAGTGGAAAGACAAATATCCGGGGCCTCGATCCGGATGCGCGCCTGCCAATCCTTTTCCCTGAAATCCATTCCATTCTGTGATCCC
>Ga0315289_10011456_pt1 | contig 12568 bp, 8 predicted proteins | sample YL17G11_40_MG_FD_203452 | JGI IMG/M metagenome (GOLD analysis project Ga0315289, IMG submission 203452) | Sediment microbial communities from Yellowstone Lake, YNP, Wyoming, USA - YL17G11_40 | ecosystem: Environmental > Aquatic > Freshwater > Lake > Sediment | place: USA: Wyoming | collected...
TACGATTTTATTTTCATCGACACGCCGCCCACGTTGGGATTGATTACTCTGAATTCGCTGGTGGCCGCCACGCATTTATTGATTCCGATTCAATCCTCGTATTTATGTCTCGAAGGAACAGATGACTTGTTGGAGACGATCGAAAAAGTTAAAAAAGTAGCCAACCAAAACCTTCAAATTATCGGAGTGGTCATCACTCTGCATGATCAGAGAACAAATATGTCGAAGGACGTTGTCGGAAGAATCGGAAAGGTTTTTGGAGACAAGGTTTTTAAGGCCTCCGTCTCCAAAAGCGTCAAGCTCGAAGAATCTCCGGCTTACAAGGAATCGATTTTTAGCTACGCCCCGAATTCGATCGGTGCGCAACAATATAGAAAAATCGCCGAGGAGTTGATCAGACGTGCAAAAAACTAAAAGATCAGGCCTGCCCGAATCCCTCGATATGAGACACGATCCTCATTTTGTCGATTTGATAGCGGCCCGAAGCGCCGGGCCGAGAATACGGATGATCGACATCGAGAGGATCGATCCCAATCCCCAGCAGGCCAGGAGCGAGCTGGGGAATATTCAAGAGCTCATGGTGTCAATACAGAACAAGGGAATTCTCGAGCCTATCCTCGTGAGGCCGGTCGGGATGAGGTATGAAATCATCGCCGGGGAAAGACGCTACATCGCTTCCAAGCGAGTCGGGATGAAGGAGATTCCCTGCATCGAAATGGACGTTCGCGATAATGAAGCCATGGAGATATCCCTTATCGAAAATCTTCAGAGGAAAGATCTGGATGTATTCGAGGAATCGGACGGGCTTAAGGCCCTCATGGATATGTATAATTACAGCCACAATCAAATATCGGAGAAGATCGGGAAGGCCAGGTCGACCATCACCGAGATCATCTCGATCAGCCGAATCACGCCCAAAGTCCGGGACATGCTGAAGAGCCATAAAATCACAAGCAGGAGCACGATTCTGGAGATAGCCAAGCTTAAAACGGAAGCGGACATGGAACAACTTGTCTACGAAATCACGAAAAGGGCGCTGACGCGGGAGGATACCAGGGAGCTTTCCAAGAAAATCAAGGGGAAAACGCCGGGCGTCAAGCACTTTGTTTATAATTATGTGCCCAAGGACTCGGATTCCTTCAGGATGCGGATCGAATTCAAGAAGCAAAATGCGACGGCGCAGGAAATCATCCGGGCTTTGGAAGAGATCATCCAGAAACTAAAGGCGGAAAGCTGAGATCGATATTCTAGAATCCTTATACTAATGTACTTAGCGTGATTTAAGCTTCCCTTTATATTTTATGTTAGTTTACATAATAACCCTTATGCGACGTTATTTGGGGGCTCCCGAAAAGCGTTGTTTCTTGTCCCCGCCTTCAAGTATCCTCACCGAATCGTCCGGGCGATGCGCCGCGAGGAAATTAAAAGAGCCATTGAGAACGATCATCTCAGCGGCCTCCTGTCGGACATCGTCTTTAGCTCCTACCAGCGTATTTTCTCATGTCCCCGGCCGAAAATGGAGTCATCAAGGATTCCTGCGCCATTCGCCAGGACCGATGCATCACATTTTACAGCGGCTACAGCGGCCCGCAGGATTTCCCCGTCCGGCTGAATCCTGCCTGGATCGAATTGCCTGATCGGATGCCGTAAATGCCAGTTTGTTTGCCCCGCCAACGCAAAATTCCGCTCTCAGCCCCCCGCCGCCGAAGAGAGCTTTTCCGAGGAGGAAACGGGGCTTCTCAGGGACGGTCCGGGCTCCGGCAAACTCCCGGCGGCTTTGAGGCGGAAGCTGGACCGATTGGGACTCATACGGTTCTTCGGGCTCTCGGAATGCTTGGAGATGTTGCAGAAGAAATTGCCGCTATTATTGGCCGATTGAGCAGCCCCTCCCCCGCCGGGGGACTCTGATCCGCTCGAGATTCCGGTCTTTAGGCCGGATGGATGCCCGCGCTAATACGGACAGCCATGAGCGATTTTGCGGAGGATCAATGTCGGCGTGCAGACCGGCGGCGCGGATGTCGGGCTCAGAGCCCCTTGCTCATGGCGTTGAGGAAGTCGGCGTTCGTCTTGGTCTTGCCTATTTTATCCTGAAGGAGCTCCATGGCCTCGACCTCGCCGAGCGAAGCCAGAACCTTGCGGAGGATCCAGATCCGATTCAGGTCGACTTCCTCGATAAGAAGCTCTTCCTTGCGGGTTCCGGACCGGGTGATGTCGATGGCCGGGAACAGCCGCTTATCGACGAGGCGCCGGTCGAGGTTGATTTCCATATTGCCGGTGCCCTTGAACTCCTCGAAGATGACTTCGTCCATCCGGCTGCCGGTGTCGACCAGGGCCGTGGCCATGATGGTCAGGCTGCCGCCCTCCTCGACCTTGCGGGCCGAGCCGAAGAACTTTTTGGGCTTGTTGAGGGCGTTGGCGTCGATCCCTCCCGACAGGACCTTGCCCGAGGGCGGGATGACGGAGTTATGGGCGCGGGCGAGACGGGTGATGCTGTCGAGGAGGATGGTCACGTCGCGCTTGAGCTCGACCAGCCTCTTAGCCTTTTCCAGGACGATGTTGGCGACCTGGACGTTCCGGCCCGGGGGCTCGTCGAAGGTCGAGGCGACGACTTCCGCGTTAACGCTCCGCTTGAAATCCGTGACTTCCTCGGGTCGCTCGGCGATCAGGAGGACGATCAGGTAGGTCTCGGGATGGTTCTTCTCGATCGATTTGGCGATCGTCTTGAGAAGGGTCGTCTTTCCGGCCCGGGGCGGCGAGACGATCAGGCCGCGCTGTCCCTTTCCGATCGGCGTCAGGAGCTCCATGATTCGGGCATTCAGGTTCTTGGGGTTTCCGTCCTGCAGCTTGAACTTCTCGTGCGGGTAGAGCGGCGTCAGCTGCTCGAACTGGACGTTGCGCCGCTGCTCGATGACGAGGTCGGGGTGGATAAAATTGATGGCCTCGATCTTGATCAGGGCGAAGTATTTCTCGCCGTTCTTGGGAGGCCTGACGTGGCCGGAGATGGTATCGCCCGTCCGCAGCTGGAATTTGCGGATCTGGGAGGGCGAAACGTAAATGTCGTCCTGGCTGGGCAGATAGCTGAAATCCGGCGCCCGCAGGAAGCCGAACCCGTCCTCGAGGCATTCGAGGACGCCTTCGGAAAACAGAAGCCCCTGCTTTTTGGCCTGGGCTTCAAGGATCTTGAAAACGAGGTTGTGCTTGGACGACTCCTTGATATCTTCGTCGCTGAGGCCGAGCCCTGCGGCGATCTTGGTCAGCTGGGGCAGCTCTTTTTCGTCGAGCTCCAGGAGCGTGTACTCTTTCATGTCTTTTTACCTCTTTTCCGTAAAATTCGGCTCAGCCTCGCCGGTTGGAATCAGCCTGAACGAAACCGACGGCCTACCTTTTCCAATCTTTCTCTAAATTCTATTAATTCTAGTTAATTCAATGAGTTAAACGCGGTTCGGGAGCTTCCGTTCCCTCCCCTTCTCCGCTGCTCGAGGCGGCGGCTTCCTTCCCGCTTCCATCAGCCGCCGGCCCCTGAGCCGGCTGGGCCAAGGCCAGGTCCTTCGTCAAAACGAGCTTGAGAACCTGGTCCATGCTCTCGGCAAGGTGGATGGTCATGTCCTTTTTGAGGACCTTGGGAATATCCTTGATGTCGGCCCGGTTATCGAGGGGGATGACGGCTTCCCGGATTCCCTCCCGATGGGCCGCCAGCAGCTTCTCCTTGATCCCGCCCACGGGAAGGACCTTGCCTTTCAGCGTGATCTCACCGGTCATGGCGATCTTTTTGCTGACGGGGATTTCGGTCAGGAGCGAGATGATCGCGGTGGCGATGGTGATGCCGGCCGAGGGGCCTTCCTTGGGGGTGGCGCCCTCGGGGACATGGACGTGGATGTCGAAGTTCTTATGGAGGTCCCTGGCGAAGTTGAGCTCGAAGATCTTGCCCCGGACGAAACTGAAGGCGGCCTGGGCCGACTCCTGCATGATCGCGCCCAGCTGGCCGGTCAGGGTGAAATTCCCCTTGCCGTGGATCTTGGTGGCCTCGAAGGTCAGGAGCTCGCCGCCCGTTTCGGTCCAAGCCATCCCGACGGCGACCCCGACTTCGTCTTTCTTGTCGATCTCGGAGCGGCGGAACTTGGGAATCCCCAGATAGGCCTCGAGGTTTCGCGGCGTGACCTTTTCCTTGTGCTCCTTGCCCTTGACGACGACCCGCTTGACGACCTTGCGGCAGATGGAGGTGATCTCCCGTTCCAGGCTGCGGACGCCGGCTTCCTTGGTGTACTCCCTGATGATCTTGAAAAGGGCCGGGTCGGTCAAACGGAGGGTGGTCTTGGCCAGGCCGTGGGATTTCATCTGTTTGGGGACCAGGAAGTGCTTGGCGATCTGGAGCTTTTCGTCCTCGGTGTAGCCGGGGATGCGGATGATCTCCATCCGGTCGACCAAGGGCTTGGGGATGGGATCGATTTGGTTGGCGGTGACTATGAACATGACCTGGGACAGGTCGAAATCGGTGTCGATGTAGTGGTCGAGAAAAGCGTTGTTCTGCTCGGGATCGAGAACCTCCATCAGGGCCGAGGCCGGGTCGCCCCGGAAGTCCATGCTCATTTTATCGACTTCATCCAGGAGAAAAACGGGATTTTTGGCCCCGGCCCGCTTGATCATCTGGATGATCCGGCCCGGGTAAGCGCCGATATAGGTGCGGCGGTGGCCGCGGATCTCGGCCTCGTCCCGGACGCCGCCCAAGGAGAGGCGGACGAAGCTGCGGCCGGTCGCGCGGGCGATCGATTTTCCCAGCGAGCTCTTCCCCACTCCGGGCGCGCCCAGAAAGCCTATGATGACGCCCTTGGGTTGCTTGACGAGCTGCCGGATGGCCAGGTATTCGAGGATTCGTTCTTTGACTTTATCAAGGCCGAAATGGTCTTCGTTGAGGATTCGTTCGGCCTCCTTGAGATCCCGTTTTTCCCTGGATTTCTTGTTCCAGGGCAGGGAGATGAGCCAGTCCAGATAATTGCGGCAGACGGTGGCCTCGGCCGACATGGGGGGCATCGTCTCGAGGCGCTCGATCTCTTTCTTGGCTTTTTCCTGGGCATCGGGAGGAAGGGCGGCCTTGGCGATTTTCTGCTTGAGCTCCTCGATCTCGTTGGGCTGTTCTTCCTTCTTGTAATTGAGGCCGGCCGGATAGACCTTTTGGCCCTGATCGCCGTAGGCCGTCGTCTTCCGGCGCGCCCCCTTGGGCAATTCATGCTTGAAGCGGGAGCGGAGCTTGAGGAGTTCGTTCTCGAGGACGAAGTTGAGGCGGCGCAGACGCTCCAGGCTGTTGACCGTCTCCAGGATGTTCTGTTTCTCCTCCAGGGAGAGATAGAGATGGGACGCGACGATGTCGGAGACCCTCTCCGGGCTGTTGTCTCTCAGGGCGGACACGATCGAGTCCACGTTGGCGCTCTGGTGGATCTTGAGGTACTCCTCGAACAGGGCCAGGACGCGCCTATGGAGCTCCTTGGATTCGGGGCCGTGATCCTCGACGTCTTTGATGATTTTGGCCAGAACCTGGTAGAAGGGCACCGTTGCCAGGTACTCGATGACCCGAGCCCGGCGCTTGCCTTCGACGATGACCTTCATATTCTGGTCGTCGGATTTGGCCGTCCTGATGATTTTAGCCGTGACCCCGAGCGAGTAGATGTCCTTGGGCGAGGGGTTGTTGATATTGGGGTCCATCTGGGCCGAGAGGAACACCATCCCGTCCTTTTCGACGGCTTTCTCGAGGGCCTGGACGGACGAAGGCCGGCCGATGATGAACGGGACCAGGGTCGAGGGAAAGACGACAAGGTCCCGGAGCGGGATCAAGGGGATGTTGCGGATGACTTCGACGTGTTCGTTGGCGTCCGGCATGGTTACTCCCCGACGACGTGCTTCAGGTCTTCGATTCGCAGCTCGTTATCCTCGACCATTTCCCGGGTGATGATGATGCGCTGGGGCGGCTTCCGGGAGGGCAGATGGAACATGAGGTCCAGCATGAGGTCTTCGATGATGGTCCTCAGCCCCCGGGCCCCCAGTTTTTTGTCCAGGGATTTTCGGGCGATCGAGGCCAGGGCGTCTTCGGTAAAGGCGAGTTCGACGCCCTCCATCTCAAACAGCTTCTGGAACTGGCGGATGATGGCGTTGCGGGGCTTGGTCAGGATCCGGAGCAAGTCTTCGACGTCCAAGTCCGAGAAGGTGGCGACGACCGGGATCCGTCCGACCAGCTCGGGAATCAGGCCGTATTTAAGGAGGTCCTGGGGAATCATCGCTCCGCTGAGGTCCTCGATGGCGCCTTTCGGCTTCCCGAGCGCTTGGGACATGAATCCGACCGTCCCCTGGCCTATGCGTTGGGCGATGATTTTATCCAATCCGACGAAGGCGCCTCCGCAAATGAATAATACGTCCGTGGTGTTGATCGGGATGAACTCCTGGTAGGGGTGTTTCCGGCCTCCCTGGGGCGGGACATTGGCGACGGTCCCCTCGAGGATCTTGAGAAGGGCCTGCTGGACGCCCTCGCCCGAGACATCCCGTGTGATCGAAGGGCTCTCGCTCTTTCGGCTGATTTTATCGATTTCGTCGATATAGATGATCCCCTTCTGGGCCTTCTCGATATTGCCCTTGGCCGCCTGGTAGAGCTTGAGGACAACGTTCTCGACGTCCTCGCCGACGTAGCCGGCCTCGGTCAAGGTCGTCGCATCGGCCATGGCGAAGGGGACGGACAATATCCGGGCCAGGGTTTGGGCCATCAGAGTCTTGCCGGTCCCGGTCGGTCCGATCAGGAGGATGTTGCTCTTGGCGATCTCCACGTCGGAGCCCGTTTTGGACAGGTTGATCCGTTTGTAGTGGTTGTAGACGGCGACCGAGATCTTCTTCTTGGCCGTCTCCTGGCCGATGATATATTCATCCAGGGCGCGCTTGATCTCGAGAGGCGTGATCGGTTCCGTCCGCTCCTTGCGCTCGTCATCGATCCGGCCCGAGATGAGGATGGAATGGGCGACCTGGACGCAGGCGTCGCAAATGTAGACCCCTCCCGGACCGGCGATCATCTTCTTGACCTGGGTCTGCCCGCGGTTGCAGAAGTTGCACCGGACGTCGGAATTCAGTTTTTGCTGGTGTTGGCCTTCCATGTTCGTTTGGGGTCCGTCCGGACCCAGTGAAAGATCCTAAGGCTTCACCGCGGCGTCCCGGCTGACGATGATATGGTCGATCAGACCATAGTCCAGGGCCTGGGCGGCCGTCATGATGAAGTCCCGTTCGATATCCGCCTGGATTCTATCCAGGGGCTGCCGAGTATGCCGGTTCAGAATCCCATTGATGTGCTCCCGGACCCTGAGTATTTCCTTGGCGTGGATGGCCACGTCGGATGCCTGCCCGTGAAAACCGCCTATAGGCTGATGCAGGATGACGCGGGCATTGGGAAGCGAGTAGCGTTTCCCGGGAGTCCCGGCCGCGAGGAGGACGGCCGCCATGCTGGCCGCCTGGCCTACGCATATTGTTGATATAGAAGAAGTAATGAATTGCATCGTGTCGTAAACGGCCAGCCCGGACGTCACGCTTCCCCCCGGCGAATTGATGTAGAGGGAGATCTCTTTATGGGGGTTTTCGGCCTCCAGGTAGAGAAGCTGGGCGATGATCGAATTGGCCGCCTCATCGTTGATCTCGCTCCCCAGAAAGACGATATGGTCCTTGAGGAGCCGGGAATAGATATCATATGCGCGTTCACTTCTCCCGTCCTGCTCGACGACGAAGGGGATGAAAGTCATGGCCAAAAACTTTGTTATTCCATTATAGCCGACCGGGCCAAAAAGTCAATGGACTTCTTCAGGAGGAGGCTCGTTTGGAGCTCCTCCCGGCGTCCTTCCTGATCGAAGCTTTCCCTGAGCCTGGGTAAGGGAATGTTGTGGGATTGGGCCAGGCGGCCTATTTCGTCGTCCGTTTCCTGCTCGCTCACGGCCAGGTTTTCGGCCTGGGCGATCTTCTTGAGAATAATATGGTTGCGGACTTTCCCTTCGGCCCGGGCGGCGGCTTCCGCACGGAGCCTTTCCAAGTCGGCCGGGGGGATGCGGGCCGGTTCTCCGGACGGAGTCGAGAGGAATTCGTTGAGAATGCTTTCCGTCTCCCGCCGGACCAGGGTTTCGGGCAGTGGAAGGACCGTCTTGTCCACGATGGCCTGGAGGATTTCGTCGGCCGCCTCCCGCCGGGCTTGTATCTCCCGGCCGGCCTGAAGCTCGTTCCGAATCCGCGACTTCAAGTCTTCGAGGCCGGCGTAATCTCCCAGACCCCGGGCGAAATCGTCGTTGAGCTCGGGAAATTTCCGGGCCTTGATGGATTGAACTTTGAGGCGGTATTCGACGTCTTTTCCGGCCAGTTTCCGGTTGCCGTGGTCGGGGGGATAAGAGACCTTGAAGATCCTCTCTTCCCCCGTCCGAAGTCCCATCAGGTGCTCGTTCAGAGATGGCTCGTTGTCGGCATGGCCGGCCACAACGACGGACTTTTCGGTCGGGAAGAGCCGCTTGCTCCCCAAATCGCGGCCTTTGATCTCGGCCACGGTATAGTCGCCGTCGGCCACGCCCCTATCTTCGACGGGGACATAATCGGCCGCCCGCCGGCGGAGGGAGTCCAGGGTTTGCTCGACGTCCTTGTCTTCGACGGGCAGATAGGCCTTTTTCCGGACCTTGATGGTCCTGTAGTCCGGAAGTTCGATATCGGGCCAGACCTCGAAAGAAGCGGTGAAGTGTAGGGCCTCCCCCTCTTCGTATCGGATGTCGTGGATGACGGGAGGCTGCAGGGGCGATAAATTGCGAGTCCGCAGCGCGTCATGGACGGCCCGGGGAGCCAAGGCGTCGATGACGGAATGACGGATGTCGTCATAGAGCATGCGCTTGACCATGTCCCGGGGCGCCCGTCCGGCCCGGAATCCGTCGAGTTTGACCCGGGCCGCGGTTCGGTCCAGGGCCCGTTCAAACTCGCGGCCTGTTTCCGCGGCCGGTATTTCGATGTCCAGCTCCCTCCGGGTTTCATCGATCATCCGGAAGGCCTGATCCTGGCCTCGGCGTTCATTAGAAGTCGTCATGGATCGTTCTTCCGCTCGTGCCGGTCAATCCCCTCGCGGGATTCCATGGACGTTAGTCCGTGGAGGGATAGCAAATCCCCGCTTCGGGGACAGGCGCTCCAACGCCTGCAATGGGCAAATCCCACGGACGTAAGTCCGTGGAGCTTCAGTAGCTCCGGGGGGCCGGGAGTGGGCAGAGCGGGACTCGAACCCGCACTCCTTCATCAGGAACTAGGTCCTAAGCCTAGCGCGTCTGCCAATTCCGCCACCTGCCCGTTCTTAGCTGCGGGAGAGGACTCCGAGCCTAATAATAAATGGGGACCCACTCGCGCTGATCAGAGCTGAGATTTTAAGATAGCGCGCCGTCATTTCAGGAATTTCTTGAGTTTTGCGGCCAGGTCCGGGTCGACTCGAGACAGGTTGTTATAAACGTCGCGGGCGCTGAAATTATCGTTGAGGTTGAGATAGACGATGGCCAGGTTGTAGAGGGCGACTCCGAAATCGGGCTTGAGCTCGACGCACTTGCGGAGCGGGTCGAGGGCCGATTCGAAGTTTTTGAGGAGCATGTAGCCGGCCCCGACATTGAGCCAGCCGTAGACGTCGTCGGGCCGCATCGTCGTGTATTGTTTGAAGGCGTCGATGGATTCCCTGTTCTTGCCCTGTTTGGAATAGCTGAATCCGATTTGGTACCAAGCTTCGGCGGCTTCGGGCCTGATGGTGAGAACGTCTCGAAAGGCCTGGACGGCCTCGTCGTAGCGATTCATCTTGAAGTACATGATGCCGAGGTTATAGACGGCCAGTTCGTTCTTGGGATTGAACTCGACGACTTTCTGGGCCGCTTCGATGGACTTGGCGAAATTGCCCGCCTCGTCGTACATTTTGACGATCATGCTGTAATAGGTCGCGGCTTCCTGGGGGTTGAGAAGGGCCAGGTTTTTATAGATCTGCTCGGCTTGGGCCGGCTGGCCCGCTTTCTGGTAGGCCATGGCCAACGTATAATTGGTCTTGATGTCCCGGGGTTGGGTTTTGGCGGCCTCGAGGAGCGCTTGAATGGCCATGTCGTACTGGTTCAGCTCTATGTAGCACAGTCCCAGCTGCAGGTATCCCGACCAGGCATCCGGGGGTTGGGATTGGATGAATTTTCCGTAGGCGTCGGCGGCCTTGACGAAATCCTTGGTCTGCTCGTAGGCCTCTCCGAGATTATAGTAGAGTTCCTTGTCGTTGGGGTTGAGCCGGGCGGCCCTTTCCAGGACAGCCACCGCCTCATTGTACTGCTGGAGCCTGATGTAGACTTGGCCCAGCCCCATCAAGGCCTGGACGTTGTTGGGAGACTGTTCGATGACCTTGGAATAGGCTTGGATGGCCTCCGGATACTGCCGGTTCTTGGCCAGGACGGACGCCAAGTAGGCCTCGGCGTCGATCAGCTGGGGATTCAGGCCGGCCGCCTTCTCCAGATGCCGCAGGGCGCGCGCGGAATCGTCGGTGAAGTAGGCGATCCGGCCCGCCAGATAAGCTCCATCCATGTTCTGGAGGTAGTCTTCAGGCGTCCACTCCGTGAAGGGAATGACCCGGCCCTGGAGGCTCATGGTCCTGACCGTGTTGATCGGAATCAGGAACTTCAGCCCTCTGTCCAGGACGCACATCATCCCGACGATTTGTTCGTTGAGGCCGAAGACGGGTCCCCCCGAGAAGGACTCGGGCATTTCCAGGTTCACGGTGAAGACGTTCTTTCCGGCTCCCATGGCCAGATTATCCCTCATCGTCCCCTCCCGGATGACCAGGTTGCCGCCGGCGTCGGATCCTATGGCAAAGATCCTATTCCCGGAGGCCAGTCCATCGGAATTGCCCAGGGTCAAGCTGGGCAGTGATCCCTTGATTCGGATCAGGGCGATGTCGAATTCCCGGTTGATGGCGACGACCCCTTCGACCTTGAGCTTCTTGCCCTTAACGTTGATGGCCTCCATGCTGGAGGCTAAGCTGACGAGGTGGTAATTCGTGGCGACATATTCCTCGTTGACGGCGTACCCCGTGCCGCGTCCAATCTCCGATTTTGAAGAGGAGTAGGCAATCAGGGAGACAACGCCGTTCTGGTTCTGGATCAAGATGCGGTTTGATTCGACCGTTTGGGTCGCCATCTGGGCCAGGAGCGGATAGGAGAACACGAGACAGAGTCCAACCGTCACAACTATGATGCCCTTCCTTCTCATTGATCCTCCCTCCTCAAAAGGAGATCGCAAGGAATTACCTTAGCTACATATTGACATAAATAAATTTGCGATGTCAAATGAAAAAGTGAGACAAGACCGCGTTCGCTCGGGGTGTGGGGTTCAGAGGACGCGTGTTTGCCCCAGCGAGTCAAACCCGCTCCCACTCCGGGTCTCGCTCCCGATTTGGGGACAAATGCTGATTTTATTAAATCGATAATGGGGGCTTCCGGGTTTAGCATGGGTATAGATTGAGCCCCCCGCAGTGAAAGTAGATGGCCGTCTTGAAGTGCTCGATGTTCCGGAAACCACAAGCCATCTGTTTGATTGTCTGAATCTTGCTGTTGATACTCTCGCTCATGGCGTTGGTGACGCGGTGCCGGAAGTAGGTCATGATGTTAGCGATATGTTCCTTGACCGTCTTCGCCGCCACCCGGATCGGCTCCAGCCGACTGTGCATTGCCCAGAAATACCATCGCTTCCAGAACTTCCACGCCGACTCCGGATACACGTAGCTCCATAATTCCCGCAACATCTCCTTGATCGCCCAAGCCCGCCCCACCTTCAAGCCCATTCGTTTCAACTCCGCGAACTCAAGCCGCCGCGATCTCGGCACGTTCTCCCGGCCGTAAAGCCATAGATATTTGCTCCCCTTGAGCCGTTCGTCTCCCTCTTCCATCAACTGCCGGTGCTCCAGCTTGCGCACGCTGTCCACCGCCTTGCCCACGTGGCCCATCACATGAAACCGATCGAATACGATCTTCTCCTCCGCCTCGGGAATCTTTGCCTTCGTCGCCGCCACGAACGGGTCCCACATGTCCATCGCCACGGCCTCAATGCCCGCCCGCCGTTCGGGCGTCAGTCCATCGTAATAGGCTTCCAAGCCCTGTTGCTTGCGGTCCTCGGATACGTGCTCCACTGTCCCATCGTCCAGGTCGCAGACCAACGTCAGATATTTATGCCCCTTGGCCGCCGCCTTCTCATCAACCCCGATGCGCCGAACGGCCTTCTCCGCCTTGCGTGCCCGACCTCGCGCCACCGCCCGCTCCATCAGGTTCCATCCCTCATCCCAACTGATGCCCAAAATTCCGGCCGCCCCGCTCACCCCACACTCCCGCAGCATGTCGATGGCCAAACGCTCAAACAAAAGCGTAAATCGTGATTTCGGCTCCGCCCACGGCACGCTCACCTGCCGTACTCCATGCTCCGGGCAGTCCACACGCGGTATCCGTGCGTGCAGATAAGTCCGGCACTGGCAACTGTCCAAATGCCTCCATATCCTTTCCTCCCCGTGATCATAGACGCCCAACCC
>Ga0315289_10011457_pt1 | contig 12568 bp, 9 predicted proteins | sample YL17G11_40_MG_FD_203452 | JGI IMG/M metagenome (GOLD analysis project Ga0315289, IMG submission 203452) | Sediment microbial communities from Yellowstone Lake, YNP, Wyoming, USA - YL17G11_40 | ecosystem: Environmental > Aquatic > Freshwater > Lake > Sediment | place: USA: Wyoming | collected...
ACCAGTTGAAACCACAGATAAAGACCCTCCTGTTGCGCGGCAGTGAGGGTGACGCCCCTTCATAACATATATACGGCCATAGCGAACAATCCCCGATAGGGATCAGGACTATGCTGTTTGAAATGATTGTTTCGGAAGGTATCGCTCACAACTCATATATTATTGGCTCAGGAGGCAGTGCAGCGGTTATCGATCCCCGCCGCGATTGTGAGGCATTCTTAAAAATAGCGGCCAGGGCAGAGATGTCGATTACCCATATCTTTGAGACCCACAGGAACGAGGATTATGTGATCGGCTCACAGGAGCTTTCTGCACGGTGTGGAGCCGGAATTTTCCACGGGGCGAATTTGTCATTTTCCTATGGCAACAAGGTAAAAGAAGGGGATGTATTCAGGTTCGGTTCGCTGGAACTTGCGGTACTTGAGACTCCCGGCCATACCGAAGAGAGCATATCACTTGTCGTACGGGATCCGGACATATCGCCCGACCCGTACATGATCTTTTCGGGTGACACACTCTTTTCCGGTGACATCGCCCGTACCGATTTTTACGGTCCAGACCGCAGGGCGGAAATGGCGGAAAAAATCTATGATTCAATTACAAAAAAGATCCTGCCCCTTGGGGATGGAGTGATTGTATGCCCGGCACATGGTGCCGGTTCAATCTGCGGAGGGGAGATTGCGGATCATCCCTTCACAACGATTGGATATGAACGGAAAACGAACCGCCTGCTCCTGAAGGGAAAGGAGGCATTCGTCGAACAGCGCATCCACGAATCCCCCTATGTCCCGCCCTATTTCCGCCAGATGGAGCAGTATAACAAAACCGGGGCGCCTGTCCTCGGGCGACTCCCGCGATTACAACCTCTGGGCATCACACAGGTTCATACGCTCATCAGGGCAGGTGCGCAGGTGATTGACATCAGGTCGCCGACTGCTTTTGGAGCGGGTCATATTCCGGGAAGCCTCTCGATCTGGCGGGATGGCATCCCTGCCTTTGCCGGCTGGTTCCTTACGTATGAGCACCCGATTGTTCTCATCGATGACTTTAATCTCGGGCTCGACACGGTTGTGCGGCGCCTTGTCCGGCTCGGCTATGACAACATCGCCGGTTACCTTGCCGGGGGTTTTCCCACATGGTTCAAAGGCGGGCAGGAGATCGCAACAGTCCAGACCTGTTCTGTGCAGCAGCTTGAGGAGCGTCTGCGGACAGAAGTACCGTTCATTCTCGATGTGCGCGATATCAGGAATTACCGCGCGATCGGGCACATCAGGGGAGCGCACCACACGTATGTTGGTGAGGTACCCCAATTCCTGCCAGAAATTCCCCGCGATGACCCCATTGTCGTGTACTGTGATGCGGGGTGGAAGGGCAGCCTTGCTGCAAGCTACCTGAAGAAAAACAGGTTCCGTGACGTCACCAACGTGCTGGGCGGGATGCAGGCATGGAAGAATGCCGGGTTCCGCATTGAAAAATCCCAATAATTTTTTTATCGTTCCTTTATGTATCGGTATCTGAACGGCGGCAATTTAATAAAGTTTATCATGTCCGGTTCAAATCAGATGGTGAGTACCCATGGACATTGTGAAAATCCCTCGCATGGAAAAAAAGGAATACGACAACCTGATCGACAAAGGGTATATCTGCCGCATTGCGTTTCAGGGAGAGAAATACCCGTACATCGCACCGTTCCTCTATGTTTTCGACGGTTCATTCCTGTATTTCCTTTCAACAAAATATGGAAAAAAACTGGAATATTTCCGGAAAAGCCCGTATGTCTCGGTTGAGATCGAACGGTACTCAAAGGATCTCTCCTCATTCATGTTTGTCACGCTGCAGGGATACCTGGAAGAGGTGCATGACTCGATTGAAAAGAAAATGATACGTGAAAAATTCGTTGATCTGATCGTCGACCGTGACCTTTCCTGCAACATCCTTGCTGCGCTGGGACATTCACCTGAGGACCCTCCCGCAGCAATCGCAAAAGAAGAGCGCTCGCTGGTATGGAAGCTGGTCGGCGTAAAAGACCTCGTTGCGTTAAAAAACCTGTAAATTCCCTGCCCTTTTTTTTGTATTCTCTTCCATCTTTTTTGATACGTTTTTTTGGGTTCATTCCACAGGATGATCTTCCGGTTGCCTTGCACCCAGGATACCTGGCAGGTCGTCAGGGTTCGTGACAGGTGATATGCAGGCCTGCCGGGAACAGACATATGCAGTTGCTTTTCCATCAGGAGCAGAGAACACCGTGGATACAGCCGATGTCAAATGAGTTGTATTGGGAACGCCGGCGGGTTGGAAAAGAATCATAACTGATGGCAGGAAATGCGTCTGGCATACGTGAAGTAACGCCCGGGTATCGGGTTGCTGCAGGTCTCCAGCGATCACAACTACATGCGAAGGACCAAACGCGTAATCAAGGGCACAGAGAAAGAACGTGTATCCTGAAGGGGCAGGGTTCACCGTTGCGGAAAAGGACCGGGAAAGTGCGCCTGCAGTTTTTTCGAGCTGGTAGTTTCCGGTCAGATGTGCCAGCCGCAGAAGGTTCAGCAACGCGACTGAATTGCAGGAAGGGGCAGCGCCATCATACACCTCCTTTTTGCGAACAAGTACCTGCTCTGAGGTGTCGGAGGTTGTAAAAAAACCGCCATGCTCACCATCTTCAAAATGATCGATGAAATACCGGTTCAATTCAATTGCAGCAGTGATGCAGGAATAATCGAATGTCGCTTCGTACAGTTCAACAAGCCCCCAGACCATACTGGTATAGTCATCGGCAAATGCCGGTATTGCTGCCTCACCATCACGGTACCGGTGGAACAGGCCGCCACCTGGCGCATGCATACCGTCAAGAATAAAACGGGCAGCACGCTGGCCTGCATCAGCGTATTTTTGTTCACCAAATGCCCGAGCTGCCCTGGCCAGTGCGACAATGGCAAACCCATTCCAGTCTGCAAGGACTTTGTCATCGCGCTGAGGGCGGGGTCGTTTTTGCCGTGCTGAAGACAGGGCGCTGCGGATTTCCTCAATTTTTTCTGCCAGTTCATCTGTTGTCATACGATGGTGGCGCGCTATGCTCTTCAGCGCTCCTGTGCGCCGCAGGATCATGCCTGTGCCGCCATTACAGGGAACAGAATATTTTCCGGTTCCATTGTCACAAAACATCGCCTGAGCAAGAGCTGCATTCTCGTTCCCCAGCACCACCTCCATCTCTTTTTTTGTCCAGAGATAGTACGCCCCTTCAATTCCTTCACTGTCAGCATCCTCTGCAGAATAAAATACACCCTGCGGGGACGCCATGTCGCGGAGTACGTAGGTGAGGATCTCTTCGGCAGTCCTGCGGTACTCGGGATTTTTTGTTGCCTGATAGGCCTCAATATAGGCAATCGCGAGCAGCGCCTGATCGTACAGCATCTTCTCAAAATGCGGTACCTGCCAATGTGCGTCCACGGAGTAGCGGTGAATCCCGAACCCGATCTGGTCGTAGATCCCACCCCTCCGGATTTCATCAAGCGTCTTTGTTACCATGGCAAGGGCACGTGATGTTCCGGTCCGGTTCCAGTAACGGATCAGAAACATCAATATATGGGGCGACGGGAACTTTGGGGCACTGCCAAATCCCCCATACTCAGTATCGAAACGGTGCACGAGATCCCGGTACGCTGAATCAAGCACGTGTTCATCCAGAACCGGCGCTGTATTTTGGGGTGAGGAGAAGACAAGCGCATTGGTGATCTCCGTGGCCGACGCAAGAAGGTTACTTCGTTTCTCCTTCCAGAGGGCCGAAATTTTTGGCAGCAGGTCGAGCATCCCCGGTATATTGAACTTCCCCTCCCGCGGCAGGTATGTCCCGGCAAAGAACGGTTTTTTATCCGGGGTCATGACGATCGTAAGTGGCCAGCCACCGGTACCGGTCATCATCTGGCAGACAGCCATGTACACGCTGTCAATATCAGGACGCTCCTCCCGGTCCACCTTGATGCAGATAAAAGATTCATTCAGGAGCCGGGCAACGGTTTCGTCTTCAAATGACTCATGTGCCATGACATGACACCAGTGACAGGTTGCATACCCTATCGACAGAAAGACGGGTTTGTCCTCCGCGGTTGCCCGCTCAAATGCTGCGACTCCCCACGGGTACCAGTCAACCGGGTTATACGCGTGCTGGATCAGATACGGGCTTTTTTCATAGATAAGGTGGTTTGCCTGCCGCTTTCGTGCAGGTGGAACATCTTCCCGCTCTGATGGATCCAGATGGACCATGAGTGCTCGTTGGCGTCATGAGATTATGAGTGTTTCAGCTGTCAGGAGACCATTACCCTTTTTTTTTATTCCGTGAACCCCCATGTTTTTGCCGCAACAAACCAATAGTATTAGAAAGGAATCAGGATGGATATTGCAGGATTTTTCAATTTTATCATCCTTGCACTGCTTGTCATACTGGTCTCTGTAGGGCTCGACAGGCTGTATGCCCGGATCGCACCATTCCGGCTCTTTTATTATGCACTCCGGTTCCCAGGTGTCGTCCTCCACGAGATCGCCCATGTGGCGGGGTGTCTGGTGACAGGGGCAGAAATTAAAAAAATTGTACTCTTTTCCAAAACCGGGGGTTCGGTTACGTACGCCAATCCAAAAATTCCACTCCTCGGGACGGTAATTATCAGCACAGCCCCGCTTTTCGTTCTGCCGCTTGCCCTTGCCGGGCTGACATGGATATTCGGGACGTACTTCGGGTGTGATGTTCCAGCGGTTTTCCCCTCAGGAACAGGCTCGGTTGCGGAATTTTACGAGATGATACATGAGATCCCTTTGCTATTTTCAGCAAACCTCGTATCCCGTTTCAACGGGTGGTTCCTTGTGTATGTCTATCTGACAGGAAGTATCACCCTCTCACTTGCCCCAAGCCGAAGGGACTTTTTGAATGCAGTTGTCGGGATTGTTCTCATTTTTACATTCTGCCTGCTTGTTTTCTGGGCAGGATTCCCCGGCCCCGTTGCCGTGATTGACCTGGTCATCGCACCCATGACCACCGCGTTTACAATAGGACTGCTGTACGAGATGATCGCAGCTTTTGTGTCAGTGCCCTTCATCCTGATGTACTGGATACTGCGGGCATGAAAAAAACAGAAGAAATGAAAAATTTCTGACCCATTATAATCTGTCTTTACTGCGTCTTGGCAACGATTCCCGGCACCAGATGAGATCGGTATTAATCCTGAAAAATGAATACATTTCTGCAGTTATGCACAGTGAGCCTGCAATCGGGAAGGCCGGCAGGGATGCAAACGAAAAGATCTCTCCGGGCATGCGCCAGTACCTCTCCATTAAAGCGCGTTATCCCGATGCAATTCTTTTTTTCCGTATCGGCGATTTCTACGAGACATTCGGTGCCGATGCCGAGCTGGTGTCAAAGGAACTGGACATCGTCCTCACCTCGCGTTCCCGTGGCCCTGAAAATCGCGTGCCCCTTGCCGGTGTCCCCTACCATGCCGCCGAAGGTTACATTGCAAAACTTGTCAATAAGGGGTATAAGGTGGCGGTCTGCGACCAGATTGAGGATGCAAAAGACGCAAAAGGTATTGTAAAAAGGGACGTCGTGCGCGTCATTACACCCGGCACGGTCATCGATCCCTCCATGATCACCTCACCGGATCCACGATACCTCATGGCGCTCTGTCCGGATCCTGGCACCGGCCAATGGGGCATTGCCTTTCTCGATATTTCGACCGGTGAGTTTTTTGTCACCTCCTGTGCTCAGGATACCATCGCCCAGCAGATCAGTTCTGAGATTGCGCGGTATCGTCCGGCCGAATGCATCGTCCCGTCGAATGTGCCCTCAGATATTTCCGGTGCTCTCAAAAACCGCGGGATCATTGTGACCCTGTACCGGGACGAAATGTTTGATCCGGAGCGTGCAGGACGATCGCTGTCCGATCACTTCCACGTCACATCCCTTGCGGGGTACGGGTGTGAGGATATCCCGGCAGCAGTCGGAGCTGCAGCTGCTGCACTCCAGTACGCAAAAGAGACGCAGAACTCGATGCTGTCGCACATCACCGGGCTCGCAACCCGTACAACATCACAGTGCATGTTGCTGGACGCAACCACCCTGCGCAACCTCGAGATAACGGAGAGCATCCGTGTCCCGTCACAGGGTGCAACACTGCTCTCCAGCCTGGATCTCACGAAAACGGCAATGGGGAGACGCCTGCTCCACCGCAGGCTTATCCGGCCGCTTATTGACGTTGAAGAGATCAACGCCCGCCTCGATGCCGTGGAATTTTTTGTCAGCCGACCCACAGTCCGGCTTGCAATTCGTTCGCTGCTCTCCCGCACATCTGACATGGAACGAATCGCTGCGCGGATCGCGTATGGCAACGCGGGTCCCCGCGATCTCCTGTCGCTCGCCGCGTCCCTTGCCATAACCCTGCAGGTAAAAATACTTGCTGCTGAATCCGAATGCATTGAATCCCCCCGTTCCGTGACAGAAGCCGTCTCTGACCTCCATGACCTGCCGGACACTTCAGCGCTCATCAATAAAGCTATCGCCGATGACCCGCCGGTTACTGCGAGAAACGGAGGGGTGATGAAGGAAGGGTATTCTCCGGAACTTGATGAACTCAGAACGCTCCTTACTTCCGGAAAAGACTGGATTGCAGACCTGCAGCAGAAGGAGCGGGATCGCACGGGTATCAAATCGTTAAAGATCGGGTATAACAAAATTTTTGGTTATTATATTGATGTTACGCGTGCCAACCTCGCCCTTGTCCCCCCTCACTACGAACGCAGGCAGACGACAGCCGGCGGGGAACGGTATACCGTTCCTGAATTGCGGGAAAAGGAAGCCCTCATCGCGAACGCTGATGAACGTGTGCTTGCCTGTGAACAGGAGCTTTTCAGAGCCTTAATTGAGATCCTGAAGGAAAAGATTCCGGAACTGCAGGCTACGGCACGGGGCATCGCATCACTCGATGTATACTGTGCACTTGCCGAGGTGGCGCAGGCGAGCAACTATCTCAGGCCGGTGCTCAACGGAGGTGACCGGATTGTTATCCGGGACGGGAGGCACCCGGTGGTTGAACGGGGTGTGCACGGGGGTTTTGTGCCGAATGACACCGATCTGTCCGGGTCAGGCACCCAGATCATGATCATCACCGGTGCAAACATGGCAGGAAAATCCACGTATATGCGCGCAGTGGCTCTCACCTGCATCATGGCACAGGCCGGGTGCTTTGTTCCCGCCACCCATGCAACGATTGGGATTCTGGACCGTATCTTTACCCGCGTCGGCGCTTTTGATGACCTTGCGAGCGGGCAGAGCACATTTATGGTCGAGATGCTCGAACTGGCAAATATCCTGAACAATGTGACCAGAAAAAGCCTGGTAATCCTGGATGAGATCGGCAGGGGAACGAGTACCATCGACGGATATGCTATCGCCCAGTCAGTTCTGGAATTCCTGCACGGGAGATCTGATTCGGGACCAAAGACGCTCTTTGCAACGCACTTCCATGACCTTGTCGCCATAGAGTCAGCGCTCAGGCGGGTACGGAATTTTCATTTTGCCGTCAGGGAAACAAAACATGATGTAATCTTTTTGCGAAAACTGATCCCAGGGGCAACAGACAAAAGTTATGGGATCCATGTCGCGCAGCTTGCAGGCATTCCAAAAAAAGTCACAGACCGCGCGGAAGCTGTTCTTACAAATACACTGAATCGGACGTCGGGATCTGCACAAAAAGTCCAGCGGTACACGCAGCTGCTCATTGCTGATGACAGCATATCTGCACCGGTTCCCGTACCACATCCTGTCCTTGATGAGATCAGGGACCTCAGTCCTGAAACTATGACCCCCCTGCAGGCACTCCAGAAACTCCATGAGTTAAAGGATCGCTTAAAAGACGGAGACAAACCTGCATGAGAGATCCTCCCGACAACCGGACGATCCGCATTCTCGATCCGATGACGGTCAACAAGATCGCCGCCGGTGAAGTTGTGGAGCGCCCCGCTTCCGTTGTCAAAGAGCTCGTCGAAAATGCCATCGATGCGGGTGCGCGGACAATTCGGGTTGAAATTTCATCTTCCGGAGGCAGGATCACAGCCATTGGCGTGACCGACAATGGGATCGGAATGTCGGCTGATGATGCGATCCTCGCATTTGCCTCCCATGCAACCAGTAAAATTTCGGGTATCTCAGACCTGGAATCCTTAACGACCCTCGGGTTCCGCGGTGAAGCGCTCGCGAGCATTGCTGCCATCTCAAAAGTCACGCTCTGTACAAAACCAAGAGGAGTCAGCGCTGTTGCAGGTACACGGGTGGTCATCGAGGGGGGTATCATCAAAGAACATAAGGAAACCGGCACTCCTGAGGGAACCTATATTCGTGTAACAGATCTCTTCTTCAACACCCCGGCCCGGAAAAAGTTCCAGAAAAGTCCTGCAGCGGAAATCACTCATATTACCGGAATAATTGAAGGTCTTGCACTCGCCCATTCGGAAATCTCCATTCACCTGATCCACAATGCAAAAGAGCTGGTGATGACAGAACAGTCTATTCGGCTCCTTGACACCATTGCACGCTTGTTTGGAAACCAGGTCTCTGCCGACCTGATACCTGTCGATCGCACCGTGCCATACGTTTCGGTAAGCGGCTATATATCCCGTCCTTCACTATTCAGGAAAAACCAAAGCCGCATGGTTATCTCCATCAACAGCCGCTATGTCTCGTCAGCTCCAATTACTTCGGCTGTCATTGAAGGATATGGCACACTCCTTTCAAAGGAGCGGTTCCCGGTTGTATTTCTGTCCCTGACCATCGATCCCATGCTCGTTGATGTGAATGTCCATCCCGCAAAAAAACTGGTAAAGCTGAGCCATGAAAGCGAGATCTGCACTGCCGTGCAGGAAGCAGTAAAAAACGCGCTGCTGATAACCGACCTGATCCCTGCCGGAACGGTGACAGGATCCAAAATCAGTACCGTACAATCACATGGTGCACCTTCCTCTGCCATGTACAAACACGCACTGATCTATTCGCCGGGAGTTCGTGAACCGACGCATGCGGGCATCATTACCACGGATCGCCAGCTGCGTCAGACAGAACTCCCCACCGGAATCCAGCCTGAAACAAGCGTCATCCCTGAAATGGAGGTGATCGGTCAGGTCGGCGGGATTTACATCCTTGCCACAACAGATGCCGGTGACCTCATTCTTGTAGACCAGCACGCTGTCCACGAACGGATCATGTATGAACTGGTAAGCGGAAAGTCAGACACCGCGGACCAGTCACAGGAGTTGATTGCTCCGGTAATCCTGCACCGTTCCGCACGGGACGCTGCCGTCATACGTGAACTCCTCCCGGAACTGGAGGAAGAAGGATTGGTAATCGAGGACTTTGGTAAAAACTCGTTTCTGGTTCGTGCCGTACCTGTTGTGCTGGGCAAACTCGAACAGACCGATCTGGTTAACGAAATTCTTGATGACCTCACAAGGGAAGGGCCGGAGCGTTTTGTGAGCAGCCGCGAACGGCTGGCACGGATCATCGCATGCAGAAGTGCAATTAAAGCCGGCACAGTCTGTACGCCTGAACAAGCCAGCCGCCTGCTCCAGCAGCTCAGGAAAGTGAAAAATCCTTTTTCCTGCCCCCACGGGAGACCGACCATGGTGAGATTTTCCCGTGAGCAGATGGATGGAATGTTCAGGCGGACATGAGTCTGCCCGGATCTAGGGATTGTAAGTAGGTTTCACCCGAATCCTTCCATCGTTGCGCCCGATCTCACGTGCCTTGATTGCAGCCCGTTCCTTCTCCTTGATCTCAAGCATAACGTCAAAATCAAACGGTATGCTCCTGTCAAGAAATGCCTTGAAATGGTTTGGGTCGAGCCGCGCCGCATGGTTACCCCTCCGTCCACCGGGTTCCTGCGAGCTGTAATCAACCATAGGGATACCATCATTACTCTTCCATGTCCGTTCAACAGAAGATAAAACCTCATCGATGGGATCCCCCTCACCGTTAAGCTCGTGATGAAATATATCGAAAAGTACCGGGATACCGGTCTGGTCAGAAACCGAAACGCAATCCTTCACCGTGAAATTCCGGTCATCGTTTTCGATGACAAGCCTCCTCTGCACGGGGGAAGGCAGGCTGTGATACCTTTCGATAAACCGCTCAAGACTTCCCGACCGGTTCCCGTACACACCCCCGATATGGATCTGGATCTTTGCGGAATCAGGGAGCCCCATCAGGTCAAGTACTAAGGCATGGTATTCGAGCTCCTGTATGCTCCGTTGAACGATTGCTGCATCAAGCGCATTGATAAGGACGAACTGGTCAGGGTGCATGGAGATCCTCATCCGATGCATCCTGATGAAATCCCCAACAGCCCTGAATTCGGGTAAAAAGTATTTCTTCCAGTCAAATACGCACACCGGGTGGGATGCGAACGGTACGAGGTCGGAGGTGATCCGGAAAAAAAGGATACCATGCGCAGCATTATATTCAAGTATCGTGCGAAGACACGCAAGATTCCTCCCCACCGTAATGATGATATTCTCTTCGGAATAGGAGGCGAGCCTGAAGGTCCTGTTTCCCCGGCAGGGGACGGAGTAATTGATGCAGGGATACCCGATCTTCACAGGCATATTTCTGTCGGATATGCAAAAAAGGTGTGCGGTGCGGCACGATTATGAGTGATCCGGGGAAAGCGAACAGGGCGCAATAACACGGACAGGGGACAGTCCGTTTTCCGGTGAACAGGAAGTGGAAGTGAATTGCAGGGATCTGAATGCTTATGTCGAACTGCAGACAATCAGGAGAAAAGATATCTTCGGTCCCACCATGATGAAGACACGCAGGATCAACGTAAATTCCGATTTTTTGGATCCTGAGGAGATCAAGGTGCTGCCTGCGAACCGGAAACCGGCGCCGGACTTTTTTGTCAGGTTCAAAAAGACCATTCTTTCCTATTATCAACGCGAAGGGAGGGATCTCGCCTGGCGGCGTACAACCGATCCATATCACATCTTTGTTTCAGAAATCATGCTCCAGCAGACGCAGGTCGGACGTGTGACAATAAAATACCCGGAATTTATCACCACATTCCCAACGTTCGCTGCACTCGCCGACGCACCGCTTCACCAGGTGCTTGCGGTGTGGCAGGGCATGGGCTACAACCGGCGTGCAATTGCCCTTCATAAGTGTGCCAAACAGGTTATGACGACATTTGGAGGAGAGCTTCCCCATGATGTTGAACGACTGGTGACATTACCCGGCATCGGGCATGCAACTGCCTGTTCAATCGCCGCATTTGCGTTCAATATGCCCGTCGCCTTTATCGAGACCAATATCCGTCGCGTCTTTATCCACTTCTTTTTTCCGGACAGACTATCTGTGACGGACCGGGAAATCCTTCCACTTGTGGAGCAGTCACTCGACATTAAAAATCCCCGCATATGGTATTGGGCCCTCATGGATGTTGGATCCGCACTGAAAAAAACCGTCCCTAATCCGAACAAAAAAAGTGCCCATTATACGAAACAGTCAAAATTTGTTGGATCTGACCGTCAGATCCGGGGGATGATACTCAGGTCTCTGGTCACGAATCAACAGCAGGATGAACAAGAACTGGTCATGAGCATTTCCGTTTCGGAGGATCGTGCGCACAAGGTTATTGACCGCTTGGCAAAAGAGGGATTCATTTCCCGAAACGGAACAACCCTCATGATCGGTGATCGCTGAACAGGGATAACCATCAGCAGTAAAAACACGAATTACGGGTGCAGCCCCATCAGCAGGGACAATAATAACAGATCCGCGTATTACGTTATAAGGTTACAAGAGTATGAGGCATTTTTTGCAGTTTTTCATGAATACCAAAAACAGGAAAGCGCATTCCTTCCCATGGTTTTCACCCGTTAAACGATACGGCAGGGCTATGGGATCAGGACATGAGGCGATAGTGTCCTGATACTCCCCTTGGTACGGTCCAGATTTTCCCTGGAGATGTCTACCCCGCCATTGGCCTTTTCATGAAACGAACCGGAAGAGAAACCGATCCTACCACACCTCAGGGAATGCCATGTTCGTGTAGATATCCTCCAGCCGTGCCTTGTGGCCCCGCTCCATCGCAGCAAGGTCAGCAAAGAGTTTCTTCTGGCTTGCGTCAGTGCTGGCATTTGCGAGCTGCGTATACATCGACATCGCTTCAAGCTCTTTCTTGATAGCGACAACGAGTCCGTCAAGGGGTTTCATGTCAGGCGTAAGTGCCGGCGTTTTTAACGAGTCCCCGACCTTGAAGTCCTTTGTTGCATCCATGTGAAATTCCTTGATGTCCTTTGCGAGCAAATTCTGCAGGAATTCGCGGTGCTGGACCTCATCGCCGGCGAGTTCGCCAAAGAGCTTTTTTAATGCCGGGTCCTTGACCTTGTCAGAAACCCCCTTGTAAAAGGTGTAGGCTTCCACTTCACGGTTGATCGCCATCGAAATGATCTTCTTAAACTCCTCTGCATTCATGGTTTAATCCACTCCTTATGAGAATATTTTTTCATTCACGCAGGTTATTCAAAACCTCGT
>Ga0315289_10011459_pt1 | contig 12566 bp, 9 predicted proteins | sample YL17G11_40_MG_FD_203452 | JGI IMG/M metagenome (GOLD analysis project Ga0315289, IMG submission 203452) | Sediment microbial communities from Yellowstone Lake, YNP, Wyoming, USA - YL17G11_40 | ecosystem: Environmental > Aquatic > Freshwater > Lake > Sediment | place: USA: Wyoming | collected...
CTGCATCTAACTCTTTGCACAGTTCAATTAAAGGTTCTGGCTGAATATAACCAGCAGAGACCATCACGCTTTTTACCCCTTTCTCTTTTCCTAACTTGGCACAGTCCAGCATATATTCATAAAAAACTGTCGGCTCTGAATAGGTGTAAGCGATTGAAGGACAGTTTCCTTTTAAAGCATATTCCACCACTGTTTGAGGTGAAAGCTCGTAATTATCGGTCTGCTCAGGTCTGGCTTGAGAGAGCTCCCAGTTCTGGCAGAACTTACAATTTAAATTACATCCGGCTGTAGCAATGGAGAAAGCATCCGTTCCAGGCAGGAAATGAAAGAACGGTTTCTTCTCAATTGGGTCTTTGTGGGAGGTAGGAGCTAAGCCGTAAACTAAAGTGTAATAAATCCCTTTTTGATTCTCCCTTACCCCGCAATAACCCCTTTCCCTGTCCCCGACCCTGCATTTCCTCGGACAGAGCTGGCATTCTATCTCTTTATGCTCAAGCTTCTTATAATATTTAGCCTCTATGTGAGAAAGCCTGCCACTTGAGCTTAAAGCATAAGCTTTATCCGGAACAGTTAAAAAAGGAACTTTAGAAATTAAATTTGAGCAAATAGCTCCTCCAGTCCCGGCTAAAGAATATTTAAAAAATTCTCTTCTCTTGAATTTCTTCATCTTGTTTTGTTATTATAGATTTACCTCAATCTTTTCAATCTCGCTTAAGGTGACTTTACCCAAGTTATGATTTTTGTCTGCGGCTGTAAAGATATGTTTGGGAGAAAGCCCGGATTTTTCTAAAGCAGGAATTCCTTTTTTCTGTCGAAGCTGGTTTATTATCTGATAACCGATGAAATCTAAAGCTACAGGGTCTGAGCTGATTATTATTCCCTGGTAATCCTCATTCCACCCGGGATGATAAGAAGGACCCCCTTTATATTGAACCGTTAAAGCATCACAGATAATCAATCTGTTCTGGTCTTTTATTTCGGGTAGAGCATTCAGGTCAGCTACAAAAGGGTCACAGCCATCCTCGTGATATTTATTGGGGTTGTTAATTGCCCCATAGTAATTCTTCAGGGCACAACTTACCCCGGAGAGTCCATGATCCTTTAAAGTCGGCATATTTACCTGAACGTTAGTATAGTTTAATAAGATCTTGCTCAAGAGGCTTCCGATATTAAGATGCTCGTACAAATCACTTGAATATCCTATTCCCTCCGTATCGGTCCCGAAACAGCGTAAACCATCGTTATTAAAATTCAGCGGAAAACCGACCTCTTCCAATTCATCATTCGAACGATCCCAGACGATGATGTTTTTATCTTTTATCCCACTTTCTTTGAGTAAACCGGCAAAACCTAAAGCTACTTCCGGATGAGTGGAAGCCCCCTTCCCTGCCAGGCAGTTCACCTTCAAGCCCACTATCTCCTTTGGAGAATAGAATTTTCGAATAGAATCCCTGAAATCGAGGTCACCAGTATATGTAGAAAGTCCTTTTTTGATCATATCTGAAAGGATAGTTGAATCTATCCTCCTGGAGTTATTCAACACTCTTCTGGAGCGAATGATTACTACATTAGACTTAGTCAAATCGACCTCAAAATCTATAATTTCTATCTAAAATACGACTTTAATGCAAAAAACATTAGATAACCAGACCGAAGTCTTGTGATTGTATTAAAGTCTAAATTTTTGAATCCATACTATTTGATAGATCCTTACTCAGAGAGGTCTCTGAAAAAGTGGATAAGAGCGGTCGGACAAAGGTGTCCGATCTATCCTACGGTGGCTACGCCAGACGTAGTCTCCGTTTCTCGGACGAAAAATCGATACTCTTTCTTCCCGTAGGCTTCCGCCTTAGGCGGACCAGCCCAGCCCTTCAACAACCTCAGGGTGGTGACAATTCGACTTCTCTCACTGTCCCTGAGCAATGTCGAAGGGAGCAAAGTCGAACCACAAAACAAGTTTTTTAAAGCTCTCATAGATTTTTATTGACAGCTTTGAATTGAGGCTTATATTTTAATGAACTTAAATCCATTCCTCTAAAAATGGAAAGGAGGGTCAGATGGCAGTCAAAGCTTTCATTTTAATCGAGATGGAACCTAAGAGCATTAATGGAGCCATTCAAGCTCTGAAAGCAGTTCCCCAGGTGAAGTCCGCTACTGCAGTAGCAGGACCTTATGATATTGTGGCAGTCATTGAATCAAAATCCTATGAGGATATTCCGCGGATCATCACCAAGGAGATACAATCAGTTGAAGGGGTAATCAAAACTACTACCCTTTTAGCTTTCGAATAAAAAATAGCATCCGGTCTAAACCCGGACGCTATTCCCGGTATGGAAATTGTGGAACAGAAAACGGAACTACATGGTTTAATTTATACTATCTCCTTTGACGACCCTTTCTTTCAACGGTAGTTTTTTTCTCCTCGGTTTTTTTCTCGGTCTTCTCTTTTTCCAGCCGGTCATCTATTCCATTCCCGTTTTTATCTATAAAATAATCATATCTGTCTTTCCCTTCTTCTTTCAGACTCCCTTTTAGCCCTTTAAGTATCTTGGATATTCCTGTTTCCTTTTTCTTCTCAGGTTTCTTTACTTCAGCTTCTCTGGTTTCCTCTTTTTTTATCCCTTTCTCGGTTGAGCTTTCTTCCTTTTTTTCTGCAGCAGAAGCTTCAGGTTTTGTTTCTCCTTTCTGCTCTTTATCCGCCACGCTATCTTTCTTGGGAGTTCTCTCTATGGCTAAAACCGAAGAGAAAAGAAAAACTGAGAGCAAGAACAGCACCAGCATTAAAAAGACTCTTTTCATTTTTTATTTACCTCACCTTTTCCTCTCGGTTTTATTTCTTTTGACCTCAACTTTTTCCCGGTTGATCTGAGTGCTTTTCTCTTTGTGGATCTCTCTGCTTTTCTGCTCATACTTTGGAGATTCAGGGCTTCTCGCCTCAGGATAGCTTTTCTTCTGAGGAACACTTTCCGCTTTGATTTCTTTTTCCTTTGTTCTTTCCTTCTCAGGCATGATATCTCTATCTCTTAATTCCTTTTCTTTAGCTTTTCCTTTTCCCGGCACAAAATTTCCATCCCGGTTTTTTATTCTTTCTTTAATCTGATATTCATCTCGATAATTCTCTTTGCTCTGCTCAAGTCTTCCATCTTTTCCTGGAGATTTGTTATCCAGATAATCAGTTCGGGAGCGAGTTTGTTTCTCTGCTCTATGAGCCTTATCCGCCTGAGGCGGATTATCGGCAGGCAATGTCCTTCTCTCTTTGATCTGCTGATATTCCTTCCCCTTCCAGCTTCGATATTCTTTTTTAACTGGATCTTCAGAGACATATTTTATTCGTTGATTTATCTTGGCATCTACTCTTACGGTTTTACTTTTCTCAACATAAACATAGTTATTCCATACTCTGCAGCCATTATAATAGTAGGTTACATAGTGCCTGCCCACTATGATATAGGGAATGGTTATCGGAGCTATCCCATAGAAAATACCATCGATATAAACCTCTACTCCAAATGGAGCCCAGAAATAGACGCTCCCTAAATGGTAAGGGAAAGGATCTGAGTAATGCCAGTACTGATGAGGCCAGTAATACCACTGTGGATGAGGATACCTCACATAGAGATTAGTCACATCCGTGACATAATCCGGAGATGGGCTGATTTGATGGTTCACCCATTCCATAAAAACGTAGGGGTCTTCATCCTCATCCATTCTCAAGGTGCGGATATCTGCTGGCTCTGTTCTTTCTCTATAATAATCCGACCAGTGCGGAAGGGAAAGAGGCTCATAAGAAGCCACTGCCTGAATGTACTCGACGCCTGATGGACCATCCACTGTCAGAGAATAATCATCATATCTGCCCGGAATCCCGTAAACTCTGCCGCCTTCGACGTAACGATCATCCTCTGAGCTATAAGGATAAAGAACGTTTACATATCCACGGGTATCCAGGTTATAAACTACGACGTAACAATCCCTGGAAGCTCTGAAATAAATCCGGATATCGTCACCCGGATGATAGGTTGAACCCTCCCCCTTATCGATCCAGACATAGATATCTAAACCTGGATTGGGCGTGCGTATAATCCTTTGTTGGGCCATCCCCTCATATTCCTCTTCCTCTGGCAACTGAGCCAATGCTGGTTTAAAAATCAAAGTTGCAACCAGAATCACCAGCATCAATTTTAATATTTTCAACATCTCAATCACTCCTTTCATCCCGAATTTATGCGGGACTGTTTTACTTCTTACCTCTTAGGTTTCCCGGGTTTCCTGTATTCCTTCTCAATCTTCTTCCTTTCCTCTCCACTCACTCCGCGATATTCTCTCTCAATCCTCTCTCTTTCCTTGTCACTTACTCTGTATTTTTTGTAATGCTCTACAAACTCTTTATCTTTATGATAATTGTATTTCTTGTAGATATAAACCCGGTCTACTCCATGTTTGGGCAGATAGTAATAACCATTATCCACGATATAGAAATCATAGAAATCACACTCTACATATACTTGATTCCAGGTTGGACGGTGATGACAATCATAACAGTAGCGCGGGTGAGGATACCTGTATCTTGGACCACCAAAGACTCCTCCTACATATAGAGCACATCCACTTACAAATACTCCCAAAACTATCAAGAGAGTTCCCAGGACCAACTTTCTATTTTTCATTTCAACCTCCTCTCAGCGACCCTTAAAGGTTCATATTACTTTTTATTTGCAATCCTTTTAGGCACGACCTTAAGCTCAGGATTACCTTCTGAAGTCTGATAAGCCCATTCGAATCTTATATAATTATAATAGATAGTATCAATATCGGTAACTCTCAATTTGGCATAACGATTATCCCAGGTCCAGATAACATAAGTGTGACCCCACCCGACTGGAACATATCCTAACTCAGACCACCCTATATTTGTATCTGGTGCAACGTTTATCTCACTCCATCCAAACGTAAATCCCATATCTTGAATATCATTAGGGATACTATCCTTTACAGTAGTATTAAGATAAAAAACCTTATCATAAGTATCTAAGTAAATATCACAAAGGATGCTATTCCAGGGAATTACTTTTGCACCTTCTTGATTGTTGAAGTAAATTCCAGCATGATAAGGATCTACTGCTCTATCATACAGCACAGCATTGTGGCCTTCAGGCCTGGGAGTATCATAGATTACTTTGGACACTTCGCTTTCATTTCCGGAATAATCGATTGCAGTTATGATATAATAGTAAGTTGTGCCATTACTAACATTCAGGTCAGTATATTGAGAGATTGTGGTTGAAAAAAGAGGGAGGAAACCATTATCCGGATTTAGAGTCCTGTAAATCCAATAATTCTTTAAATCAGATTCATCATTTGGTTCCCAATCGATATAGATACTTTTATCTCCGGTTATACTATATACCCCTTTAGGAGATGAAGGTGGAGTGGCATCAGGTTCAACTACATAGACTTTCTTCTCACAGCCACTGAAGATAAAAACCAACCCTGCTATTAGTCCGATTACTAAAAGTGTCTTCCTCATATCAACTCCTTTTTATAAATTCCATATTTTAATTATGCAAACCCTATGCCTGATTTAAAGCAGATGATAGGAAATAGGTGATAGGTTGTAGGATATTATGTAATAATGATTTATCGTAGTTATATAAAGCATTTTATTAAGACCCTATTTTACTTATATTTGTGAACTGCACAAAAATTGTTCATAGTAAATAAGTTTTTGTGCATTTATTCGTAAGGGACAGAACGTTGTTCTGTCCCTTGCTCTTGAGAATCCCTCTCTTCTTTTTTAAAAAGAAGTGGTTTTTTTACCCTCTGTTGGTCAATAGACCAACGGAGAACTCATGGGAGCGGAGCTTATCTCCACTCATCTTTTTTTCGTAATGCGATACTTTCGGGGTCATCTGAAGCACGAATAGCCAGTCATAGTCATAAATCTTAAGAAAATCTTAAAAAATTACTTTCAAAAATAGAAAAACTGTTTATATTACTTTAAAGTATATAAACTAAATAACTTTTAGTTAAGGGAGAAATTATGAACAAATTACTTTTAATTTTTGTTCTTATTCTCTTTTTCACCCTACCTGTATTCGCTCAGGTTGATACAGCTTGGGTGAGAACATATGATGGTCCGATAAATGGCCATGACTTAGCCTGTGCCGTAGAAGTGGATAACATTGGCAACGTTTATGTAGCAGGCCGTAGCGATGGTGATGGTACAGGCGTTGATTATGCAACGATAAAATATTATCCGAACGGTGACACTGCCTGGGTGAGAAGATACAATGGCCCAGGAAATGGAGACGATATTATACGGACTCTTGGGACAATAGCAGTAGACGCTTCGGGCAATGTTTATGTGACAGGCAGGAGTGTAGGCGATGGGACAAGCTATGATTACGCTACAATAAAGTATTATTCTAATGGAGATACTGCTTGGATCAGAAGATACAATGGTCCAGGAAATTCAGATGATTGGAGCTATGCCTTAGCCTTAGATAACTCTGGCAATATCTATGTGACCGGATATAGTGGGGGCAGTGGCACATACTATGACTATGCCACCATAAAGTATTATCCAAATGGGGATACTGCTTGGGTAAGAAGATATAGTGGATTGATAAATAGCAGTATTGACCAGGCTTCCTCTATTGCCGTAGATGGCTCAGCCAATGTCTATGTGACGGGATGGAGTTCGGATAGTACAAGAACAAGCTATGACTATGCCACTATAAAGTACTATCCTAATGGAGATACTGCGTGGGTAAGAAGATATAACGGGCCTGGGAACGACTGGGACTGGGCTTACGACATAGCTTTAGATAGTTCCGGCAATATCTATGTGACCGGGTATAGCTTCGGCGCTGGAACAGGTGATGACTATGCAACTATAAAATACTACCCTGATGGAGATACTGCGTGGGTAAGGAGATATAACGGACTTGAAAATAGTGATGATCGGGCCTATAAAATTGCCATAGATAAGTTTGGTTTCATATTTGTAACTGGAATGAGCGATCTAAAAAATTATGGTAGCGCAATAATAAAATATGATAGAGATGGAAATCAGTTATGGGCACGACCGTTCCTTGGTGGTTCATCTTCACTAACAACCGATAGGTTTGGTTCTGTTTATGTTGCTGGAAACGGCATTAGGAAATATGATTCAGAGGGGAATGAAGTTTGGCATAGTCCCGACTCGATCAACTACTATTATGGTATAACTCTCGATAGCGCTGGCAATGTTTATGCAACCGGACAAGAATTAGTATATAGTGACGATAATCCTGATTTGATAACTATAAAGCTAACCCAGTTATTGGATCCCAGTTTCACGGGAAGCCCGAAAGCTGGTTACAAGCCTCTTTCTGTATCATTCAAAGACATATCTGAAGGTAACCCTACCGGCTGGCAGTGGGATTTTGGTGATGGAAATACGGACACTGTGCAACATCCTATCCATATATATAGTGACACAGGACACTTTGATGTGAAATTGATCGTTTCTGATGGAGTGTCCACTGACACCATAATTAAACCTAACTATATCTCAGTTTTCGATACCTTGTCTGTTGATTTCACTGCAGAACCAACCCATGGACGAAAACCTTTGACCGTTTCCTTCCAGTCCATCTATAATGTAATGCCTGAAAGTGTAACCTGGTATTTTGGTGACGGGCAAACCAGCATCCAACTAAATCCAGTGCATAAATATACTGAATTTGGCAATTATGATGTTAAATTAGTGGCAGAGCTTTTCGGTTACAAAGATAGCGTGATAAAAGAGGAATATTTTAAGGTTTCTGATATCAAAGCTGAATTTTCAGCAGATAAAAGATGTGGCTCAGTTCCTCTTGAAGTAACATTCAGCGACAGCTCAACCGGAACCTATCCTAAAATTTATTGGCATTGGGACTTTGGTGATGGTGATACGAGTAATTTACAGAATCCCACTCATCAGTTCACAAACACAGATGTCTTTGATATAACCCTGATCGTCTTTGACAGCATAGGAGCTGATACTCTCACCAAAAAAGGATATATTACCACTCAAGACAGCGTATCAGCAGATTTAGTGGGATTGCCTAATAGCGGAAGGTCATCGCTAATTGTAATGTTCGAACCCTTTCTTAATGGGATTGCTAACCAATACTTCTGGGATTTTGGAGATGGAGATACCAGCAGTTTGAGAAATCCAATTCATACCTATACCACACAGGGTAAATGTGATGTTAAACTCAAAGTAAGACTTGAGCTGGACGACTGCAGTCAGGAAGATTCGATTATCAAGGAAGATTATATTATAGTCAATGACCTTCAGGCTAAATTTAGCGCCAATCCTGCTTCAGGAGTAGAGCCTCTCATTGTTCAATTTACCGATTCAAGCACTGGCAATCCGGATACCTGGTTCTGGGATTTTGGCGACGGAAATACCAGCACACAGCAAAATCCACAACATCAATATGATACATCTGGTGTTTATGATGTATTTTTGAGGATAAACAATAGCTTATTTGCTGATAGTTTACTGAAACTTGATTACATTCATGTTGATTCTCAATACATTGATCTTTTTGCGGAAATCTCCAGTTCAATGGCCAGACCTGGCTTTGATCTTTGGTTCTATTGCTTCTGGACAAACATCGGAACAAGTCCATCAGAAAATTGCACGCTTAAGGTTCTGCCTCCTACTGAGATAACTTCCTATAATATATTACCAGGACATATAAACAGTGGAACATATTCAGGATATACTTTTTCAGGAGATACTATTATTATTCCTTTACAGACCATTGCTCCATCGAATTATTATGGAGGATATGTGGCTATTTATGGAAATCTTCCTTCAACAGTTCAAATAGGGGACACCTTAGTTTGTAAATCCTGGTTAACGAGCTCGACTCCAGAATATAATCTTGATAATAACCATGCATTATATTCAATCATAGTCATAGGCTCTTGGGATCCTAATGACAAACTTGCATCTCCTGAAGGCGAGGGAAGCTCAAAAACAATTGGACCTAACCAGCGGATTGCATATACAATCCAGTTTGAGAACAAGGCAGAAGCTACTGCAGAAGCAATTTTTATAAGAGTTGTCGATACCCTTTCTGAAAACCTTAACTGGGGAACTCTTGCCCTAGGAGCTTCGAGCCATCCTGATAAATGCGATTATGAATTTAATCCTTATACCGGTGAGATAATCTGGTTCTGTGACAGCATCATGCTCCCACCCAACGTCAATCCACCTGAGGGAGAAGGATATTTCACCTATTCTATATCGCCGAAGAAAGGTTTACCGGATGAAACCGAAATAGCCAATACTGCCTGGATAAGATTTGATTATAATGAATGGCTAAAAGCACCTATGGATGGACCAATCCTCAGAACTATTAAGTATCCATTTATCCGAGGCGATGCCAATGGAGATAAAAAGTTGTCGGTCTCGGATGTGATTTATATAATCAACTATCTTTTCAGGGGAGGCCCAGAGCCAGTTCCGATACAATCAGCAGATTGTAATTGCGATACTAAAGTAACTGTGAGTGATGTAGTTTATTTGATAAATTATCTTTTCAAAGGCGGTCCAGCACCAGCCTGTTGAGGTTAAATAAATAGTGAGTGGCACTAAGGTGTACCTTAGTCTTAAGACCCTAGAAGCTAGCTTCCAGAGGGTCTGAAGTATATTAAGACCTATTACTATATATCTTATTATCACCTAAGTAATTCTAAAAAATAAGCCCGGCTATGACTGGTATGAGTAATGAGGAAACTATCAGAGAGATCTCATCCTTCAAGGGAAAGAGACGAGAGATAAAAAGGAGGTGAGTGTCTTAAGATCTAACAAAGCTTTGACCTTTGAAAGAGGGGGAAGTATGAAGGATTTATTAGATGATTTAACATTTATTTAAAGGAGTAAGAAAATGAGAAGGAATTTGTTATTAAGTGTCTTAGTATTCTCTCTGGTGTTTTTCTTCTCCAAACTCGGGTTTGCCCAGACTAACGATTTCACTTTGCAATCAGTTGATCTCACTCTTTGTCCAAACCCTAGTGGTGGTACGGTAGAGATCGATATTATGATCAATACTGCTGTTAATAACGTTGTGTCAGTACTTGCCCCGCTGACGGTGAGTGGAACCGCTGGTGCGGTACTGGATACTGTTCTGACTGGTGGTTTAAACAGTGCTAACCCTCCAGCCTTTTTGCCACCCAGCTTAGTCTCTCAATTCTCCTCCAGGATTGTCAACCCGTATGGACCTCCGATGCTGTTTGTAGCAGTAGACTTCCAGTCAGGAATTGCGCTCCCAATGAGCGGACTTTTTTGCAAGATGTTCTACAAAGTAACCGGTCCGGGAACTATAGTGATCGATACTATGACTCACCCGATTGGCGGTCCTCTGGCCATGGCTGATCTAAACGGACCTATTCCTGTTACCTGGGGTGGACCTTACGTCTTTGATGTGACCCAGACACCTGAGCAACCACCAGTGGTTACCTGCCCGTCATTCTTGGATAAATTCGTAAATGACACTATCTCGATCAACATCAGTGCTACTGATGCTGGCGGAACTCCTATTCAAGGTATCTTCTTGGATACCATTTCCCCGGCTCCTTGCGGATCTGGTTCCTTTACTTCTGTACCACCCGATCCTGGCCAGGATAAATCTTGGGTGTTCAGTTGGAATACCGCTTGCTGTCCTGCTGATTTGTACAGCTTAACCTTTGGTGTTTATGACGACTGCGAAACCACCTACTGCTCCACCCAAGTAAAGGCGCAACTTAGGGCGAATGGAGATGTCAACTGTGATAGAAAGGTTAGTGTCTCAGATGTGGTTTATTTAATCAACTACCTTTTCAAGGGTGGACCACCACCGTGTCAGTAACATCAAAGTTCGGGGCAGAGGTTGAGGTTGCCTCACCCTCTGCTTTTGGTAGATTGGGAGGTTACCCCCTCCTTACTTTTATAAAACGCTGTTAAATGCAGTTTAGAATTTAAAGATTGTCGTAGGGGCAATTCATAAATTGACCCTAATATTTTCCCTCCCCTTTCCAAGGAGAAGGATAGAGAATGGTTCTACTCCTTGAACTTTTGAACTAACGTTGGTGTAGGAATTTGATTTCCTGCACCATCCTATATCATTCGGGAATTTCAATTCCCGAATGAACTAAAAAATCACCTCATCCAGATTCAACTCCATCCCATCTGAAGCAGCTATAACCTCAGTCTGCAACTCTTTTTTCAATTGTAGAGCTAATTCCCAGGGTTTAGCTTTAAGCATCGTCATCCCGAAATGAGTTAAAATGGCAATTTGAGGATTACAGTTTATAATTATATCCTTCGCATCCTCTAAATTCAGATGGTTTAAATTAAGTTTTTTAGACCCTTCAGGCTCATATCTTACCGTGTTAATGATTATCATATCACTTCCAGAATGATATTTTATCAGCTCCGGGAAAAACTTAGTATCCACAATGAATGAGATTCTATATTTTGGAGTTTTAAAAATCAACCCATATGCCTCAACCCCGTGAATATGCTTTAAGGGTGTAGACAAAGTAATGGTATCTATATTATACTCTCCGCCTGTTTTAAGGATATGAATTTTCTCTACAAAACTACTCGCATATTTGAGAACCACCGGGTCATCGTTTAAAGCATCTGTGGGACAAAAAAGCATTCCTCTTCTTTTGAATCCGCCTTCCGTCATCGCCTCAATCATAATATTAACATCATTCGAGTGGTCAATATGACGGTGAGTTAAAACAATTGCATCTAATTTAGACGGGTCTAATTTTGGCTTGCTGGAGAAACATTTGACCAGAGTCCCAGGTCCGGGATCAATCAAAAAGTTTTTATTTCCCAGAGTAAGCCAGGTTCCCCCTGAAGCTCTAAGTTGTTTGGATACTACTACTCTTGCTCCAGCCGTCCCCAAGAATTTGATCCTGTTTGGTTCTTCTAAGTTTTTATTCTTAACTGTCATGTTGACCCCGATTTATCGGGAGAAACATTTGATTTCAAGAGTTAATAGATTCTTCCCCCGCCAAGGGCGGGGTCAGAATGACATAGTGTCTAACTAGTGTCATGCTGAGTCCGCCAAAGGCGGACGAAGCATCTCAATTTTTTTGTTTTTATTATTTTATGCCATACTCCTTCATCTTCAGCCTTAGAGTATTTCGATGAATACCTAAAAGCTCTGCAGCCTGGCTTAGATTCCCACCGGTTTTTTCCAGGACTTTAAGGATATGGCTTTTCTCTAAATCTTTCAGTAAAAGAGTTGGGGAAATTTCATCTATTCTCTGGAAACTCAAGTGAGCCAAATCCGATTTATCAATTGCCTCCCCCCGGCTTAATACAGTTGCCCTTTCTATTACATTTTCCAATTCACGGATATTTCCATGCCAGGGATATGAGAATAAAATGTCTTTTGCTTCCCGGGTTAATCCCTGGATATTTTTTCCGGTTTTCTGGTTTGATTTCTCTATAAAATGATCAACCAGGGGAATTATATCCTCTTTTCTTTCCCTTAACGGAGGGATAAAAATCGAGATCACATTCAATC
>Ga0315289_10011460_pt1 | contig 12565 bp, 19 predicted proteins | sample YL17G11_40_MG_FD_203452 | JGI IMG/M metagenome (GOLD analysis project Ga0315289, IMG submission 203452) | Sediment microbial communities from Yellowstone Lake, YNP, Wyoming, USA - YL17G11_40 | ecosystem: Environmental > Aquatic > Freshwater > Lake > Sediment | place: USA: Wyoming | collected...
AACACCAATGCCCTCTGTCCCCCTGCCCCCCCGCTCCCCTGCTCCCCCGCTCCCTGGGCCAGCCGCCCCACCATCTCCCGAATCTCCTCCGCTGAGATATGGCCAGCCTGAAAGCGGATCACCCGCCCTTCCGCCACTGCCAAAAAGTCTCCCCGCCCGGTCAATCGCTCCGCCCCTGTTCCACTCCAGCCCGTAGCCGTGCGCGCATCTTCGATGCCCATCACGTGCCCGACCAACCGCACGGGGAAATTGGCCTTGACCAGTGGCCCCAATACGGCCGCCGTCGGCTTTTGCGTCGCGGCAACCACGTGGATGCCCGCCTCACGCCCGCGCTGCGTCAACCTGGTGAGCGCCCACTGCACCGGCTGCCCGCCCACCATCAATAAGTCCGCCAATTCGTCAATCACGACGACCACGGTCGGCCCCCCCGCCTGGCCTCTCCGCTGCTCCATTAGGCGCACTAGGCTGTACAACGCCTCGCACGCCTCCCCCACCTCGTGGACTACTGGCCGCGTCAGATGCGGCAACCCCGCGAACCCCGCGAATGCGTTCCCCTTCGGATCTACCAACATCAACGCCAGTCCCGCCGCGCTTTGCGCGGCGCTCGTCGGAGCCGGGTTCGTCAGCGCCAGGCTCGTGATCATCCCCTGCAACAGCACTGTCTTGCCCGAGCCGGTCGTGCCGGCAACCAGGATGTGGGCCACGTCAGGAGACGGCAGCCGGATCAACAATGGCGCCCCATTCTCCGCCAACCCGAGCACTGCCGTCACGGGCGGGACCTCCCCGCCACTCTCCCGCACCTGCCGCAATAGCGACACCAGCCCCACCGGCTGCGGATCGTCGCGCGGGATCTCCACGTCCACCGCCGCCCCGCGCCGCGCCACCCGACAACTGGGCACATCGAGCGCCGCCGCCAACTCCTCACTCAGGTTCCTGATCCGCGAAACCTTCGCCCCCAGCGCCGGCAACACCTGAAAGCGCACCCAGCGCGGCGTCACCGTCCCGCCGGTCACCCGCGCCGGCACCTGGTGCAAACTCAGCACCGCCTCGATCCGATCCGCCTCCCACTCCAACCGCTTCCGGCCCTCCCCTTGCCCCTGGCGCAAACTCCCCAACGCTCTCACCATATCTGTACTCATCTCCCTATTCCTCCCCATACGATCCGTTATTGTTCCGAGTAGATTCCTTATCGGAACTCAATATTGCCCGTCCCACCGCCTCCGCGAACGGCGGCGCAATCGCCTGCCCTATCGCTTTCCACTGCTCCACCTGAGTCCTTGTCACCTGAAAATCATCTGGAAATCCTTGTGCCCGCTGGGCCTCCAACAGCGTCGGCGGCCGTAACCGTCCATCGCTGTAAATCAACGGAGTAGTACCGTTGATATGCGCCCGCCAGACACTCATGACTGTCGGGAGCAGGTCATCATCCCCGACGACCTGCGGACTATATGCATCCCCGTACAACACTGCATATCGGATCACTCGCCGGAAAACTCCTTTCAATGCCCTGGCGCTCGCGTACCCCGTGGCACCCTGATCCCGAATCTCCCCGAATCGGATCCACGGCAGCCGCCTGAACAAATCGGGCAACTCACTGTGTGTCGGCGTCGGGACCGGAGTCGGTCCCTGCCGCGCGGCGATGATGTGCCATCGCCGCCGCATCTGGCATACCCCGTAATCCGCGTAGAGAAATACCGCCTCGATGCCGTGGCAGAATCTCGCATCGATCAACGCCGTACGGATCGCCGCAGCCGCCGGCGTATGCTCGAACGGCGGAACATTCTCCAGCACGACGTAACGCGGCCACTCGCCCTGGATGCCCCGCAGCAGTCGAACGACCTCGAACGATATATCCCGCCGATCTGCGTGTCCCAGCTCCAGCCCCGCGCAGCTGAACGGCTCACACGGAATTCCACACAACCAAATATCCGCCTCCGGCAGATCACCAGCAGCCATCTCTCGGATATCCTTCACCACACACGGGACCTTCGGGAAATTCACCTGGTGGATTTCCACCATCACGGGATCGAAATCGAATGCATACACGTTCTCGATCCCCGCCCGCTCGAACCCGAGCGTACTCCCTCCCGCGCCACAACAAATCTGAACTGCTCTCATCTACTACCCCCGATAATACCTCAACAAATTGATCCCCGCCTTGTCCATTCGACACCACGAACACAACCCGCTCCCATCCACCGGTCGGTGCGGCTCGCTCGCCAACCCACATCGGCTACACCGCCGTACCCGCCGCTTATAACTCCTGAGCAGATCCGCCGGCAACACCCGCGCGCCATACTTCTTCACCGACGACGACGCGGCCCCCACCTGCCGCCCGATTGCCGCGAACGACAACCCCTCCCGCCGCATCCGAATGAACTCAGCCACCGGCAGCAAATCCGCCATCTTGCGCATCAATCCAGCCTCCCGCACGCCTGTACCATCCACACCGCCAGCCGCGCCTGCGTCCGCTCCTCCGGCCGCCAGCACGGCACCCCGATCTGCTCGAAAAACTCCTCCTCTGTCCTGGAGGCCAGCCGCTCCTCCCCCCGCCACAGCGATGCCCCCGCCATCCGCATCCCGCGCGGCATCGCCCCCCCATCCTGCCGCTGCGTCACCAACAAATGATTGAAATCCGCTGGCCCCGTGCGCAGCGCCAATTGCAGCCCCCAATTGTCCGGCAGCGCCCGGTACAACTCGATCACCACCTGCTCCCGTGGCCATCCCCCGATCACCCCCGCGGTCGCCACCTCCTTGATCATCCGCTTGTACAGTGGCCCATTCCGCTGCGTGTCCTGATCGAAGCGCCAGAAATGCCCGAGCACCAGCTCCACGACCGCCTGCTCCGTCGCCGGCACCCATTCCCGCGTAAAGAGATCCTTCTGGATCTCTACCAAACGCGGCAGGTACACGATCTCCACGTCCCCCGGCTGCGCCTTCTCCCGCCGGATTGAGCCCGCGACCACGATCCGCTCGCAAGCCGGCGACAGTGCTTCCACTACCTCCATCCCGATCCTACGCGCCATCGCTAACTTCATTCTGCCACCTCCGCATCATATACCAACTCTGGCCCACCCTCGCGCCCACCGAGGCCATCCACATCATCGAACACACACGGCTGGGCCTGCAGCAACTCCTCCGGCGTGAACGCATCCCACAACGTCAACTGGTTCGCCCGCATCGCCCGCTGCAGATTCCGGATCTCGCGCGCCATCCCTGCGCGCATGATCACTTCCCACGCCCGCCGGTGCGTCTGCCGCAAAATATACAAATGATTATTCCTGAAACCAAAGTCCGTCGCGCACCCGATGCACCCATTCCGCCTGATCTTTCCCGTGCTCCCGTCCTGGCGGATGTACTCGATATCGTAGAGCGGCGCGTATGGCACCTGGTACCGGCGGATGTACTCCCACACATCCTCGTCCGTCCAGATCGCCATCGGCTGCGCGTGAAAAAACGCCCAGCCGCTGAGATAATCCTGCTTCGCCCCCTCGAACACGTATCCCCGCGACAAGAAATTCTTCGCCCGCGCCCGGCTCTCCGCCGCCATCAGCCCCTTGAAAATCAAATCCACCTCGAGCGCCTTCTGCATTCGATGTGCCGGCTCCTTCTTCAACACCTCGCAACAATGCTGCGAGATCTTCACCTGCCGCAGCACCTCGTAATACGCCAACAACTCCGCATCCTCGCTCTTGCTCTGCGAGAACCGCAAAAACGTATCCACGTTGATTCGCCTGGCCTCCAGCCGCGACCAGGCCTTGCCGAGCAGTGGCCAGCCGTACTGATCCGCGCACCACCAATACGATTTCGTTGTCCCTGTTGGCCACGTCCACTCCCGCTCGCCCGCCATCTGACCGAATAAACCGTGCGGGCACGCCGCCTCCAGGTGCCGCGTAGACTTCAATCGCCCGTCCGGCTTCAGCACCTCTTTGATCTCGCCGTTCTCAATCAGTTCTTCCCAGATCCGCCGCTGCGCCGCGTATTTGAACCCTGGCCTCTCCGTCTTCCCCGGCCGGGCCTCGTGGAGGTCGAGCCTCCACTCCCGCGCCAGCCGCCGCACGAATTGAATGCACTCCGCAAACTCCATCCCCGTATTCCCGTAGATGATCGGCATCTCCAGCGACTGATACGGAAAATGCTCGCGGATCAGGTGCAGCAACACCGTCGAATCCTTCCCGCCCGAAAACGCCAGCGCCGGCCGTTCCGCCACCACGAACGCCGTCTCGATCGCCTCCACCGCCCGCTCGATCTTATACTCGAGCGGCTTCGCCTGCTCCAGCGTCAAATCGTGCCACCTCATCCCTCTCCCGATCATCCCCAAATCTGCCATCTTATCCCTCCACATTCCTCACAGTTCGCGCAGTTCGCGGAGTCCGCACATTTTTGACACCCCCCCCAAAAATGGCCCAAAACTCCCCGAACTCCCCGAACTCCGCGAACTGTGAATCATTCCCCTTCTACCTTTTCCTCGTTCGCGACCTCCACCATCCACGGCAGCGCCCACAGGTTGCGAGAATCTTTACGCCCCCGCGTATTCACCAGTTGCCCCTCTCCCTCCATCCGGTCCCGCACCTCGTAGATCAACGTCTTTCCAAATTGAGCTTTCTTCCCCAACTCCACGACCTCCCGCGGTTTGATCGGCTCCCCACATTCCTCCAGTAGCCCGATCAACCACTCCTCGCACGCATCCGCCGTCGTCGGCGCCTTGTAAAGCACCGGCGGCTCCCCATACCGCAACTCCACCCCGCCCCCCGCTATCGACACAAACTCCACCCCCAGCGCCGCCGGATACGGTCCAAGATTCGTCTTGATGATCTCGATCCGCCGCGGCCCGTTCCTGTCGATCTTCGGCCCCGTCTGCACGATAGACAGGCCCAGCACCGACCGCGCAATCGCCACGATGTGCCCCGACCCGCGCAAATCCTCAATTCCCACTATCCCGTCCCGCTCCCGCGTCCCGCCGCTCTTGCGCAGATGGTGGACCAACAACAACCCACACTGCTGCTGCCGCGCAATCTGATTCAAAAATGCCATAATCTCGCGTACATCCTGAATGTCGTTCTCGCCTCGGCTGCTGATCGTCGAGAGCGAATCCACGATCACCAGCCCGGGCTGCACCCGCTCCACCAACTCCCACAAATATTCCCGATCCTCCGATTCCCCAAAATCGATGAACATCCGCGATGTGACCGGCAACATCAAAAACAACTTGCTCCGGTCCATCCCCCACCGCTCCGCCCGCTCATTCGTCAACTGTGGCACCGCCTCCGCGTCCACGTACACCACCGGCGCGCCTGGGCATGGAATATCCGCCCCATCTGGGAACCCTTCCCCCGTGAAAATCCGCCGAGCCAGGTCGAGCGCCACCAACGACTTGCCGCCCCCGGGTACCGCTCCTAACATCGCGATCATCCCCAGCGGGATCCAATCCTCCCACAACCATTGAATTGGTTCCAACTCCTCCGCCAACTCCTCCAGTGAGGGGAACCGCGATGGATCAGGTTGCGCCGCCGCCATCTTGACCCGCACCCGCTCGCGCTCATCGAGCGGCAAATCCTGAATCGCTGACTGCACCGCCTCGTGTTCCTGCCCCGTAGCCGCCCGGCTCGCCGCCACGAAAATGCTATCCCACGGCTCATCGAAATAAGTCGGGCGCATCAACAACTCGCGCTCGTCACGGATCAAGACCATCCCCCGCCCTGCCAGTACATTCGCAATCGCCCGCAACTGCTCTGCCTCAGTGAATGCCACTCTCGGCCTCCTTGCTAATGTGCACTACCGCGACCACCCGCCTCCCCGTCCCCTCCTCCACCCGCACCCCCATCTCCTCGAGCGCCTGGACCACCCCCCACGCCGCCTGCTCCCGCTCCCGTGCCACCCGCGCCCGCTCCTGCACCTGCCACTGCGCCAACTGCGCCCGCACCCACTCCCCCATCTCCGCGCAGAACTCATCCATTCCGACCTCCTCACGTTTCACGTTTCACGCTTCACGTTTTACTTCCCATAATCCCCATACGCGGAATCAATTCCCCGCCGACAACGCCAGCCGGTGCGACCTCATCCACCGTCGCAGATCCTCCCGCCACGGCTGCAACAAAAAACATCGCCGGTGCACCCAACCGGTCGGGGTTCTCACCCAATCCGCCCGAAATTTCTGCGCCTTCTCCGCTGCCTCTGTCCGACTCCCGAACGGATACCAGGCCTCGCCACCACACTGAGCGCAACTCACTACTACCAGCGCCTTGACGACAATCTTCCCTCTCATCTAATGCCTCCCACATTCACACTCCGGCCGCTCCCCGCAATCCACCGCCTCGAGCACCTGTCTGGCCTTCTCCTCCAACCGCTCCTGCGTGGCCACGTGCGGCCACACCACGATCGGCCGGAGTTCTCCCGTTTCACGATTTTTGTAGATCACGATCGCCCGCTCCCAATCCCCATAGAGCAAATATAACTGGATCTGCTCATAATGACTCTGCAGCGCCCGATTCGACCGCCGCACCTCCTCGAACTGCGCTGTCCACACCGACTTGATCTCCAGCAGATCCCCACCGATGATCCCATCAGGATGACCCCGCACCCGCTCATCCCACGGCGCCACCAACTCCCCGCACGCCTCATACAATCCCACAGCCTGCAACCGCGCGACCATATCCCGTTCGTGCAGATACCCCTCGTAGAATCGCTGCCCATCCCGCAGAGAGACTTCTGGCTGCCCATTCAACACGACGTCGTACAGATCGGCCGGGCACCGCCAGATCTGACTCATCCCCAAATAACGCCGCTCAGAATCGTGCCCGCAATTCTGCGCCGTCCACCGCTCCAACTCCTTCCGCAACCCTATCGCATCCATGTCCCCTCCTGAATCCCTCTAATCTTCCTCTAGCGGCAACCTATCGAGCCCGGCCTTGAGAGTCGCCAACGCCCGCGCCCGCTCATCAGCATCATCCTCACCACGCTCTACCTGAGCCAACCGATAGCCCACTAGCGCCTTGCCTACCGCAGCCGATACTAGATCAGGCAAGTACCGCTGTAAAACATCGGCCACCGCATCCTCGACCGCTGCCCCCTGGCCTCCGTTCTGCCCGATCTGAATCGCCAGTCGTAATGCCTCTCGTATAGCCTGCGACTTATCGCCCTGGGCCTCGTACCAGGTTGCTATATCGGCATCTACGACTTCCCTTAGCAAGACGTGAATGAACACTGACTATCACCCTCGACTTGTTACAATCTGTAACAAGATTCTTGTTACAGATTGTAACAAGTTAGCGCCTGAAGCGCAGCAACCCCACCCGCAAGTATCCTGTGACATTGGCAAGTTGCGGATCGCCTTCCGCCACCCGTGCGTGCGAGAATGCCTTGACGACGTAGGGCATGAGTTCCCCACTTCCCCCGCCGGCCACGACCACGGACCGGAGTTCGGCACCGCCCGCCCGCCACAGGGACAGACCACGGGCATGCGATACGATGCTGTCTGCCAGTGGCACGACGTGCGCATCTACAATGTCAGAAATGCCGTATACCACGCCCTTGACGGTTACACTGCGCGCCCTCACCGCCCGATCAACTTCTGTCAAGCGATCAGTCCAGTCCAGGCCATATTGCGTCTTGAGATCTTTGGCCACGCGAGTTAACACCTCATGCATCCCGTGAGGGATCGTATCGCTGCTGGCCTCCACATATTGGAGAGAATCAAAGAGGGCAAAGTTGACGGTATACCTGCCAACGTCAATCAGGCCAACCCGCGCATCTGCCAGCGTCGGATCGGTCACCTCGCCATTGCGGTCGAGCACCAGCGCATACAGCGCCCCCACCCCCTGGGGGACGATCAACACCTTGCCCACTGCGAATTTGCGCCGGGGTTTGCCTTTGGCCTTAATGTCGTGAGCACCGACAAGCAGTGCCCGCAGCCGCGCCCTGTTCTCTTTGGTATAGTCAGTTAGCGGCAGCCCGGTTACAATCGCCACATCGGCCTCAGTTGTCTTGATTGCCTGAGAAGCCGCCGCATAGAACAATACCTTCTCCTCCAGGCTCCCATTCCGGGCAGAATCGAGAGTTTGCATCGTTGTGGTACTGTGAACCTCTGCTTTGCGTCCTACCCAATAGGACACGCCATCGACGTCCACCTCGATCAGATCATCACTGCCCAGGCCAGATTCGTACCGCCCAGATTCAGCAGGGGCTATCGTGCTACTGAAAAGTGCCCGCCCGCCCGTACTGGTGAGAGCTTTTGTATATCCACGTCCCATATCCAATGCCAGGATCGTATTCAGATTCAGACTCACACTTGCCTCCTTAACACATTCGTGCTATAATTACACACGGGTCGCTTCTCACACTCTGATACACAACGTTGACCCGAGAGCGCGCCACCCCCGCCGGCGCGCTCTCACTTTGCCGGCCACCACCGCGCGTCCTGAGCCTGGACCCTGCCGATGGCCACCGCCCACCACGCCCGCAGATGCCCCGCCCAATCCCCGCACTCCAGCGCGTCCCGCATCACCTCCCACAACTCCCTGATCATCCCCCTCACCCCCTCTCCCCATCCGTTATTTTCTCAATCCGTTGTTGTGTTCCGAGTTCACCTCTTATCGGAACCGCTTACCTCCCCCGGATCACGACCAACGCCCAATCGATCCGGGCACCTTCGGGCAATATTATCGCTCCTTCCGGCAACCGCGGCCCCCGGTATTGCCCCACGATCAGCCGATCTCCCGGCCCGACTTGAACAGTCACCCGATTGGGATGCACTACGAACCCCAACTGCCCAGAAAACACCGTAGCCGTGTCAATATGCCCGACCGCACTCTCGAGCCCCTCGCGCTCCGTGAAATCCCGAACATCATCCACTGAGATTATTCGGACTGCGATATCCACATTGAGGCTCGACAGCATATTGAGACTGAAAGCATTACACAGATACATATTTCTCCTTTCATTCGAGCAATCCGACTAACCACTTCGCCGGATTCGCCGCCGCCTTGTCTACGATCTTCGCGTAGACTTGCGTCGTCGTGATACTCGAGTGCCCCAACGCACCCGAGATGGCTAGCAGATTCGCCCCCGCCGCTAGGCTCAACGTCGCGAACGAATGCCGCAGCGCGTGACACGAGACCCCCTCCCGCTTCACCCCCGCCGCCAGCAGATACCCATCCACCATCTGCCGCAGACCTCGGGTCGAGATCCGCTGCCCCGGCTCCCGCTGCGCATCCGTCCAATGCATCGTCAAAAACAAAGCCGGCGAGCCCGAGTGCATCAACCCTCGGACCGCCAGCCACATCTTCACGATCTCCCGCGTCTCCTCCGTCAGGAGGATGCCGCGCTCCTTATTCCCCTTGCCGAGCACCTTCAGCGTGCCGGCCTCTCCCGCCTCGAGATCCAAATCTGCCAGATCCGCCCGGCTGACCTCAATCACCCGCAAGCCGTGTAGTGCCATCAATACGAGCACCGCCTTATCTCGGATCCCCTTCGGCTCATTCCGGTTCGGCGCCGCAAGCACTCGCCGAACCGCCTCTACTGTGAGAAATTTCACCTTCTCTTCCCTGGCCGTCCGGTCGGCCGGCGTTTTCAATCCCGCCGCCGGATTCTGGCCGATCACCCCCCGCGCCTGGGCCATCTCGTAGAATCGGCGCACCGATGCCAACTTCCGCCCCACCGTGCTCACCTGGTACTGCTCCACCAGGTAAGCGCGGAACTCCTTCAGTTCCTCCTCGCCCGCCTGCGCCGGCCGCAGACCCAATCCCGCCAGCCACACCAGATGCTGGCGGACATCCGCAAAATACGCCCGCAGCGTCTGCTCGCTCGCGGCCCCCTGAGCCACGTCCAGGCGCATCCACGACCGGAACGCCGCGAGGATCTCGTCAATTGTCGGCTCCCGCACCGGCACCAGCGCCCGTTCGGCTGCCTGCCCGGGCAAACTCTCCCCCGACACGTAAAACGCCGGCAGCGCCACCGGCCCCACCTCAGCGTCCAAAACTTCGACTTCCTGCGATTTGCGATTTGCGATTTGCGATTTGCTCACTCCGGCCTCGTCTCCGCCCCCACACTCTCCAAAAACCGGACGATCGTCTGTAGCGCGTTCAGCGCGATAGCCTGTCGCCGCAGCACCTCCGTCCGGTCGAACCGTACCTCTTCGACCACCAGCGGCTGCAGCGCCCGAATCCCTCGCGCCGCCTCCTCTGCCGCCCGGTCCCGCGCCTCACGCGCCCAGGTTGGCCATTCACGCGGTTTCGTCATCTGCCGCCACCTGCTCGCGCAGCCGCTTCTGTGCCGCCCGCCGCGCCAGCACATGTCGCTGACAAGATCCGATTACCATCCAGAATCCCGAACACGCGAATGCCCCCAGCGCCACCAGCGCCGCCTGCCAATTCAGCAACGCCAACCCCGCCAGCGTCACGGCCACCCCGCCGACGACTAGGAAAGCCGTGTAGCCCTCGTCGTAATTGTTCCTCTCCAACCACTCGACCAGTCGGTTGTAGAGGAACCCGAACAGAAACAGAAACCCATATACGGCTACAATGCTACCGAATTGGTTCCACATGATCATTCCAACGTCCTCCGTGCTAACATGAGAGCAGTACATTAAAAAGAGAGCAGGGATAGAGCGGGGAATCTCACCCCGGGAGGCCATCAGCAACCGGCTGCAAGCCCCACACGCCCACGCATGATGCCGGCTTTCGCGCGCCTCTGCGGCGCATATCCCTGCCCGGCCAGCCGAGGTGGCACCCCTACCTCTCGGCCTCACCCTCATCCTCCAGATGCTGATCCGCGTGCCCGCTGGCCACCATCAGCGCCATTATGAGCGCCCCGAATGCCGCCCCCACGAACAGCGCCCCCACTGCGATCAGCACTACCCAACCTATAGCCACTTCCCCACCTCCCAACCAAAAAGCCACCATTACCCTGTCGGGAAGGTGGCAAATCCGCGACTCTCTGTCTGCGTCTCTTGCTCCCGCACCTGCGCCAACTGCCGCTGATACCGCTCCTTCAGTGCCCAGCGGACTACAGCAGAAATCGAGACGGCTTGATCTTTCGCCTCGCTCAGAGCCGCCTCGTAGAGTTCCACTGGCACCTGAATCGAGAACCGAATCATCCGTTCTTTTTTATTATACATATTCGTTTCCTCTCGCTATCATACTGTTAGATTTGTGAACATTTTACACCCGAATGCACCACCTGTCAAGTGTTTGGTCGAAATTGGGCAGATTCCCATCCGTTCCCGTGTATTTTCTATCCGCCAGCGTGTACCATTCAAATTGTGAACTTTGACCACAATTCACCAGTTGGAAACGTTTCTATCAAATCGGTTCCCAAAGCGAACATATAATATGGTAGAATGTTAGCCTACGAATCCAAAATGACAACAGAGAAACTAACAAAGTGGATACACGACAAACTCAATGAGAATGGTTGGTCAATCAGAGAACTGGCACGTAGATCGAACATCTCCCACGTCACAATCACCAATGTACTCAATGGAGACCGAAATCCTGGGGCTAAATTCTGCCTTGCCATTGCCTCGGGTCTTCGAGTCCCCGCTGACCAGGTTCTCAGATTGGCCGACCTCTTGCCATCAGCGACTATCGGCCAGCCCACCGCTTCGTCGGAAGAACGGGAGTTGCTGGATTATTACCGCGCGCTATCATCCGACAACCGCCGCACCATCATCACACTAGCCCGCGCCCTCCACGAACAGCGCGCGGAATACGCCAAGAAGCCAGTCAAAGGAGAAGAGACACATGAGGATCCATAACCTGCTCATCGCCTGCTTGATCGTTGCTGGTCTGCTCGCCGCCACACTTGCCTGTGGCAGCACCCCAACCCCACCTCCCACCTACGAAGTCAAATACCGCGTCACTGGTACTGCGGCTCGGGCTAGCCTCACCTACGAGACCCCCAGCGGCACTGAACAACAACAAAAAGTCAAACTGCCCTGGTACATTACCTTCGATGCCACCCTTGGCCAGTTCGCCTACCTCTCTGCGCAGAACGAAGGCGAATCGGGCAACGTCATCGTCGAGATCCTCGTGGATGGCCTCCCCTGGAAAAAGGCCACCTCGAGCGGCGCCTACTCCATCGCCAGTTGCAGCGGTAGCGTGGGGCGAGAATAATTAACTTCCGATAACGCAAATACTAGGAACTAAAAACGGGAGGGAAACCGGCACTAGAGCGAGCCGTGGAAGGCTCATGGATAACGCTCAGGCTGACCTTACGGCCCGTCCAAACGGGTCACCATGAGACCAGAACTGGCCTTCCTGGGGAGACTGGCTGCGGACCAGAAGGCCGCAGGTTCAAATCCTGCCGAGGGTACCTCTGACCTCACGGCACCCGCAATCGAGACGCCGTAAGGCCAACAATCGAAGATATCCCCAATGCCCAGTGCTCATGGACTTCCCTCCCGTCTCCCCTCCCCCCTCCCAGGCCCATTATCGGAACCAAATTTTACATTATCGGTAGCAATGCTACCAGGAGGGTCCACATGGCTCCTCAACTTACCCTAACGCAAGCCGCCGACGGCTGCATCCTCTACAAAACCGCCACTGGCAAGAGCCGCGCCACCATCACC
>Ga0315289_10011462_pt1 | contig 12563 bp, 16 predicted proteins | sample YL17G11_40_MG_FD_203452 | JGI IMG/M metagenome (GOLD analysis project Ga0315289, IMG submission 203452) | Sediment microbial communities from Yellowstone Lake, YNP, Wyoming, USA - YL17G11_40 | ecosystem: Environmental > Aquatic > Freshwater > Lake > Sediment | place: USA: Wyoming | collected...
CCGTTTCTGTAGAATTGGGCGATTTCCGTGCTCTTATGCTTGGGCGCTCTTATCTTCAAACGCCTCGACAACTCAACGGCATTGAGTCCCTTGACTCGAAAGTCGTTAAATGGAAGCAGACATTGAAGGGAGTCCATAGCAATAATATGGGAATGATGGAGGTCGAGTAGATTCTCATACGTATCTATGTTGTGGACTGCCATTCTATGGATTAGGATCGGAATGTCGAACCTGAGCAGATTATGGCCGATTACGACTATGAACCCAGTATTCTTGAGTTTGAGAAGATGATCGTGGAAGCACTTGAGTATGGTTTTCTCATCGGATTCCCACTCTTTGAGGACTGTTATGTTGCCATCGCTGTCTTTGTACTGGATTGATATTACCTTTGTATTGCGGACTCTGAATTCGCCCTCCGAGAATGTTTCAATGTCGAGGTAGAGCTGGACCATTGAGATCATCTTCCACTTCGTGACTCTTGGAGCATCGGTATCCTTCTACGAGGTGAAATAGGTTGCGATGGGAAGAGGCAATTGAGCGATTTCATTAGAAGTTTCTTGATGATAGGTCTATCCGCGTCTAGAAATTCGTATTTTTCTGAATCAGTTAGTTGAATCCATCTTATCTCTTCATGGTTCTTAGGTTTAGCGCGCGCTAACCTGTCAGACGACTACAGAGTTCTGACCGATCGTCACCGCATCAGAATCGTCAAGATCAAAGAGAAGGTGCACCACGCGAAGAGAGAAGGCACAACACCATTACCATCACAACCCCTCCCTTACCTTTTCCTAAGCTAGGCGCGTGCAAACCATCAACAATTCTGAATCCAAAACCGGCACCAGAAAAGCTTCGAAATCCGTCGGGCCGAAAATTTTCGATCACAACCCCAGCTTGGTTACTGGCGCGCCCATGTTAGTATGGGGGTCTTTGATAGTATTGTTGGGGTGTGGGGTAGGTTTGTTGATAGTGTTGACGATAGTATTTGTTGACGTATCTTGTGTAGAGGTGTTTATGCTGACTTGCGTGGCATCGTTCGCAGAGGACTATGAGGTTTTCTGGTGTGGTGGGTCCGCCTTTGCTTGCGGGATAACGGTGATGGGTTACAAGGGTTACTCCGGGCATCTTGGGGGTTCCGCACAATTGGCAACGGTTGCCTGCGCGTTTTTTTGCCCATTGTGACCATTCGTCCCAGTTGGGGGGATACTCGGGACCTAGAAGGCAGGATCGTTGTGGTTGAGAGTATTGGAAAGGTCGCTGGTAACGTGCTCTTCTAGGTCTAGCTCTTCGGAAAAGTCGGCGCATTACCTGACGCCCAGCATAAGAATAATCACATGAGTGATTTGAAACTTACCATAGCGCGCGCCAAGTTACCGTAAGGGTTCGAGGTGGATCTCACGCTTGCCCATGAAAAATCTGCCCCAAGACTTCTTCAGTTCCTCGAAGTTCTCCGCGCTGAGCGCGCGCTATTGTTTTCTTAAGCTTAAATTTGTTCGCTTTTCCGGACGTACGTCCGCTTTTTCGGACAATAATCAATTAGTCACGCTACGTAGCCTGAGTACTTGGTTGGAGGCAGGATTCTTTTCAGGTTTCCGTCGGGGCTTTTGATGAAGACTCGGTCCTGTATTCCGTCGGGCGCCTGATCGCCTGATTGAGAAGTCGGTTGTATTTGCTCTAGTTCCTCGAGTCTCTTGTATGCGGCTTCGAGGGCTTCCGTTTCAGTGTCATATTCAGCCATCAGGTACATTCCGGCATCATGGTCGGACCCATCACGTCCGAGCAGTTTCCACTTGCCCAGCCTTGAGAGTGCTTCTCGGTAGCGGTTGTAGAGGTCAGGATGGTTCTTCTGGAGGAAGGTTGGACCGCCATCTATGCTTGGAGCGAGATGGTCTTGGAGGTCTGCGATCTTGACCGCTACAGCAAGAGGGTTCAATCTGACTCTCTCGATGTATTCCCGATAGGATTCCTTCGTCTTCCTCCATGTCAGATAGCGCGCGCGCTTTACCTTCATTTTCCTCTTTTTTGGAGGATTATCACTAATGAACTATGCTCTCAATCGTTGAGCAGTGGCTGGCGGTCATTGGGCTCATAGCTGTGTGTGCTCATCATCTATGGCACCACCACCAAAGCTTATTCCTCCCTCTCATGTTGGGAGAAGAATTCCCAAGCGCGCGCCTACTATTGAGAGAGTCCCAGTTTTAGTCGTCTATGCTACAATAGTATTGGCGCGTGAATATTCTAGACTTCATAGATTACTTTTTCTTGAGTTTCAGCTTTCTTAATTGTTCATCTGTAAGTGGAGGTATTTTGAAAGAAGGTTTCACAGACTCTCCATATTTTGATAAGGGCAGATCTGCCTTCCTTTCATATGGATTAGCATATCCATACCCATTTTCAGATTCGATAGCGTAGAGATCCTGCCCATGAGAGGTTGACTTGGGGCGGAGTAACCCATCCTTCATTAGCTCGCTGATTGCATCTGATATCTGAGACCTAACATCAAGTGGAGACCCCTTTTGTAGATTCTCGATGGGTGTGTGTTTGGGTTTTCTCGCATATACGTAACCGTGATGATACATCTTGTGCATTATGAATCCTTTTGCCAGTGTGAGATTCTCACGCATTGGAATCAGTTCCAATGTCATTGGAAATATTTATTAAGTTGCCTTATACACTGTATCCGGTATACCGTATCCATAGTATTGTACCTAGTACATAGCGCGCGCTTACAATTGTATGTCTGTAGGGCAGGTTGAAGTGATGAAGATGGTAAAAAGAGAGAGAAAGTCGAAGAGTCCCTACGAAGAAGGGCCATTCTCATCAATCTTTAACGGTTCAATGGGGCGAATATTAGATCAGACTCTGCTTCTCGGAAATATGGAGTTCACAATATCAATCTTAGCTGAAACAACAGGTTTGACATACAAAACTGCTGCATCCTGCTTGGGACGATTACAGAAGATGGATTGGATTATACCAACACGACAGTTAGGGAATGCTCAAGCCTACAGATTCAACACAAATCACATGAGCAAACTGATTAAATGGGGAACTGAATTTCAAGCAACAAGAAGAGCATGCGACCCTATCTAACCTATCCCCCTTTTTGATTATCTTCTTCTGATCCCTGATTATAATGCGAATGTTAGATGAAATAGTAAAATTCGCGCGCGCATCACTAAATGCGTTAGAAAACAGCCCTTCAGTTACTATGGATACTACTCGCGCGCGCTCACCAGCTAATACACACACCCCATCGCATACATGCCATGAGTTACATATCAAAAAAGAGAGATGAGTGGAAGCACAAGCCCCGGCACATCGAAACTCATAACACTAAGCCAAACAACCCACAAGCAGTTCCATTTTGGTGTCGGTAGAAATGCATTCCCCACAGACAAAAGTCATATCTACCTGATCATACGAATACGTCGAAACAAGATTTGGGCTGATGCGCATCAAAAAACTGACGGCCGCATTTCTGCTAGTTATGTTCGCGGCTGTACTCGTCGTGGAACCATTACCCGTCCACGCCGCGTCGTCCCTTGTCCAGCAGAACTCGACTTTGTGTATTGCTGTGGGAGGAAATCCATTCCCCGGTCTCACGATCTCAGCTTCTTTCTCAAGCAATGGTGTGAGTGGAAATGTGATAGTGGTAGCCGTAGCAAGTGCGGATGCATCATGGAATCCGCCAGCTACCGTTGCCTCCGTAGGTGACTCTAGGGGTTCGTCATTCACTCAAGCTGTATACGCGTCGCATGGTGACAAGTACGCGTACATTTACTATGCCATGCTCAGCTCGAGTGGGCCAGACACGGTCACAGTGACTTTCAGCTCGGATCTAAGTGACGAAAATGGATATGCGTATCTTTTCATCTACGAGGTTTCAGGCGTGACGACGGGCGGCTCGACCGCTACAGGTTCTGGCATAATCTCCTCTAGCGGCTCAGTCGCCACATCATCCACTAATTTCGAAAGCGGAGCCTTTCTTGTGGCAATCATGGCAAGCAATATCCTGTCTTCTGACTGGGTGGCTGGAAGCAGTTTTCAGTTCTCCCCAACCCCAAACGGTGATCAATTCATTCGCCTTTCAAGAGGTATGTATTCGACTTCTGGAGTGTCTTCCCCCACAAACTTTCCTGCAACCCTCTCAAAACAGGGTGACACCCTAGATTGGGTTGAGGTTGGCATAGCCCTGAATCCGCCGTCAACCCTGAGTGCTGAAGATCCGATAACACATCTGAATACCTTGGATGTCAAGGTAGGTAGCAGCTTCAGCGTGGATATCTGGATACGTAATATTCCGTCGGGTGATCCAATGGCAAATTTCGCCTTTGATTTGGGTTGGGATCCCGCTTTGATGCAGTATGATCATAGTCAAGAAAATCCGCCTAACGGTTGGAAAGTGAACGTTGACAATGCAAACGCACCATTAGGCGCCCTAGGTATTGGAGGAAGCATGTTACAGAACGGAAATCCATATGGAGATGATCACATGTGGCTATCGGTGTATTTTCGTTGTCTCAAGAGTGGAGTGGGCACGATTAAGATTTCAGATTCATCTTATCTGGGCTCAGAAAGTGGAAATACTGGAAGTTTTAACTCAGTTTTGAATGCCAAAATTTCCCAGACTGAAGGATCCACACCTGGACCCGTCGGCGGCGTCGTCCTACCAACAAGCAAGCTTGAGATTGTGGCGCCCTTCGCAGCCCTAGCAGGACTAATCGTAGCAGTATCCACAGCTGTAGTGGTTAAGAAAAGAAGAGACTAGAACTTCTCAACCCTCCTTCTTTCACAGAATATTCTTTTATAAAGAAATGCATGATGCTTAGATTGTTGGCCAACATGATCAGAATACACAAGCGGGCGCTAGTCTCAGCATGCCTTCTGCTAGTGCTGGCAAGTGGCGCAATAACGCAGATCATCGGTCAATTGACCCTGTCGGTCGCTGTCTGCATGGACTTGGAAGGCGGTAGTCTTCAGGTGTTAGTCAATGATGTACCTTACTGCATCCATCTCTCTGAGGAGTCGCTTACCACCGCACGAGCACGTGTCACAGGTAAAGCGCTCCCATCAGCTGGGAACCCGATGACGATGCCGCTGATCGGTGATGTGTACAAAGGAGCATGTGATGATCCTGGTAGCCTGTTTGGCCATCTCACAGGTACGCTTACCTTTGAGGAGGGAAGCTCATCAGATGAATTCACTGTTGAAATCAACTTCACTGTGACCGGTACACCTACCGGGACTTTACACTCAGAATCGAAGTTCACAGGAGATCTTCTGGGAGGACCGCAGTTCTATTTGAAGAATGTGAAATTGGGATACGCGTATTTTGAAAGTAACGGCGTGCGTGTCAACCTTCTTCTTGTCAAACTTGAACCAGCGTCCGGTGACATCATCTTTGACGAAGGAACCTTAGTTATCTGTCTACCAACCTTCATTTTCTCATTTGGGGCTCCGGTGGGCGGGATCGTCATGCCGACGGACAAACTTGAGGTACTAACTCCATATCTGGCACTAGCAGGACTACTAGCAGTATCAGCAGTTGTAGTTGTCAAGAGAAGAAAAGACTAGCCTGGACATTAGTAGGTTGTGTTCTGCGTCACTGGCTGAGCGTGTAACTGCTTTGTTTGATCAATGTTAGCGGTAATTAGCGATTAGTTTAGCGTGCGCTGGCTTGAGCTTCTCACCTTAGTCTCTAGATAGCGCGCGCTGTATAGCTCAACACTTTCACTGATGTATGAGGTTTATACATGGTGAAATCGTTTCAGTATCTGTGATAAGCGTTGAAGACTCTCAAGACTTGGAAATGCGAGTGCGGAAATGAGGACCAACGCAAGATAATTATTGCCGCCGATGGAGAGGTTGTATGTGAAAAATGCGGAACCGTACTTGGTCAAGTGAAAATCAAATCGGTGTCTGAGGAACAAATCGACCGCTGGGACGGAGAAGCAGACCTCTGCAGAACACTCCTGGAAGAACATGTGAGTAAGCGGGGCTGGGAATTCTAAGGAATCAACTATTTATGTTCTAGAAACGAAAAATGAATAGTGAAGCCAATACAGGAGATCTTGCAACATCAATCATCTTTCGAGATATTTTGCAGTCAATTCGCGCGCTTGAGGAGTTTCTGAAGGGCACTTAGACCTCTACGACTTCATCTCTAGGAGGAACTTGCGTTTCATCACGACCAGAGCAGTAACTACGACCACAAACATCACTGGCGTAAGAAACATCGAGAACTCAGGGATTGGAGGATTATTGCAACAAGATCTAGAGCTGCACTCGGTAATGGAGGAGGCAAGGTCTAGAACTTCTTCTTCCTTTACGCCTTTTGTGCTAGCGCGCGCTGCTGAAGATTCAAGGAAATAAGTCGCCGGGAATCGACCGTACGTCCATAACTACCCAATCAAAATGAAGTTATGATATGAGTTTTGCCACAAGCTGTCTTTCTCTGTGGGCTTTGGAATCTTTGACAATTTTGAGAAGCTGATTGTCCAGATTCTTCAGAAACGCGTATTCTTTGATTACTGTCTTGGTAACGGCGTTCTGAGAAGGCAGATCTCCTCTTCTCACCAGCTGCTGAAGATCGTCCCAATTGTAGTCGGCATTCGCTATCTTGCCAAGAAGTTCTTCTGGATTGAAAGGCTCTCTGGCATTCCAGCATTTCACCACGACGAGCTTCTTTACCAGGTCCTTGTCGAACGGCCTGTTTGAGAACAGGTAGAGGTCGTACAAATCTCGGCCACGAATCCGCTGGAGTGCAGCCCTTAGCTTCTCAGCCAGCAGCTCCTCCTTCTGCAAGCACTTTACGCGAAAGCTGGGAAACTCGCAGAACTTGAAATACATCTCGTCAAAAAGAAGCGGCTCTTGGAGGGGTAAGACTGGCTCCTCGCGATAACTGACTTCCAGCTCAAACTCTGAGCCAGCATTCCAACTGTGCGCATATTTGACAACAGCTATGTAGGATTTGCCGCCCGTGACAGGGGCCATACTTACATGGTCCTCAAGAATGTTGAAATCTATGCCATATGCCGTCTTGTTGTCCAGCAACTGCCTGAGTCTGCTTTTGAGCTCTTCAACCTTCATGCCGCAACTCGTAAAGTCAAGGTCCATCGAGAACCTTCCAGTATTCCCAAAGTGAACCTTCTTCAGGCAGGTGCCGCCCTTGAACGCCAGTGCTGGCGTGACATTTTCTGATAAGGTCTTCAAAACGTAAGTGAGAACCACATCTCGTTCCCCCACATCCAGTCTTACTTTGCTGGACCGGGCATAGAAAGTCACATACTTTTTGTCCAACATCGAATTTCACCTCACTTCAACCTCACTCAACAACTGTTCCCTCGGCACATTGTTGACAATTCTCCACTCTTTCGAAAACCTGCCTGTCTTCGGCCTGTGCGGATCTAGGTAAATCGCTGTTTTCCCGACGTGCCTCAGTAACAAGTTCCTTGATTCCTCAGAGACAGGGTTCACCAGCTTTTCCTTCACGAGAAAATCAATGACAAACCCGAGCCTTTGGACGAGTGCATTAGACTTCATCCTCAGAGCGTAATCTACCAACCTGTTTTCATCAATCTTCGGAAGCCCACGCCAGACTATTCGCACGAGCTGCTCCATCCCCCCGGCGTAACGCGGCTTGTCGAACGAGTCTATCAGCGATTTTTCCGGATCGGCCACGTTCACTTCGGCGTCAAACACCTTCTCTCGCCTATATCCGAAGAACTTCCATTTCGAGAGCGTTACAAATTTGAAACTGGTACCTACCCATTCGACATCTGGCTTTTTCTTGGTGGTTGCGATGAACAGCGTGAATGGCATCTGCGTGGTGAAGCCGTAGTGGCTGTTTGATGTATAATAGCTGAAATAATACGGTTTCACAAAAGCCGAGCCGATAATGAAGGCGTTAACAGGAGGAATCCTTTCCGTGTAGCCGTAACGCGCCGGTATGAACTGGTAGAGCCCGGTACGTATCCTTTCGAGCCATTGCTTCCGCTCCAGCTTGTGAAGTAAGAAGTAGGCGTAGTCAAGCGTACAGTTTAGAGCATGCTGGACATCAGAGGCTCTGACTGTGGTTTTCTTTTCAGCCTCCCACTTTGTCACCAACCCTGCTTCTTCTGGCGAGAGCTGCCGTTGCTTTCCCTTGATTTCTCTAAGTTTTTGGCGGGTTATCCCCAGCTCTTTGAAGGTGAGCAGCTTTATGGGAAGTTTCTCTAGGCTCTTCTTTACTGACGGGGTTACTTCTGGACCTGCAACCACCAGCTCGAACTTCTTGAGTTGTGGCTCGATGTTAGAGATTGAAGAATAAAGGTCAAGTATCTGGCTGAGCTTGGCACGACCTATCTCGCGCGCCGAAATCTCCACAAACACGTCATTGCCATCCTTGCTCCTGAGATGGAAGTCGACCTCGACCTTCCCTGGGAGCGTTTCGTTTACAGCTACCACTGAGTACTCTTGGAAGATGTTCAGGACCTCACGTGAGATGTAAGCCTCCAAGTTGCGCCCCATCATAATCACCTGACCAAAAATACACGTTACCTTATTATATTTATTTCCTTTTTCCTTAGTATTTCAATTTGTAATTACTAAGATTTTCAGAAACTTCAATAATACCAGACACGTGCCGAAACGCTTCAGCTCCCTGGCTCAACTTTGACGGCTCTCAACCATCCCCTTCTCTCCCTCAAGCTCGAGCCACTGCTCGCTCAGCCTCTTAATCCTAGGAGACAGTCGATCATAAAGCTCCTTATCCACAAGAATCCCAAAGACATTGAACACCGCCTTTTCTGACTGTCCATCTCCCTGTTCTTCCACAGTGAGAATGCGGCAGGTTAGGATAAATTCATTTCAAGGTATCAACTCAAATTGCAGCAAGGAAAGAATTGCGTTTCGCTATTAAATTTCCTATGTAAGTCACGACTAATTTGCCCTCTGGTTCGCGAAGTTTTAAAAATTCATAACAACCCTGCTTTGCATAGGAGAAGACCGGGTGGTTATTTTCATTGATGGATCCAATCTGTTCAAGGCGCGCGCACTTAATCTGTAACTGATTAGTTTGATTAATGTTAGCGCTAATTAGCGGATTAATTGCTAAATTACTATGTAAATTAATTCCCGGAAGGCCTTTAGCATTAATCATTAATTTAGTTGTTTGTTGTTTAGCCCTAACCATTAGTCATGGTTTTGCATGGGCACAAACATTTAGCGCGGGGCTTTCTTCTTTCCGTAACATCTTTGCACGCCCTTTTCAATGAGTTCCCTGACTACCATGCTCTAGCGTGCTTATTCTACAAATCGACCGTCGTCGGTCGCCCTATGAAGGTTGTGCAATTTTTCCTCCATCCATCCTTTCTTTTCTGCTTCTCGCTGATCAAATTCTGGAACGTAGGGCTTGATGTCTAGTAGGGGTGTGCCATCTACAATGTCCATGCCCTGAACGTAGAGCTTCCCTTTTTCAATTCTAACTAGGCGCACTGTTGAGATGCCTATTGGGTTTGGACGAGCAGGTGCCCTTGTGGCAAAGACTCCATGCGATGGGCTATCAAGAAACGGCTTAACCTTCAGAGAGAATTTTTTGATTAGGTGGAAGTGATATGTCAGAATTATATGTGAGAAGCCTCACAGATCCTCCAGACCTTCCACATAGTCAGGATACACTTCGACGGTTCCTTCGATGTTTTGGGCAGAAACTGATTGGATGGGTGTGCCGCGGGGTTCGTTGAATGGAGAATGAATTATTCCAATCGGTCTATAGACAATTTCGCTTGGCTTTTGATTCTTCAACATACCCGATTCCTTTATGACCATTTGAATTATACAAGCCGCTGCGCATCATATATTGGACACATCTGGTAATTGAAGAAATGTAAATTGATCTCGCTAGAGTAATATGTGGTCAGGCAGCATTCGTTCATCGAACAATATACAGGGAATCTCGATACTAAGACGCAGTGCGCGCGCCATGACGTCGACGACCAACCGTTTAATATCAGCTGAATCCGGCAGATCAAACCGTACTCGCGGAGAACAAATTGGCTGTTACGTTTAGACGTCTCTCAACTCGGGTTGTCGGGGATTGTTCCAGAACCATTGCATTCTAGGTGGCTCAACACCGCTCTGCCACAGCAGGGCTATCAATTCACCCATGTGATAGAGCTGCTCTGTGAATGATTGAAAGAGGCATTCCTCTACAGAGAGATCAAACGTGTGCCCTGATGAGCTGGTGAATTTCACTCTTCTCTTAGGTTCGCCCTCTGCAATATCCTTGATGTAAGAGCTCGTCTTCTTCTGCACTTCGTTTAAATGTCCAATTATCATTTGCATGTTGGTGTATTCAGCAGAGTCTCTACGCTTGTACTCTGCTGACCTATTGAAAATAACCCAGTTTGCAATCCAATCCTCATTGTCGATCATATGAAGCAGGATGTTCTTTATGCTTTGAAAGCTTGCTTCCCTGCCCTTCTCTACCTCTTCCCACGGTAGCTCAGCAAGCTTGTTCACAAAACGGCTACGGACGCGGGATGAATAGTTATAGAGCTCGCTGAATAGTGAACACGATGCAGCTCCTCTCCGATCAGGTGTCTCACGCGCAATCACAAACGATTTTCTCTACCGCACACTAAGATTGAGCAACAACAACAGTGTGTGCAACTGCGTCTCCAAATCTCTGTCTCTTAGACGACCGAGTAACGAGGATCATCCCTACAATGTATAGAAATGGAAGTACGTCTATTATCCGTAATAGATTTCTTATCAGTGAAGAGGTTATTCCGCAGGGACCGCCATCCTCTTTTGCCACCTTTATTCTCAGAACCTTCTTCCCGACAGTCATACCTGTAAAACCTTCTAATAGGAAGAAGTAGAGAAAGCCAATCACGAGAAAAAGCACTAGAAGATTATAGTTCCAGTAGGGGCCCCAGAGATAATCAGTGAGATAAGAGACGTGCGCTCGTGTAACATCAATAAGATACGAGAGCGTTCGGAGAAGTAATACGATTATTATCCCTATCACTGTTCCATCAATGATCTGAGCTCCAAGCCGAATCCGTAAGCCCTTATACTCGGACATTTTTCCACAGACTCAAGACTCGGATGAGGTAACTTATAAGAGGTCACTTGGAGAACACGCGCGCTTGGCGAGCGTAGCGAGCCCTTTAGAATGGTGGTGGTGCTCACCAACTATGGCACACACACAAATAGATATGGCTCGCTACGCTCGCCACAAAATATTACGAGAGTCAGGAAGCGAGCGCTACACAGTAGCGCGCGCGTACATGTGAGAAGACTAGGGAGAAATTAAATAGAACATTGGTAGAACTCTCCTCTGTGGAACTTGAAATCCAATTACTTACGCTCGTTCATACTTACAGAGATTCTCATCGTAACACTCATGATTTCGATTGTTCAAGGTGAGCCACCAGCACCCCCGTCTCCAAATGTCAACTGGAACCCGCCAAACACGGGAGCTACTGGCGGGCAGTCTCAATATATTATGGCCGGTTGGAGTTCCACAAACACATTGATTGTGTGGACAAGCGCCAAGTCGTATCATGGCGGAAACGCTGAAGCCGGACCTCCGAAGAATAGCTTCAACCTGAACGAGCCGGTATATCTATACGTCGATACGCCCATAGGTTGGTTGGACAATTTCATATGGCTCTACGAGTATCATCAATCGAACCAGTCCTCTGGTAGATGGCGTTTCTGGAGGAGAGAGATAGGATTTGGTAGATTCATGTTCGGGCCATTCTACCCTGACCAGTCTCACCCTAGTGGAAACTACACTTGGAAAGTTTGGATAGTAGAGCCTGCCAGTGGTGAATATCAAAGCCAAGTCGTGTCTTTTACTTGGGGCGAAGAAATACCCGAGTTTCCTAGCTCATCTGTAGGCGTAATTCTAGTGCTCTTGTTAGTCCTCCCTATTCTGCTCAAATCTCATTCAAGGCAATTCAGACTGGACTTCGCGCGCTTTGTTAAGTATTAATGCTTAAGTAACTTTGCATTCGTTGTTTCATGTCTTGGTAGGTGGGAAGCAGACGTCTAATGGTGATCCTTTCCCTTACATAATCTCTGAAATATGTCAAGGTGTTCTGTAATGAGTAAGAATCCGGATGAGAGGAGGATACTTGGTGAGCTTCTTGAGGTTGAAAAGCATGAGGATTCTATGATCTGCAGCATGGTTAAGCTTATAGAGACTAATCAGAAGCTTGGCGAAAAAATCAACAGACTTACCTGGATTATGCTTGTCCTGACTTGGATCACCCTCATCATATCGATACCTAACACCTTAGCAACTTTCTTCGGCATACCTAAAGTAAGCGAGATGCTTAAAGTAGAGATAATAGCTACCTCTATGATAATCTCGATAATTCTTCCGGTGACGGTTCTTCTCTTTGTAGGGTCGGACCTTCGAAAGATGTTGAAACGCTCCAGAGATGAACGAACAGCTTGACCTTGAAATAGGATTTTTAATTATTGGCGCGCGCTACACAAACCATGATATACTGCTAGCTTGTGCACATTGACACGTAACTTCTTTAAGACGCCGCCAAAACAAATATGAC
>Ga0315289_10011463_pt1 | contig 12563 bp, 10 predicted proteins | sample YL17G11_40_MG_FD_203452 | JGI IMG/M metagenome (GOLD analysis project Ga0315289, IMG submission 203452) | Sediment microbial communities from Yellowstone Lake, YNP, Wyoming, USA - YL17G11_40 | ecosystem: Environmental > Aquatic > Freshwater > Lake > Sediment | place: USA: Wyoming | collected...
ACAACAACTCAAAAAGGGGACATTTTCTCGTGAGTTAAGAAGGGGACATTTTTAAAGAGTTTTGACAGAGCGTAAATTAGAGTTGACACAACGTTTGTTGAATGGCAGAATCCGCCAAATCGCTCTTGGCGAAAGACGAAAAGCAATGGACACCCGCATCTACAATATACAAATCCGCGCACTGATCTGCCACGAAGGCGACGAGTTTGTTGCGACGGCGTTGGAAATGGACCTGCTCGGTTACGGCAGGAGCGAAATTGAGGCCGTTGAAGAATTGAAACGAGCCGTCGAAGCGCAGTTCTCTTTCGCATTACAGATGAACGACCCCAGCCTTCTGGAATTCCCTTCCGGCGATGATTACTTCAAGAGATGGGAGGACTGCCAGCGCAAGGCGTTGCGAAGCCAGGTGCTCGGCGACAAGCCGGGAAGGCTTCAAGCTAAAGCTGTCATCATCACGATTACGCCAGCCGAAATGAAGGTGTTGCGCACGCGCACGTTCGCAAATAGGGAGTTGGTTTGTGCCTAAACCGCGGAAACCGGACGAAGTATTTCACATTCTTCGGGCGCACGATTCCCAATTTGTGTTTTACGAAAAGCGGGGGAAAGGGTCGCATCGGATAATTTTTCACCCCAACATTGACGGCCACAAACGGTCGTTTGCAATCCCGTATCACAAGGGCCGTGACTTGCAGAAAGGGTATCTAAGGGCACTGATTCGCCGTTTCAATCTGCCGGATGATATTTTCGGCTGATTCGTTAGGCTTTTTCGTTTGGCAGCGTGAAGAAAAACGTCGCGCCTTTGCCCGGCTCGCCGGTTCTTAAGACTTCAGCCCGCAGCGTTGGTGAACGTTAGGGCTTGAGGTTGCGCCGCCGGAGTATGAGGAGGAGCAACCCGCCGCCGCCAAAGCAGTCGGCCAGTTGGGGAAAACCAACGGCACATCGGGTTTCGCGTCGGCCCCGGACATGAGCGACCGGAATTACCCAAGAAACCGGCCTTGACAAGGGCAAACCCGGAGAGTAGAAGCCGTTCCATGAAACTCGCAAAAGGTCTAAGTGCGTGGAACCGGTCAACCACTCCGCCCATTCGGGCGAAACCGGGTTTCGCGTATTAAGACTGCTGGGCAAGAACCATACTGCAATGAATCTTGATCAGCAGATATCCAAGTACGTAACGGAGTTACAGCCGCTCTACAGACTGTTCGCCTCAAAGGTTCAAGAACTGGTCTGCTCGATCTTAAAGGCGAACGACATTGTGCCCCATTCTGTTACAAGCCGAGAAAAGACCGGGACGAGTTTGAAAGAGAAGATGACCAGAGACGGTAAAGCCTATGAAGACCCTTTGCACGAGATAACTGACCTTGCGGGCGTTCGCATAATCACCTATTTCCCAAAGGATGTTGATGCAACAGTGCCAATCCTTGAGAAGGAGTTCGTAATTGACAAAGCGACTTCGGTGGACAAGCGACAGTCAGACGATCCGTCGGCTTTCGGTTACGCCTCTGTTCACCTCGTGGTCGGGCTGACCAAGGCACGGTCTCGACTGCCCGAATACGGATTGTTTACCGATCTGAAATGTGAAATTCAGGTGCGGACAATTCTTCAGCACGCGTGGGCTGAGATCGAGCATGACATTGTGTACCAATCAAACGAAGAAATCCCATTCCAACTTCGACGGAAATTTGCGTCACTCGCCGGGTTGCCGGAGGTTGCAGACAGGGAATTCGAGATGCTTCGTCATGAGGAGACTGAAGTGCGGAAGACAATCGCAAAGACGCTGACCGCGGATAATCTCGATATCCCGATTAATCTGGATTCCGTCAGACTGTACTTGAAGAAGTACCACCAAGTGGACGAGCCGCGACCGAACAGCGTAAGCCAGATGATACGGTTGTTGTCATCCGGTAAAGTCGACACAATTCGCCGCCTCCACGAGATTCTCAACAAACAAGCACTGGCGCAGGGCAAGCAGGTTGAGGACAAGGTGAAGACACACTGCCCAGTAGCCGAAAGTTGTCTGCTTCGATTCAGCATTGCGATTGGCAGAACGTTAAATCTCTCGGACAAAAACATTGGTGAGGCGGTGCGGTGCCCCGCACTGGTCAATCCTGACAAATTTGGGAAGAGTAGGAAAGCGTTCGCCCCTCAAAGGTTTCGCCATCGGTTGGTGGCCCGGAAGGAAATGGATGCCGAACCAGGCGCTGCACCGAATGACGGCCCCGCGACGCCTTCTGAGAATTCGAGAGTCACAGAGGGGCCGTCATCGGTGAGCTGATCGTTAGGCTTTTTCGTTTGGCAGCGTGAAGAAAAACGTCGCGCCTTTGCACGGCTCGCCGGTTCTTAAGACTTCAGACCGCAGCGTTGGTGAACGTCAGCGCCTGACGTTGCGCCGCCGTAGCGTGAGAAGGAGCAACCCGCCGCTGCGCCACGTGGAACGCGGTAAACTTCTCTCCGCTCAACGCCCGGCACCGATTACAAGCCGAATACGTCGCAAGTTGTTCACAGCGCGGCGTAGCCGCAACCGAAGTGCTTTGGAGTGCGCCTGCCTGCGCAGGCAGGCCGGCTTGACGGCGCTTTCTTGCGGCGCGACTTGGCGCGTCGCCATCGGCGTCAGGCCGCCGCTGTTCAAAGCGGTGTTCCCGACAGGTCGGGACACTCCAAAATGTTCGCGGCGTGCGAGAAATGGGATGGATGGCAGGGCAGAGCGTGAGGGCTAACGCGGCGTGGCGTCCGGCAGGCCGCCGTCCACGGGAATGCAGGCCCCGGTCGTCGGCGTCTGGCGCAGGGCGAAAAACAAAACGGCATTGGCCACGTGCTCGGCGGTCACTTTGGCCTTCAGCAGATTGCGGTTGCGATAGTATTCTTCCAAACCTTTCTCATCAAGACCGCGCGCTTTCATCCGGCCGGGACCGACCTCGGCCCAAAGCCCCGACTTGTGCGTGCCGCCGGAGAACACGCCGTCGGGCGCCACCAGGTTGACCCGGACGCGCAGCGGCGCAAATTCCAGGCTGGCGATGCGCGCCAACTGGTGCGCGGCGGCCTTGGTCGCGCTGTAGGCCCCGAAACCCGCGCCGGGGGCAAACACATTCTTGGTGGAGATGAGAACAATGTCGCCGCCGAGATTCTGCCGCGCAAAAAGCCGCCCCGCCTCCTGCAACACCAAAAGCGTTCCCTCGACGTTGACGCGTTCCAATCGCCGAAACACCTCCAGGTCAATCTCGACCAGCGGGCAGGCCAGCGCGATCCCGGCGTTGAGCACCACAATGTCCACGCCGCCCCAGTTGGCGATGATCTCCGCGAACGCGTGAGCGACGGACACGGGGTCGGTGACATCCATCGGCACGCTGACGATGCGGGCGGCGTCGCGTCCCTGGAACTCTGCGACAAACTGGTCGAGCTTTTCGCCGGCCAGGTCGGTAATGGCGACTCGGCAGCCGCGCTCGAGCAGTGCCCGGCAAATGCCGTAGCCGATCGCGCCCGCCGCGCCGGTGACGACGGCGACTCGCCCCACCAACCGCGGGTCGTGGCCGGGTGCAGGCGCGGGATCGACAACCTGGAACACGGCCACATCGGGCAAAGAGATGATTTCCGGTTTGGCATGGTGCTCGGCCTCGTAGTGCGTGAGCGCGGCGGCCAGGCGCGTCCGGAGTTCGTCGTCGCTCTCACCGCCCCGGAGCGGATCGAGTCGAAGGGGCGCGCCGCGAAAGTTCTTCAGGGACCGCGGCGGGCGCTGACCGTTGGCGGCGAAGGAAAGGGCCTCCTTGTCGGTGAGGCTTTTCAGGATTACCGGACGGTAGGGTTGGTCGTCATCGCCCGTTGGTTGCGAGAGCAAGGCCCGCAACAGCGGCGCGACGCGGGTGAGTATCTCAGCCATGACACTTTGGCTTCTTGATCTCCTGGTTTTTCAGCGTTTCGTACAGGTCGAACGCTTCCTTCGGCTTCAGGTTCTCATGCACGACCTTGGCGATGGCTTGCATCATGGCTTTGGGCGCTTCGCTTTGGAAAATGTTGCGTCCCATGTCCACACCGGCCGCGCCTTGCTGGATCGCATTGTAGGCCATCGTCAGAGCTTCCAGTTCCGGCAATTTCTTGCCGCCCGCCATCACGATGGGCACGGGGCAGGAGGCGGTGACCGTCTCGAAGCCTTCCGCGCAGTAGTAAGTCTTCACCATGTGCGCGCCCAATTCGGCGCAGATGCGGCAGGCAAGGCGGAAATACTGGGCGTCGCGCGTCATCGTTTTGCCCACGGCCGTGACCGCCATCGTGGGGATGCCCAGGCGCAGACCCATGTCCACCAGCCGCGTCAGGTTGTGCACGGAGCGCGTTTCATATTCGCCGCCGATGAACACCTGCAGAGTCACCGCCGCGACATTCAGGCGGACGGCATCCTCGATGTCCACAGCGAGTTCCTCGTTGGACAGCTCCTTGAGAATGCTCGGCCCGCCGCTGCAGCGGAGGACGATCGGTTTGGTCAGCGCGGGCGGCACCGTCGTGCGCAGAATGCCGCGGGTGAGCATCAGAGCATCGGCCATCGGCATCAGCGGGACGATGTTCAGGTCAATGCGCTCCAGCCCGGTCGTCGGCCCCTGAAAGTAGCCGTGATCGATGGCCAGCATCACCGTGCGGCCCGTGGCGGGATTGAAGATCCGGGCCAGGCGGTTTTTCATGCCCCAGTCCAGCGAGCCGGCGCCCTTCAGGAAAAAGCCCGGAGAAGCCATCGGGATGTGTTCGTAGAAGTTTTTCTCCTTCGTCGGTTTCACTGCGTCTGCCTCTGGCATAATTTTCTCCAGTTCGATTAGTTGTTGATCCGTCAGGCGCGGCACACGTCCGCGACCGCCGCTGCGATTCGCTCGAAGGCCGGCTCGCCTGCCGGCAATCTTCGGACCAGCTCCAACCGGGGCGGGTGCAAGCGTGGCTCTGTCATCTGGCGGTTGAGCGTAAGTATTCAGCCCGCAGTGTCAATATCGGGCGGTGTTGTAATTTCTGTAGCGAGCGCTGTTCTCAGCGCACATGATCGCGCGCCAGCAGGGACCTTGCGCCCGTCCGGTCATTCCACATTCTGCATTCATCCTTCTGCATTTGACTGTCGTCTGCCGGCATTGCAGCGGTGGCGGTTTTCCTCCCCCAACAGCCCGACAACATTGATCTGCCCGAATTGATCGTCCGGCGGTCTGATGCAAAGTGACCCTTCTGTCCGTCGTGGTCAAAACTTTGGTAATTTTTATGATTGACCGTGATTGGTTTTGCGCGTAACTAATCACAAGCAATCATGACTGGGCTTGATCAAAAACAAAAAGACCTCGCGCCGCAACGGTGGGACCGCCTGCGCTCCGCCCTGCGCCAGAACCGCGTCGTCCGCGTCGAGGACCTGTGCCATGAGCTGCACGCCTCGCCCGCGACGGTCCGGCGCGATTTGTCGCGGCTGGAGGAATTGGGCGAAATCCAGCGCGTGCACGGCGGCGCCGTCAGCACGGACAGCCGCATGGACGAACCGTTGTTCGACGACAAGGCCTCCATGTCCACGAAGGAGAAGCAGCGCATTGCCCGCGCGGCGCTGGATTACGTCGCGGCGGGCGACACAATCTTTCTCGACGGCGGCAGCACGGTGCTGGAATTTGCGCGGCTGTTGCGCGACCGGACGAATATCACGGTGGTCACGAACTCGTTGCGTGCGGCGCATGAACTGGCCGGGCGCGGGCCACGGCTGATTTTGATCGGCGGCGAACTGCGGCGGCTGAGCCAGACGCTGGTCGGGCCGCTGACGCGCTGGATTTTGCAGGAACTGCATCTGGACAAGGCGTTCATGGGCACGATTGGGCTGTCGCTGCAGGCCGGGCTGACGACGACCGATCCCAGCGAGGCTTACACGAAGGAACTCGTGATGAATCAGGTGCGACAGGTGATTTTGCTGGCCGACAGCAGCAAAGCGGGCAAAGTGTCGTTCGCGCGCGCCGGGCGGCTGGACAACGTCCACGTGCTAATCACCGACAAACAGTTGGACAAGAATTTGGCGAAGGAACTGAACAAGAAAGGAATCAAAATCGTGCGAGCCTAAGCAGGCAATCGAGAGGAAAACAACATGGGAGCAGCATCACCAGTCTATTTGAGCGACATGCGGCCGGACTTCAAGCCGTTTGAAATCAACTGCGGCAAGATCCGCGCCTATCGCTACGCCGGCGATCTGAAGAGCGAATTGGAGGCGAAGACGATCACGAAGGACGAGGCCGTCGCGCTGTTGGAAGACATGCTCGTCGTCCGCGAGATGGAGGAGATGATCGTCAAGCTGCGGTCGGGCGGCTACGAGCCGTTGCCAGCCTACGATTACCGCGGGCCGACGCACGTGTCCGTGGGGCAGGAAGGCACGGCCGTGGGCGGCTGCGCGGCGTTGCGGATCGTGGACAACATCACGAGCACACACCGCGGTCACGGCGAATCGCTCGCCAAAGGCACGGTGGCCATCCGCCAGATGTCCGCCGACCAACTCAAGGCGCGCGTGCCAAATTGCACGGCCACCAGCCGCGAAAAACTGCTCGAAGCCGCGCTCGAAGAGCATCTTTACCGGACGATCTGTGAGTTGTTCGGCAAGGAGGACGGCTACTGCAAGGGCCGGGGCGGCAGCATGCACATCGCCGATTTCACGGTCGGCCACCTCGGCGCCAACGCCATCGTTGGCGGCGGCGTGCCGATTGCCACGGGCGCGGCGCTGGCCAACCGTTATCTGCGTGCGGACAGCGTGGTGTGCTGTTTCGCGGGCGACGGCGCGTTTGCCAACGGCGTGGTGCTCGAGTCGCTCAACTGGGCCACGCAGGCGCAGTTCACGAACGACCTGGCCGACGACCACAAGTTCGGGCTGCCCATCATTTACCTCATCGTCAACAATCACTACGGCATGACGCACCGCAGCGACGACGAAGTGATGGGCATTGACCAAATGGCGCGGCGCGGGGCTGGGTTCGCCAACAATAACATGCATGCCGAGGTCGTCAACGGTATGGACGTGCTGGCCGTGCGTGACGCCGTGAAACGCGCCGCCGCGTTGTGCCGCAAGGGGCAGGGACCGGTCTTGCTCGATGTGGACACCTATCGGTACTGGGGACATTCGCTCAGCGACCCGCGCAACGAGTATCGCACCAAGGAAGAGGAAGCCGCGTGGAAGGCCGTGGACCCCATCGAGACGTTCAAGAAACAACTGCTCGCCGGTGCCGTCCTCACCAAGGCCAAAATCGAAGCCGTCGGGCAGCGCGTCCGCGACCGGAACATGCGCGCCGCCAAGCGCGCCGCCGCCGCCGCCGATCCGCCGGCCGCCGACGTGATCAAATACATGTACACCGACACGAAGTGTGAGACCGTGCCGGCCCAGTTCCAGAAGGTCAAACTGGTCGGCGAGTTGCCGGTGGTGAAGCGCACCGATGGCCAGCTCACCTACCGTGATGCCATCAAGGAAGCGCTGGTTGAGGAAATGAAACGCGACGCCCGCGTGATTTTCTACGGTGAAGACGTGGCCGAGTACGGCGGCGCGTTCAAGCTGACCAAGGGTCTGCTGGAGGCGTTCGGGCGCGACCGGGTGTTCAACACGCCTATCTCCGAAGCGTGCATCTGCGGCACCGCCGTCGGCGCGGCGATGAGAGGACTGCGGCCCGTCGTCGAGTTGATGTACATGGACTTCGCGCTGATGTCCTCCGACCAGATCAGCAACCAGGCGGCGAAGTGGCATTACATGAGCGGAGCGCAAACCGAAGTGCCGCTCGTCATCCGCGCGTCAGTCGGCGCCGGCAAAGGCTACGGGGGTCAGCACAGCCAGACGCTGGAATCCGTGTTCTGCCACATCCCCGGCCTGTATGTCGTTTATCCGGCCACGCCCTACGACGCCAAGGGCATGATGAAGTCCGCCATCCGCGACAACAACCCGGTCATGTTCGTGGAGTCGCAGGGCCTCTACGGCGTCAAAGGCCCGGTGCCCGAGGGCGAATACCTCGTCCCGCTCGGCGTGGCCGACGTGAAACGCGAGGGGAGCGACCTCACGTTCGTTGCGTGGGGTCCCGTCGTCCACGACTGTCTCAAAGCCGCCGACAAACTCAAGGCCGAGCGTGGTGTCCGCGCCGAGGTCGTTGACCTGCGCAGCCTGATTCCGCTGGACGTGGACACGATTGTCCGCTCCGTCCAAAAGACGGGCCGGTGCGTCGTGGCCAGCCAGGCAATCCACATCGGCAGTTACACCGGCGAAATTGCCTCGACGATTCAGGACGCGGTCTTCGACTACCTCGACGCTCCCGTCAAACGCGTCGGTGCCAAGAACGGCATCGCGCCGCAAAGCCACATCCTCGAAGCGGCGTTCCTGCCGAACGTCAACGACCTGTTGCAAGCCGCCAACGCCATTCTGTAAATCGAGCCATGCCCAATCCCATCACGATGCCCAAGTTCGGTCAGATGACCGAGGAAAGCGCCATCGTCGAGTGGCGCAAGCAGGAAGGCGACAAGATCGCCAAGGGCGACATCCTGTTCACCGTCGAGACGGACAAATCGGTGATGGACGTCGAAGCGTTCGCGGACGGCACATTGCTGAAGATTGTTGTGCCGGCCGGGGTCAACGTCCCCGTGCAGACAATCGTCGGCTTCATCGGCAATCCCGGCGAACCCATCCCCGCCGTGAGTGCGCCTGCACTCGCCGCGCCTTCACCCAGAGCATCCGAACCGCCGCCAGGTTTTGGACTGCGGCAGCCCTCTGCCGCTTTGGGAATCGCGCCTGCTGAATCAAAAGCGCCAGAGGACTGGCGCACTCCAAGACGCGAAGCGCCTGCCGCACCAGTTCCGCAGACACCAGCCCGCTTCCGCATCTCTCCGCGCGCCAGGGCGCTGGCGGAACGTTGCGCGATTGACCCAACGCGGATCAAGGGCAGCGGGCCGCAAGGCCGCATCGTCGAAAAAGACGTGCAGGCGTATCTCGAAACGCAGGGCTACGACAAGCTCCGCATCTCGCCCGCCGCCAACGACCTTGCCCGCAAGGAAAAGGTGGACGTGCTATCCATTCACGGCAGCGGCGACGACGGCCGCATCACGGTCGCCGACGTGCAGCGCGCATTGGCCGAAAAACCGAAGGCAATGAGCAAGATGCGGCAGGTCATCGCGCAACGGCTCACGCAGAGCTTCACCACCCAGCCGCATTTCTACGTGACGGTCAGCGTGGACATGACCGACCTTATCGCCTATCGCACCCAGCTCAAGGCCGCGGGCGCGCCCTACACGATCACCGACTTCATCGTGCAGGCGGTGGTGCAGTGCCTGCAGGAATTCCCGACCGTCAACAGCAGCACCGACGGCCGGAGCACGCGCTGGCACAGCCACGTCAATCTCGGTGTCGCGGTCTCGGTCGAGGGCGGCCTCGTTGTGCCGGTGCTCCATCATGCCGAGGAGTTGACGCTGCTGGAGATCTGCAACCGTTCCAAGCAACTGGCCGACAAGGCGCGCGCCGGCAAACTGACACCCGACGAAATGAGCGGCGGCACGTTCACCATCAGCAACATGGGCATGCTGAACGTGGACAGCTTCCACGCCATCATCAACACGGGCGAAGGCGCCATCCTCGCCGTGGCCAGCACGCGCCAGCAGCCTGTCGTGCGCGACGACCAGGTAGGCATCCGTTCGATGATGAACCTGACGCTCTCGGTGGATCACCGGCTCATTGATGGCGCGCTGGGTGCCCGGTTCGTCAACGCGGTGAAGGCCAAACTTGAAGACATTGAACTTTGGAAAAGATTAACAGCGTGATTTATGGATACATCTGTCAAACAAAAAGTAGTTCGAGCTTACAAAGAACTACTTCGGCACGATTTTTATCTGTTACAGGTAGCGGCAAATGAGAGGAGTATTACTCACAAATTTGCAGAATACCTCCAGCGGGAATTCCCGAGTTACGACGTAGATTGCGAGTACAACAGAACTGGAATTGAACCCAAAACCTTGGATCGTCTGAAATCTGAATTAAGCAAGGGAGTGCCCTTAGATGACGAAGACGCAACTACAGTTTTCCCTGATATCATTGTTCATCACCGAGGGACGCGAAATAACTTTTTGGTAATAGAAGCGAAGAAGGATGTCAAAGCTGATCCCAAAGATGAGAAAAAACTTTCGGCCTACAAAGAAAAGTTGGGGTATCAACACGCTTATGCAGTAACCTTCCCAACCGGGCCAAAGCTCAACCGTTTTAAGGAATCGCAGATTGACAGCCTTATAGTCGAGCAGCCGGTTACAACGTAATTTTGGTGGCGGAAAGCTCAAAAAAATCTATGGAAACGTTTGACATCGTAATCATCGGCACCGGGCCGGGCGGTTATCCGGCCGCCATCCGGGCCGCGCAACTCGGCGCGTCCGTCGCGATCGTGGAACGGGAACAACTGGGCGGTACGTGCCTGAACTGGGGTTGCATCCCCACCAAGGCGCTCATCGCCGCGGCGGACCTGTTCGCGCACATCAAGCACGCCGCGGAACTGGGCATCACGGTCAGTGGTGCGAGCGTGAACTATGCGGCGATGGTGGCGCACAAGAACAAGGCCGTGCAACAGTTGCGCGGCGGTGTCAAACAACTGCTCGCCGCCAACGGCGTCAAATCCTTCAGCGGCACGGCCAGTTTTGTTGATCGCAACACGATTGAAGCCGGCGGCCAACGCATTGCCGGGAAGAAGATCATCATTGCCACCGGCTCGACCTCGGCCCTGCCCGGATTTCTGCCGAAACACCCGCGCGTGGTGGAGAGCCGCGCGTTTCTCGACCTCGATAAGTTGCCGGAGACGATGCTCGTGCTGGGCGGTGGCTACATCGGTTGCGAGCTGGCCTGCATGGCGGCGCTATGCGGCGTGAAGGTGACGATCGTGGAGTTGCTGGAGGACATCCTTCTGCTGCTCGATCCGGACGTGCGCCGCGAAGTGCGCTCGCACATGCAGGACAAGCTCGGCATCCGCATCCTCACCGGCAAGGCGCTGGAAAAGATAACCGCCGACGATCGCGCCGTGCGCGGCCAGTGCGGCGATGAAACACTCGAAGCCGGGCTGCTGCTCGTTTCGGTCGGGCGCAAGCCCGTCACCGACGGCCTGAAGCTTGATGCCGCCGGCGTGAAGGCGGATGAGAAAGGTTTCATCACCGTGGACGACTTTGGACGAACCAACGTGGCGAACGTTTTCGCCATCGGCGATGTGACGGGCCGCACCCAACTCGCGCACTACGCCACCTCGCAAGGCGTCACCGTGGCCGCGACTGCCTGCGGACGCAAGGCCCGAAAGAACGAGACGCTGGTGCCGGGCGTCATTTTCACCTCGCCGGAAGTGGCGCTGGTCGGTCTCACCGAGGAGGAGGCGAAGAAGCAAAACCGCGCGGTTATCACCGGCAAGTTTCGTTTCTCCGGTCTGGGCCGGGCGATTGCCGTCGCGGAAACCACCGGGTTCGTCAAGTGGATTGCCGACGCTGGCACCGATCAACTGCTCGGCGCGGCGGCGGTGGGGCCACATGCGACGGAACTGATTGCGGAAGCGACGCTGGCGATTCGGGCCGAACTGACCGTCGCCGAACTGGGTCGCACCATCCACGCGCATCCCACGTTCAGTGAGGCCTGGATGGAAGCCGCCCACGCCGTCCACGGCGAGTGTGTCCACGCGCCGCCGAAGCGGAAGAAATAGTTTCCACCCCGCAGAGTTTGCCAAGCACGGAAGGCCGTTGCCGCATTGAAAGACACTGTTAGAGCATTTCTATAAATCATATAGCGTAACGGGCGTGTGAAAAGAAGCCGCGGCAGTCGGCGGTTGAAATGGCGTTGAAGGCGGTGCGTGCGGCTTCAATGAGTTGGTCCTGGGTCCGTGGAGCGGCGCCGCGCAGGATTTGCTTGATCTTGCTCCACATGTTTTCGATGGGGTTCAAATCCGGCGAATAGGGCGGCAGATACAGGAGCTGGGCGCCCGCCGTTTCGATGGCCTCGCGAACGCCGCGCACCTTGTGCGTGGCCAGATTGTCCATGCTCACCAGGTCGTCCTTTTGCAGTGTGGGAACCAGCCCCTTTCTGACCCACGCCAGAAACATTTCCCCGTTCATGGCGCCTTCAAAGAGCCACGGGGCGCAAGGCCCGATCAGGCGGATCGACGCGATGAGGGTGCTGGTCTGATAATGTCCCTGGGGGATGCGGGCGACGAGTCTTTGGCCGCCAGGTGAGCGTCCGCCCCAGCGGGTCATTTTGGTGTTGGCCCCGCTTTCATCCACAAACACCAGCCGGGCCGGGCCATCCACGGCCGGCTGCTCGTGCCAGTGCGCCCTTTTTTCGGCCACGTCGGGGCGGTCCTGCTCGGCGGCGCGGAGCGTTTTTTTTATAGGTCAAACCCGGCTTGCGCAGCCATAGATCCATCGTCGAAGTCCGAAACGGGCGGTCCATGCGCGCGCCCAGTTCGGCCAAGGTGGCGTCGGGCTGCGCGCTCACCAACTGCTGCAGACGGGCTTTCCGCCGGGCGGTCAACAGCGTTTTGCGCCCGCACAAATGGGTTTGCGGCTGGAGTGTGCCGCGTTGCTTGAACTGCTGCCGGACCCGGCGC
>Ga0315289_10011464_pt1 | contig 12562 bp, 7 predicted proteins | sample YL17G11_40_MG_FD_203452 | JGI IMG/M metagenome (GOLD analysis project Ga0315289, IMG submission 203452) | Sediment microbial communities from Yellowstone Lake, YNP, Wyoming, USA - YL17G11_40 | ecosystem: Environmental > Aquatic > Freshwater > Lake > Sediment | place: USA: Wyoming | collected...
TACGGGGCCGGATTGTCTCCGGCCCCCGTTCTCGTGTCTGCTATGTCGCCGACTCGGGCTCTCCCTGGGTCGCGACGTCGCTCTCGGGCTTCGGGGCCGGGGCGGCGCGCTTCCGCTTGCGCGGCTTCGGGGTCTCGGCGGCAGGCGGCTCCGCGACGGCCGGCTCGTCCGGCCCTGGAGCCTCCGGAGCCTCGCCCAGCTCCTCCAGCGCCAACTGGGCGGATTCGGCAGCCTCCGGCTGGACAGCAGCCGGCGCCTCTTGCTCGGCCTCTTGCTCGGCCTCCGGCGACTGGAGCACCAATACCTCTGCGGACTCAGGTTCGGTCTCGCCTGCTCCAGTCAAGGCAAGCAGCTCTGCTCCGACAAGGCCGTGGGGCTCGAGAAGCTCTCTCGGCGTCACGATCCGCGCCCCGTCCTCTCCCAGAACGTCGAGCGCCCTGTAGCGCGGAAGGCCGGTCCCGGCGGGGATGAGGCGCCCGATGATGACGTTCTCCTTCAGCCCGAGCAGGCTGTCGCGCTTGCCCTTGACGGCAGCGTCGGTCAGCACCCTCGTCGTCTTCTGGAACGAGGCAGCCGAGAGGAAGCTGTCCGTGGCAAGCGATGCCTCGGTGATGCCCAAGAGCACCCAGTCCGCCGTGGTCTCCGTGCCTCCCTGGGCCCTCACGCGGGCGTTCTCATCCTCAAACTCGAACTTGTCCACGATCTGACCCGGCAGGAACTTCGTGTCGCCAGCCTCATTGACCCGGCGCCGCTTCAGCATCTGCCGCACGATTATCTCAACATGCTTGTCGTTGATGTCAACGCCCTGGCTCTTGTACACGCTCTGGATCTCGCTCACAAGGTAATCCATGATGCCGTGCACGCCCTTGAGTTCGAGCACCTTCTGAGGATCGAGCGGTCCCTCAGTAAGCCGGTCGCCGGGGCTGACCTCATCTCCGACTTCGACGTTCAACTTGCCTCTGTGCGGGACGAGGTGGGTTTTGCGCAGAACTACCTCCGGCACCTGGGCCTCGGCAATCCGCCGGGCCAGCCGCTCGCTTATGTCGCCGCCGGCAGCGACGATCGTCTCGGCGGTCTGGGGATCTATCATGTCCTCAGCGGCTACCTCGCCGGCGATCAGCGACGTATCGGCCGTCGGGACGGTAGAGTGAATGATGACACGCTTCAAGCCGTGCGTCTCGATATCCACAACCTTGCCCGCCACCTCGGTAATGATGGCCTGTCCTTTCGGCTTGCGCGCCTCAAAGAGCTCGACCACCCTAAGGAGGCCGCGGACCTGGTCCTCGAGCACCTTGAGCACGGCCTGAACTGCGCGGACCCTCTCGCGCTCCACACCCGGAACGCCCTCCTCCTCGAAGGAGACAAGACCGCGGCGTATATCGTCGTGGAGCTCGCGGAGCGACTCCTGCTTTTTCTTCTTGACCTCGGCGACACCAGTCAGGTACTTACCGGCGACACCCCCGGTGTGGAAGGTCCTCATCGTAAGCTGTGTGCCCGGCTCCCCGATGGATTGCGCGGCGATGATGCCGACGGCGGTGCCGGTCTCGACCAGCTTGCCCACGGCCATGTCGCGGCCATAGCACTTGGCACAGATGCCTTGTCTGAGCTCACAGGTCAGCGGCGAGCGTATGCCGACCCTCTTGATCCCAGCTTCCTCGATCTCGAGGGCCGCCTCGTCGGTTATCTCCTCGTTAGCCCGGACAATAGGCTCAGCGGGAGCTTCGCCCTTCCTGGCGGGCAGGTAGATGTCCTCAAGGGCATAGCGGCCAGCGATCCGCGGGCTGAGCTCCTCGATGATGTCGCCACCCTCTTCGATCTGGCTCACATAGATTCCCTGAACCGTCTCGCAGTCCTCACCGCGAACGATGACGTCCTGAGCCACATCCACGAGCCTCCGGGTCAGGTACCCAGCGTCGGCGGTTCTGAGCGCAGTGTCCGCAAGGCCCTTCCTCGCACCGTGCGTCGAGATGAAGTATTCGAGGATGTTCAACCCTTCATGGAAGTTGGACTTGATCGGCAGATCCTCGATGAGGTTGCCGAATGGGTCGCTCATCAGCCCGCGCATTCCCGAGAGCTGGGTGATCTGCCTCTGACTTCCCCTAGCTCCGGAGTTGGTGATCATGTAAATCGGGTTGAAGGGATCAATCTTCTCAAGGATGGCCTCGGCGACCTGATCGGAAGAGGATGTCCAGAGTTCCAGCACCCTCTGCTTGCGCTCGGCCTGCGTGATCTGTCCTCGATGGTAGAACCTATTCAGCTTCTCGACTTCGGCCTCCGTCTGAGCGATGATCTCATCTCGTTTGCCAGGAATATCCATGTCGGTCATGGAAATAGTCAGGCCCGAAAACGTGGAGTAACGGAAGCCGATGCTCTTCAGGTCGTCGAGGAGCTCGATGGTCCTGTCGGCGCCGTACAAGGCATGGGAGTCGGAGACGAGCTTCGACATGGTCTTCTTGTCTATCGCGGCGTCAATGTAGCCCATTCCTTCCGGCAGGATCTGGTTGAATATCAACCGGCCGACCGAAGTCTCACGCAGCTCGCGGAGGCCGTCTATCTCGAGCCTGACCTTTATCGGTTCGTGCAAATCGAGAGCGCCGTTTGAGTAGGCAAAGATGGCCTCCTGGACGTTGGCGAAAAGGGGGATCTCCTGTCCCTCGGGGGCCTCCCTCTTCTGGGTCAGGTAGTAAGCGCCAAGAACAATGTCCTGGATCGGAGCAACAATCGGCCGGCCGTCCGCAGGCGAGAACAGGTTGTGAGTCGAGAGCATCAACACCCTCGCCTCGGCCTGCGCGCTCGCCGAGAGCGGCACGTGCACCGCCATCTGGTCGCCGTCGAAGTCCGCATTGAAAGCGTGGCAGACAAGCGGGTGAACCTGTATAGCCTTCCCGTCAACGAGCACCGGCTCGAACGCCTGGATGCCCAGCCTGTGGAGGGTAGGCGCGCGGTTCAAGAGCACCGGGTGCTCCCGGATGACCTCCTCGAGCGCATCCCACACTTCGGGCTTCATCTTGTCTATCATCCGCTTCGCCGTCTTGATGTTCGACGTGTACTGGCGCTCGACCAGCATCTTCATCACGAACGGCTTGAAGAGCTCGAGCGCCATCTCCTTCGGCAGCCCGCACTGGTGCAATCTCAGCTCCGGGCCAACGACAATGACCGACCGACCCGAGTAATCAACCCGCTTTCCGAGCAGGTTCTTGCGGAACCGGCCCTCCTTGCCCTTCAGCATGTCCGAAAGCGACTTGAGCGGCCTGTTGTTAGAGCCGACGACGGGCCGCGTGCGGCGGCCGTTGTCAATCAGGGCATCCACGGCCTCCTGCAAGAGGCGCTTCTCGTGGTTGATGATGGACTCCGGCGCGCGGATTTCGGTTATCTTCTTCAGCCGGTTGTTTCGGTTGATAATCCGCCGGTAGAGGTCGTTCAGGTCGCTCGTGGCGAACCTCCCGCCGTCGAGCTGGACCATAGGCCGAAGCTCCGGCGAAATGACCGGGATGGCCTCCAAAATCATCCACTCTGGTCTCGACTTGGAGTGAATGAACGCCTCGGCCACCTCGAGGCGCTTGATCGCGCGCGCCCGCTTCGGCCCCTGGGTCTGCTGGATCTCCTTTCGGAGCTCCCGAGAGAGCTTCTCGAGGTCAATCTCGGCGAGCATCTCCTTGATCGCGACGCCACCCATACCTGCGCGGAACGTGCCCGAGAAGTCAATCTCCAGCCTGCGGGAGAGCATGTCGAGCAGCCGCTCAAGCGCCCGGAACTGATCCTCGTTGATCAACTCGCGCCGCTGGATGCTTTCGAGCAGCTTCAGCGTATTGTGCAGATCATCAATCCTGTCGGTAGCGTCCTTCTCGTCCTGCTTGATCTGGTCGGCGAGGCGCTTCTTGCTGGCCTCGGCCTCTGCCTCGGTCCACCCACCTTCCTTCTGCTCCTTGGACTGCTCCCGGCGGAGTTTGGCGATGGCGGCGTCCTTCTGGCTTGCGACCTCCTCGGCCTCGGCTGCGACGGCGCGCCGGATGTCCTCCAGGTGCTGGTTCACGAGCGGCCGATCAATGCGCGTGACAATATACGACGCGAAGTAAAGCACCCGCTCCAGCGGCCTCGGGCTGATGTCGAGAAGCAGGCTCATCGGGCTCGGTACGCCTTTCAGGTACCAGATGTGCGATACCGGAGCGGCAAGCTCGATGTGGCCCATCCTCTCCCGCCTCACCTTGGAACGTGTCACCTCGACGCCGCACCGATCGCAGACTATCCCCCTGAACTTGACCTTCTTGTACCGGCCGCAGTGGCACTCCCAGTCCTTGACCGGCCCAAAGATCCTCTCGCAGAACAAGCCGTCACGCTCCGGCTTGAACGTCCGGTAGTTGATGGTCTCCGGCTTCTTCACTTCTCCGCAAGACCATCCCCTTATCTCGCCCGGCGAGGCAATTCCTATTCTTATCTTGTCAAAGGTCCTTGCGTCAGTCATCTACAAATACTCCCTGAGCTCCAGAGCCCTCTTCTTCCGCGTGGCAGTCAGTCTGCCCGCCTCGTCTCCCCCCCCGAACTCGTCCTCCGAGTCCCTAAGGTCAATCGCTCTCTCGCGGTCGTCCTCTACTGTGACCTTCAGGCCGAGGCTTTGAAGCTCGTTGACAAGGATCTTGAACGACTCTGGCACACCCGGTTCGAGTATGCTCGCGCCCTTCACTATAGACTCGTAAGTCTTAACTCGTCCGACAACGTCATCGGACTTGATCGTAAGGATCTCCTGAAGCGTGTAGGCGGCGCCGTACGCCTCAAGCGCCCAGACCTCCATCTCACCAAACCTCTGGCCGCCGAACTGCGCCTTGCCGCCGAGCGGCTGCTGGGTGACCAGAGAGTAAGGCCCGGTCGAGCGCGCATGGATTTTGTCCTCGACCAAGTGGGCAAGCTTCATCATATAGATGTAGCCGACCGTGGAAGGCTGGCTGAACGGGAGGCCCGTCAGGCCATCGCAGAGCTGGAGCTTACCGCTCAGGTGCCGGCGAGTCGTGCCATCCGGAAGCGTCTCTTCGACCTCTTCCATGCCGACGCGCTCATGCGTGTTTGCCAGAATTCGCGCGACGATCTCACCAACATCGTAGCCCTCAGGCGCAGGCACGCCTTCGTAAGGCAGCGGCGCGGCTTCTTCGGAGCCATCCTCCCCGGCGGCGGGTTCGATCAGCGACTCCGGGTCGTCCACGACCGGCGGCGCCGCAACCACCGAGCTCAGCAGCTCGAGCTGCCTTGCGTCCAGCGCAGCAACCGCTTTTTCTAGCCGCTCCACAACTGAATGCCAGGCCTCCTCCAGCGGCTTCACCGTCGCATCGAGTTCTTCCTGGGTGGAGACTTCCTGTATATGCCTCATGGCCTGCTCGATCATCGTCTGCACCCTGCGCGGTTCCGGGAATTCCACGTCCAGCCGGAGCTCGGAGCGGACATAATTCTCGATCACGTTCAACCTGAGCTTCCAGGCCAAGACGCTGAGATCGGCGAGGATCTCCGGTTCCCTCGCGCCCTCGAAGATAGGGTTGCGGAAGGCAACTCCGAGGTGATCGGCCACCAGACCCAGATGCGTCTCCAGGATCTGGCCGATATTCATTCGACTCGGCACTCCCAGCGGGTTAAGCACTACATCTACGGGCGTCCCGTCCGTGAGACACGGCATGTCCTCAACCGGCAGGATCTTGGAGATGACCCCCTTGTTGCCGTGGCGTCCGGCCATCTTGTCGCCCTCCATTACCTTCCTTTTCTGGGCGATATAAACGCGCACAAGCTGGTTAACGCCGGCCGGCAGTTCATCTCCGGGCTCCCTCGACAGCTCGCCGTCGCACCTCTCGCACAGCAACCGCTCAGGCTTCTTCGAGTAGTTGAACACCGATGCGCAGCGCGTGCACTTGTACTTGAACCTCGAAAAAACCTTGACGTCCACGACCTTACCCGTCTCGCCATGCGGGACACGCAGCGATACGTCGCGCGTCTCCTCGGCCTTCTTTCCGAAGATCGCGATAATCAACCTCTCCTCAGCAGTCAGCTCGCCCTGACCTTTCGGCGCCACCTTGCCGACCAGTATGTCCTCCGGCCTGACCTCAGCGCCGATGCGGACGATGCCATTCTCGTCAAGGTCCTTAAGCATGTCCTCGCCGATGTTCGGAATGTCACGAGTGATTTCCTCAGGCCCGAGCTTCGTATCTCGCGCCTCTGTCTCGTACTTTTCGACGTGGACGGAGCTGTAGGTGTCGTCTTTCACGAGCCTCTCGGACAACAGGATTGCGTCTTCATAGTTGTAGCCGTGCCACGCCATAAACGCGACCAGCACGTTCTTGCCGAGCGCCAGCTCTCCCTCGGCCGTGCAAGGACCGTCGGCGATCACCTGACCGGCTCTCACACGCTTGCCCACCTTCACAACGGGCTTTTGCGTGATGCAAGTGGCCTGGTTTGACCTGAGCAGGTTCAGCAATCTGTACTCATCAATTCGCCCGTCCGGCGTCTCGACCAACACCTGCTCGGAAGTGACGCTCCTCACAACACCGTCCCGCTTGGCGAGAACCACAGCCCCTGAGTCCCGTGCCGAGCGCTTCTCAACGCCGGTCTTGATCAGCGGGGACTCCGTCCTGAGCAGGGGAACCGCCTGGCGCTGCATGTTCGAGCCCATCAGAGCGCGGTTCGCGTCGTCGTTCTCCAGAAACGGAATCATGGCCGTCGCCACCGACATGATCTGCATCGGAGAAACGTCAACATACGTCACCTTGTCCGACGGGACCTGCGGATACGTGCTCTTGTGGCGCACCAGCACCGCCTCTGTGAGGAACTTGCCGGTCTTTTCATCGATCAGTGTATTGGCTGGCGCGATGTACTCTTCGTCGTCTTCGTCGGCCGGCAGGTATTGTATGTTGTCCGTAACGCGCCCGTTTTTCACGACCCGGTAAGGTGTGCGGATGAAGCCGTACTCGTCAATCTTGGCATGGACCGCCAACGAGCCAATAAGACCGATGTTGGGACCTTCCGGCGTCTCGATAGGACAGATCCTGCCGTAGTGGCTGTGATGGACGTCGCGGACCTCAAGCTTTGCACTTTGGCGCGAAAGCCCGCCCGGCCCCAGAGCCGACAGCCTCCTCTTGTGGGTCAGCTCTGCAAGCGGGTTGGTCTGGTCCATGAACTGTGATAGCTGGCTCGAACCGAAGAAGCTCTTGATGCTCGCAGATACCGGCTTGACCGACAGAATTACCTGCGGGATTACACTCTCCGGGTCCAGGCTCGTCATTCTCTCCTTCGCGACCTTCTCCATCCGCAGGAAGCCCATCCTGAGCTGGCTTTGCAGAAGCTCACCCACCGACCGAACCCTCTTGTTCTCGAGATGGTCAATGTCGTCAGTCGTGCAGGGCGAGAGTCTGATGGACGTCTCCGGATAGAGCTCCGCGGGCGTCTCGGCCATCAGCCTCCGGCCGTTCGGGATCAGGTCGAGCAGCTCCCTCAAGCCCTTGATCGTCTGCTCGGTAAGCATCTGACCGAGCCTCATATTCCGGAGCAAATCCAGTCTTGACTTTAAGACCTCGATACGACCGCCCGGCTCTTTCTCCTCAGGGAGCGCCGTCTTCTCGGCGTGGGCGAGAGCCTTCTCAAGCTCCGGAACCGTCGCCCGCAGCTTGGAAACGTCCAAATGCGTGACAAGATACCCAGACTCGGAAAGGCCAATGATATACTCGATGACCTTTATCAGGTCTTCCTTCGTGATCCTGCGAACGGCCGCGATATGTCGGAACCCGCGCTTCTTGTCCTCCTCACTGCCCTTACGGTCGGAGTCAGACAGGTGCAGGCCGAGCTTCTTGTTCAGCTTATAGCGGCCGACCCTTGCGAGATCGTACCGTCGCGTGTCGAAGAACATCGAGTTGAGGAGGCTCCGCGCACTCTCGTGAGTCGCCGGATCCCCCGGCCTGATCTTGTGGTAAATGTCAATCAGCGCCTCTTCCTTATTGTGAGCGCCGTCCTGATCAATCGTGGCCTCGACATACCTGTTGATGTCAAGGACCTCGACCTCAGCAAGCTTCTGGTTCTCGATCTTCCGCGCGACCTCATCGGTGATCTTGGCACAAGCCTTGACCACGACCTTTCGGGTCTTCGCGTCTATGACCTCGTGCGCGAGCCTTCTGCCCCTGAGCTGGTCCCTGGTCGGGTTCTCGATCCTCCGCTTCTTGGAGAATAGCTCCAGGATGTCGGCCGTTGTGTCACAAGGAGTCGGGGCCATCTCGACGGCGGTTCTCTCCCGCACCCGATGGCCCTCGATCTTCTTGAGCAGCTTCCCGTCAACGACCTTTCCGGCAGCAACCAGGACGCCGCCGGTGTCCTGGTCAACTATCGGCTCAGCCAGGGTCATCCCCAGGGTCTCGGAGGTTGGGAGCATCTCGATCGTTGGGCAGGCATCCTCGAAGATGTTGAGCGCCCGCAAGAGTGTCGTCAGGGGGAATTTTCGGGTCTGGGCGACGCGGACGGATATGACGTCGTTCGCGTCGGTCTCGATATCAACCCACGCCCCCTCGCTCGGAATGATTGTGGCGAAGTAAAGAACCCGGCCGGAGAAATCGAGCGTGTCCTTGAAATACACACCTGGGGAGCGCGCAAGCTGGCTGACCACCACGCGCTCCGCGCCGTTAATGACGAACGTGCCCCTCTCGGTCATCAGCGGAAGGTCGCCGAGGTAAACCTCGGACTCTATGACTTCGCGCTCTTTGGCTTGAAGCTGGACCTTGACCTTGATCGGGGCTTCATAAGTCATATCCCGATTTCGGCACTCCTCGACCGAGTACTTCGGATCTCCCAGGTTGTAGTCAAGGAGATCGAGCCGAAGATTTCCGGTGAAATCGTGAATGGGAGAAAAACTGCGGAAAAGCTCTCGGAGACCTTCCCTCAGAAACCATTTGTAGGAATCAAGCTGAATGTCCACCAAGTTGGGGATTTCAAGTACTTGAGGAGTCCGCTTGGATCTGTGCTGAATTTCCTTCATCCGGTCCTCCTGGCGAGTCGAAGACGCAAAATATAATGTTACCAGATATTGGGCGGTCAGTCAATAGCTGCGGAGTGCGTGGGATAAAATGTTTACAGATATTTTTGGGATCGTACACGGCGAAAGGGGTCAGAGCAACCACGGCTCTGGCCCATCTCTTGCGAGCCCGCCACATGCGTCCGCTTCGTCGGTCTCTCCCCCGCGCAAGAAGTCAGAACTCGTCGGTTGGACGTTGGAACCGGGATACCCCTGCGGCCTCCAACCTCCAACCTCTTGTCCAGAGACTCCAATACACAGATTGTCTACTGTATCTCAACAGTCGCGCCCTCGGCCTCCAGCTTTGCCTTTAGGGCCTCGGCTTCTTCCTTGGCCACGCCCTGCTTGAGGGGCTGCGGTGCGCCCTCAACCAGGTCCTTGGCCTCTTTCAACCCAAGAGTAGTCACCTCGCGAACCGCTTTGATCACCTGAATCTTCTTCTCCCCGGCCGACTTGAGTATGACATCGAACGACGTCTGCTCTTCCGCGGCAGGGGCCGCCTCAGCGGCCGCTGGGGCGCCAGCAACCGGCGCAGCCACCAGAGCCGCCGATACGCCAAACCGCTCCTGCATAGACTTGACAAGCTGATTCAGATCCAGCACCGACATTCCCTCCACTACCTGCGCCATCGCCTCGATGCGCTCTTCGGAGGTCATATCGAGAACTTTCTTTACTACGTCCTCAACCTTGACCACGTATCTCACCTCCCTTACAAAGCTGCGAGCACCCCTTGCTCATAGCTGTCTCATGTCTGCCACGCCCTGTAGCGTGAGGACGAGGCCGCCGTAGAGCTGCTGCAGCGTCCCCACGAGCGACGCAACCGGGCTTTGAAGCCCACCAACCAACTGGGCAAGCAGAACGGGACGCGGCGCCATCGCGGCCAGCGCCTGCACCTGCTCAGGCCCCAGCACCTGCCCCTCTGCAAGCCCGCCCTTGACCGCCAGCAGACGGTACTGCTTCACAAACGCCGCTATAGCTTTCGCTACGTTGACGGGATCGGCCCCCGTGTACGCAATGGCCGTCGGCCCTTCCAGGTTCTCCACCAACCTCTGGGCAGGCAGTCCCTGAGCCGCCAGCTTGATAAGCGTGTTCTTCACTACCCGAAAGCTCGCGTCCGCCTCCCGGAGGCGTGTTCGAAGCACCGACATCGTCTTCACGTTTATCCCCCGGTAGTCGGCCAGGATCGTGGCCTTCGAGCTCTCCAGGATCCGCCGCAGGTCTGCTACCTCCTGCACCTTCTCTGGCCTCGGCCCCTTGCCTTTACTGTGCAATCTGCTCACCCCCAATCCGAGCTTCTCGATGTCCGACCTCCAACGAAATGGGCCTGCCACCGACAGATGGCAAGCCCCCGGGCCGTCAGCGCCGGATCGGTCACTCGCGACCCTATCCTGCGCTTCTCCAGCCTCGGCGGGCGTCCCGGACGCCTCCGGGACATTGAATCCGCTTCCGGATGCCAACTGTCTTCGGCCCAATATTCAGTTGAAGGTTGAAAGTTGAAAGTGAAAAGTCACTTTGCACTTTTCACTTTGCACTTTTCACTGGTCCCTATCCCTTCTCCGCCATCGCCTGGGCCTTCTGGGTGTCTATGTCAACCCCTGGGCCCATCGTGGAAGAGACGGTTATCCTTTTCAGGTAGCGGCCCTTTGCCGCTGGCGGCCTCGCCCTCACGAGCGCCGAGATCAGCGCCTGAAGGTTGGCCACCAGGTGTTCCTTCGGGAAGGAGACCTTGCCGATCGGAGCGTGGACGATGCCGGCCTTTTCGACGCGGTAATCAACTCTCGACGCACTCTTGATCTCCCGCACTGCGCGGCCGATGTCCATCGTCACTGTCCCCGACTTTGGGCTGGGCATTCTCGCCCGAAGGATAGGTCCAAGCTTGCCTACGATGCTCATGACGTCCGGCGTAGCCAGCAGGACGTCAAACTCGGACCACCCCTGCTGGATCTTCTGAACAAGATCCTCGGCGCCGACCACGTCGGCGCCAGCCTCCTCCGCCTCCGCCGCCTTATCGCCCTTCGCTATCACGGCCACCTTCCGCGACTTCCCGGTGCCGTGTGGCAGAGTCGTCGTCCCACGAACCATCTGGTCCCCGTGCCTGGGATCAACTCCCAGCCTTACGGCTACATCAACCGTCTCGTCGAACTTAGTGCTCGCAGCCTGCTTTACAAGCTCGACTGCTTCTTCCGGGTCTCTGGGAACCCCCTCGCCAACGGTCTTGGCGGCCTCGAGGTATCTCTTTCCTCGGTTGGGCATATCCCTCCTCCAAACTTCTTTCTTCTCTCGCAGGTCCCAACGGGGATAACGGCTCTCGCCTGCCGCCTGCGAATACAGCAATGAGCCTTGAGCAATGAGCAATGAGCGGGCTGTGCGCTGTGGCCTTACTCATTGCCCATTGCTCATTGCTTATTTGCTAGTCAACCACCTCGATGCCCGCGCTGCGCGCGCTGCCTTCTACGGACTTCATCTCGGCCTCGATGCTCGCTGCATTCGAATCCGGCATCTTGATCCGAGCAATGTCCCGGATCTGGGCACGGGTGACGCTGCCAACCTTCTCCCTGTTCGGCACACCGGACGCCTTTTCGATCCCGGCGGCCTTCTTGAGAAGCTCCACCGCCGGAGGAGTCTTCAGCACATAAGCAAACGACCTGTCCTCATAGACGGTGATCTCTACCGGGACGATCGTGCCCACCTGCGACGCCGTCTTTTCGTTGTACGACTTGATGAACTCCATCATGTTGATCTGGTACTGTCCAAGCGCCGGACCAACAGGCGGAGCCGGTGTCGCCTTGCCTGCCGGGATCTGCAGTTTCACGACCCCGAGCACTTTCTTTGCCATCTATGCCTCCAGAACAGGTGTTAGGTGCTGGGTGTAAGTGAGAGCCTGTCCGGTCCAACACCCAACACCCAAAACCTAGAGCCTCTCGACCTGTGTGAACTCCAGCTCCACCGGAGTATCGCGGCCGAATATGGAAATCAGGACCTTCAAAGTCTCCTTCTGAGGGTGTACTTCCTCAATCTTGCCGGTGAAATCACTAAACGGGCCGGAAGTGACGCGAATGACTTCATCCTTTTGCCATCGGACCTTCGGCCTCCTGTCCGGAGCCTCCAGGCGATCGAGGATCTCGCGGATCTCGTGGTCCTGGAGCGGAACAGGCTTATTGCCGGAGGTAACGAATCCCGTGACTCCCGTAGTGCTCTTGACCAGGTACCACGTGCTGTCGTCCAGCACCATCTCAATCAGCACGTAGCCCGGGAAGACCTTGCGCTGGACCTCCTGCTTCTTTCCGCCTCTCGTCCTGAGCTCCTGCTCCGTCGGCACGAGGATGCGAAAGATCTTCTCCCGGAGCTCCATGGATTCCGCCCGGCGCTCGATATTCGTCTTTACCTTGTTCTCGTGGCCGGAGTACGTGTGTACCGCGTACCAGTGCTTCTCTGTCATCTTGACACAACGCCTGCTAACGGCTCAAAGGTCATTTGGGGCCGAATCCTATCAACCTAGTCAGCTTGCTCAAGGTAGCATCCAGACCACCGATC
>Ga0315289_10011465_pt1 | contig 12562 bp, 9 predicted proteins | sample YL17G11_40_MG_FD_203452 | JGI IMG/M metagenome (GOLD analysis project Ga0315289, IMG submission 203452) | Sediment microbial communities from Yellowstone Lake, YNP, Wyoming, USA - YL17G11_40 | ecosystem: Environmental > Aquatic > Freshwater > Lake > Sediment | place: USA: Wyoming | collected...
TCACCCCCGCCCCCTCTCCCGCGAGGGGAGAGGGGTGAAACCCCAGTGGCCGCCGGGAAGTGCAATCAAGGCGCATGCTCTCGGCCAGTGCGATCATCGCGGCGGGCGGGGCGGGGCGGCGAATGCACACCCGAGGGCGGGTGTGCCACGTGGCCCAGCCGCCCCCGGCTGGGAATGCGCCGGATGCCCCGGCCGGCGGGCGACCGCCCACGAAGGTCTTCATGCCGCTGGCCGGCCGGCCGGTGCTCGCCCATACGCTGGAGCGGTTTGCCGCCGTCGAGGAAGTGCTTGAGGTCATCGTCGCGGTGCCCGCCGAGTGGGTGGACGAGGCGCGGCGGACCTTCGGCGATTCGCTCGGGCACGCGCGGCGGCTGGAGTTCGTGGCCGGCGGCCTGGACCGCTGCGAGAGCGTCGAGCGTGCCCTTGCGGCCACCGACCGGGGGCCCGGCCTGGTGGCGGTTCACGACGCCGTCCGGCCGCTCATCCGGCCCGAGGTCATCCGCGATGCCCTGCGTGCGGCCGCCGGGCACGGCGCGGCCGTCGTCGGCCGGCCCGTGGACCACACCGTCAAGCGGGTGGACGACGAGCAGCGGGTGCTCGAGACCGTGCCGCGCCAGCGTCTCTGGATCGCCCAGACGCCGCAGGTCTTCCGCCGCGACGTGCTCACCCGCGCCTACGCCCAGCGCGACCGCGCGGCCGCGGTGACCGACGATGCGCAACTCGTCGAGGCCCTCGGCCAGGAGGTCGTCATGGTCCTGGGCGACGCCGCCAACCTCAAGATCACCACCCCCGAGGACCTGCGGATGTGCGAGGCCCTGCTGGCGGCGGGGTGGCCGTTCGGCCCGTAAGGCCGGCCGCCCGGGCGGCATGCCGTGTTAGCCCCCGGTGAATACACCGGGGGCCGAACGCGCACGGGCGCCCGACAAGACCGCCCCCCGTGTATTCACGGGGGGCTAAAACGGCACGCGCACGCGTGCGACGCCTCCGGGTCAATTCGCCTCGCCGGCGGGCGCGGCGGGGGCCGTGGACGACCTGGTGGGGGCCGGTGCAGCGGAATCGCCGGACGCCGGCGAAGGCGGTCTTGACTTGGGCGAGGCTTTTCCGGGCGTCGCGGCGGGCTTCGGCGGTTCGGGCTTGTACAGCCGCGCTTCGCCGGAGAGCATCTTCAGCCGCACCGAGCCGAATGTTGCGGTGCAGTAGTACGCAAACAGGCCCAGGCACCGGCGGTCCGTGGAGTAGTAGGGCGACAGGGCCGTCTGCGGGCCGGACCAGCGCACGAGGGGCTTGGAGTCGAGGGCGGCGAGGATCTCCGCCTGGTCGCCCGTCAGCGTCACGCGGGCGTCGACGGTGTAGATGCGGTTGACGGCCAGCGTGGTGTTCGTGCCCGTGGCGTTCGAGTACACCGACTGGTCGTTGACGTACTGGAGCCCGCTGGGGCCCGAGCCGTCGATCACGAGCAGGGTGGACCCCGCCCCGGCGGGCAGGAAGATGCCCACCTCGCCGTGCGAACGCGACATGGCCAACTGCACCTGGAGTTCGTAACCGCCCTGCGGCATGATGGGAATGGCGAGGCGCGCGTAGTTGTAGCCGGGGTTGGTGCAGACGACCGTCGTGCCCTGGCGCTGCCAGCCCACGGGCAGGGAGCCGGTCGTCGGGTCTTTATTGGTATCGACATACTTCAGAACATCGAGCCACTGGCCCGCCGGGAGGGCGTCGCCGGGCGCGGGGGGCGTCTTGCCGGCCGGGCCCGCCTTGGGCGGCTCGGGCGCCGCCGACTCGGCCAGTTTTCTCATGGCCAGCGTCACCTGGGCCCGCGCCACGTCCTCCGTCTTGTGCAGCGCCAGGAACCGCTGGTAGTACGCCCGGGCCCGGCCGAGCATGGCCGGCTTGGCCGCCGGCGACGCCGGGTCGGCCAGGCCGCGGTACCAGTCGCCGAGTTCCTGGCAGGCCAGTTCGGGCGTTTCCTTCACGCCGCGCGCCGCCGCCGGCACGTACTTTTGCCACGCGGCGTCCAGAGTGGCGTCGACGAACTTGGCGGCCTCGGCCGGGTTGTCCAGGTCCACCAGGATCGCGCGGACGAGTTCCGTGCGGACGGCGGCATCGGCCGGGGCGGCCTCCAGGCGGGCCCGCAGCCCCGCGATCTTCTGGTCCATCTTGATGCGGGCCGTCAGGCGGTCGAGTTGCCCCTGGACGGTCGCCCGCGCCTCGGACTTGATGGCCGTGGCGATGGCGAGGGCCTTGCGGCAGGGTTCCAGGGCGCCGGCCGCGTCGCCGGCCTCGGCCTTGGCGTCGGCCAGGGCCAGCAGCGCCGCCACCAGCGCTTCGCCCGGCTGGGCCTTGGCCTCGGGGCGGCTCGTGTCGTAATCGATCTGCCGGATGGAGACGATCTTCTCCAGGCACGCCGCTTTCCGTTCGGGGACCTCGGCGGCCAGGAGTTCCATGGCCTGGACGGCGGTGGCGCGGCCGGTGGGGGTGGTCCGGCCCAGTTCAACGGCCTTCTCGCACAGGAGGGCCATGAGTTCCGGCTGCTGGGAAACCGTCTTGGCGGCCTCGAACAGTTTGGCGGCCAGGAGGGTGTCGTCGGATGTGTCGCGCGAGGCCAGGACGCGCTTGACTTCCTCGCCGTAGAGGGAGTTGAATGCCTCGACCGCCTCGTCCGCAGGCGCGGCAAGGGCAGGCGCGGCAAACACCAAGCCGATGAGCACCAGCGGCAACCTCAAGCGAGCCATGTTTTCCCTTGCTGCTCTCGGTTCGTGAAACCCGGCCACCGGCGCCCATCCTACCACCGCCGGCGCGGAATTCAACCGTCGACCGGTTTTCCCCGTGAGGATTTGACGCCCCCGTTGGCCCGGAAGTTCCACCCGCTATTGGGGCGGCGGTTCGGCGGGCTCGCTTTCGCCCGGCCTGGCGAGGCCGAACTCCTTGATCTTGCGGTACAGGGTGCGCTGGCCGATGCCGAGCATCTGGGCGGCCTGATGGCGGTTGCCGTTGGTGGACGCCAGGGTCTCCTGGATGAGGAGGCGCTCGGCGTCTTCGAGGCTCATGCCGGGCCTCCAGGCCGCGGGGCGCTCGTCGCCGGCCGCCGGGCGGATCTCGGGCGGGATGTCGCCGGTGTCGAGCACGGGGCCCTGCGCCAGGACGATCATCGTCTCCAGCGTGTTGATGAGTTCCCTGACGTTGCCCGGCCAGTCGTAGGCGGCGAGGATGCGCTGGGCCTCGGGCGAGATGCCGGTGACGTTCTTTGAGTGTTCGGCGACGAGTCGGCGGACGTAATGTTCGGTCAGCAGGGGGATGTCTTCGCGCCGGTCGCGCAGCGGCGGCAGGACGACCCGGACCACGTTTAGCCGGAAGTACAGGTCCTCCCGGAACCGCGCCTCTTCGATCAGACCGCGAAGGTCGCGATGGGTGGCGCTGATGAGCCGGACGTCCACTTTGCGAGGGTCGTTGGATCCCACGCGGACGATCTCGCGGTTCTCGATGACCCTGAGGAGTTTGATCTGCGTGGCGACGGGCATGTCGCCCACCTCGTCCAGGAACAGCGTGCCGCCGTCGGCGTGCTCGAATCGTCCCTTGCGGCTGGCCATGGCGCCGGTGAAGGCGCCTTTTTCGTGGCCGAAGAGTTCGCTCTCCAGGATGCCCTCGCTCAGGGCCGCGCAGTTCAGGGCCACGAAGTTCTGGTTGCGGCGGGGCGAGTTGTTGTGGAGGGCCTTGGCGATGAGTTCCTTGCCGGTGCCGCTTTCGCCCTCGATGAGGACGGTGGCGTCGGTGGGGGCGATGAGGCGGCAGGTCTCGATGACGCGGCGCATGGCGGGCGAAGAGCCGATGAGGCCCTCGAAGCCGAACCGCTCCTGGAGTTGCTCGGAGAGTTGCTCGGTGCGGCGCACGAGGCGGCGGTGCTCCAGGGCCTTGGCCGCGCGGTCCCTCAGTTCGCTCACGTTCAGCGGCTTGGTGATGTAGTCGTAGGCGCCCTCGCGCATGGCCTGGACGGCGGTCTCGATGGTGCCGTGGCCGGTGATGAGGATGACCTCGGCGTCGGGGTCCGCGCGGCGGGCGGCGCGGAGGATCTCCATGCCGTCGACCTCGTGCATCACCAGGTCGGTGATGATGAGGTCGAAGTTGTCGCCCTCGATGATGGCCAGGGCCCGCTGCGGCTCGGTGACCACGACGCACGAGCACCCGGCGCGCTGGAGGACCTCGGCGACGGCGTCCGCCTGGGGGCGGTCGTCCTCGACGATCAGCACGCGGCGATGAAGGGTTGTATCTGTCTTGTCAGGCATCTTCAGCGCTTACGATGGTTCCGGCCGCAAGGCTTCACCGCAGAGACCGCAGAGCACGCGGAGAAGAAACTTCTTGGCAAAGGCTAAAAGCAAGAATCTAAGAATGTGTAACAACTTGGATCAACTCTTGGCCTTTGCCTCACCCGCCGTCGCCGCCATCTCTTCTCTTTAACCCGGTTTCTCTCCGCGTTCTCTGCGTTCTCCGCGGTAAGACGGAGCGTCCACAGACTATTCCTTCGGCCCGGCCGCCGGCAGGTCGATCGTGAACCGCGTCCCGCGGCCCACCTCGCTGTGCACTTCAATCGCGGCGCCGTGCTCCTGGATGATCCGGCGCACCGTGGGCAGCCCCAGGCCGGTGCCCCCGGGACGGGTAGAATAATACGGTTTGAATATCTTGTCCAGATGCTCCGGGGGAATGCCGGCGCCGGTGTCGGTGACGTGGATGCGCACGCCTTTGCGTCCGGGCTCGGTGGAGACCATCAGTTCGCCGCCCCCGGGCATGGCGGCCTCGGCGTTCAGGATGAGGTTCGAGAGGGCCTGCTTCAGGCGGCCGGCGTCGACGGCCACGGCGGGCAGGCCCTCGGCGAAACGGGTCCGCACCTGGACCGAGGCCTGCTGGAGGCGGTCGGCGTAGAACGCCACCGCCTCTTCCACGAGGGGGTTGATGGGCCGCACCTCCAGGCGCACCTCGTACTTGCCGGCGAACCGGAGGAAGTCGTCCAGGATGGCCTGGAGGCGGCGGATCTCCTGTTCCAGGGCGTCCAGGCGGCCGAGCGTGCGGGCTTCCACCGGGGGGCCGGGGTGCGTCAGGTCCTCGCGCAGCAGTTGCAGGTTCAGGTTGAGCGTCGAGAGGGGGTTGCGGATCTCGTGCGCGAGGCCGCCCGTCAGCGTGCCCACCTCCGCCAGGTGCTCGGCCTGGCGTGCCCGGCGCTCCGAGTCGCGCGCCCGGCGGATGGAGGCCCGCGCCATGAGCAGGGCGATGGGGATGGACAGGAGCACCCCGGCCGCCAGCCCCAGGATGAAGATGATCGGCTGAGGCACGCCGGGCCTCCTTCGCGCCTGGTTGAACGCCGACGGCTAAGAAACTGTTTCAGAACCCGTCCGGCGCGTCTTCGTAGGGGCGACCCTGTGTGGTCGCCCCGCCGTCGGGCCGGGCGGCCACGCAGGGCCGCCCCTACGCTGCCCGATGGCTCAGCACAGGTTCTGAAACAGTCTCTAAACGACGTCGGCGACGGCTAAACGACGGCTAACCGCGGCCGGGTTACTTCTTGCCTTGGGCCTCTTCCTTCATCGCGGCCTTGCGCGAGAGTTTGATGCGCCCGGTGTCGTCGATGCTGATGACCTTGACGCGCACGGTGTCGCCCATCTTGACGACGTCGGAGACGTTCTTGACGTACTTGTCGGAGAGTTCCGACACGTGGCACATGCCGTCCTGGCCGGGGAGGATCTCGATGAACGCCCCGAAGTCCTTGATGGAGACGACCGTGCCGGTGTAGATGCGGCCGACCTGGGCCTCGGCCGTGAGGGCCTCGATGGCGTCGCGGGCCTTCTCGGCGGCCGTGACGTCGACGCTGGAGATCGTGATCGTGCCGTCGTCCTCGACCTCGATGCGTGCCCCGGTGGCGGCCTCCAGGCCCTTGATGGTTTTGCCGCCCGGGCCGATGACCTTGCCGATCTTGTCCGGGTTGATCTTGATCTGGAGGAGGCGCGGGGCGTGGCGGCTGATCTCGGCCCGCGGCGACGGGATCGTCTGGAGCATGATCCTGAGGATCTCCAGGCGGACCTCGCGGGCCCGCGCCAGGGCCCTGCGGCAGACGTCCAGCGCGAGGCCCCGGATCTTCAGGTCCAACTGCATGCCCGTGATGCCCTTCTGCGTGCCGGCCACCTTGAAGTCCATGTCGCCGACGTGGTCTTCCTCGCCCTGGATGTCCGTCAGGAAGAGTTCCTTGTCGCCGTCGCTGATGCGGCCGATGCTGATGCCCGCCACGGGGTCCTTGATCGGCACGCCGGCGTCCATCAGGCTCAGCGTGGCCCCGCAGACGGCGGCCATGCTGGACGAGCCGTTGGATTCCATGATGTCCGAGACGATGCGGATCGTGTAGGGGAACTCGGCGTCCGTCGGCATGACGCCCTGGAGGCTCTTCTCGGCCAGGGCCCCGTGGCCGATGTCGCGGCGGGAGGGGCCCCTAATCATTTTCACCTCGCCCACCGAGAACGGCGGGAAGTTGTAGTGCAGCATGAAGGGCTTGCGGTACTCCTCGATGAGGCCGTCGATGATCTGCTGGTCCTCGCCCGTTCCGAGGGTCGTCACGACCAGGGCCTGCGTCTCGCCGCGCGTAAACAGGGCCGACCCGTGCGTCCGGGGCAGCACGCCCACCTCGCACCCGATGGGGCGCAGTTCATCCGGCCGGCGCCCGTCGGTCCGCTGGCCCGCCAGCAGCATGCGGCGGATGAGGCGATCCTCCACGGCGTACCACGCGCGGTCGAAGTCCGCCTCGGTCCACTCGGTGGCCATGCCCTGGCCCACGAGGATGGCCTCGCAGGCGCGGGTCCGGATCTCGTCGCACCGGGTGTTGCGCTCGATCTTGCCGTGGACCTGCTTGGCGGCCGCCAGTTCCGCCAGGAACCCTTTCTCGATCTCTCTCTCCAGCGGCGCGACGTCCTTGGGGCCCGCAAACGGGGCCTTGGGCGACCCGGCCTTCTCGACCAACTCGCGCTGCATCGCCAGGATCGTCCCGATGACCTCCTGGGCCACGGCCAGCGCCTCGGCGACCTTTTCCTCGGGCACCTCGCGCGCCCCGACCTCGATCATGTTGATCATGCCGTCCAGGCCGGACACCACCATCTCCATCTGGCCGGTGTCGCGCTGGGCGTGCGTCGGGTTGACGATCAACTCGCCCGCGGCGAGGCCGATGCGGACGGCGGCCACGGGCCCCTCCCACGGAATGGGCGACAGCGCCAGCGCGGCCGATGCGCCGATGATCGCCAGCACGTCCGGGTCGTTTTCCTGGTCCGCCGACAGCACCTGCACGATGACCTGGATCTCGTCCTTGTACCCCTCGGGGAAGAGCGGCCGGATGGGCCGGTCGACCATGCGGCAGGTCAGGACCTCCTTCATGGACGGGCGGCCCTCGCGCTTGAAGAAGCCGCCGGGGATCTTTCCGGCGGCGTACGTCATCTCGCGGTACTCCACCGTCAGCGGGAACCACGTGATGCCTTCCCGCGGCTCGGCCCGGACGGCCGTGGCGATGATGACCGTGTCGGCGTAGCGCACCAGGGCGCTGCCGTGGGCCTGCTTGGCGATTTTGCCGGTCTCGATGCTGAGGGTGCGTCCTCCGATCTGACGTTCCACGCGGACTGCTTCCATGTTCTCCCGACCTTTCCTCTTAAGATGGTTCCCGACCCTCTGACTCCCCACCGCCGACCACAAAGACAGTTCCAAGTTTCAAGTTCAAAGTTCCAAGTTCCAAGTTTCAAGTGCAAGGTTTCAGGTTCAAGGTACAAAGCCACGAAGCCGGCTTCGCGCCCCGCCGTGCGGCCACGGCGAGCGGCTTGGCACGCCCAACTCAACTTGGAACTTTGAACTTGGAACTTGGAACTGCCTTACTTCCGGATGCCCAGCCGGTCGATGATCGCCTGGTACCGCGGGCGGTCCTCGCGGGCCAGGTACTTCAGGAGGCTGGCGCGCCGGCCGACCATCTTCAGAAGACCCCGCCGGGACGAGTGGTCCTTCAGGTGTCCCTTGAGGTGCTCCGTCAGGTGGTTGATCCGCGCCGTCAGCAGGGCGACCTGGACTTCAGGGGACCCCGTATCCTTCTCGTGCACCCGAACCGATTCGATAATCGCCTTCTTCTTCGTCGCCATGTCAAGGCTCCTTGCGGCACTTGGGTGACGGGAGGCGACCGCTCCCGTACCTGCCTGGTCCGTTCCTTCCTCTCTTACGGTCGCTTTAAGTCCGTTACTTTACCGAAACTTGCGGCGGAAGGCAATACCTTTGTATCGCCTATTGGTACGGCGTCAGTCTTGGGGGGTGGCCGTGCCAATCTCGAGGTGCGTCCCCGAGACTGACGCCGTACCCCACCACCCGATCGCCAAACTCAGCAAGGGGACGGTGGCGGAATCAGTCGGCCCGGCCGCCGCGGAAGCGCCGGCGCTCCTGGCGGCGGGCGCCTTCGCCGTCGCCCGCCTGGATTTCGCGCGTCTGGAGGCGCTCCACGCGGATGCCCCCGGGGCCGTCCACCGGGCAGACGTTCTCGCACGTGCCGCAGCCGGTGCACCGGTCCCTGAGGACGAAGGGCAGGGCCAGGGTGCGGGTCTTGGGCGGCAGGGCGGCCAGTTCCTTCTGCTCGTCGTCCGTGAGCGCCTCGCCGCGGGCCAGGCGGCCCTGGAGTTCCTCGCAGCGGTTGCGCTTGTCCTGCGGCATCTGGAGCCACTCCAGGTTCGCCACGGCCTGGGCCTGGTGCGAGATGGCCTTCTCCGGCAGCGGGCACTGTTCCTCGCACGTCAGGCACTCTTCGCCGCGCGCCCAGGGCAGGCACCGGTTGTGGTCGAAGACGGCCGTGCCGATCTTCCACTGGACCTTCTCGGCGTGGGTGAGTTTGGCGATGGCCCCGGTGGGGCAAACGATGCCGCACAGGTTCGCCGGCCGCCCGGTCCGCCCCGCGTCGACGTCCGCGCGCGTCACGGCGCACAGGTAATCGCAGTACCCGATGTTGAAGATGAACGTGGGCGTCCAGAGCCCCGCGATTCCGTTCTCGATGCCGGAGGGGTGCAGGGCGTTCGTGGGGCAGGCCTTCATGCACTGGCCGCAGCGGATGCAGGCGGCCATGAAGTCCTCCTCCGGCCTGAGCGACCCCGGCGGGCGGAACTGCGGGTTCGTCTCTTCCTTCTCGCGGGTCCTCTGGTCCAGCAGCAGCGCGGGGCCCAGGACCGCCCCCGTTGCGGCCGCCCCCAGGAAGGCCCGCCGCCCCGGGCACACCTGCGCCTCCGGGCGGACCGGCGCGGGCCGGCCGGACCCGATGTGGATCGCGTCCACCGGGCAGAACTCGCGCTCGCACGCGTAGCAGAAGATGCACTCCTGCACCAGGCAGGTATAGCGATGCTTGCCTTCCTTGGCGCTCGGGGCGCGGCCCGGCTGAAACGCCCCGGTCTTGCAGGCCTGGCGGCAGGCGTCGCAGGCAGTGCACCGGCGGCGGACGCGGGGCCGCCACGGACTCGCCGAGCCCAGCAGGCCCAGCAGCGCCCCCAGGGGGCAGAAGTTGCGGCACCAGAACCGCTTCTGGTACGCCTGCGCCAGGACGATCACCAGCAGCAGGGCCGTGAAGACCCACGCCCACGTGTACCCGACGGCGTACCCCCTGTCGCCGCCGCCTTTCTTCAGGTCCGTCTCGGGGACAAGGAGGTGGTTGCCTACGGCCCAGTCGTACGCCTGCCCCGCGCCGCCGATGCCGTGTTGCTCGGCGGCCACGAGCCCCGCCTTGGCACCCTGGTCGGCCATCGGGTAGAGCGCCACGCTGACCGAGCGGGTGAGGATGCATAGGGGGTCGAACCAGCCGAACACGCCGAGGCCGAACATCGCCAGCACCAGCAGCGCCGCCAGCAGGCCGTACTTGGCCTGCCTGAGGCGCGGCGTCGCGTTCCTGGTCCGGTCGCGATGGCGGAAGAGGAGCCGGTCCACGATGTCCATGCACGTGCCCAGCGGGCAAATCCAGCCGCAGTAGGCCCGCGGCGCCACAAGCGACAACGCCACGACGGCCAGCGCCGCCAGCAGCCCCGTGCTGAACACGCCCGCCAGCGCTGCGCCCGCCAGCACCAGCGGGTCGGTGTCCAGGAACAGCCGCGCCAGACGCGGGCTGGCCGTGGCGAGTGCCCCTCGCGCCGTCAGGATGAGCAGCAAAAGAAAGAGGCCCAGGAAGAACAGTTGGGCGGCGATGCGTGCCACGTGCAGCGGATGCTTGTGTTGGCCGCGCTTGCCCATCAGGCGCAGACCTCGATCTGGCCGGGGTCGGCCACGCCCAGTCCGGCGGCCGCGCCCCAGGCGATGTGCTGGACGGCCGCCGGCGTGTGGTGGCCCTTTTTCCAGGGGAGGTTGGCCGGGTCGGCCGCCCAGGCATCGACCGTCACGGCGCTCGTGCCGCAGAGGACCGTGTTGGCCTTGACGACGAAGTCCCTGCGTCCGCCGCCGGGTCCTTCCTGTGCCAGGACCCTGGTGGCGTCCAGGATGTTGAAGGTGGGGCGGATGACGGCGTTCAGGTCGGCCAGGTTCTGGTGGATTTCCTGGTGCATCTTGCCGCGGTCGCCGCCCTGGATGCCCATGAGGTTCTTCATGCAGAGCGACACCAGCGAGGCGTTGTGCGTCTTGGCCACCGCCAGGTTGATGAAGACGACGTCCGCCGCCAGGACGTCCTCGTAAATCGGCCACTCCGTCAGCCGCTTCACGCGCGGGTCGGCGAACGAGAGCATCCTGAAGCGGTGCGGGGCGCACTGCGATACCTCGGCCCCGGCCTCTCGTGCGGCGGCCTGTATGCCGCTGAACTCGTAGCACTTCGAGCCCGAGCCGAGGGTGTTGTCGAAGACCTTGACGGCCCTGGCGCCCGCTTCCAGGCTCATGCGCACCACCGTTGCAACGACCGCCGGGTCCACCGTGGCGGCCATCTCGGGCACCTGTGCCCAGCCGATGTTCGGCTTGACGATGACGATGTCGCCTTGCCGGATGAAGGTCTTCAGGCCGTCCGGGCCGCAGAGTTTCTCGATGGCCGCCCGGGTGTTGCGGGCGGGGTCGTCGCCGCCCTGGGCCAGGCCCACCCTGGCCTTCCAGGCGTCGGCCATCGGGTGCGCCCGGGCGCGGTAGGCCGCGGCCTCGCCGCCCGCCCCGCCGGAGCACCCGCCCACAGCCCATGCGGCACACGCGGCCGCGCCGGCGAGACCGGCTTTGCGAAAGAACTCGCGACGGGTCAGTTCGTGATTCATGCCCCAACCTTAAAAAGAATCATTACACCTTTGCGCGGCGGGTCTCCGTACCCGCCGCGCAATGGCTTCAATGAAAGTATGTAGGGTGCGTGCTCCGCACGCACGCGGATTATTCACACGGACGGCGCGGCGCGAGCGAGGCTCGCCCCCGCCCCTCGGCCCCCGGCCCTCGCCCCTTATGCTTTCGCCCTGGCGTCGGGGATGCCCTTGTCGAGTTGCGCGGCGAAGCCCTCGATGATCTCCAGCAGGGTGCCCATGGCGAAGGGCTTGCGCAGGTAGTCGTCCACGCCGTTCTGCTCGGCGAACGCCTTGTGCATTCTCCCTTCGTTGCCGGTGATCATGCAGACCAGCGGCCGCTTGCCTTTCATGGAGGCATTGCCCTTGAGTTTCTGGAGGACCTGGAAGCCCCCGCGCCTGGGCAGCATGAGGTCCAGGACGACGACGTCGGGGTCCTCGGCCGCAGCGCATTCCAGGGCGCGGAGGCCGTCGTCGGCCGTCACCACGGTCTGGCCGGCGTCCTCGATGGCCAGTTTCATTGACGCCAGGACGTCGGCTTCGTCATCGACGATCAGGACCTTGTACCTGGTTTTTTCCTTTGCCATGGCTGCTCCTTGGATGCGCACGAGTCACCAGAGATTGTACGACAAGAGGGTGCCCCGCGTCAACGAAAGCCTTGCAGACCCCGTCATGCGGGGTGCGCCAGAAGTTCCTGGCACGCGGAAAATGTTGTCATTCCGAGCGAGCGAAGCGAGTCGAGGAATCTCGCTGTGGCCGTTGCCGTGCTCCCGCTGGCACGGCGAGACCCCCTTCGACTTCGCTCAGGGCAGGCTCTCGACTTCGCTCGGGGTGACATCAGAGAAGCCTTGCCAGAAAGTCTTGGCGCACCCAGCAATGCGTGAGTTACGGTTCTGGCGACCGCTCTCGCCGACGGTCAACATTTTGCATGAACGGGACGATGATCTTACCTTACTCGCCCCGGAGGAGCATACTGATCTCTAGCCCCGGGCGCGAGCCCGGGGAATGCCCGGGCACGACGCCTTCCCTGTTTCGGGAGCCCCGGAGGGGCGACGGAGCGGCGTTCAGTCGCCCCTGGCGGGGCTCCCACAAGGGAGCAAATATAGAACGTGGTTTGTTGCCTCCGTCCACCCCGGCCCCGCCAAGGCGCGGTCTGCGCTGCGCTCCGACTTGCGGCCGGGGCTAGAGATCAGTCCGCCCCTGTCGGGGCTTACGTGGAAAACGAGTTCCGGCAACAGGTTACACATCCGATGAAAAATGTTGGATAGTAGCGCCCGTACGGGCGCACGGCCGCGCGGGCC
>Ga0315289_10011467_pt1 | contig 12562 bp, 8 predicted proteins | sample YL17G11_40_MG_FD_203452 | JGI IMG/M metagenome (GOLD analysis project Ga0315289, IMG submission 203452) | Sediment microbial communities from Yellowstone Lake, YNP, Wyoming, USA - YL17G11_40 | ecosystem: Environmental > Aquatic > Freshwater > Lake > Sediment | place: USA: Wyoming | collected...
AGGAGACAAAAGAATGAACATTCCATACAAGCAAATGCTAAACTGGAAAACAGGCGTTCTCGGCTTCACACTGATCGGACTCTGGTACATCATACTGCCATTCCTAGGCGGAGGCGGCATCAACCAGTCAATGGTGCTCTTCGGCTTCACTTTCCTTGCAAGCGGTTTAGTCTTAGCGAACTCGAGGCCAACTGTGCTCGGCGCCTTGTTTGCAGCGCTTATTGGCATGAGCTACTTCATGATGGTGGCAACTGGAATAAACGCGGCGATTCTTTGGACTTTGAGCATTGCTCTGTTCATCGGAGTGCTAGTGTTTGAGCTGGGCATACTCAAGCTTGGACCCACCAATACCCACGCGAAGGCTTTGACTATAATTCCAATGGCTCTCTTGGGCTTCAGCGTGTTGCTGGGCATAGCAGGCTACAACCCGACAATCTACTTTACGTGGACAGGAAACTCTTGGGCATTGGCTCTGAACTACGTTGCGGTGATGCTGTTCGCTTGGCTGCACGTCTTAAACTATGCTGGCTACAAGCCTCTTGGCAAGCACACGATGCTTTGGATGGTCGTCATGGCTGCATTGGCTGTAGGACTCAGCGTTCTCGGCATTGCCGAAGGCTGGGGACTGTTTCAGTGGTAACGTATTTTTCCTTTGAAAAGGACTTGATGACATGAAAAAGGATACAAGAAACATCATCGGCATAGTCGTCATTGTACTACTTGCAGTCTTCATTGCCAACCAAATGGGCTACGTTGCTTGGTTCCCTAAGTTTTCAACTACAGGCGGAGGCGGAGGCCCAACAGGCGGAGGGCAAACAATCGACAGCACAATGCGCAACAATTACTTGAACGGCATAGGCATGTTCCAGATGAGCACGAAGATCTACAACAGCTTGGTCGCAGCGACATCCTACACGGTGGCCACGCAACAGAACATCTACTATTACCACTTCCTACAAGGTCGCTGGTCTCTAGGAGTTACCGCTTCGGCAGGCACAGACTTGTTCGATGCTAAGCCAGAAGACAACGGCTACATGTGGGTCGTTATTGCTCCGACAACTTGGAAGTTCTACGTTGACTACCAGAAAATCATGCAGAGCGACCCCTACATTGTGGGGTACCAATACGTAGATGTCACTGGTACAGGCGTGAAATACTTCGCATTCCAGTACGATCTTAAGAACCATGCTATACCTTCAAGCGGCTACCCAATAATCTCATTCGTCTCATACGCAACTGCGTACTGTCCACCAGTGTTTGCTGACGCTTTGAGCGGAGTCAACACAAGTGCCATCGGTGCAACGCTGACTCAAAGGTACTTTGCATGGTTCCTGAACCTGACAGAGAGCAACGGCACAGCAATCTACAAAGTAGAACTCATAGCGGGCAACTCGACAGTTCCATGCACTGACTTGACACGGGTCAGTCTGAAGAAACTGCAGATCCCAGGACTAGGATACTTGGACGGCAGCCAATTCGACCAGACGTTCACGACTCAAGACATAAGATGGACCTATACTGCTACGAACAACCTTGACCACGCGATTTACTTGGGGCTTTTGGCAAACGCGAACAACCGATTCGACATGAACGGCCAACTTGAGTTTCTGTTGGGAGCCACCACTGAAATTCCGATAACGCTGACTATCTACTACTTGACGGCGCCTACAGGATCCGGTGCTAGCATTAGTGAAACGTTCTACGCCAAGCTTGCTTAGTCGTAGTCATGAGAGATGGCTTTGCCGCCGCTTTCTCATGTGGGCGGCTAAGCTCGCGGCGTAGCCGCTCTGCGGCGGAAGCCAAGGGGCGGACAATCCCCATTTTTTGTTAAAACTTTAAGTCTGGTATGGAACTAAAAAGCCTAGACGGAGACGAAGACGCTAAACAAATTTCTCGTCTAGCTTTCTCAGAACGATTTTTCTATCAGTGAATGAGTATGCTCGGAACGACCTTCAAACTGATCGGTACTGTACTGAGTTGTCTCATCTTTCTACCTCCTCTCTCCGGTGCAGCTTATGCTGTTTTGACGGCTCAGCCTATGCCCGTGTTCTTCCCTAAAGACGTGCTCTCCAAAGCGACTTACGGAGCCACATGGGGGTTCTGGAGTGTGTGGCAGTGGATCAGGCCTGTGGCAGGTCTGACTGGTGGAGCGCAAGTAGCTGTGGCTAAGCTTACTGACGGCACGATTGGAGTACCTGCCAGCATAGAAGATTTGAACGCGTCTGCTACTTGGTACAGTCAACTCAACAGCATGGCGTTGACAGTGCAGGATCAAGCTACAAGCTACTACATGAGCTATGCGAACAGCGTTAGTGTGGACTTGAATCAGAGTTGGCATGTGACGTTGTGGATAGTGTCGAATGAGGGGTTGGTGTGGTTGACTCGTCTTGATGCGGTCTGGTGTCCTGAGAATAGCACAGATCCACCTACTACGGCTTACATGTCGATTAAGGCTTACAGTCCCTCAGACACTCTTCCAAACATTCAGATTAAGCCTCACTATGGCGTGGTCGTCACATTAGACACGATCAAGCTGACGGAACTTATGCTGAGCGGGACTCAGATTGACTGGGGAAAATTCTCTATGAATCTGCTTCAAACCTTCTATAAAGGCAACATTCAAGTTTGGACGGTAGCTTCCTAGTATTTTTCTAGTAGTGATAAGATGAAGTCAAAAACTTTGAGTACGCTTCTTCTGGTTGCTGGTGTAGCTCTTCTTGTACTTGGATATTTTGAACCACAGATACGAGCGGGCTTTGTAACTGTTGTCGCAGACGATACTCCTCCAGTCTGGGGGCTTAGTTCAGATGGCTTATTAGCGCTTAATCCTAAAGATGGAGTGTACGGTCCAGTAACAAAGATTATCGCTGGTGTGGGGGATGTAGAAAGTGGTGTAGCCTCGGTTGTCGCCACTATTGATGAAACATCATACCCTATGACGATTAGTGTGGGTGTACCCACATCTGCTGTCTGGGGCTACTACCTACCTACACCTATTACTAGCGGACAACACTCTATTACTTACGTTGCAACGAACGTGGTTGGTCTTTCGACTACTTACTCCGGGCTGTTCTCTGTTTCCACGGTTATTCAAGGAACTTGGTATATCAACGGGGAAGAAATCACCAGTTCTGCTCAGACAGTGTATTCTTCTAGTTTAACATTGAATTTCAGCTTCTCAAGGATTGCTGGGCCTGTAGTTGCTTGTACTGTGAAAGAAGGTAGCACGCCACTTCTGACTTTGACATCTACAGATTCTTCAACTTGGCGTGGCTCTTACACGTTTGCTGGTGGAGCGCATACTCTGACTTTGACTGCGAGCGACGGAACGACGTCGGTCATAATGGCTATGGTCAGCGTTGACTTCGGAGGATTGGCTCTAAACTTTACCACTGAACAATTGGCGATGTTTGCTGTTGGAGCCTGCTGCCTCGGTGGTGGCGGCTACTTGCGACTGCCTAAGAAGAAGTAGACTTTCACTCCAACATTTTTCTCTTGATAAACTGTGCAAGCGTCTAAGGATCTCTTAGTGTTCTTTGCCATCGCGTCTTTACCCATAGCCAGCTTTCTTCTGCTCAACTATCCCGACACACAATTCTTCATTAGTATGCTTCTAGTTTCTCTTGTCGTGATTGTCTGGCTTGAGAAGCACAATGAGAAGCCAGTAGTCACATATACTGAAAACTTAACGTTGGAGAAGCTTGCAATCGTATTAGGCGGAGTTCTAGGTTGTTTGGCAGTCTCTACGTTCTTCACTAGCACCTTCCTACAGAGCGTTCTCTATGTGCCAACTCAGAAGCTAGACCTTACTTATGGAGGCTTCATGTTGCCAGCCTTTTGGACTGACATACTTTTCACGTTTGTCCTAGTCGTGACGGCAGAGGAATGCACTAAGCTGGTCATCATACTTGCGCTCTACACTTGGCTCAGGGACAGGTTCGGCGCAGGCTTCAGCAAGTGGACTGCTGTAGGTATTGCAGTTGGAGGTTGGTCCTTGCTTCATACTTATTCGAACCCGCTAAGCTATGGCGGGCCTAACGGATGGGTGTACCTCACTGCAGCGGCTATATGTGGAGTGATCATGTTTCTGGTTCTTCAGTACACTCACAGCTTGCTTGCAACGATGCTGGTTCATTTCGGCTACAACGCTACCGTGCTTTACATGAGCTACTATCCAACAGCCATCACGGTTTCAGTGGTTGCCGCCTTGTTCACGATTGTTTGCTGTATCAGAGCTAGGACAGGGTAGCCTATGAACTGGAAACAACTGAAGAAGTATAAAGTGCCGATCGGCGGTTTCCTGTTAGCAGATGGAGTTCTCTCATTGCTCTTCTTCTATTACCAACCATGGTGGTGTCAGATAGGTCGAGTCGTGCGTGCTGGGATAGGTTTACTGCTTCTGGGGTAAAAACTCATGAGAAAGTTTACAGTTTTAGCGTTGCTGTCTGTATTGCTTTGCTTCTGCCTCTCAACTTCTGTTCAAGCGGTCTCTGACCCGTTCTGGATTTATGGAACAGTCACAACAACTCCACATGTCTCGACTTACAACAACTTCACCTACAGCGAGTTTAACTTCAGCGTGGCAAGTTCGAATGCTACTTGGCTGGGGGCTCCAGTGAACTTGACAGTGGCTATTCCTACGAGCCTTCTTGTGGGAATAGCGTTGGTTGTGAATCAGACTCTTAACATGACTGGCGTGGTAGAGGTGGTTGGGGTTCCTTCAGGCTACTTTGTGGCGGATGCGATAAATCAGAATCAGACTGACTGGCTCGACAGTGTAAAGGCTTTAGTCACTTTAGTAGCTAGCATTGGTAAGTTGGTTGTCACACTTATTGTTCAAGGTATAGGAGTAGCGTTTGGAGTAACAGTGCCTTCTTGGGTTGTAACTCTAGCAGTTATAGTTGCTACTACAGCGTCATTAGTATTCTGGTTTAAGAAGTTACCGAAGATTCTAGCCATCATCTTTCTAGTGCTTATTGTCGCGCTGACCGTTAGTCTTACATTGTAAGTTAGCACATGTGTATATTTTTCTATTAGTGAGATAAGATGGAACGCGGTCAATGCGCAATCCTCCTCTTCGTAGGAGCATTACTTATATACCTTTCAATCTACGGAGTGTCAGGCTTACCATTCGGGTGGGTTAACCCAAACCTATATCAAGACAATTTCAACAGTCTGGACACAAGTTTTTGGAATCCTGTTACTTACCGTCCTACCCAAATTTCTGATCATGTTTCTGTTGTAGTGTCTGGGTCCTTAAAGGCTACTTGGAATCAAGCTCCGCAGGGTGAAGAGCTTGTACTTGTAGAGACACAACCCATCCACGACTTGACAGCTGGAGGGTCTGTACAAGTAAAGATTCTTCAGCCTACTTCCTCAGGGAAATGTGAGTACATACGACTCTCTCTTGGATGTTCAAGTGGCGGTTACCAAATTGATAAAATGCAGCAACCTGCTCAATGGCGGGCTGTCTACACTGTGCCAGGTGTAGCAACCGTCCTAGCGAGTGGGGCTCTAACCCCTAATTTACAGGGTAGTATAGGTCTCCACATCAGTAGTGGAAAGATAAGTTTCCTTGTAGACGGCTCTCAAGTATATCAGGAATCCTATAGATTGCCGACTTATACTTTGGGGGCTCAAATAGTATGTGCTGCGTCACCAGGCTATTGGGGAACTATTGAACTTGACGACTTCGAGCTCGCTATAGGTGGAACCACTCCTCCACCTCCACCAGGCACTTATAATCTTGATGTGAATGCACTATATGCTGACGCTAGCAATCAATGGCAAAGCTTCACTGGCGTAACACCAGTAGTCCTGTCTGGGCAAGCGTCAAAGGCTACTCCTGCAACGTGGTCGCTAGCGAGCGGAATGTACACGGTTACTGTTCCCTCAAGCTATGGGGGCTACGCCTTCAAGTATTGGAGTGACAGTGTGGCAAACACTAATCCACAAAGGTCTGTGACGATTGGTTCTTCTGGTGTGACTATTACTGCATGTTACGCTTCTGGGTCTACTCCTCCACCTCCGCCTCCATCATCTGACATTTTGGCAATGGTCAAGAGCTTCTTTGCAGACCCCACTGTACGGTCGCTCATGTTCATCGTGGGTCTAGCTTGCACAGGCATAGGGGGCATTGGTTTAGTTACAGGTAGAAAAAGAAGGCCATCGTATTCTCCCGCGTATCTTCCATACTAAAAGGTGATGCCCTGCCAAAGTTCAAGGCTAGACCAAAGAAGTTCAGGATGCCCTCAAAGAAGGTCACTCTTAAGCCTTATATTGCAGGTGTTTGTGTAGCGATTGTTTTAGGGTCTCTTCTCTCTTATCTTTACTTCTTTAAGGTTGAAGCTCCTCCTATAATCCCACCTATACCGCCCACCTTTACTATAGAAACTTTTGCGGCAGGCTCCTTGAGAGAACCAGAAATGGCGTTTTACGGTTTGTTAGGTAATTATCTCTATTGGGGGTCGACTTGGTACGGTGGGCCAGGTCACTTCTACAAGACAGACATTACCACTAAAGCGGCTTCAGTTGTTTTTACACCAGCCTCTAGAGTGGCCGCGTGGCATGGAGTAAAGAAAGACAATGTTATATGGGTAGCTGGGCAATGCGAATCTGGTGGAGCTCTACGTTCTACTATCTGGCGGATAGATAGCGCAGGATGTGCGTTTGCTAGTGTTTTAAACACTGGAGACTGCAACGAGTTTATCGGTTTCGATATAGAGGGTCAGAGACTTGTTGTAGGCGAGAGAGGGGCTGGAGGCGGCTCTGCTGGTTCTGTTTATCCGAACGGTGGTGGTCTGTGGGTGGTCCCGTTGAGCACATGGCAGAACGTGGCGACATGGACTAGGGTCTATGAAGATCCTGACCACTTTGAATGGAGCTATATAGTCAACTTCAACGGGGTGTGGTACGCATACTTAACGGAATATGCAAACAGTAAGTGGAAAGTCATGAAGAGTACTGATTTGACAACATGGACTGTAGAGCTGGACTATAGGTCGCAGAGCACGCGAGACCTTAGAGGTATGCTTTTCCCATGCGGAGACAAATTGATTGCACTCGGTCCTGTGCAGGCAACGAACTCTATGCACATGTTTATTCTTAAGGGAGCAGTTTGGTCTGATGTTAACCTAGAAATAGCCAATCCAGAATATTTACATAGCTCCATCCATGGGGTGTGGCTGGCACAGCCCAATAAAGTAGTGTTACTGGTTGCTTACGGGAACGGTTGGATGCAAGATGTAGTCTTCTATACTAGCTTGTACATCTCTGATAGTGATGGGTCAGGAGTTGAGTTAGTTAAAGCAGGGTTCATAGGCGGTTGTGGGGGATTGGGTTCTAGAGAATGCGACAATCTGTATGGCAACTCGTTTTTCGTACCCCTTCTATATTGTGGGGCTTATGAGTCTCGCATAGGAATAGTTCGATGGAGCTAAGGCGGGACTATGTTAGTGAAATTAGATACTGTCCACTTATTCTAAAACTTAATATGTTATTTTTCCATTGTGAAAAGGTTTGGCTAGAGCAAAGTCTAGGCTTCTGAGTTTGCTACTGATAGTCTGTGTAGTGGCTGGTTTGCTGTCTGTTTTTGAGTTTGGCTTTGTTTCAACCGTGAAGGCTCAAACTGTAGCCTTTACAACTGTTTCGGTAACAAGCATTCACACATGTCCGCTTGATACGCATACTTTTGTTATAGCTTACCATGACGAGACGAATGATGATTTTAGCTTTCAAATCTACGATACGAATGGCACGCAAGTTTTGGCTGAAACCGATGTGAATGATACATCTGGAGGTTCTATACTTTACACAAGCATAGGTGTTAGTGCATTTAACAGCACAACTTTTGTAGTCGGCTGGTATGACAAAACCGATGGAGACGCTACATTTGCAGTTTACAACATAACAGGTTCATTGCTGTCTGGTCCGACTGATGCTGACACTGATGTAGGGCTAAGTTATAGCGTACAAGTATCATGTTTCAATTCTACATATTTCGTAATAGGCTGGTATGACAAAACCGATGGAGACGCTACATTCGCAGTGTACGATTCCTCATCAAACCTAAAAGCTGGACCAATAAATGCAGACGATGACGTTGGTGCCTCTAGCAATGCTGTTTCTGTGTCAGCATTCGATTCCACAACTTTTGTCATTGGATGGGCTGATGCTACTGACGCTGATGCAACTTTCGCAATTTACAACAGTGCAGGAACGAATTTGACTATGCCCATAGATGCAGACAATAATGTTGATTTTCCTCGTTCTGTTTCCGTGAGTACGTTAAATTCCACGCATTTCGTATTTGGATGGTATGATAATAATGAATATGATGCTACATTTGCAGTATATGACTCTGCTGGAACATTGAAAACAGGACCAACTGATGCCGACACGACTGTTGGAACTACTTCTCGTTCAGTCCAAGTTGCAGCATTAAACAGTACAGCCTTCGTCATAAGCTGGTATGACGGTATAGACTTTGACTTGACATTTGCAACGTACCTAAGCGATGGCACAGCAATAGCTTCTGCAACTGACATTGAAAGTTGGCCCACAGCCGCTAACGATCCATTCAAGTATCAATCTCCATGCAGTCAAGAATCTGCTACTGGTATAGGTATAGAGTATGACAACTGGGTAATAGCGTATGGAAACACGGCAACTCAAGCAATATGGAGACTGCAATACCTCACGCTTGCTGGCTGGAAGTACAGAAGAAGTCATGTGGTTAACAACGCTACAGATGCTGGAACAAACTATCAAGTCCAAATTGTGGTGATTAATGCTTCTGGCGTGGATAGTGGGAGCACAGTTTACATTGACAATAAGGCTCGTTCAGATTTTGGAGATGTAAGATTTACGGATGACGACGGCTCTACGCTTCTTGACTGTTGGATGGGCACACTGAACACAGGATTAAACGCTACGTTCTGGGTTGAAGTTGTAGACAACTTAAGCACAGCTAATCAGACCATTTACATTTACTATGGCAAGGCAGAAGCCACGACGACAAGCAATTTCGATAACACCTTCATATTTGGAGACCCATTTGACAATGCGACTCTTAACACGGATAGATGGATAAGCGTAGATGGTACTCCAACATACACAATTAGTGCTACGAGTCACTATCTTGAAATTACGGACATGGCTGAGAATTTCCTTAATGGCAAAGGATTTCACGGTAAAGTGGTTACTTTCCCCGCAAGTTACATGATTCAAGACGCTTATTCTGATTTGGGGTTAATAATGTGGCATAATGTAGATGTCTCCGCCGACTTATTCGGAGCAGTCTTTGATGTTGACCATCATGCGTGGGCTTACAATGAGGGAATTGCTTTCGCTTATTGCGGAGACCATTGGGCTGCAAACAATGATACTCAAAAATATATGGGAGTAGGCGATAATGTAGATTATGCACCAGCCCCCGCCACTCCATCCTTGCCTTATCAATTTAGAGTTAAGATTTGGAAAGTCGGCGGAAACATCACAATAACTGATGACGGAACTACAAGAGTCAACGAAGCCAATAGTCAAACTCCAGACAGAATTGAGGTTGGCATTCAAAGGGAAGTTGCCTGTAGCTTCGGCACAAAAAGATTTTACGCATTTCTTGTAAGAAAGTATGTTAGTCCTGAGCCTAGTCATGGAGCTTGGGGGGCTGAAGAGGTCTACTCAAATTCTGCCCCAACTATCGGAGCACCATCAGGAACCAACTGGGATGACACTGACAACTGCTATGCACAGAAAAAGACTTACACTGTATCGGTCACTTACTCGGATGCCAACGGGTTTGCTGACATACACTATTGCGAACTCTATTTGAAGACGGGCGGAAACACAACTCGAGCAGAGTTCCAGTTTCACGAGGACGACAGCAGTTGGTCTACTCCAGCTGGCTCAACCGAGTGGACTTTGATTGGCTATAGCAACTCGTCGTCTGGCAACAACATCGTTATCGTCTGGGGGTTTCAAGTGCAGTGGGACGCAACTGAAGAGTCTGACTTGGACTTTCTTTTCTTTGTGGTAGATGCTGGGAGCTTGTCTGCAAACTCTGTTAGCGATCAGAACTTTGACGTGGTAACTAGGCTCGTCACAAGCGGCTTTACGAATGATGATGCTAGGATAAACCTTGCAGGAACAACAACCATAAGCGGCACAGTCTACTACGGCGATAATCCAGCGAGCAATACAGCTTCAGCAAGCTATCCGCCTGACGCCGAGTTCACGCAAGTGGACATTCACGATTCTGGCCATACTGCCAGAGGCACAGACAACACTATCGTGAACGGCGCGTTCAGTACTTCCTTCGCTATTCCTAATGCTGTGCAAAGCAACACATACCATGTCTACATAAACTTGGCAGATGCAGATGGAACAGATCAAGACGCTCTAGACGGAGACACAACAGTAGTGGCTGGCGACAGGTTCAAAGTCAATGCGGCCACCTTAGCCTTTGAGGATCCAGACGGAAGAGTTAACGTTGGTACTGCAGGAATCTTCTCATGCACCGTTGAGAGCGAACTCGACGGGCATGTTCTAGGGGCTGGCGACTCGTTAGTGCTCTCTGGCTATGTCTTCACTTACAACGGAACCTACTGGGTAAACTCTACTACTCAAGCCGCTCCAACGTCAATCACCATCAACAGCTTGACAAGCGTGAATGAAGCTACTTTCAGCATTACCGCTGGCAACATCAACGCCAATAGTGCTACTGGTAAATGGGACAGAATCAGAATAGACTCTCTGGGATGCTCTGATACAAGAATAGACGTTTCCACGGAAGGCCTGTTCTACTGCACAGCCTCTTTAGAGACGGATGGGCACACTTTGGGTGCTGCTGACTCCCTAACACTGACTGGACATGTATTCGCTTGGAATGTGACTAGCGTTAGGTTTGAGTATAAAGAGACTAATGCCTCAGTCACCAATACTACTATTGACAGCTTCACTTCTGGGAACGAAGCGACCTATGGAATAACTGTTGGAAACATCAACTCGATGACAACTACAGAAATATGGGACAGGTACAAGGTCGATGCGGCCAGTTTGACTTTCTCTGACTTGGATGGGAGAGCGAACGTGGGAATCGTTGAGTCCTTTTCGTGTACAGCCCAGTCCGAGTATGACGGCCATGTTCTTGGAGCTGTAGGGGACACTCTAAGTTTGAGTGGACACGCCTTCTCTTACAACGGGACATACTGGGTCTACTCAACGTTTTTAGCTGCTCCAGCAGACCTCACAATCAACGCCTTGACAAGCGTGTACGAAGCCACCTATGGGATCGGCGCTGGCAACATAAACGGTAATAGTGCAGTAGGAATCTGGGACAACCTCACAGTCACTAATATACAGCCAGTTGAGTACCTTGGCTCGGGCCACTATAAGTATGAGGCTCAGCTAAAATATGGCTATGACCTAGCTCTTATCAACGGTGGCTACGTGAATCTAGCGTATCCCAACGGGACTATTGTTGGTCAAGTCTCAAGTAACGCTACAGGCTGGGTCACTTTCATCGTTGGACAGTCTAACTCTACTAGTGGAGCCTTCAACCTCTACGGAGAGAACGAAACGTCTTACAGCATCACCGTTCCAGGTGCCAATCAGACCTTCGCTAACTACTATTGGACTTTGGCTCCAGAAGACGTTGATGGGAATAGCTTGACAGGCTCTACTCAAACCATCACTTATGTCGGGACGACTGTCTGGACTGGCACAACTGCAGCTCTTTACATTCCACCAGCAGACTTTAACGTCTCTATCTCATGGTTGCAGAACCTCAATGTGAACTCAACCGTCAACGTGACCATAGCTGCAGACACTACAACGGACTTCAACTGCACATGCTTCCCCTACGTCATAGGAGCCACCCGATACTGGACAGCATCCAACGCAACCATAACTTCCTCAGCCTACGCTGGCTTCTTGCTCACTGTCAAGTTCAGCTGCGTGAACGACTCATACGTGCTAGTAGCCAGCTACACGACCCGTCCAAGTTATGTTCTGAACGTGACTTACGACTATACCACGGCCTTTGCTCCAGGCTATCTTATTATGCCGCACTTTGGCAACATGACCATAGTGGCTAGCTACGAGAACTGGGCAGGGCTCTACGTCAAGAAGACGGACCGCTTAATGTTGAGTGTTGGCTGGGCAGACCAGCGGCTTGACATTGTAACAAACGGCACGGCTGGAGACTCTGGAGAACTAGACGTGTACTGCTTGGCCAGAGGTGCGCCTTCTACTGATACGGGCTTTACAGTAACTAGCTACGTAGGTGGAGTATTCGTTGGACTCTACACTTTTGCTTCTCCACATACAGGCTCGTTGGAGTGGACGCCTGCAAGTAGTGGCGGCTCGACAGGAGGAGAGCCACAAGCATCAAGCCTTTTCATAACATTAGCCTTCACTTTCCCAAAGAATGTGCAGAGCGGAGCAACTATAGACGGATTCCTGAACGTTAGCTGGATGGGCGCAGCAAAAATCTACATCTGGAGCGTGATTGTTGAGTCAGACTATGCCAGTGACTGGGAACTTCAGGTCTCGCGTTTGCCTT
>Ga0315289_10011468_pt1 | contig 12561 bp, 12 predicted proteins | sample YL17G11_40_MG_FD_203452 | JGI IMG/M metagenome (GOLD analysis project Ga0315289, IMG submission 203452) | Sediment microbial communities from Yellowstone Lake, YNP, Wyoming, USA - YL17G11_40 | ecosystem: Environmental > Aquatic > Freshwater > Lake > Sediment | place: USA: Wyoming | collected...
GGGAAATACCCGGTCCCGTCCGATCCCGGAAGTCAAGCCCGCCAGCGATTTGGGCTGTACTGCCGTGCGAGAGCCGGCGGGAACCCCAAGACGCTGCCAACCACTTTTGGTAACGTTTAATTGTAGATGGCAACAATTTTTAGTCGGAGCCCCGGTGGTGTAGCCCGGTCTAACATGTGGCCCTGTCGTGGTGTTGGCCACAGATAGGCCACGCCTCGGGTTCAAATCCCGACCGGGGCGCCAGTTTTTGGACCGAATAAGTTAGCAGAGTCCTTGAATTTAAATAATGGTTTGGGCGACTTGATAGAGCAAGCGACTAAATATAAAACAATAAATGATTCAAATTAGCTAGTCTCGCTAACTCTTTTAGAAATCGGTCCAACAAAGCACCCATCGGGAGAGGATCGGTTGTCAACTACTTCAAACCCCATTTTGTGCCAGAAAGAACTTGCGAGATCAAAATCGTCGACATCTGAAATACGGCCTAAAAATTCGCTTGGTTTACAACCTCTTTTAATGTAATTTTCTACAAATTCCCAGAATCTGCTTCCATGTCCTTTTTCACGATAGGGTTCTTCGATATAAAAATCTTTAACATAAACTTTGCTTTTTTGATGGACATACGTTAGAGAGCTACGTCCAATTTTAATCGTGTCAGAATAACAATAGAAATTGTAATATCTATTAAGATTGGGGAGATAGTCGATTATTGTCTTGATTTCTAGGCCATGATAGTGTCTAGTTATGTATCTTGTTCTCATTTTCTCCAAGACGAAATTGATTTTCAAGCCCATTAAGTTAACAGAACCCTCTTTTAGAAAGCCTTAAAAGCACCTTCGATAATTTAAAATGGCAAAAGATATAAATATGTTAAAATTTTCAGCCGCGTTTTCCACCGGTGGGGGGCCCGTAGCGCAGCCTGGTCAGCGCACCGGCCTTTTAAGCCGGGTGTCGCGGGTTCGAATCCCGCCGGGCCCGTTGGGCGGCGGGCGCGGCTGAAACCTTGGAGGGTAGCGGTGGTCGAATTTGACGTTAGAAAGCATGTGCTCGTGCCGAAGCACGAGATATTGTCAGCTGAGCAGGCGAAGGTCGTTCTAGATCAATTCAAGGTTACGCCACATCAACTGCCTTTGATCAAAAATTCTGACCCAGTTGCAAATGCGATAGGAGCGAAGCCAGGGGATATTTTGAAGATAACTCGTGATAGTCAGACGGCGGGCAGGGCGGTAGCCTACCGCCATGTGGTAGAGGAATAAGGGGACGATTGATTGGAAGATACATGGCCACTCCTTGAAGCTTTTTTTAAAGAGAAAGGTTTAGTCAGACAACATTTAGATTCTTATGATAATTTCATCGAGCATGAGTTGCAAAGGATAATCAATGAGATAGGCAAGATAGATTTGGAGATAGAGGGTGCCGAGGTCAAGTTCGGAAAGATAAGGGTTGGCCCTCATGGTCCGCAGGTTCGTGAAGCGGATGGTTCAACCTCGCACATCTTGCCAAACGAAGCTAGGCTCCGTAACCTTTCCTATTCTGCGCCGATCTACTTGGAGATGATACAGATCGAGCGTGGGCAGCAGCGCAAGTCCGTGGAGGTCTACATAGGCGAGATGCCGGTGATGCTGAAATCCAAGCTCTGTAGGCTACGAAACATGAAGGATGAGGATTTAATCGAAGCGAATGAGGATCCTCTAGACCCAGGTGGATATTTCATCGTCAACGGCTCCGAGCGCGTGATAGTTACACAGGAGGACTTGGCTTCTAACGATATCCTCGTAGAGCGCGATGAGCGCATGGGCACGGAAGTAGCGAAGGTCTTCTCCACGCACCGCGGGTTCAGAGCCCTCGTGATAGTGGAGCGCAAAAAAGATTGCATCATAGAAGTATCATTCCCAGCCGTACCTGGGCACTTGTCATTCGCTGTCTTGATGCGGGCTCTTAGTGTCGAGAGCGACAAGGAGATTGTCGAGGCAGTATCGGACGATCCTGAAATAATCAAAGAATTGTTTGAGAATCTGCAGGAGGCAGCGGAGGTAAAGACGAAGGCGGATGCTCTCGATATAATTGGAAAGAGGGTCGCGATCGGACAGACAAGAGATTACAGATTGCAGCGAGCGCAGGAAGTTTTGGATAGATACTTGCTCCCTCATATCGGCTCTACCTCTGCTGATCGCATCCGAAAGGCGCATTACCTTGGGCGCATGGCGGAACGAGTGATCGAACTCTCGATGAGGAGGCGAGATGTCGACGATAAAGATCACTATGCTAAGAAACGTCTGAAACTCGCCGGCGATCTGCTCGAAAATGTGTTCAGGCTTGCATTCATCAACCTCACGAGAGATATAAAATATCAGCTTGAGCGAGCAAACACGCGGGGCCGTGAACTCAACGTAAAAACAGCGGCTCGCGCCGACGTGCTCACCGAGCGTATCAGACATGCGTTGGCGACCGGCAATTGGCCAGGTGGGAGGACGGGCGTCAGCCAGCTTTTGGATCGCATTAATTTCATGGCGATGGTGTCTCACCTGCGTCGCATAGTTTCTCCTCTAAGTCGCAGTCAGCCGCATTTCGAGGCCAGAGACTTGCATTCCACTCACTGGGGAAAAATATGCCCAGTTGAAACTCCAGAGGGGCCAAACTGCGGGCTCGTCAAAAACCTAGCGCTGACGGCTGGGATATCTACTGGTACCGATGAGGAAAAAGTGGAGCGTTTTATTGGAAAATTGGGAGTCAAAGTCTTGAAGGGAGGTGAGCGTCGAGGCAAGGCGAGCGTATTCATAAATGGACGTTTGATCGGGGTAACTGAAGATGGGAAGATACTTGTCGAAAAGCTCAGGCAGCAACGTCGTAAGGGAGCCTTGGATGAGCAAGTGAACATTTCATATCATGAGGACACGAACGAGGTGACGGTAAATACAGATTCTGGCAGGGTGCGCAGGCCTCTGATAGTTGTCGAGGGTGGAAAGCCGCTTTTGACCGACGAACACATCAAAAAAGTAAAGGCAGCTGACCTCAGCTGGTCGGATTTAATCCACTTGGGCGTGATCGAATATTTAGATGCCGAGGAGGAAGAAAACTTATATATCGCAGTCACCCTCGAGGAGCTGACCCCAGAGCACACACATCTGGAGCTCCATCTACTTTCAATTTTGGGGATAAGCGGAGCATTAGTGCCGTACGCTGAGCACAATCAATCGCCGCGCAATACATACGGCGCGAACATGGCGAAGCAGGCCCTTGGTGTCGCTTCCATTAACTTCCAGAAGCGTGTCGATACCCGCGGCCACTTCTTCCACTATCCTCAGACATCGCTTGTCTCGACAAAGATCATGAGCACTGTTGGGTTCGATAGGCGACCAGCTGGGCAGAACTTTGTGGTGGCGATTGCTACGTATGGCGGCTACAACATGGAAGATGCATTGATGGTCAACAAACAATCGATAGATCGAGGCTTAGGGCGCTCTACATTTTTTAGGCTTTACGAAGCTGAGGAGGGACGTTATCCCGGCGGTCAGGAGGATAAGTTCGAGATACCCAAGGAGGAGATTAGAGGTTACGCGGATGCTAGCTTGTACCGAAACCTCGGCGAGGATGGATTGACGGCAGTCGAGGCGGAAGTGCGCGGCGAGGACGTTTTGGTAGGTAAAACGAGTCCGCCGAGGTTCTTGGAAGAAGTCGATGAATTTGGAATCGCTGCCGAACATGGACGTCGTGAAAGTTCCATAAGGGTTAGGCCAAGTGAAGAAGGCATCGTCGACATGGTTCTTATGACTAGGACCGTAGATGGAAACAAGCTCGCTAGAATCAGCGTACGGGACTTGCGGATTCCGGAGGTGGGGGATAAGCTGGCATCGAGGCATGGTCAGAAAGGAGTAATTGGTATAATACTCGATGCAGCGGACATGCCGTTCACAGAAGAAGGGATTGTTCCTGATGTGATAATCAATCCCCATGCAATTCCTTCGAGAATGTCGGTCGGGCAACTGCTGGAGATGATAGCCGGCAAAGTCGGATCGATGAGTGGGCAACGCGTCGATGGCACACCGTTCAGTGGAACTCGGGAGCAGCAGTTGCGAGAGGCCCTACAAAAATATGGGTTCAAACACACCGGTAGAGAAGTGATGTACAACGGGACAACTGGCGAGATAATCCCAGCGGATATTTTCATCGGCGTATGTTACTATCAGAAATTGCACCACATGGCGGCCGATAAGATTCATGCTAGAGCTCGCGGCCCTGTGCAGGTTCTTACGCGCCAGCCAACTGAAGGCAGGGCGCGCGAGGGTGGTTTACGTTTCGGTGAGATGGAGCGCGACTGTTTGATAGGGCATGGTGCGGCGATGTTGTTGAAGGAGCGTTTGTTGGAAGGGTCCGACAAGTATACCGCGTCGGTTTGTGGCAAGTGTGGAAGTTTAGCCGTCCACGATAGACGACGTGATCGAATGTATTGCCCGCTCTGCGATGAGGAGTCGGACATCAATCCTGTCGAGATGTCGTACGCTTTCAAATTGTTGCTGGACGAGCTGCAGTCGATGTGCATGGCGCCTCGGCTCAAGCTGAGGGACAGAGCATGAGGTGATGGTATGGCGCACGTTCCAAAACTTATCGATGAAGTCAATTTCGGACTACTTTCGCCGGAAAACATACGTAAGATTTCGGTGACGCGAGTAGTCATGGCCGATACTTACGATGAAGATGGTTATCCGATAGAGCGTGGGTTGATGGATTCACGCCTTGGCGTCGTCGATCCAGGTCTCAGATGCAGAACGTGTGGTTCTCGCGCGAAGGAATGCCCAGGTCATTTCGGCCATGTAGAATTGGCGCGCTCTGTTATACATGTCGGCCATGTTGAGACAGTATACGATTGTTTGCGCGCTACTTGCAAGAAGTGCGGCAGGATTTGTCTACCGGAGCAGAAGCTTGAGGATTACCGGAAGCATGTAGAAGAGTTAATGGCAGCAGGACAATCGTGGTGGGGAGTTGCAGATGAAATAGTAAAAAATGTATCTACAGTTAAGCGTAAAAAATGTCCGCACTGCGGTGAAGAATTACAGAAACTCAAGTTCGAGAAGCCAACAGCTTTCGTGGAAGGTAAAAATAGGTTGACTCCAAGCGATGTTCGCGAGAGGCTGGAGCGAATAACGAACGACGACGCCATTCTCCTCGGAATAAACCCAAAGGTAGCCAGACCAGAGTGGATGGTGTTGACAGTCATGCCGGTACCACCTGTCACCGTCAGGCCCAGTATAACTTTAGAGTCAGGCGTTCGCTCCGAGGATGATTTAACCCATAAGCTCGTCGATATCATCAGAATAAATCAAAGGTTGGCTGAGAATATTGAGGCCGGGGCGCCTCACCTTATCATCGAAGACCTCTGGGAGCTTTTGCAATACCACGTCACCACGTTTTTCACGAACGAGGTATCTGGGATTCCTCCTGCTAGGCACAGGTCAGGTCGGGTTCTACGTACGCTCGCGCAGCGCTTGAAGGGTAAGGAGGGACGATTTCGCGGAAACCTTTCTGGCAAGCGCGTTGACTTCTCCGCAAGAACCGTCGTGTCCCCCGATCCTTACATAAGCATAAATGATGTTGGTGTACCGGAGTACATCGCCAAAAGGCTGACTGTTCCCATCCGCGCTACGAGCCATAACGTTGAAACGCTGCGAGACTTCGTTCGTCGCGGCCCAGATGCTCATCCAGGCGCGAATTATATCCTGAGCCCAGATGGCAAACGCTATGGTTTGCGCTATGCAGACCGCGAGGAACTTGCAAAGACGTTGGAGCCAGGTTTCGTCGTCGAGAGGCACTTGATGGACGGAGATATTGTACTTTTCAACCGGCAACCCTCCCTCCATCGCATGTCGATAATGGCCCACGAGGTTAGGGTCATGCCAGGCAGGACATTTAGGCTTAACCTGTGTGTTTGTCCGCCATACAACGCCGACTTCGATGGCGACGAGATGAATTTGCATGTACCACAGAGCGAGGAGGCCCAAGCGGAGGCGCGCATTCTAATGAGGGTACAAGAGCAAATACTATCGCCACGCTTTGGCGGTCCAATCATCGGTGGTATCCAAGAACACATAACGGGTGCTTACCTATTGACCCACAAGAGCACTTTGCTCACTCGCGATCACGCCCAACAGTTGCTGGCAACAGCAGGCTTGATGAAGGACTTGCCCAAACCGGCTGTAAAGGAGGCAGGTGTCGAGTATTGGACGGGCAAGCAGATATTTAGTATGTTTTTACCAAAGGGTCTGAATTTGACATTCAAGGCGAAGATATGTGAGAATTGCGTTCGTTGCAAAAATGAGGATTGTGATATCGATGGGTATGTCGTCATACGAGATGGGCAGTTGGTTCAAGGGGTAATAGACGCACGTGCGTACAAAGCTCTCGATCGTTGTGAGGTGTTGGATAGAATCGTGAAAGATTATGGCACGAATGTGGCGAGGGAGTTCTTGGATCATGTCACGCGGCTGGCGATAGCGATGGCGGCCATGTCTGGGTTCACCACAGGTATCGACGACGAGGACATACCGGAGGAGGCGAAGGAACGCATAGATGAAGTGCTCGATGATGCGTCCAAAGAAGTTAGGAAGCTGATAGGTGTCTACAACCAAGGCGAGCTCGAACCATTGCCCGGACGTTCTCTGCGTGAAACCCTTGAAATGCGCATAATGGAAGTTCTGGCGGAGAGTCGAGATAAAGCTGGAGAGATAGCTGAGAAGTACCTTGGTTTGGACAACAACGCTGTCATCATGGCTAGGACGGGCGCGCGCGGTAGCATGCTTAATCTCACACAGATGGCAGCGTGCGTTGGCCAGCAATCTGTCAGAGGAGAGCGCCTCAGTAGAGGGTACAGAGGTCGTACTTTGCCGCACTTCAAGCCCGGAGATCTCGGCGCCGAAGCGAGAGGATTTGTCAATGCGAGTTACAAGCGCGGCCTCAAGCCTTTGGAGTTCTTCTTCCATGCCATGGGTGGGCGCGAGGGTTTGGTAGACACGGCTGTACGGACGGCCCAGAGCGGCTACATGCAACGAAGGTTGATCAATGCATTGCAAGATCTTCGTGTTGAATACGATGGTACAGTGCGAGACGATAGAGGCATGATAATCCAGTTCTTGTACGGTGAGGACCAAGTCGACCCAGCTCGCAGCGATAATGGAAAAGCTGTGAATGTCGAAAAAATAATCGATCGGATAATCAGGACGGAGGAATAAGATATGGCAGGAGTTTCTGAGGGCACAATAAAAAGCGAGGTCGACAAGCTGAAGGTAATTTTGCCAGAATCTGTAATTAAGGGACTCGAAGGTGGCCTCCTGCGCGTGAGTAAGGAAAGGGCGATAACGCGCAAGCAGCTTGATGACGTATTGGGTACGGTAAAGCAAGCGTATATCAATGCGATCGTCGAGCCAGGCGAGGCTGTGGGCACAGTTGCCGCGCAGTCGATAGGTGAGCCTGGCACTCAGATGACGTTGCGAACTTTTCACTATGCAGGTGTTGCGGAACTCAACGTCACTTTAGGTCTTCCTCGAATTATTGAGATAATTGATGCCAGGAGGGTGCCATCCACGGCCCTGATGACGATTTACCTCACAGGAAAATTAGCCGAAGATAAAAACAGGGCGCGCGCTTTCGCTCAGGGGATAGAGGCCACGACCGTCGAGGATGTCGCCTCCCAGACTGAGATGGACCTCATTAATATGGAGTTTGTGGTAACACTCGATAGGAGCAGGATGCAACAGAAGGAGTTGACACCAACTAAAGTATCGGCCACGATCCACGAGGCGTTGAAAATAGACGCCCCGGTGGAAGGAAATAAGTTGCGGATCAAGCCCCTGACACAGACCCTTTCAGAGTTGCGGCGCACAGCGATCAAGGTGAAAGGTGTGCCGCTTCGAGGTATCAAAGGGATAAATCGAGTTGTCGTTAAAATGGAGGGCAACGAATATGTTGTTTACACAGAAGGTTCAAACCTTGCTGACATTCTCCAGTTGCGTGGTGTTGACCAAACGAGGACGGTGACCAATAACATAAACGAGATCGAAGAAGTCCTCGGTATAGAAGCGGCGAGAAATTCGATAATAATTGAGGCCCTCAAAACGCTTGAAGAGCAGGGCCTCGATGTGGATGTCCGGCACATCATGTTGGTCGCCGACATGATGACCCACGATGGTGATATGAAGCAGGTCGGCAGACATGGCGTAAGCGGAGAAAAGGCCAGTGTTCTGGCCCGCGCTTCGTTCGAGGTCACGACCAAGCACCTTTTGGACGCCTGCATAAGGGGAGAAAAAGATAAACTGAATGGGATAATCGAGAACGTCATAGCTGGTCAGCCAATACCTCTCGGTACGGGTTTAGTCGAGCTTGTGATGCGGAGGGAAGGAAAAGTTGGACATCAATAGGGAGATCCGTCAGGCTGTGGACACAGGGAAAGTCATTCTGGGTTCTGATAAATCTGTAAAATCTGTGAAGCTCGGGCAAGCAAAGCTCGTCATTTTGGCTTCAAATTGCCCAGACGCCGTTCGATCTGATGTGGAGCATTATGTGAAATTGGCGAATATTCCGATCCACGTTTATGAGGGTGATAGCTCGGCTCTCGGTCTCGCATGCGGTAAGCCATTCCTCGTGAGCGTTGTGGCAGTTTTGGAACTAGGGAGTTCGGGGATATTGGGTCTCAGGGGTAAGTAAATGGGCGTAAAACTGAGCGCAGATGATATGCGATACATTGCGCTGTTTGAGAGCATCACTGGAGCTAGTGTAGTTGACTGCTTGGCAGATGAAAAAGGTAAAAAAATAACTTTCATCGTTCGTCAAGGGGATATTGGGCTGGCGATAGGCAAAGGAGGCAGCAGAATAAAGAGGGTCAAGCAAACGATGGGTAAGAGCATCGATGTCATAGAGTATTCGGAGAATCCAGTTGAGTTCGTAAAAAACATTTTCTTGCCAGCCAAAGTCGCAGGAGTCAATGTGATCGAACGTGATGGGAGGAAGGTGGCTCTCGTCGATGTTGACAGCTCGGATAGAGGTTTGGCGATAGGCCGAGGCGGCCAAAACATTCAACGCGCGAAGCTACTTGCGCTCAGACACTACAACATTCACGATGTATCCTTAACGTGAGTTTTTTAGGGCTCTGGGGTAGAACATCTTACTAATGGTGGAACAATGAGCAAAGGTAGTAGAGGCGAGTTCGCGGCTCGCAAGCTCAGCCATGAGAGGCAGAGGTTCAGATGGAAGCTTGCGGCGTACAAGCGGCGCGTGCTACGCTTGGACGAGAAGGCGGATCCGCTCGAGGGGTCACCTCAAGGCAAGGGGATCGTGCTTGAAAAGGTGGGCGTCGAAGCTAAGCAACCGAACTCCGCGATAAGAAAATGTTGCCGCGTGCAGTTGGTCAAAAACGGACGGCAGGTCACGGCCTTCACCCCAGGCGATGGTGCGATAGGTTTCATCGATGAACATGATGAGGTAATAATCGCGGGCATCGGTGGTGCGAAAGGTGGCGCATATGGAGATATCCCAGGTGTTCGCTATAAAGTGACATCTGTGAATAATGTTTCATTGAGGGAACTCGTCTTGGGACGCAAGGAGAAGCCGAAGCGGTGATATCTTGACTTTCAAGTATTTCGAAAAGTGGGGAGCTGAGGGTGTGTCGGTAGCCGATCCTGGACTTCAGAAATACATTCGGTTGGAACCACTCTCCACAGTCCTGCACAGTGGAGGTAAACATGCAAAAAAACAATTTGGTAAAGCTGAGTTGACGATAGTCGAACGTCTGATGAATAAGTTTATGCGCTCTGGCCCAGGCGCTCGGAAGCTCGGCGGCAGGGTCATACGAGGGGCGGGGGCATGTGGGAAGAAACACAAGGCCTACAATATCGTACGGAGATCATTCGACATAATAGAACAGAAGGCGAAAAAGAATCCATTGCAAGTCCTGATAAACGCAGTTCAAAATTCTGCTCCACGGGAAGAAACTACGAGGATCAGCTATGGTGGTATGACCTATCACCTAGCAGTTGATTCAGCCCCACAGCGCAGATTGGATATCGCATTGAAGAACATCGCAGGTGGAGCATTCGCAGCGTCTTTTAGAAACAAGAAAACTATCCAGGAGTGCCTCGCAGATGAGTTGATAATGGCATCAAATAGCGATATGAAGAGCTTCGCCATCGCGCGCAAGGAGGACACTGAAAGGATGGCAAAAGGAGCTAGGTAGGCCGCAAGGCTTTTTAAAGCGCCTATAGAATTGTATTGAGTTATAAACGGAGGGATATTTCATGGCAAAACCACACATGAACATGGTCGTAATTGGCCACGTGGACCACGGCAAGTCCACAACGCTAGGCCGACTTCTATTTGAGAAGGGTCTGGTCGACGCATCTGTAATAAAAAAGTTTGAAGAGATGGGCGACAAAGGCAAGACATTCAAGTTTGCATGGGTCATGGACAGCTTGAAGGAGGAACGAGAGAGGGGTTTGACCATCGACTTGTCGCATCAAAAATTCGAAACGGACAAATACTATTTTACCCTAATCGATGCTCCAGGACACAGGGACTTCGTCAAGAACATGATTACCGGAGCTAGCCAAGCGGATACTGCTATCCTAGTTGTGGCGGCCGACGATGGAATAATGCCTCAGACGAGAGAGCACGCCGCGCTCGCGTTCACCCTTGGCGTCGGGCAGCTAGTCATCGCCATAAACAAGATGGACCTCGTTGGGTACAAGAAAGATATCTACGACAAGTTGAAGTCGGAAATAGTTGAGTTGCTGAGAGGGATAGGATATCGTAACACCGAGAAGTTTGTTTGTGTGCCGATCTCCGGCTTCAATGGGGATAACATCACGAAGAGGAGCGATAAGATGGCGTGGTACACTGGGCCGATATTTGAGGAGGCCCTGAACACATTCGTCGTGCCCGAGAAACCGGTGGACAAGCCGCTGCGCCTGCCAGTGCAGGATGTCTACTCTATTACAGGTATAGGGACTGTGCCAGTCGGTAGGATTGAGACGGGAGTGATGAAGACCGGCGAAACAATAATCTTCGAACCCGCGGGCAAAACGGCTGAAGTCAAGTCGATAGAGATGCACCACGAGACAATATCGGAGGCGATGCCGGGCGACAACATCGGCTTCAACATTCGCGGCTTGAGCAAGACGGACATAAGGCGAGGCGATGTGGCTGGGCCAACGAACGACCCGCCGAAGGTCGCAAGCGAGTTTACGGCGAGGATAGCAGTTCTGCAGCACCCGACGGCGGTGGCGGCTGGCTATACACCAGTATTTCACGCGCACACTGCGCAGGTCGCGTGTACCATAAGCGAGATATTGCAGAAGCTTGACCCGAAGACAGGTCAAGTGGTCGAGGAGAAGCCCGAGTTCATAAAGAAGGGCGAGATGGCGACGATCAAGGTGACGCCCACCAAACCGATGGTCATCGAGAAGGCGTCGGAGATACCGCAGCTGAGCCGCTTCGCCATACGCGATATGGGTATGACGATCGCGGCCGGCGTGTGCGTCGACCTAACGCCCGCAAAGAAGGCAGCCTGAAATCTTTTATCCCTTGCTAGCCCCTATAGAGTGGGGACTAAATTGCAGAAGGCAAGGATTCGTCTTTCGAGCGTGGATGCGAAAAAGCTCGATGAGGTATGCAAGCAGATCATAGGCATAGCAGAGCGAATAGGTGTAAAGAGAGCTGGGCCCGTGCCGCTTCCTACGAGAAGGATAATCATCCCCACGAAGAAGGCTCCGGACGGCGAGGGCACGATCACTTGGGACAAGTGGGAGCTGCGCGTGCACAAGCGCCTCATCGATATGGAGGCGGACGAGCGAGCGATGCGGCAGATAATGCGCATTCAGGTACCCGAGGATGTCCATATCGAGATCGAGCTCAAGACCTAGTTTTGTTCACCAATTGTTTTTTAGCCGAGTTATGAGAAACTTTTATTCGAGCCGGGGTAGCCAAGCTAGGTAAGGCGCCGGATTTGAGATCCGGTTACCCTCTCGGGTATCAAGGGTTCAAATCCCTTCCCCGGCGCCAGGTGTCAACATGAAAAAATTTGAGTGGGTCGAGCATCCGAGCGATATAGGTTTTCGTGCATATGGCAAGAACCTAGCTGAAGCCTTTGAGAATGCCGCGCTTGCGTTTTTTGAAGTCATGATCGATACAAGCAAAGTGAGGCCGCGCGAGGAGGTCAAGGTCGAGCTGGAAGCCGAGGATGAAAAAGCGCTACTGTACGACTGGCTCGAACGTTTTCTTTACCTGCGTGACGCTGATGGGCTGGTCATGTCGAAGTTCAAGGTGGAGGAGCTCAAACGCTCGGACGGTGGTTTTAGAATCAAGGCCAAAGCGTGGGGCGAAAAATTCGACCCCAAAAAGCATGAGCCAAAAGTCGCGATAAAAGCCGTGACCTATCACATGATGGAAATCAAACGTGAGAAGGGCGAATGCTCGGTGCAGGTGGTAGTCGACATATAGTTTCCAAAATGTTTTCATTTTCAACCAAAGGATATTAACATCGCAATCATCTTTAGTTTGGGATAAAATGACATGGGCGGG
>Ga0315289_10011469_pt1 | contig 12561 bp, 20 predicted proteins | sample YL17G11_40_MG_FD_203452 | JGI IMG/M metagenome (GOLD analysis project Ga0315289, IMG submission 203452) | Sediment microbial communities from Yellowstone Lake, YNP, Wyoming, USA - YL17G11_40 | ecosystem: Environmental > Aquatic > Freshwater > Lake > Sediment | place: USA: Wyoming | collected...
CTCTTGCATTTGCCTCGGCCTCCCCGACCTTCTCCGTCATCCCGCTCCCGTACGCCCAGGACGCCCTCGAGCCGGCCATCTCCAACCGCACCGTCTCCTTCCACTACGGGAAGCACGTCGCGACCTACGTCGCGACCAGCCCGGGGCGGTCGCCCAGGGCTTCGCGCCGCCGCTCGACGAGAGGGGCGCCGAGGCGCTCGCCGCCCGGATCAGCCAGAGGTACCGGGTGCGGATGATTCTGGACAACGACCGCAACCGGAGGAAGGAGGAGGAAAGGCTCGAGGAGGGCGCCGGCGGCGGCCAAGGCGGCGACGTCGAAGGAGGAGGAGGAGAGAAGGAGCAAACACAGAGAAGGCCCCTTCGCAGGCCGTGGCTCCACGTCGACGCCGCATACGCCGGGGTCTCGGCCCTCTGCCCCGAGTACAGGGACATCTTCGAGGGCGCGGAGCGCGTCGATTCCCTTTCGACCAACTTCCGCAAGTGGTGAGAATGTTTTTTTTCCCTTCTTTTTTTCCTTTTGCGCCAGAGGGAGAAACCAACTCTTTCCCTCTCGCTCACTCTAAAACCAAATAACAACATAGGTGCCTCACCAACTTCGACTGCGCCTGCTTCTGGGTCGCAGCCTCCTCGATCGCCACCGCCATCGCCTGCACTGCAGCGGCAGGGATCCTTTGCCGAGAGCACGGGGACGGCGGCGGCAGCAATTCCTCCCTGCCGGACTCTCTGAGTTTCGAGCGGACAACGTCGACGAAGCTGCCTCACTCTGTTTCGAAACAAGAAAAAAACTTTTCCGATGGCCAGCAGCAGCGGCGAACGAACCCCGCCGCGGGCTCTCTCGCCGCAGCAGCAGGGCAGCGTCTCTCCTCCGCTCTCGCCCAGCCGCGCGTGGGCTTATAGTCCGCTGCGCGCTGACCAGGTTAGTTGGTTTATAGACGACTAGAATCAAGAAGAGAAAGAGAGCGAGAGAGAAAGGAAAAGCCATGGGTGTCTCTATCGCCTTCCCTTTGTCTTCTCTTTTCTCTCTCACCTCGACCTCATCGCCACCCTCGCCACAACCCCCCCACCCACCCACCCACCAACAAGATCCGCTGGTTCTGACTCCGACGAGACTTGAGGAGGAGAGGCTGGAACAGGCACCTGCAGAGGCCACAGAAAGAGCGAAAATGAAGAGAGGCTCAGAGGTCGCAATCAACTCTCGTTGATGAATCGCCGGCGTCGCTTCTTTCTCTTCTCCTTCTCTCCCTCTTGTGACGGCGCCTACGGACGCCCAAAGCTGACCAACACGGGCTCGGGAGAGGCGCGAGGCCTGTACGAGGAAAGCGGCGCATTGCGAGGGGTCAGAAGCGCAGGAGGTCGAGGGAGAATGATCGGAGCCTCCCTCTCTCCTTCGAGAGAGGAGAGATACAGAGTGAGTTTCTTTGAGAGTCTTGGACGGATCAGTATGTTTTCATTTTTTTCCGCTCCGCGCTCTCCCTCGCCGCCCCATTCGTCGTCGCTCTCTGCGCCGCCCCCCTCTCCCACCTCCATCTAGCCTTCCCCGGCCCCCTCCTCGCTTCAGCAGTATTAGGTACGTCTGCTGCGTCGCCAGCGGCACTCTGGAGGCGAGGGTTGGATCCCTTGCTTGCTTTCGAAAGTTTTTTGTTTTGTTGTTACAAGGCTTCAGAGGAGAGGAACAACGCGAGGCGCCCGCCGCTGGCCAAGGCGCGCTTTTTTCTTCTTTTCCTCTCCCTCCGCGGCTTCCCCACACGCGGGTTCTCCCTTCCGACCGTGGATCTGTCGGGGTGCGGTGTCCCTCCAGGGAAAGAGAAGCAAAAAAGAGGGGCAGGAAAGCGAAAGAGGCCGCGGTGTTTTTTTTTGTTTCTTGCCTCGCGTCGTCGACTCTCGAACTCTCCGACTCGTCGACGACGACGACGGCGCGGTAGTGGTTTTTTTTCTCTTCCCTCTTCCCTCACCTCGACCTCCACCCCCCCCCCCCCCCCAAGAAAAAAGAAATGCCTCCCAAGAAGAAGCAGAAGACCGGCGCCAGCGAGGCAGCGCCCCCCTCGAAGAAGATGGTCCGCATCACCGACGAGATCAATCACAGCGAAGAAGAGCTCAAGGGCTTCCGCCTGGACAAGCTCAGGGCACTCTTTTGTCTGAGGCACGGCTTCCAGACGAAGGAAAGGGACAAAAGGGCGCTTGTGAAGAACATCATGCTCGACGACTTTCAACCGAGGATCAGCCTGCAAGAGGCAGAGGCCAATCGCAGGCAGGAATTGATGAATGAGGTGTTGTACAAGGAGGAGGACGACGCCCTGACAATCTACTGGGCGAAAGAAGAGCGCAACAGGAACCAGGAAAATGAGTGAGGGAAAGGGTTTTGAGAGAGACAGAGAGGGAGTTTTTTTTCTTTTTGATTTCGGGTTTGGGTTTTGCAGCACTTTCTCTCCGGTGTTTTCTTTTCCCTTGTTCCTTCCGATGCAAATAAAGCAACGAAGGTTTCGTAGAGCGCGTTGCAATCTTCCATTGAACTCTGCGACGTAAGGGGAAGAGAAAGAGAGTTGGAAAAAAAAAAGAGAAAGAAGGTGACATTTTTTTTCCTCGGAGGGGCCTTGAAGACAGAAAAAAGGAGAGATATCATCGTCGTCGGGGAGCCTTCGCGGCCGCCGACGACGACAATCTTGCCCTCGGCCCTCTCGCCGCGGCCGAACGAGGCCGCGCAGGGCCCCTCCTGTGAAGCAGTAGCCGGATGTTGTAGACGTCGATGCGGTGACGGCGGGGACGCCTGTAAGGCGCGAGCGTCCTCGAGGCGGCGCGGCAGCGCGCAGCCGACGAGACTTGTCGAAGGCGGCCTCGGCGGACGTGCGCGGCCGCAGCCCGCCTCGGTCGCCCTCTGCCTCCCTCCCTCACTCACTCTCTCCCTCTCCAAGAGGCCCGCCCAGGGCCGGGAGACCTCCTCTCGAAAGCGCAGCCCAGGCACCGCAGTCGCGGCGCCCGGGAGACTCTCGCCGCCTGTGGGAAGAGAGAAGCGGTCGCCGAGGAAGAGGAGAAAGGAAGGGCGGAGGCCGACCGCCGGCAAAGGACGACGGCAGCAACGGGCGGCTGCAGCCAACTGCGCCCCGTGCCCTCACCTCCCTCGTCTTCCGCAACCGCGCACGCGTCGCCGCGGAACCCTTCGCCGAAGGAGAAGGGCCCCGGACGCTTATCTCACGTACGGAGGGAAACCCTCGCCCGACGCGACGAGAGCGCGCCGCTCGCAGCCAGCGGCGCCCCTGCTGCCTTCGCCTTCCTCGCCGTCGGTGCGAAGACCAAGAGGTCGTCGTCGACGTCGACCGACGTCGACGATGCTGCAAAATTGCAGCAGGTCATCGGCGTCCTTCGCCTGTTGTTTCTGATTCGCGTTCAAGGAGCAGGAAGTCATCAAGGACTCCGTCACTGAAGAAGAAGGACACGAGCACGCGGGGTTGCCGCTAGACGGGAGCCCGCGAGAGGAGCAGTAATTTCCGATGTCGTGTTCTTTCGCGATCGCCGGGCGACAGCACCTTTCTTGTTCATCACGAACGAAGAACAAATCGCTCGACCTCGGGGCGGCGTCTTTCATTCCTCCGGGAGCGGGTCCCTCGAGTTTGAATGCTTTGTCGAGAGGGAAACAAGAGCGCGAGTGCTTGAAAGAGTGAGAGCACGCAGGCCCGAGGAGGAGGGAAAGAGGAATGTGCGAAAGGAAACTTTTTTGTTTCATCTTCACTTTTTTTCGCTTCGACCGTGACGACAAAGCCGCCATCGCCAGCCGGAAAAAAAAACATTTTCCCCATCACCCGCTCCCTCTTTCCCGCTTTACAACAGCTTAAGCGACTCAGGAGAGTCTTTTCGTGCCCTCAGCGTGGCTGCAAAAGAAAAACAGCGAAAAACCGACGCTCTCTGAGGAAGCATCGAATCATCGAATCATCGAGCGATGGCCGAAGCGCTCGACCCCCGCGAGCTCGACGCGGCGCTCGGCGATGACGTCCCCAAGTTCCCCATCGACGACCGCCCGAGGACCATCGACGACCTCCCGAAGGAGCTGCTCGTGTCGGTCTTTGAGGCGGTCGAGGACCAGACCTGGGTGCGGCGCACCGTCCCCTTGGTCTGCAAGGAGTGGGCTGAGCTCTACCGCACGCGGGACGCGAGCCCTCTGCACGAGACGCTCGAGGTCGACTTTCGAAAGGAGGTCGAAGTCGCGTGGCGTGCGACGCAAAGGCGGGGTCGTCGCTTCCCTGTTGTCCACGCCTCGAGGGTCGTCTCATGGGCCGAGAGGCGCGCCGGCTCGGTGCGCAAGCTGTACCTCGTCGGGGGATACCCCGAAACTTTCGAAGAGTTCAGCTCGGAGGACTTGGGAACGCTCGTCGCCATCGTGGGGCCTTCTTTAACCGAACTTGACGCCGATTGCGGCCTCGACGAGCTAGATCAAGAGCCCTTCTGGAAGTCGCTGCGGGCCTCTGTCGCCCCCGCCGGCCTGCTGCGCTCGCTCGTCGTCCGGGGCTTCTTAGCCGACGTTCCCGAGTCCGAGGTCGAGCCCCTCGGGCAACTCGCGGGGAGCCTCGAGGAGCTGGTGCTCACTGTTTCTAAGTCGGGCGACGGCCCTGCTTCTCAGCTGTCTTGCTTCCCCGAGTCCTTCTGCGACCTCACCGAGCTGCGGCGCCTCGAGCTGTCAAGTCATTCACGAATCACGGCGATTCCCGCCAAGATTTCGTCTCTGAAAAAACTCGAGGTGATCGAGCTCCGCGGCGGCGGCCTTTCTTCGCTGCCCAAGGAGCTGGGCGAGCTCTCGGGGCTGACGAAACTCGACCTAGTCGGCAACAAGAATCTAGGGAACGCGCCCCAGGACGAGGCGTTCCCTGCAGAGCTCCGGAAGCTGAAGTCTCTGCGACACCTCGACCTCTCCGTCTGCGGCCTCCGCGCCGTTCCGGCGTTTGCCGGCGAGCTGGAGTCGCTCGAGCGCCTCGGTCTCTACATGAACAGGAATCTAGGGAACGCGCCCCAACACGAGGCCTTCCCTACGGAGCTCGGGAAGATGAAGTCTCTGCGACACCTCGACCTCTCCGTCTGCGGCCTCCGCGCCGTTCCGGCGTTTGTCGGCGAGCTGGAGTCTCTTCGACACCTCGACCTGTCCGACAACGAGAACCTAGGGAACGCGCCCCAAGACGAGGCATTCCCTGCAGAGCTTGGGAAGATGAAGTCTCTGCGAGCCCTCGTCCTCGCGAGCGGCGGCCTCCGCACCGTCCCTGCGTTCGTCGGCGAGCTGAAGTCGCTCGAGATCCTCGACCTCTCCTATAATAACCGACAGATCTACGCCACGCTCGACATCCTGATCAAGGACTACCATCGCCTGCGAGAGGTGAGGCTGCGCACAGGGCTCCTTTCGCCCCCGCAAACGCTGGCGCACAGCAAAGCCTTCGAAGCGAAGCTGCTCGCGAAAAACCCAAACGCCCAAGTGGACAACTAAGTGAAAAGCGAACCGTTTTTCTTCTCGTTTTTCTTTGTCGTGTTTTGTTGCTTTCTTGTTTTCTTGTTTTTTTGCACACAATGTCTTGAGGGAGAACGCAGGTAGTGTTTTGAGTTTCGATTTTGGGGTGGAGGCGGGGAACAGTGTAGCAGAGGAAGAATGAGGTCGAAAGAACCTCGAGGTCCAGGTCGAAAGAAGCAGACGAAACCAAAAAAAAAACTCTCCCACTTTTCCGTCGACTCTCGACAGCTCCCGCTCCCCTTCCACTCCGCTCGCTCTCTCTCCCTCCCTCTTCCACTCTCTCCACTCCCTCCTCCCCCCCGCCGACCGATGGCGGCCATGACCGACTCTAAGCGAGGCCCCAAGCTGGTCGACGCCGCGAGCCTGGGACGGACATTTCCAAGAGGATGAGAGAGCACGAGAGAGAGAGAGCGAAAGAGCAGAACGAGAGCGCCGGAAAAAGAGCTGTAGAGCGGTCGATAGCCTGATGGTGTCGTCGACGTCGAGACAGTGACGGCGGGGACGCCTGTAAGGCGCGAGCGTCCTCGAGGGAGGCGCAGCGGCAGCGCGCAGACGACGAGCACGTCGAGGGCGGCCCCGGCCGACGCGCGCGGCCGCAGCCCGCCTCGGTCGCCCCTCTCTCTTTTCGACGTCTTCCGCGCATTGTCATCCTCTTTTCCGCAGCACGACGTCCCGAATGATGTGTGAAGCCGCTGCATTTCGCATTCTTTTGCTTGTAGTATCCCAGTTTCGTGAGAAAGAAGGGGAAATGACGGCGACGAACGGAAAACGGAGGTGCCTCAGGACAAGGAGGAGGCCCCTGCCGCCGCTGCTGCTTCGGCAAGCGACAACAGAGGGCTCTCTTTCCGCTTCTTCGTCCCTCTGCTGCTCTTCGTCCCTCTGTTGCTCTTTCTTCTTCTCAGGCGACGCTCGATCGCGCCCAGTTCATCACGCCGCGCCTGACGGCAGGCACGGGGCCAATTACTTGTGCCTTAAAAATGTTCCTTTCACTTACAAAAACCTAAAAACAAAAGTCGAGTTTCTTTATTCTTCCCAATCGAAAGGAAAATTTGCCTCTTCCTCGTCTCCAGGCAAAGGAGGCAAGATTCGCAGATTTCGCACGCGGTGGGGCGCCACCTCTGCTGACGCGTGCGCAAAGGGAATAGAGGTGGCCATCCCGTCATCAGTCTGCACATTTTCCACTGACGGGTAAAAGCGCAGGAGGACGTTCCGTCCTCCGACATCGACGCCAGTCACCTTGGACAAGTACCATCCTGCCTCGACGTCCGTCCTCTGATTCCTTCCGGACTGGTAATGGAACGCGGGCAAGGCAACCTCGACCCACCGGTCTCGGAGCCTGTCGCCCGAGGCCGTCAGCATCTCCAGCGTCGCGAACCTGCAGAGGCCGCGAGGGAACACCGGAGAGGGCCTTCGAACTCTGATGTGCTCTCTTCTTATAGCACGCCGAGTGTTCTCTTCTCCCGTCCGCACGTAGGCTTCGACGCTGAGAAATTGTCGACGGGAATTGAGACAGAGGGAAGAAGAAACAGTGTGTGAGTTTTCTCTTTCGTTTGCCCCCCCCCCCCCTAAAAAAAAACTTACCCTCCGGCCACGCGAACGGCTTGGTACATCTCTCTCCACGCGAGCACGACGCCGCCATCGGTTTTTAGAAGTGCGAACGCAGGCAACTCGTCTGCGAAGCCCGAGAACCCAAAGGTCGGTCGAAAAAGACGAAAGATGGTCGCGGGGTCAAGGAAGACACAAGGCCTCTGCAGGTCGTCGACGTCGCCTTGTTGTGGCGCGTGCAAGCACAAGTGTCGAGCTGCCGCCGCGGCCTGCTCGAATGGAAGAAGAATCGCACCTGCTGCAGTCGGCAGCCTCCCTTCAAGCAGATCTTCCAGGAACGCGCGGCAGCAGTGCAAGCGCGCCGCGTTGAGCGTTCTCCTTTCGAAGATCATGTTCTTGGCGTTGTGGTCGCGCGTGGAGCCAGAAACGTTTTCCCAGAGGTGACTTGCCTGTTTTTTTTCTTCATCTTGAGAAGAAAAAGCGAGAGCCGTCGATTTCTTCTTCTTCTTCATCTTCTTCTCCCTCTTCAAGAAAATTAAACTTACGAAGAGAAATCGTACCTCGATGTCGTTCCCCGTCTCGTGAGGGCCGAAGCGTTCGTAGAGGCGCGCGCCGTCGAAGCATTCCCGACCGCGACCAGCGACAAAGGCGTGAAAAAGTGCCGCTGCCGCGTGCACAAATCCCATAAAGGATGATCGAAAAATAGAGCGGTAGCCATGAGAAGGGTTCCAACAATGGAAGAGCGGCAAGCCGTCGTCGGGCAGGGCGTCATAGAGAGCTCGAGCGGCCACCTCGAGGGGGTCGGTGCCATCGTGATGTCGAACGTCGGAGTCGGTAGGAGTAGTGAGTAAAAACAGCCGCAGGTACTGCCACGCGCGGTCGAGCACCGTCACGACGCGCGCGTTGAAGTCCCCAGAGAGCGAATGCCGCGGGTCGGTGTCGTTGAAGAAGAAGAGGAGGCGTTTCGGTTCCTGCCCCGGCTGCCGCGTGCTGCGTTGTTCCCAACCATGGCCCATGTACCAGTCCACGATCTCGCGCGACGAGGGCCGCTCGCCACGATAACAGTGTGCTTCTTCCCCTGGAGCTACAGTCGCGGGCCGTGCGAGGCAGATGGCGTACACGGCACAAGCCAGATGCCACGTGAGGACGTCGCCGTCGCCATTCTGCAGCGCCCACCGCGGGGTCCCGTCCGCAGCGACTGGCACTGCTGCACGCGCCATGTCGATGGGACCGGCCCCAAGTCCCCTGCGGACATTCCAGAAAGCCATCGACAAGGAGGGGACGTCTGCCATCGTTCCCTTTTTTTCTCCAAGGGCATGAGCGAGGGTGAGCGCGAGGGAAGAAAAGGGGAAGGGGAACGCAGGCGACTTTCATCGAAAGGAAAAGCGCTTCGCTCCGTGCTTGCTCGATGGATTGTTTCCTTCTCGCGCGTTAAAGAACGCCTCCGTCTGCGTCCTTCATGCGCGAGCGCATCGAGAGATGTGTCGGCGATCCCCGGAGGTGAAAAAGGGCGAGGAGCGCGGGAATGAGCGACGAGAGAGGCACGCGAAAGATGGACGCGGCTGCGTCGGGGCGCGATCCCGACCCCGACTCTTGGGGGACCTCCGGTGGGCTCCCGGCGCGCACGCTGCAAACAACGAAAATCAGCTGCGCGCGAGAGCAAGAGAGGGCGCGAACGAGGTACTCACCTGGAGAAGGGTGACGGCAAAAGGCGCAGAAAGGGAGAAGGGGGCGAAGACAATGGAAGAAAAAAGAGAAGTTTTTTTTTCTACATCATAACAATTATTTTTTTCTTCCTCCCTTTTCCTGTCATCGCCCTCAAGAGGTAAGGGGGGGCCTCTTCCCGTCTCTCTCTCTTGGGGCGAGCGCGCTTCGTCGCTTGCTCGTCACGGAGGAGGAAGAAGAAGAGAGCGAGGGAGACTCGACGACCGCGAAAGGCGGCCATCGTCATCGTCGCCGCCCTCCAACCCTCCTTCTCTCTCTCGCTCTCTCTCCGCGTTACATGCCTCGAGCATGCTTGTTCTCCCGAGAGCGTGAAGCACACGACCTCCTCTGCGCGCTCCAGCAGAAAAAACCGAATAGGAAGCCGTTAGCAGGCGACAAGGAGGAGAAGACTCGACGGCCGTTGGATGCTTCCTCCCCTCTTTCACTCTTCCGTCTCTTCCAACTCTCGCCCCTCTGCCTTCCCTCGCTGGCGTCGAGAAGAAGCCTAGAAAAGAAGCGCAAGGGCCACAGAGAGCTGACGACCTTTCTTCTCCTCCTCCTCCTCTTTCTGCAACCCCTTTCTCTCAAAAAACCAGAAACCAAGAAGCACTGCTCGTCTCTGCAGAAAAGGGAGTCGATGGCGGATGCTGCGCCGAGAAGAACCGGCCGCGCAAGGGTGCCGCCGGTCCCACCCGGTCAACTACGGCAGTGGCAGGCCCCTGTCGTCGTAGAGAGACCTCTCCTTTGGCCACTGGGCGACGTCCTGATGTTTGACATCAACCCTGCGCGACCAGCCCACGTTGCCGGGGCGGCGCCGCCCTTCCCATCCTTCGAGGTCAGGTTGGGTTTGGCACGCCCGGTCAGGTCCCCGCGGCTGCGACTGGCCTTTGGCGATGCAACGGAGCCCCCGCCCGCTCTCCGCGCACATGCGCCAAGGTTCGAAGACGGCGGTCACACCCTCGTCTTTGACATCGACGCACGCGACGTCCTCGCCGACCGCGAGGGGGACGAGCGTGTTGGCCTCGCCGACGCCGCTCGGAACGCGGTCACTGCCGAAGCCTTTACACAGGACACGAAGGTCCCTCTCTGCGTCCAAGTTGCTGCCGCCATCGACGCCACGGGCAATCCAGTGCCAGGCGACTCCCTCGGTAGGTCGATTTTTGTTTTCGCTTCGGAAACAGTCGGAGGACAAGAGCGAGAGAGGGGAAAACTTCTTTTTTTCCTCTTTGAGTTTCTTCACTTCCCACTCCCTCGCCTTCTGACTCCGTGTTTTGCCTCTTGTTCCCCATCGAAAACAACCACCATGCAGCATGGAGCGCGCCCGTCGTCGTTGCCCACCTGGTGCCCCCGCCGCGGTGGGCGGGATGCGCGCGTGACGACATTCTGTCGGCTTTCAATCGCATGATCGTCTTCGACTGCTTCAAAGTTCATCATCAAGGACGCCATCGTGACAGCGACTATGACGTCCTCACCGAAGAAGAAGTCACCGCCAGGAATCTCGACGCGATCGAGTTCCTCCGGCACAACAGGCACTTGCACCCCGCAGGCGACCCCGCGGTCGCCTACAACACGTTCACCATCGAGGACTTTGTCCGCATCCGCGTTGCCGCTCGGGCCTATGTCCGACGCCCCGGCTCCGTCGGCCCCGGTGCGACGTGGGACATGTTCCCCGCCGCTGACAGGCGGCCACATTATCTTCCATACTTCGGCCCGGACGAATCGCACGGCAGGCCAACCGTGGGCGTCGGCATTACGGTGACTCCGAGGGTCGTGGCGGTCTTGGCCGGTTACCTTCTGGCGCCAGCGAACCTGAACCAGCCGACCGCTGGCGGCTTGTATCTGCAGCTGGTGCAGAGATTTGGCATCGGCGAGCCGTGGCAGGTGCGTTTTTTTTTGGTCCTTGTTGAGTGGGAAAAAGACAACTTTTTCCTTGCTTTCCTTAGCTCACCCGCGTGCGTCTTCCTCCTTTACTTCTCTCTTTGTTCGTCATGTCGCTTTTTCTCTCCCTCTTCTTCGTCTCCCTGCTGCGCTTCTTCTTGTCCCTCTTCTCGCTGCTGCTTCTTCTACTTGTTCTTGTTTCCCCCTTCTTCTCGCTTCTTTTTTCCCTCATCTCTTTTGCCTTTGCCCCCGCCCCCCCCCCCTTCCCCGAAAACCACAGGCGTCTGCGCTCCACCAAGGGGAGCGGTTCCTCGCGAGGGACATCAATCCGCGAGGAGCCATCATGGAGACGACGAGGCGCAATAACTCGAGGAGGAGCGCCAACATCCGGTACCAGAGGCATCGACGTGCAGGGCTGACGCACGAGGACGCGGAAGAAGAGACCCGAGGTTCCTGCTGCAGCCCGCACGTGCCCCAGTTGGAAAGACAGGTTCCCTACCACGTTCCTCCGTGTCGACTCCAAGACCGCGTCGTGATGCCGGACGGGACTGAAGTCGTTCGGCCTCCGTATTCTGCTCGGATGCGGGAACTGGGGGGTCCGTCTCACCGGGCGGGAGAGCAGTAATATTTTGTAAAGAACAGCAAAAAAAAAAAGGAAGAGAAGGGCGGGCGGTGCTGTCTCGGCGAGCGGCGGGGTGACGGAAGAGTTTTTCGCCGTCGCCGGCTGTGCCGCCGTCGTCGTCGCGGCCAAGGGCGTCTTGGCTCCTCCAGGGAGGAGCCCTGCGCAGATAGCCGAAGGGCTCGACATGGCGCGGCTGAAAGAGGCCACCGACGAGGAGAAGGAGGCCGCGGTGCGGGAGATGGTGCCCGTCGGCAGCGACCTGTTTGTGAAAATCGTCGACGTCGTCCCCGCCCGCGCCGACGAAGAGACCGGCGCGCCGCTGCCCGCCAAGGTTTCGTGTTCTGCCAAGGTGGTCGACCAGGCCTCGGGGCGGGACCTGGACCCGACCGGGGAGCGAGCGGCGGCGGGAGGGAGAGGAGGAGGCGCCGCGAAGGCTGCTGCTGCGGCGGCGGCGGGGGCTTCGGTGGGAGCCGTGGCGCAAAAGGGCGACGCGGTGGGGTGGGGCCACCTCGCCGCCGAGAAATACAAGGGCGCGTCGGGAAAAAGCACAAGAAGGAGAAGAAGAAGATGAAGATGAAGAAGAAGAAGAAGAAGAAGAGAAGAAAATGCTGATGAAGAAGCTAGGGTACTCGGGCCACGTGCCGATCCTGGGCATCGACGTCTGGGTAAGGAAGAGTAGAAGAGGGGGGGGGGGTGAAGATGAAGAAGAAGAAGAAGAAGAAGAATAGAAGAAAATGCCGACGCTCTCTCTACCTCGACCCTGACCTTTTTTCTCATTTCATCTCTCTCTTTCTCTCTCTTTCCTCGCACGAACACGAATTCCCGATACAAAACAGGAGCACTCCTACTACCTCGACTACCAGAACGTCCGCGCCAAATACATCGATGCCTTCCTCGGCGACGGGAAGGACCCGACGACCGGGATTATCGATTGGGGTGAGGGAGGAAGTTTTTTTTTCGGGTTTTTTTCTTCTTACGTTTTCTCGACGCAAAAAAACTCACTCTTTCTTCTCTCTCTCTCTCTCTCTCTCTCTCTCTCTCTCTCTCTCTCTCTCTCTCTCTCTCTCCCAAATAACCTTTTCACAGGCCAGGTCCTGAAGAACCTCGAGGCCGCCGAGAAGGGAGACACCGAGCTGGCGATCAAGCCCCGCGTCTCCGCCTCGGGCACGAAAGCTTGAATAACTCTTCAAAAGAGCAGGAAAGCTTGAAAATAAACTTCATAAACCAATTCCGTTGTCCAGCAGCATTCATCAGGTCGTGGCAATCTACCTAGGAATTGTTGCAACACTGCAAAGTGTTCTTATTCATTGGGGGGGTGTTCTCTCCTCTT
>Ga0315289_10011470_pt1 | contig 12560 bp, 8 predicted proteins | sample YL17G11_40_MG_FD_203452 | JGI IMG/M metagenome (GOLD analysis project Ga0315289, IMG submission 203452) | Sediment microbial communities from Yellowstone Lake, YNP, Wyoming, USA - YL17G11_40 | ecosystem: Environmental > Aquatic > Freshwater > Lake > Sediment | place: USA: Wyoming | collected...
AAAAATTCAATTGCATTCAATTCGTATTTTGTGATCAGATATTTGTGATTGGTGATCAGAAAAATCACTTAAGAAAGATCTGCAGGTATGCAATGAGATAACATACAATGATGGCATATGTTTGTGAAGATATCGCTCCTAAAGAACAGTCGCGATACTTCGGGCTAACTACGCCCTTGAAAACGAAACGGAACGAAACCGATTTCACCGCCAGGCACTCCGGGAGAACTGAGAAAAAATTTTCGTAAAAGAGGACACTAAGCGCCTTTTCTTTAATGCTACAAGACCAAAATAGACAACTAGCATTGGATAAAGTGAGTGAGAGTGTGCAAAGGGATTTGAATTGTGGAAAAAAACAATTCCATTCAATTATTATCTCTCGCGGTGCGATGAGAGTAGATGAATATTAATTGTCGCGAATAAAACAATTGCATTCAATTATCTTTTCCAAGCGCGAGGAAAGGATATGGTTCAAGAAACAGCATTTTTTAGGACTGACTGAGACGAAATTGATCATATGATTGTGACGATTAAATAAATGGCGCGGGTGGTGAAGTGCACCATGCTGGGGCAAGGATAAATATATTATAGCACAGATGTTCTAATTCTGCAAGGGGTTTATGGAAAACTCCTGGTCTTCGACCAATATTTTAAGATTTCTAATGTTGGGTATGAATCCGTCCACGAAGGAGGCACGAATACATGAATAAAGCCCTCTCCCTCCTATCCTCTCCCGAATTAGATCATTCAGGATGCAAATTTTTAGAACCCAAAATAGGGGAGCTGTGGTTTGTAAAGGGTAGAGTATAACTAATCATCATTATAAATGTCCCGACGGGGTGTCTCTATGGTTGGATCGGGAGAATTCCAGCACAAGCAAGTATGTGACAACACAGATAATGATGCAGCTGGAAGAGTGAACCTACGCGACCTGGCTCTCATTTAGAGTTTACGCCATCCAGCCAGCGGTTCTTGGCGCAACGGTCTGTTCTGGCAGGTAGTGATTGCTACCCCTTAATTCAAGGGTGGGTCGTGGATAGTATTGAATATTGACTTATTCATTCTTCTATTATATAATTACTAAAACAGTTTAGTAAATCGTTTTATTAGGGAAGGAGGTTTAAATTTGCATATAATATATTATCTTGATTTCAAGATTGCCAGCTAACGATTGACAAATCTAAGGAGAATGAGATGAAAAAACTGTTTGTCTTTATATCTGTCTTAGCGATTGCCAGCATGCTGCTGACGGCTTGCGGGGGTACAGCAGCGACTCCAACCATTGAACCCACGGCAGTAGCTCAACCGCCAACAGAAGTACCCACCATAGAACCAACACAAGTGCCTACCAAAGCACCCACTACTGAACCCACAGCTGCAGAAACCCCAACTCTGACGATCTGGGTCGACTCGCTATTTGCTGATATCACCCAGGAAATTGCTAACGGCTTCGCTGAAGAATATGGGGTAAATGTTGTGGTTCAACCAATGGCATTTGGTGATGTTCGCGACCAATTTCTAACATCTGCGCCAGCCGGTGAAGGCCCTGATATCGTTGAAGCCGCCCACGACTGGGTTGGAGCACTTGCGGAGGCTGGTGTGGTGGCACCCGTTGACTTAGGCGATAGAATAGACGAATTTGCTACTCCGGCTATTCAGGCATTTACATACAATGGGCAGCTCTACGGTGTGCCACATATCACAGAAAACGTAGCGCTCTTCCGCAACGCGGATCTTGTGGAAGTGGCGCCTGCAACCTGGGATGAACTGGTTGACATATGTGAAGATCTGGAAGCCACAGGGCTTGAATATTGCCTGCTTTTGCAGCAAAGCGACGCATATCACTTCTACCCGATACTGACCTCCTTCGGAGGATACCTGTTTGGCTTGGATGATCAGGGTAACTATAATCCTGACGATCTTGGCATTGACAATGAAGGAGGAATCGCTGCCGCTGTGTGGCTGGATCAAATGGTCAAGGATGGACATATCGCGGCCGATATAGATTTCGATACTGCCAAGAGCCTGTTTAACGAGGGAAAGGCTGCCTTCTATATTACGGGCCCCTGGAACCTACCCGCTTTCCAGGAAGCAGGAGTGAATTACGCAATCAGCCCCGTTCCTGCTGGGACGGAAGCCGCCCGGCCTTTCATGGGAGCGCGAGGTCTAATGATCAATGCTTTCAGCACCCAGCCCGCACTGGCGCAGGCTTTCCTAACAGAATTGTGGGCCACTCCGGGAGCCATGCAGCAGTTCTATGAATCCACAAGGAAAACACCGGCTTTGCTGGCTGTGTTGAACGAGATCGACGATCCTGACGTGCTTGCCCTGGGTGAAGCAGGAAAGTACGCAGAGCCAATGCCGTCCATCCCAGAAATGGCTTCATTCTGGTCGTCAATGGGTGATGCAATTACAATCATCCTGCAGCAACGAGCGGATCCAACCGAGACATTCAAGAATGCGGCTGAACAAATGCGGACAGCGATTTCAGGCCAATAGGCAATGAAAGCTAATCAGATAGCCGGGGGTGATACACCCCCGGCTTCTCCACGGATAATAACGCCAAACGCCTTCACGATACTTGTTACGATTATCCTTGACGCGCTCTTAATATGGCTGGTCTGGAAATCAGTAACAGATGGTTTGTGGTTTTTCACTGTTACAATCATCCTGATTGCCCTGATAATTAATTATGCTTTTCTAAGTCGAAAGAATTATCCTCTTCGCTGGCTGGCTCCAAGCCTTTCCATGCTGGTTTTGATGGTGCTGTATCCTTTGGCATATACCTTATATACAGCATTTACCAATTACAGCCAAAACCAATTACTAACGAAGCAGCAAGCCCTTCAAGTAATCGAGTCAAGACAGTATCTACCAGAAGAGGCATCTGCATATCAATGGGTGGCTTATCGATCACCGGAGAATAAATATCTCCTACTGTTGATAGCTGATAATAAGCAAGTTATATTATTGGCGCCCGAGGGTCAAGCTCTCGAGACTGATATTTCCATATCATCTGACAACATCCCAGAGGAAATCGGCAGTTACATAAGATTAACCCGCGTAGAATCGGTAAAATATTTGACCGACCTGACCAATATCGAATTCGGGTCACCCCCATCGACATACAGGATAAAATCCCTCAACGAGGCCGCTCAGTATCAGCAGAGATATCTATACCAGCCGGACACAGATACCCTTCTGGATCAGGAGACAGGAATGCTTTTCACTCCGATTGAAGGTACATTTACTTCTCCGGATGGACAGGCCCTTGTCCCTTCATTCTTTGTACCGATTGGGCTCAGGAACTTTAACCGTCTGCTACATAGCCCTGCACTCAGAGGGCCATTGCTGACCGTCATAGGGTGGACATTCGAATTCGCAACGTTGGCAGTAGTTACAACGTTCTTCATCGGCTTATTCCTGGCATTGATATTTAACGATCCTCTTATCCCGGGTAGGATAAGGAAATTAGCGCGTTCCGTATTCTTGTTACCCTACGCCATACCATTTTATCTGAGTATCCTGGTGTGGAGAGGGATGATGAATCCCCACATAGGTGTACTAAACCGCTTATTGGTACAGCTAATACACTACTCACCCCCCTGGCTTTCAGATCCCACCTGGACAAAAATCGGTATCCTGATTGTTAATATATACCTGGGTTTTCCCTATATGTTTTTAATCTGCACCGGGGCGCTTCAATCAATCCCTTCTGACCTGCTGGAAGCTGCTGAAGTAGATGGGGCTAGCCCCTGGCAAAAAATCTACCAGATTCAGTTTCCCCTTTTGCTCATCGCATTGGGGCCATTGCTCATTTTCTCTTTTGCCTTTAATTTCAATAACTTTAATGTTATTTATCTATTCAACAACGGGGGACCTCCTATTCCGGGGGCGCCTACTCCAGCCGGGTATACTGACATCCTCATTTCATATACTTACCGGCTCGCTTTTGAAGGTGGGAGGGGCGGGGAATATGGATATGCGGCTGCAATATCGATCCTTATTTTCCTCTTTCTGGCGGTCCTGACACTCATCCAATTTCGATATACCAGGATTTGGGAGCAAGCGTCTGAAAATGTCTAAACCTATACGCGATCTTTCCCTAACGAAAACAACCATAAAACGACTTAAGATAGTCGCCTATTCTATTATAGGTTGCATCACGATCATATTTACTCTATTCCCGATCGTGTGGGTAGTATCGGCATCATTCAACCCACTCGACTCGATTTCGTCGCAGCGGCTTATTCCAGCCAACCCCACAGTCGAAAATTACGTTCAGCTTTTGACTGACCCTTCGCGTCCCTTTTCGCATTGGTTCCTCAATTCTGTGAAGATCTCATCCATAACCTCGATTTTGGTAGTTTCATTAACTACCCTGGGAGCCTATGCTTTTTCCAGGTTCCGGTTTAGGGGAAGGCGAAGCTTACTGGTCACGATTTTGTTAGTTCAAGTGTTTCCAAATACGCTTGCTATCGTGGCAATCTTCCTTATCGTTCAACAGATCGGCTTTTACTTTCAATCATTCGGTTTGAATACACACGGCGGTCTGATCCTCGTATACCTTGGGGCAGCCTTAGGGGGAAATGTCTGGTTGATGAAAGGTTTCTTTGATACAATTCCTCGAGAACTCGATGAAGCAGCTCTCATTGATGGGGCTTCGCATTGGCAATCCTTTTGGCGTATCATTCTTCCCCTTATGCGTCCGATGCTGGTTGTTATTACCATACTCTCATTCATCGGCACTTATGGCGACGTGATTATTGCCAGGGTATTGCTGAGGGATTCAGGGCAATATACATTGGCAATTGGACTGTGGATGCTTATTCAGGGATGGTACACGGAGGAATGGGGTGTGTTTACTGCCGGTGCTCTACTAGGCGCCGCACCGGTCATAATAGTTTTTTATGCACTTCAAAATCAACTCGTCAGCGGTCTCACCCAAGGCGCTATAAAGGGATGACTTCGGTCAGGAAAACATGACACAACATCAATTGAATCTACCTGGCTGGGTGCAGGATGCTGTTTTCTATGAAATCTTTCCGGATCGGTTTAATAACGGGGATAAGAAAAATGATCCACCCAATGTGAGCCGTTGGGGAGACCCACCAACTCGTGACAACTTCTTTGGCGGTGACTTACAGGGCATCCTTGACAAGCTGGATTACCTGGAAGAACTAGGGATCACGGCCTTATATTTAACTCCTGTTTTTAAGGCAAACACCAACCATAAATATGATACGGTAGATTACCTTGAAATTGACCCCAGTTTCGGCTCGGTTGATTTGTTGAAGAAACTGGTTTCTAAGGCACATAATAAAGCAATACGGGTGGTTTTGGATGGGGTCTTCAATCACTGCGGGTATGATTTCTGGGCATTTCAGGATCTTAGAAAAAATGGGGCTGCTTCCCGGTATGCACAATGGTTCTTTCCCCAAAGTTTTCCGATTCAAAACGAACCACCTAATTACTCAGCCTGCTTTGGGGCTTGGGAACTGCCAAAGTTGAATACAGCCAACCCGGATGTCATTGACTATTTATTAAAAGTGGGGACATATTGGATCGAACAATGCGATATTGACGGGTGGAGGCTGGATACTGCCTGGAAAGTTCCGATGGATTTTTGGCGAGCATTCCGTGAAAGAATCAAAAGCAAGAAACCCGACGCGTATATTGTCGGGGAAGTATTCCGGTATATGGAACATTGGGTGCGGGGCGATACACTGGATGCAACCATGAATTACTGTCTCAGGGACCAAATTCTGTACTATTGCAGTGGGAAGTATGCAGATGCGGAAGATTTCGATTATGATAACAGCTGCCTTCAAGCCATTTACGGTGTGACTGCACCTTATCAATTAAACATCTTGGGCTCTCATGATAGAATGCGTCTGATGACTTATTATGAGAATGATATCCGTAGAATCATCATGGCGGTTGTATTTAACTTCACCTATATGGGAGCTCCTCTCGTATATTATGGCGATGAAATCGGAATGCAAGGCGGAAATGATCCTGATTGCCGGTGGACGATGATCTGGGATAAGAGCAAATGGAATATAGAAATTAACGCCCTGTATCGGACCCTCATCCAAGTTCGTCATATACACCCTGCATTGAGATCCACAAATTTTCAGAAGTTGCTCACCTTCAATGGTGTGTACGCCTATCACCGCTTCTTGGGAGAAGATGAAGCTATCGTGATCATGAATCCAAATCAAGATTCACCTGCTCTAAAAATCCCTCTCCCGAAAACCACGACTAAAACACAGTGGCGAGACTTGCTATCTGGGAATGTATTCACTGCCATATCTGGTTATTTGTATTTTGATCAGATCCTTGAAAAGAGCACATACCTGTTATTCCCTTTATAGATCGAATGGTGCCATGGGAAAAGTAACAATCAAAGACATTGCGGAAAAAGCTGGGGTTTCACCCACTGCTGTCTCTTTCGCCTTTAATTATCCTGAACGCTTACCAGAGGATACTGTCGAACGCATCCTGCTTATCGCCAAAGAAATGCGGTATATTCCCAACCCGGTTGCGAGGAGCATGATCTCTGGGCACGTGGGCACACTTGGAGTCATCCTGCCCATGCCACTACACGACATCATGCTCAGTCCGTTCTTATCCGAGTTTTTACTGGGTGCGAGCGAGGTTTGCGACGCGGAAGGGTTGGCCATCATGATCATTCCTCCCACTCGAAAGAATTTTGAAGAAGCTATCAATAAAGCCATGGTGGATGGCTTCATCATCCTGGGCGTGGACAAAGACAGCCAGGAAATGGAAATCATCGAACAAAGAGGGATACCTTTCTTGACGGTAGACAGCGAACCGATTGAGGGATATCCAGCAATTAATGTGGATGATGAAGGGGGTGCATACGCAGGGTTGAAATATATCCTGGAGTGCGGCCATAGAAGTATCGCCATCATCTCTATAAAATCCGAGACTCCCCTGCAATACTGGAAGTATCCCGGTATACTGAAATATAGGATCAACGGCTACCTGAAAGCTTTGGCTGAGTTTGGTTTAAAGATAAATAACCAATCCATTACCCTTTTTGAGAGTCAAAATATCCTTGCTGAAGCGGAAAAAACCTTCGATCAGGTATGGAAATTAGCCAATCACCCTACAGCGATTGTGGCCATGAGCGATGTGATTGCATTTGGGATCATCGTTGCCGCGCGCAAAATGAATGTGCAGGTCCCAGCAGATTTATCCGTCTTGGGATTTGATGATTTACAGTTTTCTTCAGTGATTACACCTCCGCTGACAACTATTCACCAACCGATCTATGAAAAGGGCAGATTGGCGGCAGAAATGCTGGTAAAAAAAATCAATGGTATGGAAGTTCAACACCTGCTATTACCAACAGAACTCAAAATTAGAGAGACGGTTTCGCAGGTCTAAGGAATATACACTAGCCCGAGACTTCGAAACTGCCTGGTTTAAGAATATTTCCCCACTAGCCTGATACTCGTTCTGCATGTGAAAGATGATTGTTAAGTCACAGAAAAAATATAATACTTGCTGTGCCTTGAAAATTAGAAATTTTCTGGTGATTCACAATCACGTTTAACATAAATACATTCTTGAAAGAATGACCACTAGTACGGGTAAATGGTCACCATGAATGGTCTTTACCAAAATAGCCTGCAATTGATCTTGCGTCATCAATCAAAAGAGGGGGCATTCATTGCCAGCCCGAATTTCAAGCCTTATCAGTATGCCTGGTTTCGCGATGGATCGTTCTGCGCATATGCTTTGGCACAGGCCGGGTACGAGCAGAATGCCTTCAAGTTCCACCAATGGGCTAGCCAGGTCGTATTGAGTTTTCAACCTAAATTATTGAAATGCATTGAAGACACTCGAAGAGGTAGGCCACCTATTCCAGCATTATGCTTTCACAGCCGTTTTACCTTGGATGGACATGAAGTACCTGGGAACTGGGGGCACCACCAGTTAGATGGCCTAGGGACATGGTTGTGGGCTATGAATGAATTCCAGCGTGCAAATCCCGATCAGGCTCTCCCTGATCAATGGAAACAAGCCGCTATTCTGATAAAGGACTACCTGGTCTCTATGTGGTGTTATCCCTGCTCGGATTGCTGGGAAGAGAACGAGAATCGCTTGCATACATACACACTGGCTGCTATTTTTGCCGGGTTGGAAAGCTACTCAGCTTTGTTAAATGACGCTACTGTCAAAACAGTTTCTGAACAGGTGCGTTCCTTTATATTCAAGAATTGTGTAAACGGTGATATTTTTATAAAATCCATTGGCATTCCTGAAATTGATGCAAACCTAATCGGTCTATTTATCCCCTATCATCTGGTTGATTGGGCGAATCCATTCTTTCAAAAGACCCTTTACCACATTCAGAAAGAATTGGCTACCCCGGTTGGCCTACATCGGTACCGTAAGGATACCTACTATGGAGGTGGCGAGTGGGTGCTTTTGACCGACTGGTTAGGTTGGGCTTATGTACATGCAGGAGAGAGTGACAGTGCCCGTCCCATCCTGGAATGGACTGAAGCCCAAGTTACTCGTCAAGGTGAGCTACCAGAACAGGTTCCCCACGCATTGTTTGATGAAGTCAGTTACACCCTATGGGATAAGAGATGGGGTCCTATTGCCACGCCGCTGCTTTGGTCGCACGCCATGTACATCATCCTGGCAAAATCCGTGGAGCAGATGAGTTAGGAGAATCAACTATTACTGGTGGCCTAAAACCAACCGCACCAAACCAGATGTACGAACCAATGCACCAAACAGAGGATTGAGTGGTTGTCAATATACTGCTCCCAACAAGGTTACCGGGATGCTCCTGCTGCAGCCGCGTTTCGGCTTTTTTGTTTATCCGATTATCAAGAGGTTATCAAGATCAACTAGGTTGTTCTCAGCGGTATTACCATCAATATGGAGTGCCCACTAAGCTACTAATCCATCAGCCCTAACCTTTGTTGGTGTATTGAGCATACCGTCTACTTAAGTTATCGAATAAATAGAATAACGGCAAAATAATGTTAATTAGGGTGTTAATTAGGGTGTCAAGGCAAAGTAGAAATGTCCCTTTTTCTACAAAGTAGAGATGTCCCCTTTTCAAGGGATTGATAAACCAATTCAGTCAACAGCATTAGTCAGGACCTCTTGGATGGGTTTGCCATTGAGGTGAGTACCATAGTGACGCCAAGGGTGGTTATCAGCTGGGGGCTTGGGAGTATTGATCAGACGGTCGAGAGTTTTGATATCCACGACTTGAGCCTGGCGGGGTGCCTTTTGGAAGATGGTGTAGGATAAGGTTTCTTTTTTGTAAAGTATGGTGACTTCTCCTTTGGCATTTTGACAGACCGTGATCTGGGCGCGCCAGTGGTGGTCGAGAAGGGCCACCACGTGCGGGTGCACGGTTTCCTGCAGAGCCGGGATTACGAAGAGAGCTTGGCTGACTTTCTCAAGGATGCCCGCGGCGCAGACCTGCCGGTCCCGGAAAGCCTGGATCCAAACGAGCTGCGCGCTCCGCGTGGCACCACCGAGGTGATCGCCCGGCGAATTATGAACCAACGCAATGGATCGAAAAGGTGATCCACTGGCCTGAATAGTTACTTTCTAAACAGGTAGCCATTCGAAATCATCCGATTTATCTCACAGGGGGCTGGCAGGATTGGCCAGTGAGCACCGGAGGTGGTGGTAATAGCACAATCTGGGTATCCCCCTCTTCAATATGTCCTGCTCATTACGGAGCCACTCCCAATCTATACAATGACGAAAGAGTTTGGTTTGCTGGAACTGGCGGCACAGTGTGCGAATGGTTGCTTTTCCCATCTGCACACTTTTATCTACCCCTGGTGGTCAAGTGAAGCGATGACTTCATAGGAGAAGGCCTAATGAAAAAACATATTGTCACGATTCTACTATCTGCAATCTTGGCAACATCATGTGGCAAAGCTCCACTACCACAAACGCTCTCTTTTGAGGTACTCGTACAATCATCACCTTTTACGGAAACATCGCCACCCTCACAGGATGTTCCAAATCTTATAGTTATCGCCTCCCTAGAAGAAATTTCCCCGCCGATACCAGAATTCGAATTCTCTGATACTATGATGACACAGCTTAAGGCAGTGGATTATGAGCAATCTTTCGCCGTGCTAATCCTTGTAGGGCAAATGCCTACCGATGGGATTATTACTGAGGTTAGCAGGATGAACGAAAAAGTATCTATCAAGGTAGAGGGCTATACAGTCGGCCCGGGGAACTACAAACTAAAGGGATATTCACTACCCTACCAATTGATTTCTGTGGAAAAAGAAGGTTCATGGAACACAGATATTGAATTTATCCTTGAGGAAGAGAACGGGAATATACTAGGGAGAACAAAACACCATATCCCCTAACTGCCAGTGGCCCAACAAGGCGCTGGAGCGGACGGGGCGGGATTCTCCCGCCCCGAGGGTAGGCGTGCTGCCCCAGCAAGGTCATAGACCAGCAAAGGTCACATGCCTGCCACGCCACATCTGCTGAACTCGGTTGTTGCGGTATGTTTTTGAAATTACCCATTAGTTGGAATTGAACCTTAAACCGCTAGGCTCCAGGTTCTAGTCCTGGGGAATGAGCCTTACTTAAGAAATTCATCCGGCGAAAAGGGGATCAAATGGTGTGGGGACATTTGTGAAGTTCTTAGCACGCAAATTGAACATTGAGGGCACAAAGAAGCTTTTTTTGTCATCACCAGTGACCCCTCGCCAGGGAATCTGCCCAGAAATGCGAGAGGGGTAGAGAAGATATTGCTAGCTTTACAACTTGGCGCTGGTGGATTGGATCCACAGGCCGATGACTGGAAACCCGCGGATTGTATTTTTTTGCTCTTCTTAACTGGGTTTCAAGCCCCGATTGCTAGAGATGGATAATAATCCCGTCTGCGGGCAGAGCAAACCAAGTGTATCTCCATGAGAGGATGAGACGAGAAGATTGATTCGATCTCGAAAAACCCGAGCTCTCTTCCCTCGCTCACATAGAACGTTTTTCGACGCTCGCATAAAGAACTCGCGTTGCTTCGGGCTAAGTACGCCCTCGATGCTGCGAACTTCAAACATCGAAGGACGTCCTTGATCGCTCATATAGAACACTCTTGCATCGCTCGTAAAGGGCACTCTTGCATCGCTCGTAAAGGGCACTCTTGCATCGCTCATAAAGTTCACTCTTGCATCGCTCGCACCAAATGCTCGCGATGCTTCGTCGCAAAAAACGCTCCTCGATGTTTCGGGTAAAGACCACCCTCAATACTTCGGGCATAGAGCACCCTCGATGACAATAGATATCCGGGATCACCGATCCCGGCTAGATTGCTTCGTGACCGGAAGGTCACCGGGCTCTCGCAATGACAATAATTTACATATATCCTTTGTGCGCAGGGGCGTTCTTTATTCGCATTACTTAGTGGTGGAATTTTTTCCAACTCCATCAGCAATCGCCATGCGGTACAATTAGTCGAAAGGTAATCTCATGTATCCATACGCAGATCAATTAAATACCCGACTCGAAATGGCAAAGTCCCTTTTACCAGTTGAGCTGCAACACCCGTCTGTGCTGGCATTGCTGCAGCTCGCCCTGTCGGAAGACCTCTCCGAACAAGCCGATGTGACTGCGTTAGGTAGCCACCCAGCGGATGGGGATATCACCAGCCGGGCGACCATCGACGCTGGCAGCCGCCTAAGTGGATACATCCGTGCCAAAGCAAATGGGGTGGTGGCAGGACTGCCTGTAGCACAGGCAGTATTTAACCTGGTGGACCCGACCCTCTCCGTCAGGACTTCTATCAAGGATGGGGGGCTGGTGGAAAAGGGGCAGATTTTAGCAGTCGTGCAGGGGGATGGCAGGAGTCTGCTGGCAGGCGAGCGTACTGCGCTCGACTTCCTGGGAAGGCTGTCAGGCATCGCCACATTGACGCGCCGCTTCGTGGAGGCCATCAAGGGTACCCGGGCAGTGATCCTCGATACGCGCAAGACTGCTCCTGGATTGCGCCGATTGGACAAATATGCGGTTCGCTGCGGGGGTGGGCAAAACCACCGTACAGGGTTGTTCGATATGGTGCTGATCAAGGATAATCACATCATTGGAGCAGGAGGGATCACGCCAGCCGTTAAGCGTACTCGCGAGATATACGGTGAAAAATACAAGATCGAGGTGGAGGTGAAAAACCTGAGCGAGCTGGATGAAGCCCTCAAATTGAGTGTCGACCGGATCATGTTGGACAACATGGACCAGGAAACGATGCGTAATGCGGTTCAGATGACCAATGGACGCGTGCCTCTGGAGGCTTCCGGCAACGTCAACCTGACAAATGTGCGGCAGATTGCCGAAACGGGTGTGGATTTCATTTCCTCGGGTGCTCTCACCCACTCTGCACCCGCTCTTGACATCAGCATGAAAATAGGATAAATTTAGTCCAGAATCCGTGGGATATGTGCGGATTTGAAATAGGAGCGCGATAGATGTCAGTTGAAAGAATGTATAAAGAAATGAAAAGCAAGCTCAACCGGGTGGTACCGGATTTC
>Ga0315289_10011471_pt1 | contig 12559 bp, 19 predicted proteins | sample YL17G11_40_MG_FD_203452 | JGI IMG/M metagenome (GOLD analysis project Ga0315289, IMG submission 203452) | Sediment microbial communities from Yellowstone Lake, YNP, Wyoming, USA - YL17G11_40 | ecosystem: Environmental > Aquatic > Freshwater > Lake > Sediment | place: USA: Wyoming | collected...
TTGATTCGTGCTATAGAAGAAGATAGACCTTTGAATACTTACGAACCATTCTCTGAATATGAGTACTTAGCTGGAATACGCATTCAGTCAGAATATGCAGGAATTATAATGATTCTTGAACTTACTTTAAATATGATGATGATGCCCACGCAATCACTTTACATAGAATCCGCAGAAGTGCTAGACGAGTTGGAGAATTTTAGAACGGTGAAAGTATTGAAAGATATAGTAATGCCGGTGGGGCTTATGTTTGCACCTGGCATGTTTAGTGGAATTCAAACTATCATTGACACGTTAGAATGAGAGAACTTTTAGAACAGACATTAAAGATCTTTGAAAATACTGGTGGAGATTACAGCTATTCTCTTGTTAAGATAGAGGTGCCGAAAGAAATAGCTGAGAAGGTTTTAGCGTTCGGAATATCGATTCCAGACGAAGAATTATACGAAGATCCGAACGACGATTCTTTTGGTAGAGAACTCGAGACACATATTACTGTGAAATACGGTTTGACTACCAAAGATGCTGATGAAGTCAAAACGCTTGTTGAGAATGATAACAACTCCATTAGTGTGAAATTGGGAAATATTAGTATTTTTTGGGGAAATAAGATTGATAAACCTTACGACGTTGTTAAAGTATCTGTAGAGAGCGAAGATTTGAACAAATATCACAAATTGTTCTCTGAAAATTTAGAGAACAAAGATGAACACCCAGATTACAAACCTCATCTGACGATAGCATACGTCAAGAAGGGCAGTGGTCAAAAATATGTTGATAAGAATGATTTTGCTGGACTTACGTTTAAAACAGACGAATTGATATTCAAAACTCCAGATGGCGATGCTACTAAGATATCTCTGACTGGCGGAATGCGATGAGAGAACTTTTAGAACAGACAATTAGAGTAATAGAACAGGACAGGGGCATCGGATTAGAGCCGTTGATTAATGAGTTTGTGTATGATTTTCCCTCTCTGTCTGACGAGGCAAAACAGAAACGTGTAGAATCTATTACGTCTTATTATAGACAGATTTTGGATAAATCGAACAGCGTAAAGCTCGCTTACAACAAAACAAAGGAGTGGGCTAATAGAATATACATTCAGGCAAGAATTTCTGATATTAGTAACAAGTGGCAATCAAATAAAGGAGAATAAACAATGGGCCGCGAAAAGATAGTGAACGACTTGTACAAGTTTTTAAAAGAGGACGTTACAGTTGAGAGATTATTCGAAGCTGATAACGTTGCTTATGGGGACGTACTTAATGAAGGCAAACTTCCTGCAGACACGTCGGTTGCAACACCTGACCAAATTCAACCATTGGCCGAGGAGAAGGAAGATAAAGAGAGCAAAGATACTGCAGAGAATCCAGAGATTAAAACTGATAATGCTGGAGTTACGCCTGAACCCGAAGAGACTAAGGTTTCTGCAGATTTAGATAAGCAGACTCCTAATGTTGACAAACTTACTCAGGATAAAGACGGTAAAGACCCGTTGATTGAGCCGGATAAGGTGAAAGAAGAGAAGAAAGAAGAAGTGAAAGTAACTGATGTGAAGAAAGAGAAAACCGAGAATGAAGGCAAACTTCCTGCGGATACATCAGTTGCGACTCCTGATCAGATTCAACAATTAGCAGAATCTGGTGAAGACATCTTCACAGTATCGAATGAACAGGCTGCTAAGAAGATTCAGGCCAAATTTCCTAATTCTCGTTATGAACAGAATACGGAAGGTACTTGGACAGTATATGTTAGCGAAAAGAAAGAGTGCGAGAAGTGTAAAGGTAAGAAATGTGAATGCGTAATTGAGAAGACAAAAGGACAACAGAATGCCTGGAAAGTTAGCAAGGCTAGTCATTCTGATGTCTTTTATGTTGCTACTGCTGATGAAGCTAAAGAGGATTTTATGAATGCGTATTATCCCGATGTTGATGCTAAAAAGGCAGAAAATATAAAGAGTTCTTTAAAGGTTGAGGATGTTTCAGAGAAGGTAAATGAGTGTCCAACTATTGCCGCAGCCAAAGCCGAGGAAGTGCCAGACGTTAAAGCGGCTAAGACCGACGAGGTAGATAAACTGAAAAAAGAATCGGTTGAGGCTGTAAAAGAAGATGTGGATGTTACCATCAAGACAGACGATAAAGAAGTAAGCGTCATTTCTGCTGATGGTTCTACTCAGGTTACCACTCTTGATACTGCCGTTCCTGCTCCTATGCCGTCCGATATACTAACAACGGAAGAACCGGAACTTGAAGAACCAGAATACGAAGATGTATTTGCCACTGAAACAGCTGAAAAGTTTTACGTTGCTGACTATTTGGCAGGTATGAAGTCGTTGACTGAGAAGCAATCGCAATTTCTTGTTGATATGAAGGCAAAGAAGATGTCTAAAAAGAATAAAGAGAAGGTTTCTACGAAATTGACTGATATGAAGAAAAAGGAGAAATAAAATGAACGACGTAAATCAAATTATTCAAGAGACGTTACATATTAACGAGGACGATTTAGGAGTAGATGCAAAAGTAAAACCTGAAGTTACTCCAGAACTTATCGATACTCTAATGGCTGGTAGTCCTGAGTTAGCAGAATGCGATAAAGATATGTTGCTCAAGGGTATGAGTGTTGAGATGGAACACTTTGATACAGTCGGTGGCGATGTTGCTACAGTTGCTCGAATAGTGTGCGACCACATCAAAGAGTTTCCTGGCAAGGATTACTATGCTGCTTTAGAACAGATGGAACATGAACTTAAGGAGACTCCCGAAGAGGAGAAAACTGAACACGCTCCTGGTGGAGAAGAAGGACCAGCCGCAAAAGAACTTCCTGCTGGCGAGTAACGAACGAGGTTAAATATGCTAGAACTACTTAATGCTATTAGTAAGAGATTAGATTCAGTCCAAGAGTTATTGGCCATTGGTGAAATTACCAGATTGTCTGAAACAACTTTGAAGTCAAAGGATGCGATTTTAACTACTATCTTTGACAGAGATGATTGCCTTGCAGGCCATGCTATTTATGAAAGAGCAGGTGACTCTACACCATTTCATAGACATGTAGGAGTAACGCAGTATCTCCTGCAGTACAAGGGTAAAATTGCTGTTGACTTTGAGAATGGTGATTACAGAGTTGTTGATGTTGGTGGTTGTGTAAAGTTGCAGCCGGGTGAATTACATAGAGTTACCGGGTTGACTGACGGTGCAGAGCAATTGTTTATCTGTATTCCTGCAGAAAAGGGTTACAAGATAGATAAGAACCAATTACTTAATGAACAAACTTCTAACTATGAGCGAAATTACTAAGGAAGAACTACTAGCAATGATTGATGTACAGGCTAAGGCTGCTACGGCTATGGAAAGTATCGCAAATTCCAATAGGCAGATTAGTGAACAGAATAAAGAGACGGTTAGACTCCAGAGCGAAATTGTTAAGAGTATTGCTGAAGAAAGAGAGAAGTGTACTGCTAATATCTGTATTGTCCTTGAAAAAGGATTAAAAGCAGCACTTACAGCGGCGAGTCCTAATACTACAGTGATTGAGACGATTGCTAAGGACACGTTTTGGATTAAGATTATCTTTGGTTCAATAGCTTTTATTACAGCGATAGTTGGTGGAATAATGGCGATAAGCCATCATCTATCAACTATGGCAAGTGTAGGAGTTAAATAAATGAGCGACATGATTTCTCAGAGAGTAATAGATGTAGTCCAGACGTTCAACGATTTAGGTGTTGGATTGTACGGAATCGATTGTACTCTTTTTATTCCAACTAATCTTACACCGCTTGAACCGAATGATGTCTATACTGCTCCGGCTGATGTTGTTTATAACAAATATGACAATAAAAGAATTTGGATTGAGTGGTTCGTACCAAAACTTCATCGACTTAGGAAATTAGGAGTCTTTGCAGAAGACGAAACACCGATAATTGCAAGAATGTCCACTTATCCAGAAATAACGCTTCAGAGTTATGTAAAGATACAGAGTAAATATATACCAGAGAAGTATGATACTGATGAATTTGAAATTGTTGATGTGTTGATGTCAAATATGTATGATAATGAGGTGTATCGATATTATAAGTTAGCACCTCGGAGGGCTAAAAGTGCGAGTTAAAGTGCGTAAAATAGAGAATATTTCTGATTCACAGATTCCTATTCAGGTCGACCCTTTTACTACGATTTATTTAGGCAAGGGAGAGGTGCTTAAAGACAGAGATATTTACAATTTAGGAGCAGTAAGAGAGTTTGTAAAGATTGAACAGGATTTGTCTGAAGTACCGAATGTAAATGAAGGCAAAACATTACTTTACGATTAATATGAAAAAGAACGCAAATAAAGATTTTTTCAAGTCAGCAGCACTTATTCTTCTTTCGAATAAATTGTTTTGTGAATATATGACTGCGAGTGAAAGTTTTAATGTCGAACCAGAGCATTTCTTTGAGGATTGGATAGTAAGAAATGTATTTAATCCTGACGAAGATTTGAAAAAATGGACTTGGAGATATTTTATAGAGAATTTGATTGCTTATAGGAAGAATCATAAAACATAATGGCAGTATCTTTTATACAGATAATGGACAATGGAATGAAGTCGTTGGTGTTCGACAAATTTAAGAGTTTTTTAAATTTGACTGACATTAATAGAGATCTAGTGTTCTTCCCTAAGGAACTTGCACAGAGAAAGATTGCTGAGAAACGAGGAGAGTCAACTGTTGAGTTTATCAGTGTTTGGAGAGAGGGAATTCAGTTTGATTGGCAAAGACAGAGATCAACTGTTGCCAGACATGGTATTAAGATGCAGTACGTGGACAGTTTGACAAAGACTCAGATTGTTACAGTTAAAGCGGTTCCGTCTCTAATCAATTATCGATTCTGGTTGTGGAGTAGAGACTTAGATTCAATAATGAAGGCTGCTGAAGCATATTTGTTCTGGGTTCATAATAATCCTTCTCTGGTGTTGTATTACAATGGTTTGTACGAAATGGATATGTATATGAAGTTTAATGGAGGAGTGTCAGACCAGACTAACTACAACATATACGAAAAAGGTTTGTATTTTGTTTACGAATTTCCGATAACATTGGAAGGATGGGTACTCACTTCAATAAATACAAAGACAATATTGAAGATTATTGTAGATCTCTATTGCAGAGAAGGGCAAAGCCCGAACTATAGAGATACCTTAATAGATGAGTACATAATTGAGGCGACACCGTAATCTCCTAGGCTCAAAGAAACTTAGGATAGTAAATTGACAATCTATTAACAGTAATTCAAATAAGGAGGAAATAACATGGGTTTTTATCTGAGTCCAGGTGTTTACACTCGAGAATTAGACTTAAGCCAGATAGTACCTACAGTAGCGACGACAACTGCTGCCATTGTTGGTTATTCTGGAAAAGGCGATACTACGCAAATAAGACTGATGACTAACACTCAGCAGTTCATTAATGAATATGGCGAGCCGCAATTGGGTAACCCGTTTCATTATTCAGCCCTTGCATTCTTAGAGACTGGTAATCAACTCTGGTGTTACAGGATCCAGAACGGTGCACTCTATGGCGGGGTAAAGATTAAATCTACTACTAGCGGACAGGCCAATGCTGCTATTTCTGTTGGCGCAGCAAGTCCAGATTTTGTTGACGTTTCCGGTGAAGACAACTTATTTTACATTTATGGCGCTAACCCGGGCATATGGAACAATAGTGTTGGGATTCAAGTTAGTAGAACTACTCAAGGTGATGCTGGATTTTACTTTACAATAGATGTCTATGTATTAGATGGTACTGGAGTCTATCAGAAAGAAGAATCTTGGACAGTGTCTAGAAAACATCAATTAGATGGTTATGGAAGACAGCAATATCTTGAGACTGTAATTAACGAATATAGTGATTACATTGTTGTGGCTGACGGCGCCTTGGCTGAGAACGTTCTTCCTAAAACCCAAGCTACAACTTTAGCTTTAGGACAAGGTAATGATGGTTCTGCTGTTTCTGATGCTGACTATATCAATGGATGGGATAAATTCCTAAATCCTGATGATGTAGATATCCGGTTGTTAATTGAAGCTGGTTATGTGTCAGTTGCAGTCCAATCGAATATGAGAGAAATCTGCGAAAATAGAAGGGATTGCATGGCGATTTTGAATATTGACCCGGCCCAGACATCTTCGGTTCCTTCTATGATTACTTGGAGAAATACTACACAGAATTTCAACTCTAGTTATGTTGCGTTGTATTCACCATTGGTTCAGATTTATGACCAATATAATGCAACACTGACAGTTGTTCCCGGGTCAGGCTACATTGCCGCTCAGTATGCTTACAACGATTATATTAGAAACGTATGGAATGCTCCTGCCGGCTTGAATCGCGGTATTATGAATGTTCTTAGTATCTGCGATGTAAATGGAACAAGATTGTCCTTTACTCAAGGCGAAAGAGACTCGTTGTACATGGCTCAAATCAATCCGTTGCAGATTTTCCCCGGATCTGGAAACGTTATCTGGGGTCAGAAAACTGAAACTACGACTGCATCGGCATTGGACAGAGTCAATGTTAGGAGATTGCTGATTATCATTGAGAAAGCAATGGCTCTATCTTTGAGAATCTTCTTGTTCGAATCTAACGATGAGAATACAAGGTTCAGAATTACAGCAATGTTAGACTCTTATCTCGATACTCTAAGCGGAGCTGGTGCATTTCAGACTACTGCGGATGACCCGAAGGGATTTAAAGTAGTATGCGATGAGACAAACAATACACCTGACATTGTCGATAGAAATGAACTTCATGTCGATGTGTTTGTTAAACCTATAAGAGTGGCAGAATTCATTCAACTCCAGGTTATTGTTACTTCTACTGGTGCAAACTTCAATGAATTGGTTGCCAAAGGATTTAATCTGTAATAACCGTAATTAAAGGAGGAAATAAAATGCCTAATATGGGCCTCGATTCATTAAAAACAAACCTAACAAACCCAGCCCGTGCGTATTTGTGGGAAGTGTTAGTTCCAGTCCCAGTTGGGGGTGGAGAGTCTGAAACATTTACTATTCGGGCTCAATCAGCTGAAATACCCGGTAGAAGCAATTTGCAAATCAAAGTACCTTATAAACAGACTGCTGGAATAGCAGTGGCTGGTAAATTAGTATATGACCAACAGTGGATGGTTACCTTTATAGAGGGCGAAGACAAAAAGGTTTTCTCTGCTCTACAAGGTTGGCAGCAATTGATTGTTGGAAATCTTACAGGAGCCGGTACAGGAGAACCAGCATATAAAACTGACGTCTATCTTACTACTCTTAAAGTTGACGGTACCGTGTTTATGAAAATCAAATTAAGAGGAGCATGGGTACAGAGCGTTGGTAAAGTTGCTCTTAATTACTCAGCCGGAGATGCAACTGTTCAGTATCCAGTTACTTTTTCGTTCGATACTTGGGAAGAAGTTGCATAATAGGAGTAACTAATGCCAGGTTTACATATACCGAATGATAACCTTCTATCAAGAGTGCGTTTCCAGAGAAGTTATCTCTGGGACGTGCTCTTGCCGGACATATCTGAAACAATGGGACCAATCAATACTCGTGGGCTTATAGGGTTTGGTTTGGCTCAATTGGTTAGAAATGTTCAATTTGGTGATTATAGCATGGATGACATTGTTACTATGCGAGTTGGTCCGTATCAAGCTCACTATGCTGGTCTTTTGACTGTAAAGGATATCATCATTACTTTTAATAAGACTGCGCCAGATGCTGTGTCTAGTTATATTAATGAATGGAAAAAGTTAATAGTAGATCCGGTGTCTGGTGAGTTCTTTACTAAAGCACATTATCAGAAGACGATTTATGTTCGATTCCTGTATTCTGAGGGATTGGCGATAGGACGGTATAAGTTTATTGGGTGTTTTCCGAGAATATTTCCAAGATATAGTTTAGACTATGATAATGATTTAGTTACTACAACTCAAATTACGTTTGCGGTAGATAAAGTTGAATATGAGTGGTTTGGCTAATGGGGATTTTAATTATGAATATTTTTGATTATTTGATTAAAGAGAAAGGACTGCATGAAAGTGGAGCAATGACAGTGAGCCAGATTTGCGATGAGGTTGGTCGGCTTATTGGCATGCTCGAAGAAGATACATACGAAATTAGAATAAAGAGTAATGTTGGAAAGTTTCTAGGCAGATATAACAAAGGTGATAACCGAACATACGATGCAGTTGGTAAACTTCTCAATACCGGAAATACCTTGGCTATGTTGCTTAGACCGTAGTTAGTAGCACCTTTCCTAACAAAAAGAAAAAAGGAGAGAAATATGGACAACGTTTCAGTGAAGTTACCTTCCAAATGCTTAGTCTATCCGGAGATAGATTTGGCGAAGAATCCAGATTCAATCAAAATTAGAACTCTTAAAGGTCGCGATGAAAAACTTATTGCTGAACTTAGCAATGAGAATTTCGAAAAGAAATTTTTGACTGTATTAAGAGGTGTGTTAACCGGAGTCGACCCCCTTAAGTTGACTCTTGGTGACCGTATGTACTTAGTGTTGTGGGAAGTTATCAATTCATATTCGAAAACTTTTCCAATCGAATTTGAATGTGAACATTGTTGGCAGAAGATAGCTTTGGATGTAGATTTGACCGAATTAGAAGTTATTGAATTGCCCGATACCTATAAAGAACCTTATGAACTTAAGCTCCCTGAATCTGGGAGTATAATTAAAGTTCGATTGTTAAGAATAGAAGATTTATTAAAGGTTGGTGAATTAGATAAAGCAGGTCAGAATGTTTGGCTATATCGTTATGCTCTGTCTATGATTACAGATAAGGGAATTTGGGATAATGTTGAATATTTGGAGAATCTCTCAACTAAAGATTTAATGGTTATCAGAGCTTTCCACACCAAATTCGAACATGGGCCGAAAATGGAAACGAAATACGAATGCCCTAAGTGTGGAGGTACTGGCGTTGTGCCAGTTCCCTTTCGACTTGAGATGCTTCTTCCGTTTGGGGAAAAACTTAAACGATACACTGGAGATGCAGTTTGATCTTCTGTATTATCTTAATATGACGATTCAGGATTATGATAATAATGATGTTCGAGATAATAACTGGATACATAGTAGATTAGTTCAGCAGAAGAGAAATGAGATGAAAGCTAGAAAGGAAGCTGGAGGTATGCGTGGCTGACGTTAATCGTGAAGATCTTAATAAACTTCGTGACGAGATTGTACGTGGGTTATCAGATAAGCAACCTCGTCATGAGAAAACACACGACGAAAAATTAAAAGAGTCCGGATTTGGAGTATTTACTGAAGAAGGACGAAAAATTCTTTTAAGAATTAGCAATCGTTATTTAGGGGACTTTCGAACGTTCTTTCTTGATTTAACCGCCAGATACACTACAGATATGAGAAGCACTGCTGAGATTAAAAGAATAAACGAGGTTCTCTGGAAAATTACCGGTCTGACTAATCATATAAGTAAACTATATGCATCGCCAGATTTCAGAACTGCTGTTGAAGATGTCAAAGTGCTTAAGGAGAAGATTGCCGACCTCGATTCCGAGTTCGTTTTCTTTGTAACTACCGAGACTCTTACTAAGACACTTAAAGAAAATATTGCAAAAACTGAAAAAGCTACGGGTATAAGTTTGGAAGATATGAGATATGCTCAAGGCGTCATTGGAAGAAAAGTACAAGAAATTTCCAAACCGCGTTCATTATTTTCAGGCATTGGCGAGGGTATCAGTGAGCCACTTAAACAAAGAGGAAATGAACTTTATAAAGGGTTATTTACAGCTCTTCTGGGACCGTTAGCTCCATTATATCCGATAGGGAGTGCAATTTGGAAATCACTACGCGGTACATCATTGGGCGATCGTGCAACTAGAAAGAATGCCTTGAACGAAGAAGAGTTTAATATGACCTCTGTTAATGTTGGTCGTGGGGGTTTGTCATCTGTTGGTAGAGAAACAATTGAAGAACGTCCTTCGCGACGAGAAAGAGAATGGGGCGGAACAAGAAGTACTACTCTTTCTTCTGCTTTGAGTTTCCAAGAAAGTTTGTTTCTGTTCTTCAATACTCATAGCGGAGGAGCCTATCAGGCTAGATGGACTAAAGAGTTACTAGAAGCTGTTGGCGGAGGTAAACGCCAACCTGATGGCGACAGAAGACCTTTAGGAATGCATCTTTCAGATATTGGAACAGCATTGGCTAAGATAGCTCCGTTAATTCCTGGTATTGTTGGTATAGGAATGGGTTTGTGGGATGCTTTTAAAGCACAACAAATTGCTGTAGAAAAAGGATGGTTAGGAAAACCTGGAGAAGCATTATCATTAGATAAGAAGATATCTGTTGCTATTGGTGCATTTCTTGGCGGAACAGGACCAGGACTCGGTGAGAAGGGAGCTAAAGCCGATGAGGTAATGAAGAACATTGCTTGGGGTATGGCCAAGTGGGCAGGAATAGGGTCTACGATAGGCGGATTCTTACTGCCCGGTTTGGGTAATCTTTTAGGTGCAATAATTGGTGGTGCAATCGGAGCTGGATTAGGAGCACTTGGCGGTAGAAGAATTTCTCTTGCTGTTCAAGCTGTCAAAGATGCGACTGTCAGAGCAGCAACAAGTATATCTAAAGGGTGGCAAGACTATGGCATAGCCGGAGTTGCACAGAATCTTGCTTCTGTTATGACCTTTGGTTTGATACCGAAGATATCCGCAAAACCGGACGACCAGACACTTGGGCAACAAGCCGGAGTTGTTCCTATTTCTGAGGCTGCTACAACAGAAGAATTAGCTAAAGCTGGCATAAGCATGCCAACCGATTACGGAATTCCTGAAACGGGAAGAACTACCGCGCCACAGTTTGGTTTGACCGTACCTAAAAGTGTTCCAATAGACACTTCTTCTAGTGATGCTCAAAAAGCCCAAATTGTTGGACTTAACAAACTTTACGAATCGTTTGAAGAGGTCAATATTAGTATAAAAGATATGAATAAATCTAAGACAGGTAAAACACCTAGCGGCACCGATACAAATAGTACTAGACATCCATTGATGTCATCTTTAGATGCTGGAACGCTTTCACCAGTTTAATGGAGTAAATTATGCCAATATCTACTTTTTCAAAAGTTTTCAATTCCGCTAAGGGAACTATTAAAAAATTTTTACCTATAGTCTGCGGAGTTCCTGAGAGTGTATTATCTGGAATTAGCAATCGATATATTATGACTTTACGTGCATACTCTGCCGCAGAAGTGAAACCGTATCTGACAGTTTATGCATATCTTCAAGATAAGTTTAGTATGTCGTCTGGAACACAATGGACTGGAATTATACAAGATATACCTGGCGGAGAAACAGCATTGAAAGGATGGGCAGATAGTCTTTCTCAGGCAATATTTGGCAAGGCTCTTATATCAACTATTAGCCAACAAAGAAAATGGGCCGGATCAGAACCAATAGGCCTAACTTTTAAACTTAAATTTGAAGCTGTAAACAGCGTTGAAACGGAAGTGCTTCAACCTTGTAGGAAATTGCAAGGACTAACTTTACCCAGAGAAGGAGTATTAAACACGGTTTTCTTAACTCCACCTGGACCTAATCCTTATACGTTTGTGAAACCAGAAGAAGCTACTCGTGGCGATAATATTGTTATAGATATAGGAAGTTTCATTCGATTTAGGAGTGTCATTGTTAGAAGTGTAAAAGTTACTTACGAAAACAGAATGGCGTCCGGAGGCCCGATTGGTGCGGAAGTTGAATTAGGCATAGAGACTTGGAGAATGTTGACTCGAGAAGAGTTAGATAAATCGTATACTGAAATGCAGCGAGCACCAGCTAATTATTATTTATCAGCAAGTACAGGATTGTAACGGAGAACTTTTATGGATAGAACTGCCTTTTTTAATATTATAGATGCTGGAAATGGTAATGAGTATGACCATCTGAATAATACTTTGCGTAGATTTGTTATGGATTATCCGGTAACTTATTATCGAGCTACAGCTGATGATGAGATGCGAATGGATTTGATTAGCTATAAGACATATGGATCTGTTAAATATTGGTGGATAATTTGTTTTGTTAACGGTATTCACAATCCGCTTACTGATATTAAAGCCGGCGATTTACTTAAAATTCCTAATGTTTTAGATATATATGTTTTTTATAAAAAGTATAGGTTTCGTTAATAACTATGATAGGAAATTATAACTTAATAATTAGATTTGGGGACGCGATAGTCCCATTTAGTACATCAGTATTAAGAGAGCTGACAATAATACAAGATATGAACAAATTATTGCCAGAGTTTCGTTTCCGTATGCTCGATGCAACGGGTGCTATTACTCATGTTGTTCCTTTTGATCAGAATGTAAACAAGGTACAATTTGAATTTGCTCAAGATTATGAAACGAAGGATATTAACCTCTTTGAATTTTCGGTCTTTACAAGAGAACCTGGTGCTGGGCAGAGCAATCCTTCTACTGAGTATGACATTAGTGGACTGCTTGATGTTACAAAATTATTTTCGCCTGATTACTCAAGAGGTCTTCCTGG
>Ga0315289_10011476_pt1 | contig 12554 bp, 8 predicted proteins | sample YL17G11_40_MG_FD_203452 | JGI IMG/M metagenome (GOLD analysis project Ga0315289, IMG submission 203452) | Sediment microbial communities from Yellowstone Lake, YNP, Wyoming, USA - YL17G11_40 | ecosystem: Environmental > Aquatic > Freshwater > Lake > Sediment | place: USA: Wyoming | collected...
AGGAGGTAAAATTAACATACTGACAATCGTTGAAACAACCATTCCAATCATAGCCAGAGTCATTAGGTTTCTTGTTAATCGTGGTAAATTATAAGAAAGTAAAGTGGTGTTAAAATTTTCCCCTCCTAAAACAAGCGGTAGCCATCCCAGAAAGAAAATAAGTAAAGCACAAACGGCCCAAGACCAGAATCCTTCAATAATATTAAAGGAATGACGAAATTTCTCAAAAAGAGGAATTTTTTTATTTTTTAAAAAACCGTAAAACAAATAGGGAATATTTTCTACCCCCCAAGACCATCTTCTTTGCTGCTTGTATTGATTAATAATTGTCCTGAATAAATTTTTAGCCAAAACGGCGTCCATTGAAACCGGATAATGGAGAGGAATCACTTTGTAATCGCCATCGTAATAAAGATAAGATTTCCAAAAAATTCTCGAGTCGTCGGAAACAACATTGGCGGGATAACCAACCTCTTCAAAAATCCTAAACGGCATTGAATGTGAAGAATAGGTAACTAATTGCTCCGGTCGCTGCTGCTGCATCATTTGCCAGAAAGTGCCAGAAGTGGATATTACTCTGGAAAAAGCCGGGGCATCCCAAATATTGTTATTGTAAATGGGAATTGGCTGATAACTTGATTTCAAGGGTTTTTTAGCAGTTAAATAATGCCAGGTTAGACAGCTAAAATATTGACGATAGGGTTTGGTATCAATATCAAAATTAGAAATGATAATGTTTTCCAGAGGAATTTTAAAGGGCGTAATAATTTTTTCTTTTATCTTTTTTACTGCCCAGACGACATTGGAGCCCTTACCGGCGATTTCACCCAAAATATTTTTAGGATGGATTGTGATTAAAAACTGGAAAAATTCTTTACTGAATTCATTTTCAATTTTCTTTCTCAGATTCAAACTTTCTGACCCGGCTCTTTCTTCGGTAGCTAAAACAACAATCATTTTTTCTTTTGGATAATCCGACTCGGTCAAGGACCTAAGAGTGGTTCTAATTATCTCTAATTCTTCTTTATATGTAGGCAGAATTATTAAATGGTAAATTTTTTTCCAACGGCCTCCCGGTAACCGATCGAGTTTGGCCAACCAATCTGTTTTGAGATTTTTTTTCATTTGTTTGTAGCTAGAAATTTGATGAATAGATAAATAGCTAATCTTTATTAACCAATATACATCGAAGACTATAATAAAAACGGCTATTAAAATCGGCGCTCTCCAGGATAAAATAACGCTTGCAATTAAAATCCCGAAAGAAAAAACTCCGGGCAAAATTTCAAATAATCGAAAAAGAGCTCGATCTTTCGAGCTTTTAAGGTCGGCGGCCTTACTAATTTTCAAATAATCGTCCTCTGTCATAAGGGAAGCACAATTTTTGCGGCCCTGACGAGATTTGAACTCGTGTTATCGGGATGAAAACCCGGCGTCCTAGACCAGACTAGACGACAGGGCCCTATGCGAAAATTTTATAAAATTTTCGTCGGGCTCGACCCATTGAGTATAGAGCCAACTTATTAATTATATTACCTTAAAAATTGAAAAAAATCAATAAAAAAGGTAAAATGATTAAATATTTAGCATGAAAGAACTTCCTAAAACTTACGACCCAAAAGAAGTTGAAGACAAAATTTACCATCTCTGGGAAAAGAGCGGTTTTTTTAATCCAGATAAACTTCCGGGAAAAAGGAAAAAGTCCTTTACCATAGTTATTCCTCCGCCAAATGTTACGGGCTCCCTGCATATGGGCCATGCTTTAAACGCTACGATTCAGGATATTTTAATCCGTTGGCGACGACTGCAAGGATTTAAAACTCTTTGGCTTCCGGGAATTGACCATGCGGGAATAGCTACCCAAAATATGGTGGAAAAAGAATTAAAAAAAGAAGGTATTACCCGGTTTGATTTGGGGCGCGAAAAATTTGTTGAAAGAGCCTGGCAATGGAAAGAAAAGTACGGAAATATAATCCTGGAGCAAATAAAAAAAATGGGGGCTTCCTGCGATTGGTCAAGAACCAGGTTTACGCTGGACAAAGAATATGCAGAAGCGGTCAAAACTGCTTTTTTGCATTATTACAATAATGGTTGGATTTATCGCGGAAAGCGAGTTGTAAATTGGTGCCCGAGGTGCCAAACCAGTTTGTCAGATTTAGAAATAGAATACAAAGAAGAAAAGGGAAACCTTTGGTATATTCGCTATCCACTCAAACCTAAAACCTTAAACCTGAAACCTGAAACCTTTATTACGGTGGCGACAACGAGACCAGAAACTATGTTGGGCGACGCGGCAGTAGCCGTCAATCCTAAAGATAAAAGATATAAGACTTTAGTTGGCCAAATTGTTATTTTACCTTTAGTGAATAGGGAAATTCCAATTATTGAAGACTCATTAGTCGACCAGGATTTTGGGACAGGAGCAGTGAAGGTTACGCCAGCTCACGATTTAACCGATTATGAAATCAGTTTAAGGCACAATTTAAATCTTTATCAGGTTATTAATGAGAGAGGGAAAATTACCAAAGAAGCTCCTCTTCCCTATCAGGAGATTGGGGTTTTGGAGGCTCGCCAGAAAGTGATTGCTGATTTGCAAAATCTTGGGTTTTTAGAAAAAGTTGAGGACTACGTACACCAAGTTCCAAAATGTTATCGATGCGACACAACAATAGAATTAATTCCTTCTGAACAATGGTTTCTCAAAATGGGGGATTTGGCCAAGATGGCCAAAGAGGCTGTAAAAAGTGGAAAAGTAAAATTTCATCCAAAAAGCTTTGAAAAATCCTATTTTGATTGGCTAAAAAATGTAAGAGATTGGTGCATTTCCCGGCAAATCTGGTGGGGACATAAAATTCCTCTACAGGGTACGGAGGATGTCTTAGACACCTGGTTTAGTGCCGCCCTCTGGCCATTTGCCACCCTTGGCTGGCCCAAGAAAACAAAAGATTTAAAATCTTTCTATCCGACTGATATTTTAAGCACTGACAGGGGAATAATAAATTTATGGGTAGCCAGAATGATATTTTCCGGGATGGAATTTATGAAAAAAATTCCTTTTAAGACGGTTTTAATTCATGCCACGGTTTTGACCAAGGAAGGAAAAAGAATGTCAAAATCTCTTGGTACCGGAATAGACCCCTTGATTCTCTGCGATAAATACGGAGCCGATGCCACTCGTTTTGGAATTAGCTGGCAGATAATGGGAGGACAGGACATTAGATTTGTGGAGGATAATATAATAATGGGAAAAAAATTCTGCAATAAATTGTGGAATGCAAGCCGATTCGTCTTAGGGCGAATCGGAAATTCTAAATTGCAAATTACAAATAACAAATTTGATGTTAAAAAACTTACTGCGGCCGATAGAAAAATTTTAAAGTCGTTAGATAAAACAATTAAATCAATAAATACGAGTCTGGAAAGATTTCAATTTGGTAGGGCGGCCCATGTATTATATAATTTTTTCTGGCATGATTTTTGCGACATTTATATTGAAAAAAGCAAGTTCCAAAAAGACAAAAAAAACACTCAAGAAATATTATTATATCTATTGTTAACCTCGTTAAAGCTTTTACATCCCTTCATTCCTTTTATTACCGAAGAAATTTATCAAAAATTGCCCTTGAAAGACAAAAAGGGGTGTCTAATGATAGAAAAATGGCCATGCTAAGTTTCAATAGGCGAAGAGGACAAAGTCCTCTTCTTCGCCTTCGTCCCGCAAGCGGGACTCGGTGTGTAAGGCGAAGAGGACAAAGTCCTCTTCTTTGCCTTCGTCCCGCAAGCGGGACTCGGTGTCTAATGATAGAAAAATGGCCATCCATTTATTAAATGAGTGAGTCTCATCTTTTCAGAACGGACCTAAGAAAAATTTTATGCAGAATAATAAACAGGGTATAACTAAAACGAAATATCTGTTAGAAATTAGCAATGCGCTATATAACAACAGATTTTTAACGGGGTGAATTTTATTTTTAACCTTTTAAAATTTTTACCAGCGGCGTTAGGTTTTATTGGTCGTTTTTTAATCTCTGTTCTTTTGGGGATTTCTGCCAGCTTGGTCTGGCTTTGGCATTATTTAAAAAAAGACGTTATCCCAGAACCCAAGAGGGCAATCTTCAAGGTCTTTGTTTGGGGGATGATAGCAACTTTCCCTGTTATCATAATAGAAATTTTGGCTTCTAAATTAGTGAAGCAAGAAATTCATCCTTTTTTATACTGGTTTTTGATAATTGCTTTTACAGAAGAAATTTTTAAGTATTTTGTTGTAATTTTATTTAAAATTTTAAACGCTAAAGAGGTTGATGAACCAGTGGATATTATGATTTATATGATTGTGGCCGCCCTTGGTTTTGCGGGATTAGAAAACATCCTTTATTTACTGCCAACAGTAGAAAAAGCTTTACCATTTTTTGAAACTTTTAAAATAACCTTAGCTGGTAGTCTTACACGTTTTTTAGGCGCAACCTTTTTACATACCCTATCCTCGGGAGCCCTGGGATTCTTTTTGGCCCTCTCTTTTCTTAAAACAAAAAATCGAAGGCGGCTTCTAACGTTAGGCTTTTTGATTGCTATCTTTTTTCACGGTCTTTTTAATCTTTCTCTGTCAAATCCCGAATTAATATATCCTCACTTAGGTATTGAAATAGAAGGAGCTGCAGGGAACATAGGTTATTCAATTTTTTTAATTCCATTAATTATTTTAATTACTTTATTTATTTTTGTTTCTCTTGCTTTCAAAAAATTGCAAAAGTTTAAAAATGTCTGTAAAATATAAATATAATAAGATATAATAATATTATGGCTTCATTTTTTGAAAAATTAAAAAAGGGTATGGGGGCTGAGGCACCGGTTAAGGAAGAAATTTTGGAAAAACCCGAAGTAAAGATTCCAAAACCGAAAACGCTTCAAAAAGAAAAAAAACTACCAAAAGAACCTAAAGAAACTCCCAGCGAACAGGTAAAAAAAATAGAACCAGAATTTAAGGAAAAACTTTTAGAATCACCAAAAGTTAAAGAATTTGAAAAGAAAAAGATAGAAGTTAAAAAAGCTGAAGAAACCAAACAAAAACCAACAAAGGAGAAAGGGGATTTAGAATCCCCTAACCCTTCCATTGAAATTTCAGGGGATAAAACTATAGAAGATAAATCCTCCTTCGTTAAAACTACGGAGGACAAGGAAAAATGGCTTCAGCCAGAGGGCGAATTAGCAGTTGATGTTTATCAAACAGAGGAAGAAATTGTCATTCAATCTACCATTGCCGGCATTAAACCTGAGAGTTTAGATATTTCTGTTGAAAATGACGTGGTAACCATAAGAGGAATTAGAGAAAGACCTGAAGAAGCCGGAGAGCGGGATTATTTTTACCAGGAATGTTACTGGGGCCCGTTTTCCAGAAAAATAATTTTACCGGAAGAAACTGACCCATCGAGAACTGATGCGACAATGAAAGAGGGAGTTTTGACCATCAGAATCCCTAAAATTCAAAAAGAGAAAAAAAGAAAAATTATTGTCCAGGCATAAAAAATTAACTTTCCAAACCAAAAACCGCTCTAGGGCGGTTTTTTTTGTGTCGGAGGAGGGACTCGAACCCTCATGGGTTGCCCCACTAGGTCCTAAGCCTAGCGCGTGTACCAATTTCGCCACTCCGACAAAAGTTGAAGAGCGTGTCTTCCAGCTTGCCCCATACCAAGCTTTGCTTTAGTATGCGGGTCTCACCACGTCCGCTTTTTAGATTTTATCGTTTTTAATAAAAAAATCAAATCTATCTAAAAACTCCAGGTAGGAAGCCACATTCTAAGCTGAAAACCCCTTTCGCCTAAGGGAAAGCCATAAGTTAGGGGAGAAAAAAATAGAAAACTAATAAACACTAAAATTAAAAGACCGAAAAAGAGGAAATTAGCTTTTTTCTTTGAAAAAAACATCTCTAAGATTCCTTCAAAAAAAACGGAGAATAAAATTATGGAAAAAACAAGGGCTGGTAAATAATGATAGATTAACATAAACCTCTCAATTGCTGCAAATGGTATCAAATAAACAAGATAGCAAAAAAATAAAATTCTTAAATTATCGGAGTAGAAAAAAGGGGGTAATTTTAGTTTAAAAGAGTAAAAAAAATTTTTTATCCATAAATATAAAACCCCGATAACTCCTATAATTCCTAACCACCAAATAATCGGATTTCCAAAAAGAAAAATATAAGAAGTTTTATCGCCCTGGGATTCTTCAAAATAATGAACCGGTCTGACCATAAATGGCCAACCATACCAATTGGATTGATAATAGAAAGCCATCGTTGAACCTAAATTAGAGCCAAACATCAATTTATTGGTTTCAATAAATTTTTGAAAAAAATTTCCGCTTGGTGGCTGATTAAAGTCTAAATGAAGAGTATTTGAGGTATTTTTCAAATAGAAGTCGAGAACGGCTCCGCAGTTCGAAGAACAAGGAAGAGGAAGAAGGGTAAAATGAATGGCAAAAATTAAAAAATAAATAAAAATAGGTAAAAAGAGGAGAGAAAAAATTCTTATCAAATTTTCTTTCTTTAAACTTTCTTTTAAAAGAATATTGCTAAAGGCCAGAAACCAAACAGCTCCTAAAATTAAAAATCCCGTCCATTTTATAGAAATAGCCATTCCCAGACTCAATCCGGTTAAAAAATTAAAAAGATACCATTTAAAAGAAAGGGAGAGAAATCTTTTATTTAAAATAAAAAGGTAAAAACTTAAAAAAATAAAAAACAGTAAAATAATGTCAAGCAAAATAAACCTTGATTGAACAATTAAAGCATTGTCAAATAAAACTAAAAATCCTGACAAAAAAGCCACCCTTTTTGAAAAACCGAGCTCTTTAACAAAAAAATAAATGAGTAAAACTAAAAAGGAGCCAAAAAGAGCGGGCAAGAAACGAAGGGATAAAAAATTAAAATCACCGTAATTACTATTAACAGTAAAATCAAATCCGGGTTTAATCTTTCCTAAAAAACCAAAAAGAGCTAGCAACATTTTCCCCAAGGGCGGATGAATATCAAAATAGTATTGGTGGGAGAAATATTTGGTTGCATAAAGCCCGAAATGGGCTTCGTCAAAGACAACTTTTGGAGGAAAATTGAGGTTAAAAAATCTGGTAAAGAAACTAAAAATTCCCAGGAATAATGCTTCCCAAGAATTCAAAATTTTGAAAACAAGTCCAGTTTTCATTAGTCTTTCCTAAAAAAGTAGGAATGATAAAAATTACATCTTCAAAAAGACTTAATTTTTATCATTAAACATTGAAACTATATCTACGGCGCCAGATAGCCTTGGATAAAGTAGACAATCCCTCTGGCTAAAACAGCAACCACTATTCCAATTAGGGCATACATAATTATGTGCCTAGCTTTCTCAACCTGTTCTGGAGAACCAGAAGCCATCACAAATAAAATACCGGCATAGAGAAGGAATATTACCGACAGGACTAATAAAATCGTAAAAAGAAGGTTGCCAACTAATATAACCGTTGATAGGAACGGTAATACAGGTGCTGTTACGATTGTTGTTGGTTGGGCTAATGTCATTACTGGTAGAATTAAACCGATTAAGATCTGAATCGCTAAAATTTTTTTCATATTTAGTTTAATTTTAAATGTTTAACTCGACCTTTTTATATTTTATGGAACTCCAAGATATTGTCTTAAAAAAGTGATGAGACCCTTGGCTAATAAAATAATAAATAAACCAATGAGGGTGTAAAGAATTATTCCCCTTGCCTTTTCAACTTGAGCCGGATTCCCAGCTGCAGTTACAAAAAAGATTCCGGCAATAATTATCATTAAAGGAGTTACGACCAAGCCAACCGTAAAAATAAAATCGATAATCCCGCCTATCAGAGCTTCCAGAGACGTGTGAATTATAGGATTTGTTATGATAATACTATCTGCTTCAGCAGTCAGTGCCGAAAAGAGACATGCTAAAATTAGAACTAAACCAATGTAGGTAATTGAAATAAATGCTTTTTTCATATTATATTATTTTATCCCATTAGAAATTTAAGAGCAAGATTGTTCGTTTTTTGCTGTTCATAAAAATTTCTAACGGGACTTCGCCAAAATTAATCCCCAGTGGTAAGGACCGGCCTCAAATTCTTCTTCTACTTTTAAACCGACTTCCTTGGTAATTTCTTTGACTTCTTTGCTTGAAATCCTTCCTTCTTTTGGTCCCAAAGGGCTGTTTGTTTGCCAGTCAACAATTAAAATTTTTCCTTCAGGCCTTAAAACTCTTTTTCCTTCTTTTAAAACTGATTTTTTGTCTTCAACTTGAAATAAAAGGTTGGTTATTAAAACCAAATCACAGGATTCGGAAAAAACATCAACCTTCTTTTCAACATCAGATTTTATGACCGCAATATTTAAAATCCTCTCTAATTTTGCCTTATCTTTTAACGCCGAAAGGGGTTCTTCTAAAATATCTATAGCATAAACTTTTCCTTCCTCCAAACGTTTCGCCAGAGGTATTGCCCAACCTCCAGAACCTGAACCGAAATCGGCCGCTATCATTTCTTTGCGCAATTCTAAGTGTTTTAAAACTTCCGATGGATTTAAGAAACTTTCCATAAAATTAATTAGATACAAGTAGTGGAGGCCACCTTGTCTCCTTCCTCAAGTTTCATAATTTTTACTCCTTGGGTGGCTCGGCTGAGAATTGGAATATTTTTTATCTCAGTTCTTATTACTTGACCTCTTTGAGAAATCACAATTAAATCTTCTTCTCCGCTTAAAACCTTTGAGGCAACTATTTCTCCTGTTTTGGGAGTAGTTTTGGACGTTATTATTCCGCTCCCCCCCCTTCCCTGAATTCTGTATTCTTTTAAATCGGTTTTTTTCCCATAACCATTCTCGGTTACTATCAATAAATATTTTTTTTCTTCCTTTATTTTCGGAGTCTGAAAAACATCCATACCAACCAATTTATCCCCCCCTTGCAATCTAATTCCTCTTATGCCTGAAGCCGGTCTTCCCATTTCCCTTAATGATTTTTCTTTAAAACGAATGCTTTTCCCTTTTTTTGTTATTAAAATTATCTCGTCTTCGCCGCAACTCTTTGAAACTTTTTTCAATAAATCGTTGCCTTTAAGAGTCATAGCAATTAATCCTGATTTTCTGACATTTTCAAATTCGGATAGGGCAGTTTTCTTAATTATACCATCTTTAGTCGCCATTACTAAATATTTTATCCCCAGATTTTGATCGCTTTTACCCAGAAAAATCATAGATAAAACCTTTTCCTGAGGGGATATTTCCAGAAAGTTTAAAAGCCCTCTTCCCTTAGCAACCCGATTTCCTTCCGGAATTTCGTAAGCCGGACTTCTGAAAACCCTTCCTGAATCAGTAAAAAATAAAAGATTATCGTGGGTATTAGCGGTCAAAAAGTGTTCAACAATATCTTCTCCCACGGTTTTCATCCCCAAAATTCCTTTTCCCCCCCTTCTTTGAAGTTTATAATTTTGGGGGTTTATTCTCTTAATATAACCGCCCTGAGTCAGGGTAATGATTGTTTCTTCTGCGGGAATTAAGTCCTCTTCAGCAATTTCTCCAACTTTTTGGGCGTGAATTTTTGTTTTTCTTTTATCTCCAAAGTTTTCTTTTAGAGAGTCAAGCTCTCTCCTAATAACTTCCTTTATTTTTTGGGGACTCTTCAAAATAGCTGACAATACTTTGATTCTCGCGAGCATTTCCTTCAGTTCATCTTCAATCTTTTTTCTTTCCAATCTGGCCAGGGCAGACAGTTTGGTCTCTAAAATGGCATTGGCCTGTATCTCGGTCAATCTGAATTTTTTAATTAACCTTTTTTGAGCATCTTCCCGACTCTCCGATTGTTTAATAGTTTTAATTACATCATCAATTCTTGATAGGCACTTATGAAGTCCTTCTAAAATATGAGCCCTTTCTTTGGCTTTTTCTAAATCATGCTTTGTTCTTCTAAAAATGACATCTTTTCGGTGCAAAAGGAAGTAATTCAAAAGTTCTGGCAAATTTAAAACTCTGGGCTGAATTCCATCGACCAGAGCTAGCATATTTAAATGGAAAGTTTTTTGCAAATCGGAGAATTTATATAATCTGTTCAAAATCTTTTGAGGATAGGCGTCTCTTTGCAAATCGATAACAATTCTCATCCCTTCTTTGTCCGATTCGTCTCTGATATCTTTTACCCCCTCTATCTTTTTTTCCTGAACTAAACTTGCAAAGTGTTCAATCAAAACTGATTTTTGAACCTGAAAAGGAATTTCTGAAATTATAATTTGTAATCGGCCGGTTTTTTCTTTTTCAACAATTTCCGCCTTGCCCCTGGTTAAAATCGGCCCTTTCCCCTGGGAATAAGCAATGAGAATTTCTTTTTGGTCAAAAATTTCTCCACCGGTTGGAAAATCGGGTCCTTTAATAAAATTAAAAAGGTCTTCGGTCGTTGCTTTAGGATGGTCAATTAAATAAATCAAGGCGTCGCAAACTTCGGATAGATTATGAGAGGGGACGTTCGTTGCCATTCCCACGGCAATCCCCAGGGAACCATTCAATAGAAGCTGGGGAAGGGGGGAAGGCAAAACAACGGGTTCTTTTCTTGTGCCATCGTAATTGTCAATGAAATCAACCGTGTTCTTCTCAATGTCATTTAACATTTCCTCACCAATTTTTGAAAGACGGCATTCGGTATATCGCATGGCCGCCGCTGTGTCCCCGTCAACCGAGTTGTGGACAAAAACTCCAGCGGAGAGCGCAAAGTTGTGCCAAGGACTAACAGTTAAATCATAAACATCTTTTTTTTGTTTAATAATTCTAATTTCAACTACTTTGTGATTATTTTTTCGGTTTATTTCAGATGATAATAAAAGCTGATTGTTCCCGTAATATTTCTGAATCCCCAAATCCCAACTCGTAAAACTCTTAGTCCCAAAAATTTCTTTTCTTACCTGCTCAAACTTTTCTTTACCCAGGGGGAAATTATTAGTTGCCAGATAGTTGCATATTTTTAGAAATTTTTTCTTCCCCGTTAAATTAGTTGTCCTTTTTTGATTACTGGCGACGATTTTTTCGTGAAATAATTGTCTATATTCGGGAATTCGCCACAGCCTTTTCAATGTCGCTGACGCCCTCTTGCTAAATATCTCAATGACTTCCGGGTGATTTTTGATATATTGCTTGTTTATTTCGCTTAAAAATCTGATCTTTTTTTCTCTGTAATCTTTGTTTTTCCAATTTTCTGAATTTCTTTTAGATAATCGCTTGGAATAAATTTTTCTATTTTTTTCGTTAGACCAAAATTTTTTTCTTCCATCGGCAATATTTTTTACATAGTCTAAATTGTTTTTGTGGCGATCCGAAGCGATCTCTTTATGATATTGCCAATGGTCTTGCCATTGAATCCTTAAAATATTGTCTGGATTATTATTTAATTTATTAAAATCTTTATGATGTCTAATTCTGCCGGCGCTTTTTTTGTAAATTCCGTCTTTCAAATTCCAATCATCAGCTAAACGATGCACGAAGTCCATGATCTCTTTAATAGGTTGATAAACTAATTCGTATCCTTTCAAATTTTTATCTTTGCCATTGTATAAATTTAAGTAAAGCGGCATAAGAGAATCACCTGCCTTCAAGCTCTTGGCTTTTTTATAGTTTCCATCTCTCAGCATAAATCGGTGATCCAGAGTGCATTTAATTTTTTCTCCGTTATCTAAAATAACCTCCATTATTTCTTTGTTTCTTCTGGTTAGTCTTGGATTTTTAATCTCAGTAATCTCAATCTTTTTAGCTTCGGAATTAAAAGTAAAAGTCCAGTGCTTTTTTCCTTCTTTCTGCTCCTTGATAAGATCCCTAAAGCTTAAATCTCTTCCGTCGCAGATCCTAATTTTAGTATCTTCTGTAAAGCAGCCAAAATTTCCCTGTCCGTTAATTAAAGGGTAGCGCAACGAAAAATCTTGGGCCATTCTGGTTAAAGAATCGTAGACAGCGACATCGCCGTGAGGGTGATATCTCCCCAGGCAACTTCCCACAACGGTCGCAGATTTTCTAAATTTTGCGTCGTGGCGAAGCCCGTCTTCTAACATCGTGTACAAAATTCTCCGGTGAACCGGTTTTAAACCATCTCTAACATCCGGCAAAGCCCTTGAGATAATCACTGACATCGCATAGTCAATATAAGACTCCTTCATCTCCTCAGTTATTTCTCTGGGTTTTACAAGACCTATTCCAGTATTTGTTTGTTTAATTTTTTCTGCCATTTTCCGATTTTATCCGGCACTTATGGTTTTAATACTATTATTTTTGCCTCCTCTGGCAAAATATCTTTCTTTTTTATGGATAATTTATTTTCAGGTACAATTGATTTTATCCCCAGACTCTTTAAAAATTTATCTAACCCGTCTAATTTAACCTTCAATTTGGGAATTTGATAATGCATTGGAATTGTAATATGGGGCTCTATCTGGGACATTATATTAAGGGCCTCTTTGGCCGCAACAGTATAAACTCCTCCAACGGGAATAAACAAAATATCAACTTCACCGATTGCCTCGAGCTGTTCATC
>Ga0315289_10011478_pt1 | contig 12552 bp, 11 predicted proteins | sample YL17G11_40_MG_FD_203452 | JGI IMG/M metagenome (GOLD analysis project Ga0315289, IMG submission 203452) | Sediment microbial communities from Yellowstone Lake, YNP, Wyoming, USA - YL17G11_40 | ecosystem: Environmental > Aquatic > Freshwater > Lake > Sediment | place: USA: Wyoming | collected...
GTAATCCATCATGAGGGTCTCGGCGACGCGCTTGCCTTCGTCATAGCAGCTCCGCACGCCGATCGGGTTGACGTTGCCCCAATAGGTCTCGGGCTGGGGATGGACCTGGGCATCGCCGTAGACTTCGGACGTGGACGTGAGCAGGATCCTGGATTTGATCCGCTTCGCCAGCCCCAGCATGTTGATCGTGCCCATGACGTTGGTCTTGACGGTCTTGATCGGGTTTTGCTGATAATGGATCGGCGAGGCGGGGCAGGCGAGGTGGAAGATGCGGTCGACCTCGACGAAGAGCGGATGGATGACGTCGTGGCGGATCAGCTCGAAGAACGGATGGGCGAGGAGCGGCCGGATATTGTCCTTGTTTCCCGAGAAGAAATTGTCGATGCAGACGACGTCGTTGCCCTGGGCGATGAGGCGATCGCAGAGATGGCTGCCGAGAAAACCGGCGCCGCCCGTGACCAAGACCCTGTTCATGCTTTGGTCTCCTTTGCCGTCTTCCCCGGCTATTTGTAGCCGTAGGCCATGAAGAGGAGGCTTTTCTTCTTCAGGACGTCCTTCTGGATTTGAATGATCTCCGAGATGCCCAGGTCCGCCATCCGGAGAAGTTTTTCGAGGAGGGACCGCGAGAACGGATTCCGCTCGGCCGTGGCCTGGACCTCGATGAGCTGGCCGCGGTCGGATTGGACGACGTTCATATCGGTCTCGGCGGCCGAATCCTCGGCGTAATCGAGGTCGAGGAGCGGCTCGCCGTCCACGATACCGACGCTCACGGCGCCGGCCAAGTGCCGCAGGGGCATCGTGTCGATGACTTTTTCATCGAGCAGCCTCTTGAGGGACAGGGCGAGGGCGACGCAGGCGGCGTTGATGGCCGCGACCCGCGTCCCGCCGTCCGCCTGGATGACGTCGCAGTCGAGGATGATCTGTCGCTCGCCGAGGACCTTCAGGTCCGTGACCGCGCGGAGCGACCGCCCGATCAGGCGCTGGATCTCCTGGCTGCGGCCGGCCGGATAGCCTTGGTTCCGCTCCCGGGGGGTGCGCTTCTCCGTGGCGCGGGGAAGCATGGCATATTCGGCCGTGACCCATCCCGTGCCCGTGTTCTTGAGAAACGGCGGTACTCTCTCCTCGATGGTCGCCGAGGCGACGACCCGGGTCTTCCCGACCTCGATCAAGGCCGAGCCGTCGGCATAATCGAGATAATCGGGATGGATCCGGACCGGACGGAGCTCGTCGGCTTTCCGATTATGCGATCTCATACCGTTGTCACCTCGTCCGCGGGCCGGGTATTCCAGCGCTTATGGACCCAGAACCAGCATTCCGGACGTTCCCGGATCTCCCGCTCGATTATCTTAGTGCATGTCTGGGTGATTTTCAACACGTCGTCCTCGAAATGACCGGACGGCGCGAACGCGAGGGGTTCGAGAAAAGTCAGACAGTACCTGCCCTTTTCGGCGGGACGACAAAAAAGCGGCACGAGCGGCGCGCCCGCTTTGAGGTGAAACGCGGCCAGGGCCGGAGTCGTGGCCGCCGGCTTTCCGAAAAAATCGACGAAGACGGCTTGGCTGCGCAGGACGTTGAGGTCGATGAGGAGGCCGACGATTTCGTTGCGGGCCAGCGCCCGGAGAACGGGCCTGGCCGCCCCGAATTTGGATATCACGTTCGCGCCGAGCTTATTGCGGAGGCGGACGAGGTCGCGGTCGATCGAAGAATTGTCCAGGGCCCGGGCGATCACATGAAACGGGCCGGCTTCCGAGATCGGCCCGGAGGCGAGCTCCCAGTTGCCGTAGTGGGCGGTGAAGATCAGGACGCCGTTTCCCGAGGCCAGGGCGGATTCCAGGTGTTCGCGGCCGTCGGTCGTGATAAGACTCAAGATCCTCGGTTTGGCGAGGTGGGAGAGTTTGAGGATGTCGACGATCGTCCGGCCGAGAAGACGAAAACAACCCCGGGCCACGGCGATGATCTCGGCGTTTGATTTTGCCCGGCCGAAAGCGAGGCGGAGGTTCGAGAGGGCGATTTCGCGGTGTTTGCGGTCGAGGTGATAGGCGAGGCGACCGAGCCCGGAGCCGATCGCCAGGCAAACCGGCCGCGGAAGGGCGGCTAGGCCAATCGTCATCCCTTTATATATAAAATATTCGATATCTCTTGTCAGCTTGTTCATTTCGATGGCCGGGTTTCTTCGTGACGGGGGAGTCGGTCGCGCACACGGTCGAAAAATGCCTCGGGCAGATCCAGCCCGATCCTGAGAACATAGACCGGCAACTGGGAAAAGCTTCCGTCGCGGCTGTCGAGTTTCACCGCGTCTTTCTCGGTCGTGACGAGGGCCTTCGCGCCCGACTCGCGGTAGGCCGCGTCGAGCCGGCGCAGCGCTTGAAGCGGGTAGGAAAAATGGTCGGGAAAGGACGTTCTCGCCTTGAGCGTAAGCCCCGATTCTTCGAGGAGGGCAAAGAATCGACCCGGTCGGGCGATCCCGCAAAAAGCAAAAATTTCCCGGCCTTTCAAAGCCGCATACGGTATTTCTTGTCCCGACCCCAGGCCCCGAAACCCCTTGGATATCATCCGGTATTTGAATATGGCCAGGTCCGGACATTTTCGCCGGATTTGGTCGAGCCGCGCCCCGCGTCCGCCCGTTTTCCATAATAGAATGTCCGCCCGTCGGAGGGCCGGAAACCCTTCCCGAACCGCGGAGGGCGACCGGTCATCATGGAGGACGATGTCAAGGTCGCGGCCGAGCCTGATGTGCTGGAAGCCGTCGTCGAGGATCGCGACATCGAACCCGAGGTCCCGGGCTTTTTGACAGGAACGATATCTGTTTTTTCCGACGAACACCCCCGTTTTCGGGAAGCGATGAGCAACCAGAACGGGCTCATCACCGGCTTGTTCCCAGGACCCTAACACGGTTTTTCCGTCGGAGAGGATACCGCCGGATTTTTCCCACGCGCCGCGGTATCCGCGGGAAACAAGGGCCGGCTTGAAGCCGAGCCCTTCGATATAGGAGATAAGCTCCATGACAAGCGGGGTCTTTTCCGAGCCGCCCAGGGTCAGGTTCCCGACGCTGATGACCGGGATCGGGGCCTTGCGCGGCTTCAGGATTTTTCTCCGGACGAGCCCGCTTTTAAGCCCGCAGACGGCCCGCGAAGATACGGAATAGAGGGCGAGAAAAACGCGGGTCATGAGCGGGACTATTATACAGGAAAAGAGGGAGGATATTTTTCCGATTTCAATCGGCATTTTCAGAGGGCTCGCCTGAAGGGACTCGCTCCTTCAAAAGTTCTTGACGCCGGGGGGCTTAGGGCAGAGGACCGTCGGCACGCCGGTTTCCCCGGCGCGGAAACCGGCTCTGGCGTCGGCTCGCTCTTCTCGGCTAGAGCCGAGAATCCGTGCCCGCTCGCCGCCTTATGGCCTCCTTGTCCTCTGCCCCGAGCCCCTTTTATAACTCGACGGATAAGCGAACAGGTCATTCCGCCGAACAGCCCCATCGGACTCGCTCATCACCCTGACGAGGGTCCCATTTCGCTTCGTCCTCTGGGGCGCCCCGATCGGCGTCACCTTTTTTCTCATTGATCGGAAAGGTCCAAAACAAAAGCCCAAAGCATTTTTATATCAACCGATTACTAGCGGAGGACGAGCCTGGAGGGACGAAGCGACCATCAAAAGTTTAGCCTGCGGCGGCTCCGTTTTCAAGGGAGACCTTTGCGGCGATGATGTTTGAACGTTGCTCGATAGAAGGATAAACCCGAAATGTCAACGCGATCATTGTTAAAGGCTCGAATCGCGGTCGCGAGTTCATCGCCGCCGAGAAAATGGAGGGTCCGCCGGCGTCAAGAACTTTTGAAGGAGCGAGTCCATCTAGGCGAGTCCTCGGCCCCAAGCGCTCCCTCGCCGGGGAAACCGGCGTGCCGACGATCCTCTGCCCCAAGCCCCCTTCAGGCGAGTCCTCCACCCCGAGTGCCTATTTACAGATCCCGCCTCTTTCCATATAATACTCGCTGTTTTAGCGCATCGAAGGAGGCCCTCAATGAGACGACATGTTTATGTCTTGATTCTCATAATCGCCGTCGGTCTGACGTTGGCCGGATGCAAAAAAGCTTCTCCGGTCAAAGGCGTCGAGGTCGCCGTGACCTTCGCCGAACCGGCCCTGACCGACAACCTCATCACCGACGTCACGTACGCCTGGAAAACCGGGGACGATTTTCTCCCGCTCGATAAAGACTACAGCGTATTCGTCCATTACTGGCACAACGAGAACATGCTCTTCGCCGACGACTATGTCTCCGACGTCCCCACGACCAAATGGGAAAAGGGAAAAATCTACTCGGCCACGAAGCGGATTTATGTCCCTAAGTTCATTGATGAGTTCGATCCTCAGTTCAAGGGCGAAGAAACGCTCCGCTTGTCCGTAGGCTTTTTTAACCCGTTTGACCGCACCGGCCAATCCGAAAAGGAAGTGTTTTCCAAGAAGCTCAAGGTTGTCCCGCCGCCGCTCGGAACGCCCGAGGTGATTTATCAAAGCGGCTGGTTCGACCTCGAGACCAACCCCAACTCCATCCTCAAGCACTGGCGCTGGTCCTCGAAAGACGCGAAATGCATCGTCGATAATCCCAAGAAAGACGCGCTGCTCGTGATCAAGGGGGGCGTCAACCTTCAGGCGGTCAAGGACCAGAAGATTACGTTCAAGATCAATGACATCGTCCTGGATGAGTTCGTCGCGACCCAGGAGCTCTTCGATAAATCCTACAATATTAAAAAAGAACAGCTGGGCGATAGGAACGAGTTCACCCTGACCGTCGCGGTGGACAGGGCTTGGATTCCGGCCAAGGTGATTCCCAACTCCCAGGACCAGCGGGAGCTCGGCATCCAGGTTTCGTTCATCTATTTCCGCTGAAAACCAAGACGGGGCCTGGCCAAGTTGCGCGTCTCGCAACTAGGCCAGGCCCCGTCTTGAACCGTCTTTCGTTATTTGATCACGGCCGGGATAAAGTCTTTCCCGCCGCTCGCCGTGAATTTATCGAGTTCTTCCTTAGCCTTGACCTCGTCGGCCTTCGCCGTCTGGAGTTTTTGAAACGTTTCGCTGATGGTCCGCTGGATTTGGTCTTTTTGGACCATGCTGTTGAAGCTGTAGTACTGCTGCCCAAGCGCTTTCATTTTCAGGTCGAGAAGCTCGACCAACTCCTTGGCGGCCGTCCACTTGGTTTCGAGTTCGGCCTTTTTTTCTTCGTACTTTTTCCGCGCTTCGGACTTGAGGGCGGCGGCGGACGTCTCGGGAGGGGCCGCGGCCGAAACATCTTTCGGGGGAGCTCCGCCGACGGGCGCGCCCGCCTGCGTTTCGTCAACCACGGGCGCCGGCGTGGCCACGGCCGGTTTTTTTTGGGTTTTGGCGAGGTCGGCGTTGGTCACGACCTGGGTCGTTTTTCCCTTGAGGTTTTCGCGCCGTTCTTTTTCCTTCTTGGCCGCCTCGGCGACGCTCTGCGCCGCGACTAACGACGATGCGAACAAAACGGCGCCTACCAAAGCAAAGAAACGCATCCCTTTCATTGTTCTGACTATTATATTAGGCCGAAGTCTTCGGCGTGTCAACGCTCCGGTTCGGACGTTCGGACGACGAGGCGCGACCCGTCGAGCGTGATCTCGACGGCCCCCGAGACGTCGGTCCGTAGGACGCGGGCGCCCGCGGCGGCATACCGGGCGAGAACGGCCGGCTGGGGGAAACCGAACCGGTTGCCCAGCCCGGCCGAAACAACGACGATTTCGGGCGCGACGGCCCGAAGGAACTCTTCCGAGCTCGATGAAGCACTGCCGTGATGGGGCGATTTCATGACGGTGGCCCGAAGGCCGGCGCCGTTGTCCAGGAGGAGTCGTTCAACGCCGACGCCGATATCGGCCGTTAAGAGAAGGGTTGTCGTTCCATAAACGACCTTGAGGACCAGGGACCGGTCGTTGTCCGGCGCGGCCACCGGAGGCGAAATCTCAGTCGGCCAGAGCGCTTCGACCTCCACGTTGCCGACCCGACGCGAGTATCCCGCGAACACGCGCCGCGCCGGGACGGAGGAGAGTGCCGATTTGAGCTCATCATAGCGGCGGTCATCCGCCGGGCTCAGCGCCTCCCAGAATTCCCCGATCCGGAAGTTCCGGGCGACGGCGACCAGGCCGAAGGCATGGTCCGGGTGGGCGTGCGTCAGGACGAGATAATCGATCTTCTTGACCCCCTTGTTCCATAAAAATGGGGAGACGACGCTTTCTCCGATGTCGAACGCGCCCGTGGGCAGGCCTCCGCCGTCCACGAGCATCGTCGTTCGTCCGGGAAATTCGATGAACATCGAATCCCCCTGGCCGACGTCGATGAACGTCACCTTGAGCGCCTGGGAGGACGTCCGGAAGGGGTAAAGGATGAGGACCAGGAAAACGACCAAAAAAGCCCCGGCCGAGGCGAGCCGGACCCGCTTGAACCGTGAGGGCAACAGGAGCAGCAGGAGAAAAAAATAATAGCCCGCGATGACGGCGGGCGCGGGCGTCGGGATCCGGTACGAGAGAAACGGCAGCCCATCGAACAGCCGCGTGGAGGCCATGAAGACGCGGACGAGAAAGGCTAGGACGGCCGCGAACGGACCCCCCAGGAAGGGCGCGACGAAAACCGCGGGAAGAAAAAGATACCCGACGGCCATGATCAGGCTCACGAGCGGGATCCCGATAAGGTTCAGGAGAAGTCCGCTGAAGATGATCCTGTTGAACGACGAGGCGATGAGCGGAAAAACGCCCGCCTGAGCGGTGAGCGACAAGGTGAACGTTTCCGAGATCTTGAGCGGAAGCCGGGGAAGAAACGCCTGAATACGGGGATAAAAAAGGATGATCCCCAGCGTTGCCGCGAACGTCAGCTGGTACCCCAGGTCGAAGAGTTGAAACGGATTGAAAGCCAGGATGACGAGCGCGCTCAGGCCGATCGTGTTGAGCAGATGGGTGTCTTTCCAGAACAGCTTGCCGAGGAGAAAGGTGACGCTCATGACGACGGCGCGGACGACGGATGCCCGGCCTTCGACGAGAAACGCGTAGAATACGAGAAGAACGATGAGGATCCCATACGACGTGCGGGCCGGAACGCGGGCGAATTTCAACAGGCTGAACAGGAACAGGGAAATGATCCCGATGTGCGCACCCGAGATGGCGAATAGATGGAATAAGCCCGTTTTCTGGAGCGCCTGCGTGGTCTCGGGGGCTAATCGGCCGCGACCGCCGAGGAGAAGCGTCTCGAGGATCGCCCCTTCCGGCGTCAGGGAGCCGGGAATTCCCGGCGCGGCGAAGAACCGCTCCAGATTGGCCTGGCAGGCCAGCCGCAGGACCGACATGATCCGGCGCAGAGACAGGGCGGACGCGGCGGAGATTTTTTCGACCAGGAGCGGGCTTTTCGTCGCGGCGAGATTGTGCAGGAGCTGGGTCTTGAGATACATCCGGGAAAACGGCTCTTCGAAATTACGGTATTCGTGCGGCGGGACGATCTGCGCGGAGACTTTGACCCGATCCCCCGCAAAAAAACCATGGACCGGGGCGAATTCGGACGAACGCGGCACGGAGACGCGAAGATGCCCCGCCATGCGCCGGTCCTGGTTCCCCGCCGAGACACCCTCGACGCGTAAAAAGAGATAGTCACGGTCGGTCCCCGGCGACGGGGAGCGCTCGAGAACGCCCGTGAAATCGGCGTATCCCGCCGGGGTCAGGGCGTGGACGGGGTTCCTGTCGAAGGTCGCGCCGTCGGCGGCCAGAAGCGCGGCTCCGAGAAAAAACGTCGACGCGAGGGTCAGACCGAATGCCGCCGCGTTTTTTTTGAGGGCGAAGAAGACCCAGGCGCCGACAAGCGTCGCGGCCAACGCCGCGGCCATGGGGAACGCGGGAAGGCCGAGCGCTTTGGAGGAGCCGATGCCGAAGGCGAACGCGATCGCCACAAAGAGGAGAGGAAACGGCATGAGAGAATAATCTTATGCTTACGAAACGGTCTTGGCAAGGCGGCTTTGCTGCTCGAGGGCGTCGAGGAGGAGATGGCACAGGACCCGGATCCCGGTGGCGATGCAGCGCTCGTCCGGGTTGAAATAGGGGCTGTTCAGCGGCGCCGCCGCCGGCAGGCGGGGGTTTTTCACCCCCAGAAGGAAATACAGGGCCGGCACTTTCTGGCTGTAAAGGGCGAAGTCGTCGCTCATCATTTGGGGCTTGATCGAGTTGACATTTTTATCGCCGACGGCCGTGATGAATGAAGGCATGAGGAGGGAAAGGAGTTCGGGATGGTTGTAGACCGCGGGCGCGATCTCGTTCAGGCTGAACGCGTAATCGCCCCCGAAGGCGTGAACGATCCCCTTAACCGCGTTTTCGAGCTGCCGCGAGATCTTCTTCCGGTTGGCGTCGCTCAGTGTTCGAACGATGCCCTGGAGCCGGACGCGGTCGGCGATGATGTCCGACTTCGACCCGCCTTCGATCCGGCCGATGGTCAACAAGGCGGGGTCCATGGGGTCGATCCCGCGGCTGATGATCGACTGGAGGGCCGTCACGACCTGGGCCGCGAGAACGATCGCGTCCATCCCCTCGTCGGCGGTCGCGCTTTGCGGGCTTTTGCCCCTGATCGTGATCTCGAACGCGTCGGCGTTGGCGAGCATCGCTTCCGGGGCGACGAACACCTGTCCCACGTTCTCAAGGCAGGAGTGAAAACCGAAAATAGCGCCGACCGGCGGGTTTTCGAGGGCGCCTTCCTTGATCATGAGCGAGGCGCCGCTTTCCTCGCCGGCCTCCGGGATCTCGGATGCCGGCTGAAAGAGGAATTTGACGTTTCCCTTGAGCTGTGCCCTGAACTCGTTCAGGACGACGGCCGTCCCGAGGACGATCGCCATGTGAAGGTCATGGCCGGAGGCGTGCATGACCCCCGGGGTGAGCGACTTGATTGGAACATCGGCCATCTCTTGGACCGGCACCGCGTCCATCTCGGCGCGGACCGCGATCGTCGCCCCGGGTTGTCCCCCGCGCAGCAGCGCGACGACGCCGGTCTTGGCGACGCCCGTTTTGACATCCAGCCCGAGGGAGACGAGCCGCGAGCCGATGATTTTGCTCGTGTCCTGCTCGCGGTAGGCGAGTTCGGGGTTCCGATGAATGAAGTTCCGGATTTTGACCATATCGCCGCGGATTTTTTCGATTTCGCGGTCGATGTCGGCCGCGGTTTTTTTGTCTACGGCTGGGGCTACAAGAGTCGAGCAAAGAACAGAAAATACAATAAATAGAGCGCGACAAAGATTCTTCGGGGCCACACCTTATCTTAGACCTGGCGGGGTTTAAAGTCAACCCGTCCCGGTTCGGGAAACCCCGCGCAAAGAGCCTCACGGCCTTTCTCAATCGGATATCATCGGGGATCCTCACGAAAAAACGGTCCGTTCCGGCCGGGGCTTCGGTTGTGTTCGCCGCCCGATTCTGATAACGTCGTCTTGAGGAAAGCGACGATGGCCGGTCCGTTTCAGGCGGTTTATTCCTCCCCGGTCGGGGACATCGTGGTCGGCGCGACGGCCGATGAGGTCTGTTCACTCGAGTTCGTCAAAGGCCGGAAGCGCCCGGCCGCTTCGCCCGCCGCGTCGAGCCGCGCTTTGTCAGCCTGTTTTCATCAGCTCGACGAATATTTTGCGGGAGAACGGAAAATCTTCGAGCTCATGCTCCGGCTTCGCGGAACCGAATTCCAGATAAAGGTTTGGCGCGCCCTGCTCGACGTGAGCTACGGCGAGACCGCCTCCTACGGGGATATCGCCCGGGCGATCGGACGGCCGAACGCGGTCCGGGCGGTCGGTCACGCGAACGGACAGAACCCCGTATCCATCATCGTTCCCTGTCACCGTATCATCGGCAGATCGGGCGCCCTGGTCGGTTACGGCGGCGGGCTGGAACGGAAGGTGTGGCTGCTCGGCCACGAAAAAAGATATTCCGGAAAAGTGCGCGATTAATCAGAGATATTTTTTGAACGCGTTTTTCCCGGCATAAGCCGCTTGGGTTCCGAGTTCGTCTTCGATCTCAAGCAGCCGGTTATACTTGGCGACGCGCTCGCTGCGGCAGACCGAACCCGTCTTGATCTGACCGGTGCCGAGGGCGACGCTGAGGTCCGCGATGAACGTGTCCTCGGTTTCCCCCGAACGGTGGGAAATGATCGCCGCGAAGCCGTGGGCGTGGGCGTAATCGACGACCTCGATGGTCTCGCTCAGGCTGCCGATCTGGTTGAGCTTGATGAGGATGGCGTTGGTGATCTTTTCCGAAATTCCTCTCTTGAACCGGGCGAGATTGGTCACAAACAGGTCGTCGCCGATGATCTGGATCTTCGCCCCGAGGGCCTCGGTCATGGCCTTCCATCCGGGCCAGTCGTCTTCGGCGAGCCCGTCCTCGATCGAAATGATGGGATATCTCTCGATGAGCCCGGCGTAGAACGCGACCATTTCGGGGGACGTCTTCTCGGCTCCGCTCGATTTCTTGAAGGCATATCGGCCGTTGTCGTAGAATTCGGACGCGGCCGGGTCGAGGGCGAGGAAGATCTGCCGGCCGGGCGCGTAGCCGGCCTTCTGAATGCTCTCGACGATGCAGTCGAGCGCCTCTTCGTTGGATTTGAGGTTGGGCGCGAACCCGCCTTCATCGCCGACCGACGTGCCGTAGCCTCTCTTTTTCAAGATCTTTTTCAGGTTGTGGAAGACCTCGGCCGCGGCCCGGATCGCTTCGGCGAACGTCGGCAGCCCCGCCGGGGCGATCATGAACTCCTGGATGTCCACGCTGTTGTCCGCGTGCGCGCCCCCATTGAGAATGTTGATAAGCGGTACGGGCAGCGTGTAGGTCGCCTGCTTCCGGAGATAAACGTAGAGCGGCACGCCGGCGGCCTTGGCGGCCGCGTCGGCGACGGCCATGGATACGGCCAGGATGGCGTTCGCGCCGAGTTTCGTTTTGGCCGGCGTTCCATCGAGCTTGAGAAGAAGCGCATCGATGTCTTTCTGGTCCCGCGCGTCCAGTCCCTTGACCTTCGGCGCGATGATATCGTTGACGTGCGCAACGGCCTTCCGGACGCCCTTGCCGAAGTAACGGGCGGGGTCGCCGTCGCGGAGTTCGAGCGCTTCGTGGGTTCCCGTGGACGCCCCCGACGGAACGAGCGCCCGTCCGATGGCGCCTCCCGAAAGAATGACCTTGGCCGCGACGGTAGGATGGCCGCGGGAATCGAGAATTTCCCGGGCTGTGACGTTTGAAATGGTGACGGGGTTCATAGCGAGGGACCTTTCAATTGCGGACTGTCGTCGAAACGGGGACGGGACCGGGTCAGCCTTTGTGTTCTTCTTCGGGGAAGCTTTCCGGGGCCCGTTTCATGAATTCTTCTTTTTTCTTGTCGATGAATTCCTTGATGGCCTCAATGCCTTCCTGCGTTTTTTCCTTGACGACTTTAATGCTTTTTTCGGCTTCCTTGGCGATCTTTTCGAACCCTTCTTTGGCTTTTTCGCTCTGCTTGCCGACTTCGTCCTGGATCTTCTTGCGCGTTTCCTTTCCGCTCGCCGGGGCGAAGATGATGCCCAGGACGAACCCCGCGGCCGCTCCGATCAAGAACGAAACGGCGACTTCGAGGGCCGAACCTTTGTTTTCGTTACTCATGGGATTTCTCCTTTTTTCGTTTTTGAAGATGCCGCCAGAGAAACCGGGCGACGGGCAGGGCGAGAGGGAGGAACTTGGAGGATGGACGGATGATCCTCTGGGTGATGAGGAAGGAGGCCTCGGACAAGTTGACGGCCGCCTTTTTCGAGGCGTCCAGGGTCTTGCCCAGAACCTCGACTTTTTCCTTGACGACCTGGTCGAGCTCGCTCAGGTTCCGGGCCAGCGCCTGGACCTCGGCCAGGGCTTTTTCGCCCGCGGCCGCCGTTCGGCGGAGCTGGACGAAAAGCCGGATGAGATAGACGGCGACGATGACCGCGGCGAAGGTCAGGACGAGCAAGAGAAACTGGTTGAGCGTCAGCGGCATGGCAGGGTTAAGATAATGAAAATGAAGGGGATTGTCAACTTGTGACCTCGGGGGGAACGTAAAACGGGCGCGGAAAAATTCGGCCGTTTATTCCTTCCATTTCGTTATGGTCCACGATTTTAGAATCTTAAGCTCCGAATGGGCCGTTTGGTCGAATTGAAAAGGAGTGATCGAAATATAGCCGTTTCTTAAGGCTCCAATATCCGTTTTTTCGTTCTCCGGCGCGAGGCGTTTATAGCCGGGCCAATAATAGACCTCTCCTTCCGCATCGGTTCTTTTTTCATATAATTCGATCGAACTCCTGAGATCCTGTTTCGTAATCTTCACCCCTTTGATTTTGTCTTTCGGAAGCGCCGGAATGTTGACGTTGAGAAAGATCCCGGGTTTCAGCCCTTTCTTTCCGACCTCCTTCACGAGTTGGGCGATGAACGAGGCGGCGTTGTCATAATCGGCGGTCTCGCCTCTTTCCAGGTGGACGGCGAGGGCCGGAAGACCCGTAAACGCGGCTTCCCGAGCGGCGGCGACCGTCGCGGAATAAAACGTGATCACACCGGTATTGTCAC
>Ga0315289_10011481_pt1 | contig 12550 bp, 12 predicted proteins | sample YL17G11_40_MG_FD_203452 | JGI IMG/M metagenome (GOLD analysis project Ga0315289, IMG submission 203452) | Sediment microbial communities from Yellowstone Lake, YNP, Wyoming, USA - YL17G11_40 | ecosystem: Environmental > Aquatic > Freshwater > Lake > Sediment | place: USA: Wyoming | collected...
ATCCCCTCCGGTTTTCATCGATAACTCTCGCGCCCAGTTTCCTCGCAATGTCCGGAGTGCCGTCTGTTGACTTCGTATTAACGACTATGATTTCACAGTTGTACCCCATCTTGGAAAGCTCGCGCTTCGGAATGTCATTGATAACCTTTCCAATTGTCTTCGCCTCGTTAATAGCAGGTGCGACTATCGATATTGTTTTCGTAGAAATCACTATGATATTTAAGAAAAGAAACCTTTAAATATGTAGTGGTTTGATAAATATGGATTACAGATTAAAAATCGGGCAGCATCAGACAAATTTTAAAGTTGGGAATATGAAAAAAGGCATAAAAGAACTAACTGACAGGGAAAACGCGGACTCTTTCTGGGTAAATGCGAGGAAAAACCTGGTGCTGGACTTGATTGAGGGCAAGAAGATTCTAGACATAGGGTGCGGCACGGGCCTCATGTGCAACTCAGCCGCAGAGAAAGGGTATGACGTTACAGGGATAGACCTCGAAAAGGATGGTATAGAAATTGCGAGGAAAAACGCCCCAAAGAACCGCAGGACTTACTTTGTAGTCGGGGATTTCCTGAAATACAACTTTAAAGAGGGGAGCTTCGACAGCGTGATAATAACCGACGTTTTGGAGCACGTAAAAAATGATGGTGAAATGTTGCGTAAAATTTTCAAGGTCCTGAAAAAAGGAGGGGTCTTGGTCTTGACCGTTCCAGCGTTTGAGTTCTTATACGGCCGCCATGACAAGGAATTCAGCCATTATAGGCGGTACTCGAAAAAGAAGCTGGAAAAAGAATTGATGAGCATCGGCTTTGCGATTGACAAGAGCAGGTATTGGAACATGATCTCGGTACCGATGGTTCTTTACAGCAACATTCTGAACAGGACATACCCAACATCGAAAAACAGGCTGAACAATTTTTTCACCGCGTATTTCAAGCTGGTTGAGAAAAACTTCAACATGCCCATTGGAATCTCGCTGGTGATAAAAGCGAGAAAACCCAAATGAGCCGCGCAGTGCTACGTTTAAATATGCAACGGTTTAAAAAATAAACATGAAAATCCTACTTGTTAATCCACCTTACGAGGAGAGCATTTATACTGAACCCCCGCTGGGTTTGGCATACATCGCAGCAATGCTTGAAAACGATTTTGAGGTAAGAATATTCGACTGTGTTGCGATGGGGTGGGACCTTGAGAGGTACGGCGAAGAGCTCAAAAAGTTCTCCCCTGACATAGTGGGCATAACCGCAATGACCCCGACCCTCAGCAGCGCCGCAGAACTGGCTAAAACGACCAAAAGAATTCTTCCAAACGCCAAAATAGTGCTCGGCGGGCCGCACATCACACTGCTTTCCGAAGAGACCATGAAAGAAATACCTGAACTTGATTTCGGCATCATGGGCGAGGGCGAGTATGTCATGAGGGAGCTCGCCATTGCCCTGAAAAACGGAAAGCCGCTCGATTTCAAAGGCATCGTTTACAGGAAAGACGGCAAGATAGTCAGCAACGGGAGGAGCGAGTTGATACAGAACCTGGACGCCCTCCCTTTTCCTGCCAGGCACCTGCTACCGATGGATAAATACACGAAAGTGGTTGGAGAGCCGAAAAAATTTGTGACCATGATGACTGCGCGAGGCTGCCCATACAACTGCATTTTTTGCGCCAAGGCTATTTTTGGTCGAATCTACCGAGAGCGTTCCGTAAAGAATGTGATAGAGGAGATAGTCCAATTAAAGAAAGAGTACGGGATAAAAGAGATCGTGTTTTACGATGATTCGTTTACCCTGAACCGGGACAGGATAATGAAGCTATGCGATGAGATGATAAAACTTGATTATAGGATAAAATGGAAATGTGAAACCAGGGTGAATCTTGTTGACGAGGAACTGCTGAAAAAAATGAAAAAAGCCGGTTGTTACGTTATAGCGTACGGAATCGAATCGGGTGTTCAGAAAAATCTTGACTTTCTGGCCAAAGGCGTGAAATTGGAGGATATCCGGAAAGCCGTGGAGATGACTAAAAAGGCGGGAATAGAGGTGGAGGCATATTTCATAATAGGTATTCCTGGAGAGACTAAAGAAGATGCGGAGAGAACTATTAAATTTGCAAAAGAATTAGATGTGGATTATGTGCAATTCTCCATACTAACCCCCCTTCCCGACACCGACTTGTATAAATACGCAGTTAAAAAAGGTCTTATGCAAGATGTCAATTGGTCAAAGTTCTCTTACTTTGGTGATAAGGCAACCATGACGCTTAAGCTTGAAAATTTCACGTCGGAGGAATTGCAGAAACTTAAGAACAAAGCGATGCATGACTTCTATTTCAGGCCAAGATATATTCTAAAGAGGATGAAGAAAATAAAGTCGTTAAGTGAGCTCAAGACCCACGTTTCTGCAGTTAAAGTTTTGTTGAAATGGAAGAGTTGATATGCTTAGAATCAGCAAAAAAAATCTTATAATTTTAGTGCTGCTGTTTTGCATACTTGGAAGGATGTCTATTTCTCTTTTCCCTTTCGACGGCAGGTTCTTTGCCGGTCCAGACCATTATGCCCATATGCATAATGTTGAAAAAATCACGAATGAAGGTCTGTCCAGCTGGGACCATTATTGGTATGGGGGCACGCCTTTCCTGAGATTTTACCCTCCTCTGAGCTTCAGCACCGCTGGCTTTCTAGGGCACTTTATTGGTGATTTTGATGCGTATAAGCTCGTTCTACTGCTTGTATTTTCTCTAACTCCCATACCGGCATATTTTCTCTTCAAGGAGTTTTTCAAAAGGACGAAGGAGATACTTTTCGCCACTGCCCTGTTCTCCTTCACCATCCATTACGCGTCGATAGCGGATGCCGGGCAGTTTCCGACCGTTTTCGCCATACCGTTTGCCCTCCTTTTCCTGACGTTTTTTGTGAGGCACGTTAAGAAGAACGAGCTAAAGACCCTGCTCCTATCGTCTGTCTTCTTTGCTCTCACCGCACTCAGTCATCTGTTGGTGACTTATACTGCAGCTTTAATTTCTTTAATATATCTAGTCTCATTCTTTGCAGACAAGAAATTCGAGCTCAAGAGATTTGCGTTCAGTTTCAGCACGTATATACTCGGCGGCCTGCTTTCTTCTTTCTGGATCATACCCACTATAGTTGAAAGCAAATTCTCTGCTTTCATGCAGATCTTTTCTACCGCACCAATCTACGCTTTGCCGTTCATCAACATTCTCAAATTATACGGAATCTATCCAAATTTTGTCACCCTTTCAGTCAGCATAGTTGGAGGTATACTGATTTTGTACGGAATAAAAAAATCGCTCAAATGGAAGAGCGATAACTTATTCGTGCTCATAAGCTTTTTAGTGTTTCTGGCAGGATACATGGGCCTTTACTTCTTGTTTCCATTCGCAAACTTCCATTTCAGTAGGTGGATAGTGCTGATGCCGATAGTAACGACTATCCTGATAACCAAGGCACTGAACAAGAAAGTGCTGGCCTATCTCGCATTGATATTCTTGCTGAGCCAGATTTTCCTTTTCATGGCGTTCCCGGAAAGGGCGATGAGCATAGACTCGCAACAAAGTGTGGCGAAATACTTTGAGAATAAAGATGGCAGGACTATCTATCTCCCGCGAATTGATAATACTTTCGATTATTTGCTGCCAAAATACGAGAATGAGAATGGGGTTGGCTTCTTCCCTCAGGGCTTGAGCTCGCAGAGACTCGGTGTTTCGCTTGATATTGATATGTATTCGTGTATTGGAAAGGCCGAACCCCTTGAGCTTCTCTATTCTTTGGACCTATTTTCGAGAAAGACAACGGTGATAGAGCTTGATACATGCGTCATCAGGCAGAACGCGTCGGACGAGCTACTCATGCTTCAGAACGTAAGATATGTCATTATCGATAATCGGTATCCTGAAGTCCTTTCGAGATTTTTGAGCGATTCCAACTTCACGACCGCGGCAGAGATAGGCAATTACACAATCGTAGAACAGAACAAAAGCACCTACATCCAGACCGATCAGCCTGTGAAGTGGAACTATTCCAAAAAATCGGACAGGATAGAGATTGACCTGGAAGCCGATATGCCTATAGACAATCTGCATGTCAGGTTAAGCGAAGCCTGGTACCCCGACTGGAAATCAAGCGACGTGAAGATAGAACCGGGTAGTCTTGAGTATATGTCATTCGACGTCGCGAGGCTGGAGGGAAAGAAACATATAACCATAGAATTCGTGAAGCCATTCTATCAGCAGGCTGGCGAATGGATAACCCTGGCGTCAGTGATAGGTCTGGTCTCTTTCTGTATTCTAAAGAGGGACGAGCTATTTCATCTCGAATAGGGCTATGCCTCTGAAGCCGTTTATGTATTTCTTTAGAGTATCTATCGAGTTGAGCTTTTTGAGTTTCTTAAACACAAAATGAGGCCTGAAGTAGAACTCTTTGTAGGCTTTTTTCGCCCATTGGTCCGCATCCTTGACGAAGAACTTTATCCTTTTGGGGTTCTTATTAGTCATAAAATCCAACCAGTAGTCCTTGCTGATAACTCCGAGCTTGACCGCCTCATCGAACAGCGGCGTCTGGGGCAGCGGAGTGGCTACAGTGAACATCACCCAGTCTGAGTCGAGCTCTTTGGCAAAATCAATAGTATCCTGAATAGTCTTTTCAGTCTCGTGAGCATAGCCTATAATAAAGTAGGCGAAGGTCTCTATGCGCGTCTTTCTTAACATTGCGAACGCCTTCCTGACCATCTCCTTGTTTGTCCCTTTCCTCATGATCTTAAGAATCTCGTTATTCCCGCTCTCCACACCCAACCTGAGCCTCACGCATCCTGCATGTTCCATCCTCTTTAGCAGCTCCTGATCGACGCAGTTTACTCTCGTCGGCGCTTCCCACGAGACTTTTATCCCCCTCTTTATTATCTCATCAGAAATCCCCATCGCGTGCTTCCTGTCCGCAGTGAAGGTATCGTCATAAAACATAATCTCTTTTACCTTGTATTTTTTTACGCATTCCTCTATCTCATCCACAACGCTTTTAGGCGACCTGAATCTGAGCTTGGTGTCGGTAGGGCTCTTGAAGCAGAATCCACATCTATAAGGGCAGCCTCTGGAGGTCATAAGGGTTGTCATCGGGTCTTTCGCTATGACACAGGAATAGTCTTTGGTGTTTACCAGATGGCGCGCCGGAAATGGGAGCGAATCCAGGTTCTCAATAATTCTGAAGCCGGTTGACCTGATTTTTCCATCTTCCTTATAGATTAGGCCTTTTATCTTCGAGAAATCCTTCTTTCCACTCTGCAGGGATTTTGCCAGGTCGGCCATCACATACTCTCCTTCACCAGCGATGCCAAAATCTACATACTTGTTAGAGACTGTTGCTTCAGGGTACAGCGACAATTGTACGCCGCCCAAAACAGTGGGAACATCCGGATAGACCTCTTTGGACAGCCTAGCCGCCTCAAAAGCGCCCTTGACTGTGGGGGTCATTGCCGTTATGCCTACGAGGGCTGGTTTTGCTTTCTTGATCTCATCTTTAGTCTCTTGCGTTGTCAGATTCAGGGCCTGAGAATCAAGCACCTGCGCTTTATGCCCCTCTTGCTCCAGAACGGCGGCTATGTAAAGCAGCCCGAGTGGCGGATACAGGCCTTGCATCTTGTTCAGGCTTGCTGGAAGTCTGGTGTTGATATTGCCTATGTCGTGGTGTCTAATCAGCAGGACTTTCATGTCTTTCACTCTCGATAGATTAAGAAAACTATCAGGATAAACCATACAGCTAAGGCTATCAACATCTGCTTGTCCAAGAACAGCCTCTCCGATTTTTGGACTATCACATTATTTGTCTGTATAAAGTAAAGATATTTGAAGACCATGAACGTCGCTATCGGAATGGTGAGCATCAGCATGCCCTGGTGTGCTATCGACGTGTAGAGAATATAGGCTATGAGGAGCATCGCGGCGCTGATGTTCGCCAGATTGTCTAGAAACTCTGGAGAATAGTGGGAGCCATTTTTCTTCAAGTGCCTGCTCAGCTCAAACTTCTTCTTTCCCGCTGCCCAGAATATCGCGAGCAGGAATATGATTATCAGGAGCCAGGCGGACGGGTAGGCGTTGACCAGGAACGCGCCGGCCAACGTTCTGACAATAAAGTTGAGCGCGATTATATGAATATCAACAATCATCACGTTCTTGAAGTATAGGCTGTAAAGCAGGTTCGATAGGAAGAGGACCGCTGCCGCCAACAAGAAGTATAACGGCATAAAGACTGCCCAGCACAGTAGAGCTAGGCCCAGGGCGATGGCCAGAAACAGGGCCTGTGCAACTGAGACCTGTCCGGAGGCTATCGGCCTTTTTCGTTTATCCGGGTGCGCTCTGTCCTTCTTGAGGTCGGTTATGTCGTTGAAGATGTAGGAAACGGATGATGTCAGGCAGAGGAAGACAAAACCTGCTAGAGTGATGGGCCAGAGGCTGACATTGAACAGCTGGCTCGCGAAGACCATCGGGATAAAGACTACCAGATTCTTGTACCACTGCCAGGGTCGCAGCAATTTAATCAAATGGAGCAGTTTCAACTTTTCACCTCTCGGATAAAGAAGATTGACGTAAAGAGTATGCATATGCCGAATGTAGAGAATCTATGCAGCAAAGTGATAGATAAACTGATAGGTTCTGAAAAACCCGAGAGCACCAGGAACCCGAATAGTATTATCTCCGTCGATCCTAATCCGCCCGGTAATGAGCTCACCGTTCCGCCAAGCACTGCCAGCGATGTGAACCCGAGACAGAGCAGCAGCGGCAGGCTAACGCCCAGAGAAGAGGCTACCGTGAACAGGGTCAGCGCCTCTATGAACCAAACGAAAGCAGTTATCAGAACGATTGCCGGGAAATTGGCCGACTTTAGTATGTTCGTCCCTTCATAGAACTTGTTTATGAATTTCTTGACTCTGGGCTTTAGTTTTGAGACATATCCTATAAATGAGAAGAATCTGAAAAACACATTTATCAGCGCGTTGGAGAGCCGTCTGTTGAAGAATACCAACACCATCAGAGCTATTATCAGGAAAGTCAGCAGAAGCACCGCCATGAGGATCGGGGACACCATCGATGAGAACAGAGCCAGAAACAGCGCTGAATAGCTTAGCAGGACAATCAGGTCAAGGGCCCTCTCGACGAGGATAGCAGGCAGGACATTGAAGAAAGAGGTTTTGTATCTCCTTTTCAGAAAATACGGCCTTGAGGCGTCACCCAGCCTAGCAGGGGTCGCATTGGCCACGAAAATCGACGCCAAGAAAGAGGAAAAGACGTCAAATAACCTGACCTTTATCTTATACGCGTCTAGAAGCACTTTCCATCTTAACGGCTCTATTGATAGGCGGAAGATGGTCAGGCACACCGCCGTCAAGAAAAGGAACAGATTGGCGGTCTTCAGGATGTCGAAGACTTTCCCGAAATCCACTCGCGAAAAAAGAAAAATCAATAGTATAGCGCTTATCAAGAAGGAAATTATGTGTCCTTTTTTAATCCGCATAGGAAAACCTTATTTTTTTCACTCGCGAATCATCAAATTCTGCGACATGCTCTCTGGCTTGTGTGACATATCCGTAGGTGTCGTAGAATTTCTTAGTCTTTTTCATGCCAGTCATTCACCGCAAAGAATTATATATAATATGCTTCATTAAGTATATCGAGGTAAATATATAAAGATTCACTGATTTTGGTGATTGCCGTGATAGACACTACTGAGATTAAGAAGAAAGGCCTGCTTATCGAGAAGGAGCATCTTGACGACTATCTTAAGCATTTCAAGAATTACGAAGAGGAGATGAACACCAATCTCTTCAACGAGAGCAAGTGGAAGGATAAGCGAGTCTTCATAACCGGGGCCAGCGGTTTTGCTGGCAGCCACCTTGCTGAGAAGCTCATCTCTGTCGGTGCGAAAGTCTACGGCCTGGTCAGAAGGCATTCAGTACCGGAGTACAGAAATCTCAGCCACATAATAAACAAAATGAAGCTGGTCGAGGGGAATCTCACTGACATAGACTCGATACTTACCGGCTTCAAGGAGATAGAGCCTGAAGTCGTCTTCCATCTCGGCGCTCAGAGCTTTGTGGTCACTTCGTTCAGATGCCCGATAGAGACCTATGATACTAACATGCTCGGAACTGCCAATGTTCTGGAGGCCGCGAGGAAGATGGACCACAGCATAAAGGCTATAATGCTTGCCTGCTCCAGCGAAGAGTACGGTATGGTCTACCCTAACGAGGTGCCTATAAAGGAGACTAATCCCCTAAGGCCGCAGTCGCCTTATGCCGTTTCTAAGGTCGCTACTGAAATGCTTGGCCAGGTGCATCACAAAGCGTACGGCACGCCGGTCAAGATTAACAGGACGTTCAATCATACGGGCCCGAGAAGAGGGCTCCAGTTCGTTACCTCTATCGTTTGCAGGCAGATTGCAAGAAATTTGATAAGGGGCACGAAAGACGTAACCATCGGCTATCCGTATGCCATAAGGGACTTCACCGATGTAAGGGATACCGTCCAGGGCTATCTGCTTGGCGCGGAGAAAGGGAAGATGGCCGAACCATATAATATAGGCCACGGATTCGGCATAAACATAGAGAATCTGGTCAAACTCGCGGCGGATGTGGCCAACGTCAAGGTCGATATCAAGATAGACAAGTCCAGATACAGGCCGGCGGAAGTGGAGATGCTCATCTGCGACTATTCCAAGGCCAAGAAAGAGTTAGGATATAGGCCTAGAATCCCGCTCACAAAGGCTCTGCTAGACACAATAGAGTATTTCAAGAACAACCAATTCCTTCTGGATATAGAGGCGCACTGAGGGATTTCATGCGAATTCTAGTCACTGGCGGCACTGGCTATATCGGCTCCAAGCTGGTCGATTCGCTGAGGGAGAAGCATGATGTCTCGACCCTAGGCATAGAGCGCGGCGTGGACATAAAGGCAGATGTCACTGATTTTAACGCTGTCAGAAAATCACTCAAAGACTTCGACGTAGTCTGCCATCTCGCTGCCCTGATCAACACCAAAGAATCAATGGAAAGACCGATGGATTTTTTTTCGGTCAACGCGATAGGCACCCTTAATGTCCTTGAGGCGGCGAGACTGAACGACATCAAAAAGGTGGTGCTGTCATCGAGTGTCATCGTCTATGGCGAACCTGAGCATCTTCCTATAACCGAGGGGCATCCGACAAGGCCTCAGAACCCCTACGGATATTCCAAGCTGGTGGCAGAGGAATTTTGCAGGAGCTATTCTGAATCGTATGAAATCGGCACGGTGATAGCGAGGATAGGCTATCTCTACGGCCCGAAGCAGTCAAACCTCTTCTTCCCCACCCTCATGTCTCAGATCAAAAAAGAAAAAATAATCCTCAGAAACCTCGATTTCAAACTGGATTATATCTTTATAGATGATGTGGTCTCAGCGCTCGCGAAATGCGTTTCCTATGGTAGGAGCGAGACATTCAACATAGCCAGTGGTAAAAGCTATTCTGGCAGGGAGATTATAGACAATCTATCAAAGCTTCTGGGCAGGAAACTGAACGTGGAAGTCACTAACCCTAAGAAAGAGAAGGAAACCCTGATGGACATCTCCAAGGCTAGAAAAATGTTAGGGTGGGAACCGAAGATAGGCCTGGATGATGGACTAAAGAGGATGCTCGCTAGTATTTCTCCATGAATTCGCTTACAACGCCTGTGACGTACTCTCTTTGCTCTTTCCCTATCTGCTGGTGGTTGCCCCAGAACAAGGAGCGCCTCATTATCATCTTCGAGTTCTTCAAGTCCCCTATAACCCTGTGCTGGATCTCTTTCATGGCCGGCTGTTCTGCGATGTTGCCTGCCATCACGGGCCTTGTCTCTATGTTCTTGGCTTCGAGGAAATTGACCATCTCCTCTCTCGTGAACGGCGCTTCCGGCTTTATGGTGACCGGGTAGCTGAACCACGCATGCCTTGTGCCTGGTCTTTCCTCGGGCAATATCAGATGATCGGAAAAATCTGAAAACTCTTTGTTCCAGTATCTTGCATTCTCTCTTCTGATCTTAAGGCTCTGCTCCAGTTTTTTCATCTGCTGGATTCCGAATGCGCCTGAAATCTCTGTCGGCCTGAGATTATAGCCGGCTGTCGTGAATAGGAATCTCTTGTCTATGAAGCTGTATTTGTTGGCTATCTCTTCCCTCTTTTTCAGGTCTCTTATCCACCCGAACACGCGGAGTGCGCGGGCCATCTCGGCAAAATCCTCGTTGTCTGTCATCACCATGCCGCCCTCGATGGTCGTTATGTGGTGAGACATGAAAAAGCTGTAAGTGCCTATGTCCCCTATGCTCCCGACTTTCTTGCCGTTGCATTCTGCGCCATGGGCTTCGCAGCTGTCCTCTATCACGTATAGGTCCTTGTCTCTGGCTATTTCCATAATCTCATCCATCTCGCAAGGATTGCCCAACAGATGGACGGGCATTATGGCCCTGGTCTTGTCGCTTATTGCTTTCTTGATTTCTGCCACGTTAACATCGAACGATTTTATATCAACATCGACCAGCACCGGCTTCAGGCCGACATGGGCGATAGGGAAGACTGTCGTTGACCAGGTGGTGGCTGGGGTTATCACTTCCTGGCCAGGCATAACCCTGTCTTTTGTGCCTGGATTGGTCAAAACAGAAAGAGCTATCAGGTTGGCGGAAGAGCCTGAATTGACCATGACTCCGTGCTTGACCCCGATATAGCTGGAAAAAATCTCCTCGAACTGCTTGACTTTCTTCCCCATGGTGACTTGAGTTGACAGCAAAGAGTCTATTGCATCTGTCGCCTCTTCCCACCCGTACGTCGGGGCTAGCCTGACTTTGGTCTGGCCTGGCACGAATTCCTGCCCCTGGCCTTCGAAATACTCTTTGGCGAGGGATTTAATCTTCGCCATTATCTCGGCGTTCTCCATGCAAATCACTATAATTAGGTCGATAGGCTATATTATGCTTACCAGCTCGGCTTCTCGTACCTCATCTCTATGGTCACGCTCTTGTTGATGAAATAGCTTGATACTCCGACGCCCGACTGGTTCCCGTCAATATAGAACATCCAATAGTCTGTATTGGTGTTGGAGACGTTGTTTATGCTGTTTATGAACGCTCCCAATCCGGGCGACTCCTTGTAATCGAGATGCACGAACTTCTTGAGCAGGTCGAAGGCGGTCGAATTCTCAGACACGTTGACATCGAACGTCTGGGAATAGCCAGAATAGTTCACTATAAGCTTCACCGGGATCTGGTTGCTGCCTATATTCGGCTGGTTGATGCACCCAGATAAAGATAATACTAAAGCGAAAACAATCAGCAGCTCTTTCCTCACTTTAAAGCCTCCAAACAGTCTGCATCGGCTCGCTCGCTCTTACCCTGCTCTCCGCAAAAGTCATCAGCTTCAGTAGATACGGGGCGCATATGCCGACAATCAGGACATTGCCCAGAAGATGAAGCAGCATGAATGGCAGTCCTTGTATCAGCGCCTGGACGACGGTTATGTTGGCGATAAATGCCGTGCCTATATTTGTAATCAAGTCATAAGCTATCGTCAGGACGACTGCCAATCCAGCCAACTCCAGCCTTTTTGTGTGCTTCTTGAAAAATCCTGCTATCAGGCCAATCAGCCCATAGGTGGTGTTGGTCATGAGGCTGGTTAAGGCGATGAACCCCAGCGGAAGGCCTATCGCGAAATAGGGTATCGTTCCGTAGATTATCAGATCAGAAAGCAGCATCGTAAAAAAGCCAGTTAACAGGCCGTATTTCCAGCCGTATTTGACTCCCGAGGCTATCGTGACAAGCATCACAGGCTCTATGTTAGGCAGGCCGGCCATTAAGACTCTGGAAATTGCGCCGAAAAAAATCAGTGCTGGCGTTATTATTGCCTTCATAGAATCACTCGCTAACATTTAATATACAACGAATATAAATATATGCATGATTGTCGGTTCTGGAATTGTCGGCTGCTATTTAGGCAGAATCTTGGGTGACCAGGAGATTTGGGAGAGGAACAATAGGCTAATAGAAAAACCCTGTTCCAGCCTCCTTTCCAAGACCGGACTATTCAGTTTGGGGTTTGAGTACGAAGACTGCATACTCAACGAGATCAGGGGCGCCAGGTTCTTCTCCGGCAAAAAGGAATTCAGCGTTGAAAAGAAAAATACCCAGGCTTTTGTTCTGGACAGACTGGAACTGCAGAAAGAGCTGGCAAAAGAGGCGGAAGACGAGGGGTGCAGGATAAGGTACAACAAGGCATGGAAGGGAGAGAAAGACGAGTTCGTAATCGGGGCGGACGGCGCTGTTTCTGCCGTAGCCAAGTCGATGGGCGTGAAGAGGAAATATATCCATGCGTATCAGATAAAGGCGGAACTGAAGAAGAGGATAGAGCCTGATTTCGTCGAGCTGTATTTCGGAGATTTTGCTCCAGGCTTCTTCGGCTGGCTTATACCGTTCGACGAGAGGAACGTCGAGATAGGGCTCGGTGTCTCGCGTGGCAACCCAAAGCAGAATTTTGACGCCTTTTCCAAGA
>Ga0315289_10011482_pt1 | contig 12547 bp, 15 predicted proteins | sample YL17G11_40_MG_FD_203452 | JGI IMG/M metagenome (GOLD analysis project Ga0315289, IMG submission 203452) | Sediment microbial communities from Yellowstone Lake, YNP, Wyoming, USA - YL17G11_40 | ecosystem: Environmental > Aquatic > Freshwater > Lake > Sediment | place: USA: Wyoming | collected...
TCAATGCCAACCTCGAGCATAGCCTCTACTGCTACGGGGTTAACCTGAGAGGCGGGATTGCTACCCCCGCTTATCCCTCTGTGACGACCTTCACTCAGCTTGTTGAAGAACGCCTCAGCCATCTGGCTACGGCCAGCGTTATGAACACAGATGAAGAGCACAGTCACCATACCTGAATCAATTTTATCCGAATATGAAAAACCTTGTTAAACCTTGACTATCCTAACCCATAAGTCAGGGTTTTAACACGAAGTTGACCACAAGCAGATAAACTGCTAACAGGATAAACGCTACTCCCAAGACCTTCGATAGCTTCGACCCTGCGCCGCTGAATACTGCGGCGAGTCTTGAACGCGTAGATGCGAACACTACGCTTAACACAAAAACTGGCAAAGAGTGCCCGAGTCCGAATACTGCAAGCATCATGCCCGCATTCAGAGGAGAGGCAGCGGTGAAAAGCGACGCCATAACGACGGGAAGAACCAATGCCAAGCTGCATGGTCCAAGGGCAACCGACACAATCAGCGCGAGAGCAGCGCTTGCAAATAAGTAGTTACCCTTCAAAACCTTACCCACCAGCGTCTCCTTTGACCGGTCAGTAGACACCGTGTACCTTTCAATCAAGGCGCCTACAAAGGGCACCCTTTCAAGCAGCCCCAGGGAGCTCAACCCGAAGAGTACCAGCAATACGCTGGCTAAAAGATATGGAACCTTTGAACTCAAATCGACGGGAATCAACGAGGCAATAAGGATCCCTAGAACAAAGAAAGTGAGGGTCATCGCACCAACGAAGACCAACCCAACCACCACCCCTTTGCGGCGGTCATCACTCACACCCAAAAGATACGTCAAATAGACGGCGATGAGTCCGACTGAGCAGGGCGTGATGAATGTTAAAGCCCCATATAGGAAGAGACCCATTAACTCGCCGACATTCATGAAATCACCCTTGCAAGGTGTCGAGTTTCCCTATGAGAGTCTCAGCATCCACCTCATCCCTGATTAGTTCGGCGAAGTTGTTCTGCGAGGTGCCAATAATCAGGGAGCCATCGGTCAAATCGTATGATTTGAAGGCCTCGAGTATATCCAGTTTCGAGTCATCGTAGTCGTTTCCAAATGTCCAGGTTACGTTATAGTACCTCTTCAACTCGGCGAGGTCGGTCGTGGTACACGTTGTTACTAAAACGGTGATAATCTCAACGTCATCACCTAGGGCGTTCTTAACCTTTACAAGTTCTCTTAGCCGGGCGTCGTTAAGGCTAGAAAAGCCTCCTCCACAGGCAACAGCCATGAAGTGAATGACTGTTGGCTTAGCCGATGTCCCGCTTAGGTGGAATGTTTTTCCTTCGACGTCAACGAGTTGAAAGGCGGGTAACTTTACCTGTGGCTGACTGGTATTGGTCTGTTTAAACCAATATACCGCTGCTAGGGATATGACAACTAGTACGCCTGCCAGTAATAGACCAGTTTTTAGATTAATCCCGAGTTTCATAGAGGGAATTCCACACGCATATTACTATATTCATATATTTATATACTTAGATACCCAAAGACCAGGATAGTAAACAGCTTATTTATACCCGCTTCAACCAGTACGTGCTCTCGTAGATGTAAAATTTCTATTAAGAAGGTTTACACTCTATTATTTTGAATGTCTGAAATCATCTACGACGTTATCATCATTGGCGCTGGGCCAGCGGGATTAACATCTGGAATCTACACATCGCGTCACGACTATTCGACACTAATACTCGAGGGTAAAAAAGTTGGGGGAAAGGCTCTGGAAGCCACATGGGTGGAGAACTACCCCGGATTCCCAGATGGAATCAAGGGCACAGAGTTAATGGCTAAAATGGAGCAACAAGCAAAAAAGTTTGGCGCAGATATCAGACCAGGAACCGTCTACGCACTCACCAAATACAATGACATGATCATGGTCTCCACCCGCTCCGGGGAAGTATACCAATCCAAATCCCTTATCATTGCAACTGGAATAAACCGAAAAAGCATGAATGTGAAGGGTGAAAACGAGTTCAAGGGTAGAGGCGTCAGCTACTGCGGAGTATGCGACGGCCCCTTTTTCAATAGGAAAAACATCGCAGTGATCGGCGGAGGGCATGAAGCAGTACACGACATAGAACTACTGAGTAAGACCTCCGCAAAAGTATACGCTATACCAACGGGGAAAGGCTACAGTGAAGACTACCTTGAACTTGCACAACTTGAGAATGATCCCAAGGTTGAGTTCATACTCGGGGCAAATATCACGGAGATACGAGGCACAGACTTCGTCGAATCGATAAAATTAGAGGGGGTCGACCCGGGGGAGATCAAGGTGGACGGGGTATTCTTCATACTTGAACACGTGTCTACTTCGGGGATTCTAAAAGAAGCCGGCATTGAGACTGACGCCGGTGGATGCGTATTGGTGGATGGCGCCCAGAAGACGAATGTTCCCGGGGTATTTGCTGCAGGCGACTGCTGCTGCAGAGGTTTTCAAGTAGTCACCGCAACAGGCATGGGTGCTATCGCAGCCTTGAGTGCGATGAAACACGTAAAACAAACCAAGTAAAAAGTGATTTCTTTAGGATACTAGAGTGCCTTTGAACTGGCTCGTATACATGCGATAGTAGAAGCCCCGCTTTTCAAGCAGCTCATCATGTGTTCCTCTCTCGACTATCTCACCGTTATCTATCACTAGAACGAGGTCGGCGTTCCTGATGGTGCTCAAGCGATGTGCGATCACAAAACTAGTTCTACCCTCCATCAGCCTTAGTAGAGCCTCCTGAATCTGCCTCTCAGTACGCGTATCAACGCTGCTGGTCGCCTCATCGAGGACAAGTATCGAAGGATCTGCGAGTATTGCCCTTGCTATGCTGAGAAGCTGCCTCTGCCCCTGACTAAGGTTGCTACCCCTCTCACTCACACGCGTCTCATACCCCTTAGGCAGACGCCTGATGAAACCGTCAGCATTCGCAAGCTTCGCAGCCGCGACGCACTCCTCGTCGCTCGCTTCGAGCCTACCATATCGGATATTATCCATCACAGTCCCACTAAACAAGAACACATCCTGCAGGACTATCCCGAGCTGACGACGGAGGTCATCCTTCCTGATCTCAGTTATGTTATGACCATCAATCGAGATGGAGCCACCCTGAAGCTCATAGAACCTCGTGAGGACGCTAACAATGGTCGTTTTACCTGCGCCCGTAGGCCCCACTAAGGCGATGGTTTGACCAGACTTGGCCTCCATACTTACATCCTTCAGCACCTTCACACCCGGAGTATACGCAAAGTCCACGTTTTCGAACCGTACATCTCCCTCAAAGCTCTTTACGTGTATTGCATCACTCCCATCCTGAGTCTCCGGCTTGGTGTCAAGTACCTCGAATATCCGCTCCGCCCCAGCTAGGGCTGACTGTATGCTGTTGTAGAGATTAGCGAACTGTCTGAGCGGGTCCGCGAATTTCCTGCTGTAGGTTATGAATACGCTGATGATGCCGACTGTGGCAAGTCCCTGGAGAGCCATCCAGCTTCCAACCCCAGCCACTATGGCGATGTTGGCGTTGCTTAGGATGTTGACGAGCGGCGGGACGAGCATCGAGTAGGTCTCCGCCTTGGTACCTAGTGCCTTAACCTCCTTGTTGACTTTTCTGAAGCTCTCAACTGCGGATCCCTGCTGGTTGAACCCGATGACAATTCTCTGCCCCGATATCGTCTCCTGCATGACGCCGTTGAGCGCCCCCATCTTCGCCTGGAGGCCTCTGAAGCCAGCCCTCGTCCTCTTGCCCACCAGCGCCGTAAAGCCTACCATGATTGGGAAGACCAGGAGTGTAGCTGCAGCGAGCATTGGGTTGATTACGAACATCACGATGACTATTCCGACTAGCGTCAGAAGGCTGCGAACGACCTCGGTGACGTTCTGTGCGAGCAGCGAACCTATTGCGTCGACATCGTTTGTTAGCCTGCTCATTATGTCTCCTGTTGGAGTCTTGTCGAAGTATTGTAGGCTTAGAGTCTGGGTGTGTTCGAAGAGGTCCTTCCTCAGGGCTTTGAGGCTTCTCTGGCTGACCGTGGCCATGATCCAGTTTCCAACCACATCCAGACCTGATCCTAGGAGAAATACTCCCGCCAGCAGAAGTGAGATGCCGGGTAATCCATCCCATTGACCGGGGATTATGTATTGGTCGATGGCGATTCCCATGATTATCGGGGCTGCGAGTGCTAGCAATGTGCTGGCTATGGTGATGATCAGCACTATGGCTACGAGTCTTCTCTGGGAGCCAATATAGCCTAGCAGCCTTCGAAGGGCTCCAGTCGGGTTCTTAGCCTTCTCGACGACCCCCATCTGACCAGGCCCACGCCCCCGCATCCCAACTTCCCGAGCCTCCTTATTCTCAGGTGAACCCTGACCGCTGCTCATTGCTTCGCACCTCCGGCGCCTAGCTGACTCTCAAATATCTCGCGGTAGATGGGGCTCGACTCAAGGAGCTGCCTATGTGTACCCTCAGCGGCTACCCTGCCCTCGTCCAAGACGAGGATCTTGTCGGCGTTCAATACCGTGCTAATTCTCTGAGCGACGATGAAACACGTAGTGTCCCCCAGTGTCTTCTCGAGGGCCTGCTCTATCCGGTACTCCGTTTCAGCGTCTACGGCGCTAGTGCTATCATCGAGAACAAGTATACGAGGCCTTACAAGGAGAGCCCGAGCAATCGCTATTCGCTGCTTCTGACCCCCACTGAGAGTGACTCCTCTCTGTCCCACAGCTGTGTCGTAGCCCTCTGGGAAGCCCATTATGAAGTCGTGTGCCTGCGCGGCCTTAGCCGCCTCAACGACCTCCTCCTGGCTAGCGTCTTTCTTGCCGAATCGAATGTTGTCACTCATCGTCCCGCTGAAGAGTGTCGTTTCCTGCGTCGATACGCCGATCTTCTCTCTGAGGGATCCCTGCTCTATTTCTCTCACGTCGATTCCATCGATCGTTATTCTCCCCTCGGTGACGTCGTAGAATCTGGGGATGAGGTTGATGAGCGTAGTTTTTCCTGAGCCGGTTGCTCCGAGTATGGCTACTCTCTCACCGGGCTTAGCGGTGAATGAGATATCGCTGAGGACGGAAGCACCTCCGTTACCCTTGTATCTGAATCCCACTCTCTCAAAGGCAACCTCTCCAAAGATTTTCCCCAGCTTTACAGGCTGCCCGGGGTTCTTCACTGTGGGCTCGGTATCTACTACCTTCAATATCCTGCCAGCTGAGACTTCAGCTGCTGAGACATTCCCAGCCATTAGACTCAGCATCAAGATAGCATTCATCGCGTTCTGGAGGTAGTTAGTGAAGGCGACGATTTCACCTACGCTGGTGGTTCCGACCCTTACCTGGATGCCGCCATAGTATATGATGGCGACTATGCCGAGGTTAAGAAGAGTCATCATAACCGGGTTGAAGACGCTGAGAAGCTGGGCTACCCTGAGACTATTCCCATATAATTCCTCGTTTGCCCTACCGAACCGCTTATTCTCGTAATCCTCCCGAACAAACGCCTTCACGACTCTTACCCCCATCAGGTTCTCCTGTAAAACTTGGTTAAGACGGTCGAGCCTCTCCTGAACCTTTAGGAAAAGCGGTTGGAGGAGTCTGATGAAGACGTAGCTGAACACGACTGTGATTGGTAGAAGGACAAGCATCACAAGTGAGAGGTTGAAGTTCGTGGCAACCATTATCGCAATGCTCCCGATGAAGGTGATGGGCATTCTAACGAACATTCTAAGGGTAAGCGTAGCAATCATCCGGACCTGGTTGAGGTCACTAGTAAGCCTGGTCAGTAGCTGACCCGTGGTAAAGTCGTCGAGGTTTCCGTAGCTGAATGACTGGATCCTCGTGTAGGTTGCTTCACGTAGGTCCGCTTCGAAGCTTCTCGAGGTTCTTATGGCGAGGATGGTGTTCAAAGTCATGAATATCGCTGCGAGTAAACTGAGCCCAATCATCAGAAGGCTCGTCTGAATGATCACATCCATGTTCTGCTTTGCGACTCCCTCGTCGATTATTGTTTGAACGAGTCGCGGGATGGAGAGCTCGGCAGCGACTACGATGCAGAGAAATATTACGGCTAGGGTAGCCTGTTTCCAGTAGGGTTTGAGGTATCGGAAAGCTCTGAGAAGTTCACTCAATCAAATCACACAACCGTACCTTTCATAATTCTACAATATGGTGAGCTTGAAGCTGAGGCTCTTTGATTATGTTAACCTTACCAAGTATCAACCTGATGATTTCTCCGTAACATTTTCTCGGATGCCCAATAGACACAGCCGTTTAATGCTTCTAATCCCTCTTCTCTCCTGCTTCGGGGATAACACTAGGGATCCCTCCGAGACGCTGTGCTCTTCTTTGCCAACCGTAATGATCCCTTCTCCATCCAGCACATAGAATACGGCATCATATCCCTCCATGTGTGGAGGGATAACCTGGCCAGAGTCCAAGCAGATAAGAGCAAGATTAAATCCATTAGCCTCGAGAATATCTTTTTTAATTATTCTATTCGAGGAGAACTCGATCAGTTTAGCCAATTCAAACATATTATTCATTTATTCACCTCAAAAAAAGGAAAGATGGGATTGAGTTAAGCCTTAAGCTTGCTGAGTCTCGTTTCCACGGAGCCGAGCTGCTCTTTTAAGACTTCCTTAGCCTTTTCGAGCATCTCAATCTCTTCCTCAAGCGTCATAGCGCGATAGCCGTGGTGTCCACCACAGCTACAGCCACCCATATGACTCTCATGCCCGTACTCGTGTCTTCCACAGTGTCCACACATATCATGTTCTCCTGGTTCGCGTGGTAGCTCTTTCACGCCACCAACTCACATAGATAACACAGATATATATAAACGATAACTCTAAAGCGATAAATTCATGCCCGCGATGTGCACGGGTACTCGGCTACTTCTTTAAATTTTTATCGTAGTACATGGATAGATCGTCGAGCACTGCTTTTCTGAGGTTCATGGCCTCAATTCCCTTCCTGAGGACTTCTTCACCCTCAAGAGTTGCTTTATAGATTCTTCGGTCAGGTCCGCTTACTTTTTCCTCCCACTCGGAGGTTACCAGTCCGCGTTTCTCCATCCGCCTCAGTATAGTGTAGACTGATCCAGCTTCTAGTTTCCCATCGGAGACGTACCCTTTGCCGTGAAGTTCCTCCAGTATCTGGTATCCATGCATAGGCTTTTCGTGGATGAGTCTCAAGAATAGCAGTTGAAGCCAACCGCGCTCGGGTCGGTGCCTAAGACACCCTCCACTCTTCTCGTGGTGGCCACAGTTACAGACTGAGCCGCACATGTTTCTCAGCTAAAAATAAACTTCTGTTATATATAAACGGTTATCTCTTACCTGATTATCATTTGTCAGGCTGTCAAAGACATGATTAGTAATACTAGATATAAATATTTATATATTTAGATTTATTATGGAGGTAGAGGAGATGACCTGCAATGTCAGAGATAGTATCTGAAATGGTTATTTCAGGGATCGATACACTGATCGATTATCTGTCAGCACACGTCCTACTATGTCTAATCCCCGCATTCTTCCTATCCGGAGCCTTCAACGCCCTCATACCAAGCACAACCATCATCAAATACATGGGAGACAGCGGTAACAAGGCGAAGAAGGGAATAGCTTACCTATTCGCGGCCGGCAGTGGTCTCGTAATCGAAGTCTGCTCATGCACGGTCCTACCGCTTTTTGCGGGCATCTGGAAGAAAGGAGCGGGCTTCGGTCCCGCTATTGCCTTTCTCTTCGCCGCCCCAGGGATAACGCTACTATCCACGCCACTCACGGCAGCCATATTAGGCTGGGAATTCGCGGTTATGAAACTAGTTTTATCTATCATCTTAGCCATTGCGCTTGGGCTAGCAATGGAGCAGACATTCAAGGACCCGAGAACTTCTGAAATATCTCATAGCATGAAACTGGCCGATGTAGAGGTGAGTAAAAGGACTACTCAACAGTCACTGTTATTCTTCGTACCCCTCACAATGATCATGGTGGCTGGAACAGCCCCCCTTGACCTCAACCTAAAACTGATACTCGTCGGGGCATTCTCATTGATAATGGCGTTCTTCGCAAACCGATACTACGAACGCGATGAACTCAAGACTTGGATGCATGAGACTTTCAACTTCATGAAGATAATATTCCCTATCCTGCTACTGGGGGTCTTCATATCCGGGGCAATCAAGCCACTGATACCCCCAGAGCTCATCGCCAGCATCGCGGGGCAAAACACCATACCCGCCAATATTATAGCGGCGTTTTTTGGTACGGTCGCCTACTTCCCGACGTTGGTAGAGGTTCCGGTCGCGAACATGTTTCTAGAGCTGGGCATGCACAGTGGACCTCTGATGTCCTATCTGCTTGTTGACCCGGGCATATCGTTGCAGACGTTGCTGGTTGTGAATACGATTATTGGACCCAAGAGAACGGTCATGTACGCGTTCTACATGGTTGCGATCGGCGTGATTATGGGATTTTTATATGGGTTGTTCTTTGTTTAGGTGATTGAAATGAAGGTTGAGATACTTGGTTCAGGTTGCCCGAAGTGCCTCAAGCTGGAGGCTATGGTCAGAGAGGCGGTGGCTAAGCATAAACTCGATGCGGAGGTTAGCCACGTCTACGACATAAACAGGATAGTTGAGTACGGGGTGATGATGACCCCCGCACTTGTGGTAGATGGTAAGGTGAAGATAGCTGGTCGGTTGCCTTCCGAGAGTGAGTTACTGAAACTCATTAAATAGAGTAAGAAGGCCCCTTTTCCACTCACTTCTTTTCTACTTTTTAATAAATCAAAATACGCGTACAAGTAATGAATTTTATTGCACACGTATTACACGTATAATATCTGTTACTAGTCTTCTCTCAAATTCATCATAGTGTTCTATTAGATCCTTAACACAGAATATTCCATATATTGTGTTATTTTTTACTATCGGGAGCCTCTTGAACCCGTGTTTTTTCATCACTTCGACCGCTTCCTCAACGCTTCTGTTGGGTTCTATAGTTATGAGAGGTGAAGACATGCACTCGGAAACTTTTACAGTTTTTGAGTCCTTGTCTTTAGCCATAATTTTCAGGACAAGATCATTCATAGTGACTATGCCTACAGGTTGGTTCTTGTCCCGAACGATAATGTAGCATACCTTGTCGTTTGACATCATCTTTGAGGCTTCAAACGCTGAAGATTCGATGTCAATTGTTGAGATATCTTTACGCATATAATCTCGAACTAGCACCATTTTGTATTCGACCTCACGTATACTTCAACTATTATTCGTTTTTGCATATCCTTATCGCCCTTTTAAATTTAATTAATAACCGCCTAATGGTCATATCCTAATATCAAGGAGCGTATTGGGCTTTTTTCTCTTGGATCTCTTTTCTACTGATCTGAATGACGTTCTTCGGTTTGTATTGCTTATGTAGGTAAGTTAAAGATGGAAAACTGATTGCATGGGTAGGACACGTATTCGCGCAGGTTACGCAGCCCACCTTACAGCTCAAAGGCTTCGTAACGATTGCGTGGTTATTCTCGTAATCGAACTTGAAGGCGCCTGAGCCGCAGCCAAGGACACAGATACCGCAGCCAATGCAGAGGCTGCCCTCAACTGTTGGATGCCACTCGATCTCCGCCCTTGGGATACCGTGCCATGTAGGCTTTTCTTCAACCATAGTTAATATGTGACTCATAGAGATTTTTAAATATATTGAAATATTGATATATGTATTAATTTGATGAGAGGTAATTAGAGTTGTTTAAAGAAGTTATCCAGGAGAAGCAAAAAGCAGAGCTCACCTGGAAGGGCGGCGTATGTTCGGAGATTAAAATGCGAAATCACACCATAATAATCGATTCCAAAAAGGATGATGGAGGCGAAGATCTCGGACCGGAGGCTACAGAGGTTTTCTTAGCCGCTTTAGGCGCCTGCGTCATGACGAACATCTCAAGAATTGGCAAAAAAATGAGGCTAAACATTAAGAACGTTAGCATGGAGATAAACGGAGTCAAGGAGCATAATGGACGCCCCTCCTCCTTTGTATCTCTCGACATAAACGTTTCAATCGAAGCGGATACAGGTGATCGTGTGAAGCTGGAGAGGTTGATTGAGCTATCTGAGAAAAATTGCACTGTTTCTAATACTGTAAAGAGTGCAGTGGCTACTAAAATAAAATTGCTATTAATTTGATGTGTCGATCAAACCCTTAGCTCCTTCGGGTCGCCTCGAATTGGTGATATACGCCCTTTGATTGAACTTGAGGCATAGCCTTCCGCGTGAGACTATCTAAGGCTTTGAGGATCTCAGGTAGCTTACCGTAGGGAATCCCAATTAATCCCTCCCCATCGTCTATGTCAGTGGCGTCTCTGCAGCCATAACAGCCAAAGCTCGCGTTAATATCTTCTCTAAGATAGGGTTCCACGGTTGCATCCACGCAGCAGGCCTGGAACACGCCGGTGCCGAAGCTGAGGCGCCCACCCTTCTCGTGCAGCGACGCCAGGCTTATCCACATGATTTTCTCTGGCTCCTCCTCAAGTACAACAACATCAGGAGTGAACCTAGCCTCTGATAGGGGAGCCGCAGCCACAGCCTTGTAACCGCCGAGTGGCAGTCGGGGCATCTTCGCCATTAACTCCGCGGCGGCATCCTCGGAGTCAAAGAGGCCCAGGGCTTTTAACATAGTGCCCTTCTCAATCTTCTCGGGTAGCGGAAGCAGACCGAAGGCCGCAGCTGCGGCTGGACAGGAAATGCTGTTCTTGGTAAGTGTGAATGACTTTCCCTTCTTTGCCTCCATCACTAGCTGGCAATACCTCATCTTCGTCTCTGGCTCAGGAGGAAGGCCCTCGAGAGAGTCCTCGTTCTTTACGAGTTTGACGGCTACTGGCTGGTTCTTCAATTTTAGTATCTTCGTCAGCTTCGAAGCGGTGTCACGGTTATCGATCATTCCATATCTGAAATAATATAATTATCCATATATATAAATATGTTATTATATCAATAAATTATGTGACGGTGACGGCTGCTGGGAACTCAACTAAAAGAGGGCGTGTATCTTTTACAGCTAGCTTGCCATAGTAACCATGTCGATGATCTTCTCAATCTCCTGACGGACACCTGAAGATAGCCCCATTATGCTGATATCCATGAAACCCCTGATCAGCACCCCCACCGCCTCATCTTTGTTTAAACCCCTGCTCATGAGATAGGTTACGCCCTCCTCACTTAGCTTCCCAATAGCCGCTTCGTGGCTCAGCTCAGCACCTGACTTTGAGGCCCTCAGAATGGGTATAGCTTCAAGGACCGACTCCTCGTCAAGCAGGAGACCCCTACACTCCAGGTGACCTCTACATTCATCGTTGTTCCCGTCGATGGTGCCCCGGCTTATAAGATGACTGCCGGATCGGGTTATGGCCCTTGTGTTTAGCTCAGTGACGCTGCCCCGCCCGTTCAGCACACTCCACGACCCGAGGTCCATACGACTCCCCGGCTGAATGTAGAGAACGCTGTTGAAAACCGCCTTTGAGCCCACCCCATCGCAGATAGCCTTCGGCTCCATCTGCAGATCTTTCGCCGGTGTTAAGCAGATGTAGTTGGAGACGAACTCAGCGCCGTCACTCACGCGGATCCCGGTACGAGGCCTCACAACCGTCTCCGGCGACCAGTGGTGAACCATCGTGTAGCTCAGTTTCGCCCGATCCTCGACCCATATCTCGCTGACACCGAGGTGGGCACCCACCCTCGCCTCCTGGTGCTGAGCACAGGTTGTCAACACCTGACTCTCGCTGCCCTCACCAGCGATAATGATGTTATGAACACGCTGGCGACTGTTCTCCGCCGTGATCATGAGACAGCTCTGTAGAGGAAATGTGACTCTGGCGCCAGGTTTAATGTAGATGAAGTAACCCCCACTCCAGTTCTCCGCGACCTCCCGCGTGTACTCATCCTTATCCATGTTAACGAGAGTCCACATCCTCTCCTTGAGCCAGGGATACTTCTCCAGGGCGTCTCTGGTATCCATCATCTCGATCTGGTCATCGAAGGCCTCGCCCATCTTCGAGTAGATCGTCTTCTGATCCACGTGGAAGAAGACGCCGGAGGTGTCTGACTCGTCGACGTTGACGCCGACCCTCATCGCCTCGTTAAGGACCCTGTGAGGGAGACCTACGAGGCTCTCCCTAGTCAACTCGCTTCCTCCTGTATCCGTGTTGAGCAGCTGAGGCAGTGCTCGTATCCCCCGGCGCGGATCTCGGCGTAGACGGTTCTTGGGTCGGGGAAGCAATGGTTCATCCCATCCATCACGACGCAGGCTCTTTCGGCTTTGATGTAGTCAAGTATGTCACCCTTATGGGTGATGATGAGTGATGAGGCATTTGAGGTTCTCAGGTAGTTGTCAAGCTCTTCGGAGAGGAGCTTTAGGCTGTCGACGTCGACCCCAGAGTCTGGTTCGTCGAGTAGGATGAGGCTCGGTTTCAGGAAGAGCATCTGGAGTATCTCAGCCCTCTTCCGTTCTCCGC
>Ga0315289_10011483_pt1 | contig 12546 bp, 9 predicted proteins | sample YL17G11_40_MG_FD_203452 | JGI IMG/M metagenome (GOLD analysis project Ga0315289, IMG submission 203452) | Sediment microbial communities from Yellowstone Lake, YNP, Wyoming, USA - YL17G11_40 | ecosystem: Environmental > Aquatic > Freshwater > Lake > Sediment | place: USA: Wyoming | collected...
CGGTCGTCTTCGCGCTCTGCGTCGTGATGGGGGGGATGCCGTTGACCAGATTGGCGAAGTCGGCCGCGTTGTTCTGGATCTCGACCATCATGATGATGGTCCCCTCGGCCGTGATCTGGGGCGTCGCTTTGAGTTCAAGGGCAGCGTTCACGTAGCGTGTCGTCACCGTAAAATTGGCCACCGTCTGGACGGGGATCTGGCGGCCCTGGATGATCTCGGCCGGCTGGTTGTTCTGGGTCGTCACCTTCGGACTGGAAATGATCCGGCCGTTGCCCGATGTTTCCAAGGCGGAGAGGGCGACATCGAGTCTGAAGGTGTCCAGGATATTGGCGAAGGAGAAGCCGACGGCCGTGCTGAAGGCGGGGGCGGGGAGGTTGATCGCATATCCCCCCAGCGGGCCCCCGATCCCCTTGGTCACGATGCCTTGGGGGATCAGGGCGCCGTCCGCCAGGATCTTGTGCGGGAATTTGAGGGAGGTCTGGTTGCCGTAGAACGGATCGACGATCCCCTGGTAGCCCCACTGGATGCCCAGGTTACGGATGAACGTGGCCGAGGCCTCAATGATCCGGGCCTCGATCGAAACCTGGGGGGTCGGCGTGTCGAGGACCGAAATGAGCTTTTCAAGCAGGTCCAGCTTGTCCTTGACGTCGGAGACGATCAGGGTATTGGTCCGCTCGTCAACGACCATTTCTCCCCGGCTCGAGATCTTTGTTTTGAGGAGGCCCGCCACATCCTTGGCCTTGGAATAGGACAGCGTGATCGTCTTGACCTGGACCGGTCCGGCCAATTCCTTGCTCTCCTTGAGCTTCCTCTGGTCCGTGTCCTCACGCATCAGGACTGTGATGGGGGCGATCCTCAGGACGTTGCCCTCGATGGTCCTGCCCATCCTGTTATAGCGGAGGACGATGTCCAGGGCTTGGTCCCAAGGGACGAGGTTCAGATCGCAGGTGACGGTCCCGCGGACCTCAGGATCAAAGACAATGTTCAGGTCGGCGAAATCGGCCAGGTAAAGGACGACATCCCTCAGGTCCGCGTCTTTGAACTTGAGGCTGATGGGCTCACCCGAGTATTTCTCTTCTTCGGACGTGATGGTCTTGGGTTTGAATTTGTCTTCCTGCGGGGCCTTCTCGGCGGAGCCTTCCTGCTTGACCGCCTGCTTTACTTCCTGATTTTCCTGGGGAGGAGCGGGAGGGGGCATGGAAGGCGCCGGGGCCGCTGTGCTCACCGGCTTGACCTCTTTTTTCAGCTCGTCCACGCGGGCGGCGGGAGGGGGTGGAGGCGCCTGGCTTTCGATCCGAGGCTTCCGGACCTCCTGCGTGGCCTGCGGCTTAAAGAAGGAGATGACGAGGTCTCCGTTCACCGTGTCCATGGCGTAGAGGCTGGGCTCCTTGAGGTCGAAGACCATCCGGGTGATGGCCCGGGGATTGGACGGCTGGAACTGGCCAACCCGGACCTTGTCGACACCCAGCTTGGAGACCGGATAGACGGCCGTCGGCCTGGAGAACGTCGTGTCGAACAGGTCCACGACGAGGCGGGAGGGGTTGTCCAGAGCGAAGACCTGGGACACGGTCCCGCCGTTCAGCTTGGCCCGGAAGCTGATCCGGTCGGCCTGCTCGGAGATGTCCAGGTTGTTCAGGACGATCTCGCTCACGGGCTTCTTGTCGAGCAAGGACCGGGTGTCCGGGTCGATAAAGTAGTCTCCCCGGGGCCGCTGGATGCTGTTCAGCTCGACCACGGTCCGGTCGCTCATCGAGAGGATCCTGTAAGGGACCTTATCTTTAAGGCGCAGGGAGAACCGCAGGCCGGACACCCCGGCCTTCTCGACCTGGATGTTCTCGATGAGCTGCGATTCCGCCGGCGAAAAGCGGGGGACCTCAGCGGTCCTGGCTTTGCCGACGTCGATGACGAGGGTTTGGGGCTGCTGCGGGGAGTAGTAGGTCGTCTGGATCGGCAAGAGAGCGTCGGTCCGGAGAACAAGCTTCGTGGTGAGCATGCCGGGCTGGACCTCGATCTTGTTGATATTGATCAGGGGATCCTGCCCCGGCGCGGCCGATGCGAGCAGGAGAAGGAGGCACAGAGAGGTCAATAACGGCAGATAAATTTTCCTTTTCATGTTAACGCTCCTCCGGGTTTATTTCCTTGATGATATCTTTGGGCCTCATCAACGGGATCCCGCGTTCGTTGGTCTTGCGGAACACGACTTGATCGTCTTTGATCGAGAGAACGTAGCCGTCGGCGAACTTGTCCCCGGCCTTGATGAAGTAAGGGAATCCTTGCGGACCGCTCACGATCGCGGTGAGTTTCTGCTTGGTTTTGACGATGCCCACGAGGGTCGTGTCGTCAATGGACATCCGGGGGATCCCTCCGACCGCGGACTTCTCTTTGATGTCCTTTCCCCCCAGGAGGTTCTTAAAGGGATCCCTCCTCCCGGCCGGGTCATAGGTGCCCTTTTCCGGGGGAGGCTTCAGCACGTCTGTCTCGAGTTGGCCCCCATTCTCCTGGGTGGAAAGCATCATGGGGCCGAGGCCTAATATTCCTATGGCCAACATGAATACGATCGATTTTTTCATGGTCATTTCCTCGGCTTGGCCTGGGCGCCTGGCGGGGGGGCGCTTTCTTCCAGGAAGAAGTAGGTTTTGGCGGTAAAGTTCGAAGTGATGGTCAGGGCGTCCGTTTGGGCCTGGACGCTCCGGATGGCGAAGTTTTCGATGTTGAAGATGCGGGAGAAGAGACTGAGCCTGTCGAAAAAGGCGGCGAGGTTATGATAGTTGCCCGTGATCTCAATGGGGATGGGCCACTCTGCGTAAAAGTCCTTCTTGATCTCGCCTCTCGGGGCGAACTTGATGATGTCCAGCCGGGCGTCGAAGGCCAGCTGCTGGATCCTCCTCAGGATCTCCGAGATCTCCTTCTTCTGGGGGATGATGACCTCGAGCTCCTTGAGGGTCGCTTTCATGCTGGCGAGATCGGTCTCGATCTTGTCGAGCTCCAGCTTCTTGGCTTTGAGGTCCTTGACCTCCAGTTCCATTTTTTGCCGTTCCGCCCTCAGGCTCTTAAGCTCCTGGTCCTTGGGCTTGAAGTAGAAAAAGAAGACAAGGCTGAAGATGATGAGGGACAATATGAGGTAACCGTACCAGGGCCAGTTTTTCATGGGCTCCTCCTTGGCTTGGCCTCCTTGGCCGGAGGAGGCGGGGCGGTCGACTGTTTCGGGTTGACCACACCGGCGGTCAGGGAGAACTCCAGGTATTGGTCATTTTTGGACGTCTTCTGGGTCGAAGCGATCAGATTGACGCTCTCGAAATAGGGGTCGCTCTCGAGGTTGGCGATGAAATCGGCGATGAGGTTGTTGGAAAGGGCGTTCCCGCGGATTTGGATGTTCTTCGAGTCGAAGCTGACCTCGTTCAGCCATACCCACTCGGGGAGCGTTTTGCTCAGCTCGTCCATGATCCTGACGGCCAAGTCCTGCTGGGACTTGAGCTCCCTGATCAGGTTGATCTTCTTGTCGACGGAGGCCTTCTGTTTCTGGAGCTCGTCGAGCTTGGCGATGACGTATTGGAGCTTGCTCTTCTCCTCCTTCGCCTGATTCAAGAGCTGACGCTCCTGGTCCATGGCCTTTTTCTGGTATAAGTAAAAGCCGGCCAGGGCGACGACGAGCAGGAGGAAGATGAGATTTCCGACTCCGGGCTTTTTCTTGGCCTTGAATTCGGGCAACCCCTCGGCCGGGGTCTCCCTGATCTCCTTGGTTTCCGGTTTTAAGAGGTTGATCCGAATCATTTTTCTGCCTTTCGGGTCGAAAGTCCGACGGCCACCCCGAAAGCCGGGGCCATCTCATTGAAAAAAATAGGATCGAATTTCTTCTCGTCGAAGGGGATGTTGCGGAAGGGATTGAAGATCTCGGACTTGATCCGGAATTTATGCTCGAAAGCGCCGGCCATGTTCGTGACGTTGGCCAGCCCGCCGCTGAGATAGATCTGCTCGATCTTCCGCTCCCTCTTCTCCCCGGCCTCGTAGAACGAGAACGTCTTTTCCATCTCATCGAGGAGGTCGCGGACGTTCATGGCCAGGACGGTCTGGAACTGGTCGGCGGGGACGCTCTTGCCCGGAATGCCCTTGAGGAGCTTCTCGGCCTCTTCGAAGGGGATGTTCAACTCCTTGCGCATGTTCTCGGTGAAGAAGTATCCTCCCAGGGAAAGGTCGCGGAACAGCTGCGGCGTTCCCTTCTCGATGATCACGACGTTGGTGATGTTGGCCCCCAGGTTGATGATGGCGACCGTCTTGTCGAAGAAGACCTCCGGGTAGTTCAGCTCGAGGGCGTTCTGGAGGGCGAATACGTCGACCTCGATGGCCTGGAGGTTCTTCCGCGCCTGATTCACCGCGCTGCTGTAGTTGGCGATCTTGTCCTTCTTGGCGGCCACGAGGAAGATGTCCAGGTTCCTCTCCTCGGCGCCCCGAGGGGACTTGAGGACGGCGTAGTCGACGTTGGTCTCTTCGTAGGGGTAGGGGATGTTGTGTTTGGCTTCCCAGATGATGGATTCGGCCAGCTCCTGCCTCTCCATGGCCGGAAGCGAGATCTTCTTGATGATCACGGAGTTGCCGGAGATCGAGATGACGATGTCCTTGTTCGAGATCTTGTTCTCGTCGAAGATGAGCCGGATGGTCTCGACCACGGCGGCCGAATCGATGATGGTCCCCTCGACAATGGCGTCATGGGGGAGCTGTTCGTAGCCGACCTTGGCGACCTCGTACGTTTCGCGGTCCCCCTTTTTTCTGGTCTTAAGCTCCACCGCTTTGACGGAATAGGAGCCGATGTCCAATCCCACCAACCCTTTTTCCCTAGAGATACCCAGCATTTTTCCCTGCCTTTTGTTGGATTTGAACGCGCTTGTTCGTCCCGAATTTTTTCCCGAGTTTCGTTTCGACGGGCTCGGGGACGAAGTCCCGGACGGATCCACCGAGCATGAAGACCTCCTTGACCAGGTTCGAGCTGAGGAAGGAGAACTCGAGGCTCGGCATCATATACAGGGTCTCCATCTCCGGGGAAAGCTTCCGGTTCATGAGCGCCATCTGGAATTCGTACTCGAAGTCCGAGATGGCCCGCAGGCCGCGGATGACGGTGTTGGTCCCGTTCTCCCTGGCGAACTCGACGAGCAGGCCGTGGAAGGACTTGACCTCCACCTTCTCCTGATCCTTGAAGATCTTCCCGATCATGTCCACTCTCTCTTTAGTCGTGAGCAGAGGGCCCTTTTTGGGGTTTTCCAGGACGGCCACCAGGATCCGGTCGAAGATCTTGAGCCCCCGGCGGATGATATCGACATGGCCGTTCGTGATGGGGTCAAATGACCCCGGGTATATGGCTTTGTTCTCCATAAAGAAACCTTTTGACCGTTCCACATTCAGTGTTGACTCCTAAATAACAAAAAAAGTTTCTTTTGTCAACCATTAATTATTCAATTGCTTGGGGTTAGGCCCTCCGTCGCCGTCCCGGAAGGGCGGCCCATCCTATCGTGAAAAATTCCTGTCCGGCCGTCAATCACCTCCCGAGGGGATATCCGGGGTGAATTAAGTAGGGGTCAAACCTACAATCTTAACAAAGCCGTCACAAAGTCGGATCATCAGATCGATTTTGTTAAGATTGTAGGTTTGACCCCTACTCGGGCAAAAAAATTGCATTTCTCGGGTCCTTGTGCTACTTAATACTGAAGAGAAACGATGATCAAGTTCGGGACATCCGGCTGGCGGGCCGTCATGGGGGATGAGTTCACGTTCCAGAACGTCCGCATCGTCGTCCAGGCGGCGGTCAATTACCTGAAAAAGAGGTTCCCCGACCAGCCCTGCTCCATCGTTGTCAACTATGACACGCGCTTCCTTTCGGAACGCTACGCCTTTGAGGCGGCCAAGCTCCTTTCCAAGAACCAGATCCAGGTCTTCCTGGCTGACAGGGACGCCCCGTCCCAGGCCCAGGCCTACCAGATCATCAAACGTCAATGCCAGGGGGGGATCAACTTCACGGCGTCCTTCAATCCGCCCGAATACAACGGACTGAAATTCAACACCCACACGGGCGCGCCCGCTCTTCCCGAGGTGACGGACCGGATCGAGGAAGAGATCCAGAAACTGGCGAAGGACTTCAGCCCCGACCCCTATTACGCCCGGACGGAGTTCATCACCAGGATCGACCTCCAGTCGGATTACCTCGAATTCCTCCAAAAGAAGATCGATTTCGACGTCATCCGGCGGTCCGGGATCAAAGTCGGCCTGGACCTTCTCTTCGGCACGAGTCGGGAATACCTGGACGAGATCCTGGAAGAGAACGAGGTCCCGATCGAGGAGATCCACGGCTACGTGGACCCCTATTTCGGGGGCGTCATCCCCTCCTGCACGGAGGAGAACCTCCGGGAGCTCAAGCGGCTGGTCAGGGATAAAAAATGCAGCCTGGGGCTGGCGACGGACGCCGACGGGGACCGGTTCGGGATCCTCGATCAGAACGGCTGTTTCATCCATCAGAACCTCATCCTGGCCATGCTCCTGGATTACCTGGTCTCGGTGAAGGGGTGGCGGGGAGGGGTGGCCAGGTCGGTCACGACGACCCACCTCATCGACCGCATCGCCCGCAAGTACGACCTTCCGGTCTTCCGGACGCCGGTGGGGTTCAAGTACATAGCCGAACTGTTCCTCCAGGGAAAGATCATATTCGGCGGCGAGGAGAGTGCCTGTATCGCCGTCAAGGACCACCTTCCCGAGAAGGACGGGATCTTCGCCGGCCTTCTGGTCACCGAGATGGTCGCGGCCTTGGGGAAAAGTCTTTCAGAGATCAAGCAAAGCCTGTTCAACGACTATGGCGAAATGGTCGGCGGCCAAAAGAACATCCCGCGGACCCCGGAGGCCGAGAAGAAACTGAGGGAGATCATCTCCAATCCGCCTTCGCGGATCGGGAACCGGAAGGTCGAAGCCACGGACGCGATCGACGGGATCAAACTGGACTTCGCCAACGACACCTGGCTGATCCTCCGGTTCTCGGGGACCGAGCCGCTCATCCGCTGTTACGCCGAGGCTGAGACCAGGAAGGAGCTCGACCACCTGCTGAAACACGGCTTGGGGGTCTTCCCGTGAAGGACGAGCCCCGGAAGAACGGCCCCACGGTTCGCAGGAAGCTCTTCATGGCAGGCGTCGGGTTTTTCATCCTCGTGATGCTCGTCACTTCCTTCTTCGGGAAGAAGGGATACATGGACATCAACCGGGCGAGGAAGTCCTGCCGGGCCCTCGAGGCGGAACTCCTAAGGCTCGAGGAGCAGAAGAAGAAGCTGGAACTGGAGATCCGGGAGCTCGAGACGGACCCCGGGGCGGTGGAAAAAGAAGCCCGGGAGAAGCTCTGGCTCATGAGACCCGACGAGAAAGTCATCGTCACCAAGGGCCGATAGGAAGCCCCCGGACGGCCGCCTCATTATGCCCCAACGATTCCAGGACGACAGGTCGCAGGACCTCCTCGATGACCTCAATCCCGACCAGCGTGAAGCGGTGATCCATGGGGAGGGCCCTCTCCTTATCATCGCCGGGGCGGGGACGGGAAAGACCAAGGTCATCACCAACCGCATCGCCCATCTCATCGCTTCCAAGATGGCCGGCCCGGAGGAGATCCTGGCCGTCACTTTCACCGAGAAGGCGGCCAACGAGATGGAAGCCCGGGTGGACCTCCTCGTCCCCTACACCTATTCTTTCGTCGAGATCAGCACCTTCAATTCCTTCGGGGAGAAGGTCCTGAGGGATTACGGGATCGAGCTTGGCTACCCTCCCGATTTCAGGCTCCTCGACGACGTGGAGCAGGCCATCTTTTTCCGGGAGAACCTCTTCAAGTTCTCCCTCCGGTACTTCCGGCCCTTGAGCTTCCCGACCAAGCACATGCAGGAGCTCCTCGATGCCATCAAGAAGCTGAAGCAGGAGGATGTCCGCCCCGGGGAATACCTGGCTTATGCCCAGGCGCTCCAGGGAAAGGCTTCGGACGACGTCGAGAGGGAAGAGGCGCTCAAGCAGGCGGAAGTGGCCCGCGTCTACGGGGAATACCAGGCCCTTCTCAGGAAAGGAGGGAAGATCGACTTCGAGGACCAGGTGACCCTGGCGGCCGAGCTCTTCCGGACTCGGCCCTCCGTCCTGAAGGAGTTCCAGTCGAAATACAAGTACATCCTGGTGGATGAGTTCCAGGACACCAATTTCGTCCAGTTCGAGCTCCTCAAGCTCCTGGCCGCCCGCCATGGGAACCTGACCGTGGTCGGGGACGATGATCAAAGCATCTTCCGGTTCAGGGGCGCTTCCCTGAGCAACATCCTTAATTTTCAGGAGGTCTATCCTCAGGCCAAGAAGATCGTCCTGACCAGGAACTACCGGTCCACCCAGGCCATCCTGGATGCCTCCTACCAGCTCATCCGGCACAATGATCCCAACCGACTCGAGTTCAAGTACAGGATCGACAAGCGCCTCGTTTCATCCCTCGATGTCAGGGAAAAGAGCATCCACATGCTCCAGTTCGATTCCGTTTCCCACGAGGCGGACCGGGTGGCCGACCTCATCCTGGAAAAGAACGGGGAGGGCGTCCCGTGGAGCGACATGGCCATCCTGGTCCGGAGGAACGCGGACGCCGACCCCTATCTCCGGGCCCTGAACATGAAGCAGGTCCCCTACCGTTTCTCCGGGAGCCGCGGGCTCTACCAGCAGGAGGAGATCAAGGTCCTGATCTCCTTCATCAGGGCCCTGACGGATTTCGAGGACAGCCGGAGCCTGTTCCATCTCGCTCTTTCCGGGGTCTATGGGATGGACCCCTACGACCTGACCGTCGTTTCGAATTACGCCCAGAAAAAGAACCTTCCTCTCCACCAGGTCTTTCGGAAGGTCCACGAGGGGGCCCCGCCGGTCGAGCTCCCGGCGGCGGCTGAAGCGACGATCAAACGGATCTTCGAGGACCTTCTCGGCTACATCAGGCTGGCCGGGCAGAAGAACGCGGGGATGGTCCTCTATGCCTTCCTCGAGAAGAGCGGCACGCTGAGATCCCTGGTCTCGCGGATGGACCCTTCGTCGGAGATGAAGATCAAGAACATCCGGCTTTTCTTCGACAAGGTGAAGGGCTTCTCCGACCTTGCCGATGACGACTCCGTCCATTCTTTCGCCGGGTATCTGGACCTCCTTCAGCAGGTCGGGGACAACCCCGCCACTTCCGAAGCTGAGCTGGACGAGGACGCCGTCAACGTTCTGACCGTGCACAAGGCCAAAGGACTGGAGTTCTCCGTGGTCTTTCTCGTGAGTCTCATTGAAGACCGCTACCCGGGCCGCGAGAGACGGGAGAAGATCCCCGTGCCGGCCGGGATCCTTAAGGAGGAACTGCCGGGGGACGAGAACTTCGTCCAGGAGGAAAGGCGGCTCTTCTATGTCGGGATGACCAGGGCGAAAAGGCACCTCTACTTGACTTGGGCCAGGGATTACGGGCTCAAGAGGCTGAAGAAGGTCAGCCCCTTCGTCCTCGAAGCCCTGGACATTCCCGGCATGCCGGAGGAGGTCCTCCGCAGCTCGGCACTGGAAGAGATCCGGCGTTTCTCTCTCCGGGAGGAGGCCGGGGCTTTTTCTCTCCGCAAGCCCCAGGGGACACTGACCATGAGCTTCCTCCGGTTGGAGGACTATCTCACATGCCCGCTCAAATACAGGTTCCGCCACATCCTGCGGATCCCTGTCCTCCCCCATCATGCCCTTGTGTTCGGCAGGGTGCTTCACGCGTCGGTCCACCATTTTTTGAAGAACCGGATGAAAGGGCGGACGCTCGGAGAGGAGGATGTCATCCGGGAGTACGAGAGGCTTTGGGTGAACGAGGGTTATCTCAGCCGGGAACACGAGGAGCTGAGGAAGAGGTCCGGCGAGCAGGCCCTCCGTCTCTTCTATCGCAGGGAAACGAAGTCGGGGAAGTTCCCCGCGTTGCTCGAAAAGAGCTTCAGATGGCAGTCAGGGAAGGTCCGATTCACCGGGCGCTGGGACAGGGTGGACTTCGAGACGGGAGGCGCTGTCATCATCGATTTCAAGACGACCGAAGTCAAGGACCAGAAGGAGGCCGACCGGAGGACGAGGGACAGTCTCCAGATGGATGTTTACGCGCTTTCGTTCCTTGAGACCGAGGGCATGGCGCCCTTCGAAACGCGGCTGCACTTCCTGGAATCCGACCTCGTCGGCAGGGCCCGGAAGGGCGGGAAGGAACAAGAGCGGGCCCGGGGAAAGATCCTCGAGGCGGAAGAGGGGATCCGGGCCGGGGAATTCGGGCCCCGTCCGGACTGGCACAACTGCAATTATTGCGAGTTCAAAACGATCTGCCCGTCTTCATACGCGTTCTAAACGGAAATCCGCTTATTCGAGCCCGGACCAGAAGGGCATGACCGCCCAGATGCGGTTCCTTTCCATGAGCCTCAGAGCCAAGGCGGCCTGTTTCAGTCCGGGACGCATATCAAGCACGCTTTCCGGGGCACGCCTCCCGAGGAGCGACTCCCAGAAAGTCCTTTTCTTGGGCCACACGACCAGCCTGACCTCTTCTTCCCTTGCGATTCCCGCTAAGCCTTTGGCCAGCTCGACGGCCTTCGTCAGGCCTCCCAACTCGTCCACGAGCTTGAGGTCCCTGGCCTGAGCGCCCGTCCACACCCGGCCGCGGCCGACCGCGTTCACCTCGTCCTTGGTCATGTTCCGGCCTTCGGCGACCTTGGCCAGGAACTGATCGTAGGTCCAGAGAATTTCATCCTTCATGATCTTCTTTTCTTCCGGCGAGAACGGCCGGAAGGTCGAGAAGATATCGGCCTCCTTTCCGTAGGCGATTTTTTCGGAGGTCAGGCCGAGCTTTTCGTAAAGGGCCGAGAGGTCGAACTTGCCCGCCAGGACCCCGATGGAGCCCGTGAGGGTCTGCGGTTGGGCCACGATCTTGTGGGCCGCCATGGAGATCCAGTAGCCGCCCGAACCCGCGACGTCGGACATCGAAACGACGAAGGGCTTCTCTTTCTTGGCCAGGAAGACCTCGCGCCAGATGACGTCGGAGGCCACCGAGGAGCCGCCCGGGCTGTCGACCCGGAAGACGATTGCGGCGATGGACTTGTCCTGCCGGGCCTGCCGGATCCAGCGGGCGACGGTCGTTCCCCCCATGCTCTGGGGCAGGCTCTCGCCGCTGAGGATGGGCCCGACGCCGTAGATCAAGGCGACTTTCCGGCCGATGCCGATCCCGGCCGAAGCCGGAGAGACCCGGGCGTAAGCGTCGGAGGTGATCCTGCCGAGCTTCCGCCCCCCGCTCTGCAGGAGGTTCTGGAGCTCATCTTCGTAAAGGAGGTCGTCGACGAGACCGGCCTTGAGAGCGTTCTCTCCCTGAAAGAAGGCATGGTCGATGAGGCCCCGGACCTCCCCCTCGCTCTTTTTCCTGGCCGATGCCACGGCTTTGACATATTGGGAGAAGAGGTCCCCGTAGATGGACTCCATCATCTCCCTGTGGGCCGGCGTGAACCCTTTTTCCGTGAACTGGTTATAGGCCGTTTTGTATTCCTCGACATGCTCGAACTCCGCCCGGACGCCCAGTTTATCGAGGGCGTTCTTGAAGAAGGGGACATATCCGCCGATGCCGTTGATGCCGAGCCATCCCATCGGGTGGAGGATGATCCGGTCGCAGGCGGTGGCCAGATAATATTCCTTGTCGAAATCAGGCGCCTCGTCGATATAGGCGTAGGCCTTTTTGCCGGCCTTGCGGAAATCGAGGACCGCGTCCCGGAGTTCCGTCACCTTGGCCCAGTCGCAGGCGAGAAGGTTCATCCGGAGGAGGAGGACCTCGACCCGGTCATCGGCCTTGGCCTTGCGGAGGTTCATCCAGAGCTCGTTCATGGACAGGGGCCGGATCCCCAGGATGACGTTCGTGAAGAAGTCGGGAGGGGCGATCTCCTGGAGCTCGCCGGACAGGTTGATCTCCAGGCAAGCGTGGAGCGGGACCGTCACGGCCGGCCGTCCCCAATCCATCAGGAAATAGGAAACCGCCGCGGCCGCCGCCAGGACGAAGAAGACCAGGAAGATGATCAGGACATAGGTGCGCTTTTTCATCGTTTCACCGCCTTGATGGAAAATATATCAGAAATCTTCCGCGGGAGAAAGCCCTGCCCTCCGGGTCTGCGCTCCCCCTTAAAAAACACTTGATTTGTCCTTTTTGTTATGATTGAATAAATCGACTCCTCCGATCGTGTGACCCGACGGAGATCGGGCAGGGCGATGGTGAGAGATCAAGGAGGTTTCTTTTATGTCTCAAAAACTTTATGTCGGCAACCTCAACTACAAGACCACTGAGGACACGCTGAAACAGCTGTTTTCCCAGTACGGTGAGGTGATCTCGGTCAACATTCTGCAGGGACGAGGTTTCGGTTTCATCGAGATGGCGACCCCCGAATCCGCCGTGGAGGCCAAGAACAGGCTCAGCGGGACCGAATTCGACGGACGCAAGCTGATCATCAACGATGCCCGGCCCAGAGCCGACCACAAGCCCGGCGAAAGACAGCCCGGCGGCTT
>Ga0315289_10011485_pt1 | contig 12546 bp, 12 predicted proteins | sample YL17G11_40_MG_FD_203452 | JGI IMG/M metagenome (GOLD analysis project Ga0315289, IMG submission 203452) | Sediment microbial communities from Yellowstone Lake, YNP, Wyoming, USA - YL17G11_40 | ecosystem: Environmental > Aquatic > Freshwater > Lake > Sediment | place: USA: Wyoming | collected...
TTCGTCCTTCCGTAACCGACGCGAACGCCCCGGATGGTGTAAATCTCCCAAATCTCGCGTTCGGCAAGGGGCGCCGGCTGGCCAGATGCGGCCGAGGGCTGCGGCTGCGGTGGCTCAGGCACAGCCGACTTGGAGATGTTGGATATGGCCCAGCCGGCAACCGCCAGCAGAACCACGACCGCAAGATACCCCAGTGTGTTGCGTGAGATCAAGCGAAGTGTAGCGTTTGGTCTTCGATGCATGTCGCCAGAATGCCTCGACAGTTCACTTTGGGCAACCGCGCTAACCTTCACCAAGTTTATCGGGTCTCAACCGAGAAAGACAAGTGGGGAAGGTTCTGGCATGCTCGCGTCGGCATGCTTTTTTCGGGCCCACGCGGCCACCGCCCGGGAGTGTTTCGAGTGCTAGACTAGCTTAGGCCGATGCTGCTTTGGGTCTGCAATGGGCGGCCGAAATCTGCGTCTTTTTCCCGGCCCGGTTGGTTGTGGCAAGAAAATCGATTGTTCCGTTTCTGCCGCGGAGCCTGTGTGGGTGGCCGGCAAATTCAAGTCCGCAGCGGTATCCAGGGCAAAGCGTGACCTACGGTTGGATAGAGTGCTCCCAGTTACGGCTCGGCCGTCCCCATTGTCTGAGCATCGTTCGCGTAGCGAGTCGAGAACACCGATGGGCTTCTTGAAACGATTCTTCCGCAACGTAGTTCGCGAGGGCTCGATGCCGGTCGCTGCCAGCAGTTTCCAACATCTCAGCGAGGAGGAGTTGGAAACGCACCTGGGAGTCGCCCGCTACGGCAACTTCGTACTGACCGACGCCGTGCGCCCGTCGTACGATCTGCAGGTGGTGCCGACCCAAGGTTATCGCCACGACTGTTACCGCGAGGAACCGTCGCACACCAAGGTCCCGGTGCTGATGGCGGCGGTCTCTCACGAGAACCTGTTCGACGTCTTCATGGAGTTGTTGGACCCGCTGGGAAGCGTGGCCGACGTGGTGCTGGAGACCAGCCACAACCGCCCGAGCAACGGACATACCGACCTGTACCGTGAGCACATCGACTTGCCGGTGCTCAAGAGCGTTCTCTGGGAATACGAAGACCTGCTGCTGAACGACGGCTGCACCGGAATGGCGGTGCTCAACCCCGCCACGCCGCAGGAAATCCAGTTCGACGAGCACAAACTGCTGATCGTCTACGGCGAGCAGTTAGAGCCCTTTGAAGACGTCTTCGCCCAGCGCGGGATCCGCTGCGACGATCAACTGAAGTTCATCACCGAGGGCGAACACGTCCATTCGTCCAGCGACCAGTACGCCCGGCAATTTGAGGAGTTGAAAACCCGGCTCGGCATGGACGGCGGATACATGTGAGGGCGGAAGGCGGAAGGCGGAGGGCGGAAGGCGGAGGGCGGAAGGCGGAGGGCGGAGCAGCGACACAACGTTATCTCGAACTTCCGCCTTCATTCTTCGCCTGTCGCCCTTCATCCCTCCGCCTTCATCCCTCCGCCTTCCGCCCTCGTTCCGGTCCATTCCCGAAGCCACACAAGATCTTCGCGAAGTTCTTCGCGGGTTTGCTCCAGGGCGGTAAATCGGGCGCGGAAGCAGCGCCAGGCTACGTAGCCCGTCGCGGCGCCGCCCAGCAGCAGGCCGAGGCCGAAGATCAGCAGCCAACCGGCGAATTGGATCCCCAGCCGGCGGTTCAGGAGATCGGCAACCCAGACGGCCAACAGCGGCATAGCGCTAACGGCCATGACGGCCGCCACGAGCATCGCTGCAGTCAGTCGCTTGACAACCCGGAGGTCTGCCTCAAACTCCAGACGGGCCAACTGCCAACGCAGAGCGGCCATTTCCCGCAGATCGGCCCCCAAGAGGCCAAGCTGCTGCATCAGATCGGCAAGCAACGGTCGCTTAACTTCGGGCATGATCGGCTCCGTTGGGTTCGACCGGGTGCTGGTCCGGGGTGCAGGAGGCCCAAAAACGGGCAATCTCTTGCCGCAAGAGCTGGGCGGCAGTGCGCCAGCCCTGGCGCATCAGCCGCAGTCCCAGCCACCGCGCCAGCCGGCGGCCGCTGAGGCCGGCCGAAAGGGCCAATCCGGCCCCCAGCGCGGCCATGATCGCGCTTCCCGGATAGTGCTGCACGTAAGTCCGCCACGACGTCAGCCGCCGCGTCTGGCGGCCGCTGCTGCGCAGCCGGTTGTCGATCTGCCGCCGCAGCCTGCCGATCCGCAGCCGAAGCTCGCGTTTGGTCCGTTCTCGTTGGGCGTCAACGATCATCGCCGAAACCGCCTGCCCAGGAAGAAGCCGATCAATCCGGCGGCGATCACGCCCGGCCCGGGATGCCTGCGGACAAAATCGAGCGTCCCGTCGATCAGATCGCCCAGGCTCGTTTCCCGGGCGGCCTTCAACCGGTCGGCGGCCAGGCGACGGAGTTCGTCGTACTGCTGGCGGGCCTTTTTCAGCTCGGCTTCGGCCCGGCGGACGGCGTCGGCCGCCCAGTGGACTTCGGCAGCTTCGGCCGTGCCCGGCTGGGGCACGCCGTCGCCCTCGGCTGCCGGACGGTTGGATGGTTCCCTTTCGCGTTCATGTTCGGTCATGTTGTTGCCTCCGCTTTGCAGGGCTCAATAAAACGTAGCTTACTGCATGCCCCGGAAAAAGACCTTCCGCAAGGTGCTCCTACTTGACACCTCCGGTCGAGCCTGCTATTTTGAGGGCTGGAATGCCCAGCTAGAAGGGTACTGCTCGGAAACCGTGAAATGAGCGTTCGCATCGTCTGCGGCCAGTGCAAGAAGACGTACTTTGCGGCGGACAAGCTGGCGGGAAAACGCATCAAGTGCATGCAGTGCGGGGCCGCACTTGAGGTTCCCATGCCTGCTGCGGAGGCCGAGCCAGCCGCTGAGTCTAGATCCGCCGTCACAGCAGAGGCGAGCTATTCGCCGGACGCCGCCTCGCCGGAGGATTTTGCCGGCGATTATGCGGTCACAGATTTCTCTTCTTCCTCTTCGTCGTCTGCCGCGGCCGCGTTTCCCGAGGATCTCTCGTCGAGAATGCGCGAGGAACTGGGGAGCATCTTTACCGAGGGCGGCCCGCTGCGATTCGCCGCCAGCCACAAGCTGATGCTGGCGGTAGTCATGCTGGCGGTGATGGTTTTCGTGGTGTGCATTGCCAGCCATCGCTGCAACCTGGCGGCACTGGCACTGCTGGCAGGGGCGGGCATTGCGGTGACCGCTTTTGTCCCGGAATCCGGCAACCTCGAACTTCGCTTGGCGCGGGTGATTTTCTATGGCGGCTGCGCCGTCTCGCTGCTGACGGCAATCTACTTATTCCTCGTACACTATCGAGGCCTTCCTGACGATTCCTCCTGGCACCTCCCGCTGTTGGCAGTGGAAGTGATCGCCGTTGCTTTGGCCGGGCTCGGACTGAGTTTCTGGGTGTGCAATCTGTTCCCGCGATTTGGCATGTTTCAAGTCTTGGGATGGGGCTACCTCTGTGTTGCCGGCCTGATTCCGCTAAGTTTGAGCACTCTGTTGTCTGTGCCTGGTGTTAACACTGGGGTTCAAGCGGTCTATGATCAGGTTTGCTGGTTTCTCGATCCGCCGAGTGCCAAACCGCCTCCGCCGCTGAACAACGGGCCGCGGATCACCTCTGCTGCACCACTTGAGGCCAGCGTCGGCGAAGAGTACGTATATAGCGTCGCAGCCACCGACCCAGAGGGCGACACGCTGCAATTTGTGCTGACGACGTCTCCCAAAGGGATGCGGATCGAGGCGCAGGACGGTCGGATCACGTGGACGCCGACCGCAGCGCAAGTTGGCCCCCAGGCTGTGACCATCGAGGTGAGCAACAGCCGTGGCGACACGACGGAGCAATCGTTCGAGGTCGAGGTGCTCGCGGCAGGCACGAAACGGCAGGGCGGCGGGACGCCCCCGATACCGCCAGGGCCAGGACCGGATGTCGAAAGGCCACCGCCGTCGCAATGGGACGTGGCTTCCGAAACCGCCGCCCAGCCGCCGCGGCCGTTGGGTGGCGAGCCATTGGATTTGGGCATCGGCGCGCAAGACATCGTGCGGATCATGTTCTCGGGTCCCCAAGCGGCACGGGCGGTTGTCCTGAGTAGGCAAAGCGAGGTCGCGCCGACACGCTCTTCGGCGTCTTCTCTGGTTGCGCCGCATATGCGAATGCCCGGTGAGGAAGAATCCGCTGAACAGGCCGCCACATCTGCCGCGGACGAAGAGCCGCAGCCGCCTCCCGACGAAGACGAAATAGCGGCCCGAACGGCCTCCGGACAGATCACTTACTGGATCGACGTGTACGATCTGCTGACTGGTCGGCGTCTGCGCAGAATGCGAATGCCTCCCACCAGCCAGTTGGCCGATGTAAGTCCGGACGGGAAGGAAGCGATTATCGTCACGCCGGAGCGGCTGGACGTGTGGTCGCTGGACAAACGAGGGGTCGAGCACGGCGGCTGGCCCCTTTCCGACCAGAAGATCACCAAAATCCCGTGGGCGAGCTTTCTCGGCGAGTCGCATCTGGCCACGCTCGACGACGCACGGAGGCTGGTGGTGTGGTCCCTCCCGGATTTCAAGGAGGTTTATCACCTCGATGAGGTCGCGCTGGCAGCGGTCAGCCCGGGCGGCAAGTACCTGCTAACGTTCGCTGCCGCAGGCGACAGCACCCTGGAAGGTTGCCTCCGCGAAGCCGCCAGCGAAGAAGTACGGGGGTCCTTGCAGGCTCCAACGTCGGTGCCGGCGGCCTCCTTTTCGTTTTGCGCATTTCGCGGCGACGGCGAACAAGTGGCGCTGGGCGGCGGCAATGGGCTGGTGGTTTGGAACATGAAAGACGGCACAGTCCTCTGTGAGGACAGCCAAGCCAAGGTCACCAAGTGCTTGGCCTTCTTCAACGCACAAGAGGATTTCTTGCTGTTAGACAAAGACAAGCCGTTAGACAAGGGTCGTTTCGGTCTTTTCAGGCGGCACGACCCGGCGTTCGTCTGGACTTACTACACCAGCGCAGCCACGCTGGATCCGTGGGAGATAGTGGTCGGCAGCCCCGATGGCCGCCTCTGGACGATCGTGCCGCACGTGTCGCTGCCGGCAACGTATTTGCTTCCTCTCGACGCCCCCAATGATCAGCGGCGAAAGGAACTGCTTCGTATACGTGCCGGAGAGATACCCACAAGAGGGGATCTCCACTCGGAAATCTCGATAAAGATGCCGGAAGACGAGAAAGCATATGAGCAGGCGTGTCGCGAATATGTGCAGAGAGTCATGTTCGATTTGATCATCGGCGACGAGGCGATCCTGCAGAACAACCTGTGGTGGTTCCCCGCGCCCCCCCCGGCCACCCCCCGCCCTTGCATCGGGTTGCGCTGGGGATTGGCCGTGGAAAAAATGACGAAGCAGCCGGAGTTGATCCCTCCGGACGACCTGAAGAAGTTCCCCGGCCCCATGGCGATTATGGCCGGCCTGCAGGAGCGCATCAACAAGGGCGCCTTCGGTCGGTGGCCCCGGCTGGGCGATACGCGGTTTCGCGAGGTCGCGCTGCTCGGCGGCCCGCAAAAAGAATTGCTCCCCACGGCCAGGCGGCAGGCACTCGATGTGCTCGTGGTGGCGACTCTGACTCAGACGCCAAGGGTAATCAAGGGAGTACCAGTGGAAGAGACGAAGGTGCGGATCGTCGATGTCGCTGACGGAAAACCCCTTTGGACCTCCAAGCCGATTAGGACCAGCGACCTTGCGCCGGGGCCGGCCGCCGGGCTGCTCGGAAGCGGCAGCCGTGAGTCAACGCCCCTCGCGGGGCCGATCAGAAGCGGCCCCCATGGCTCGACTGCTCCTAGCGGGCCGATCAAGCGTCGCAGTCCGGGGCCGGCGCCCGCCGCCGCAGCCGATCCGGGCGCCGAATTCGTCGCCGAGATCCTGAAGCAGATCGACAACACGTGCTCGCTAAGCCCGATGCGGACCAGGAGCATCTTGCCTGAAAAAGCCAAACAGCGAGTGACATACCTCCTCACTAAACGCTCCACTGTGGAAGATGATTGGCGGCTGCTGTTGGAGTTGCGCTACTACCAGTCGCAGAAATGGATTTCGGCCGAGGACGCTATCCCTTGCTACGATGTCGTTGTCGGGTCAGGCAACGGGCAGGCGCTGGCCACCGGCGACGAACGGGAACGCTGCCAAGTGATTCGGCAGTGGCTCGGCAGCAACAGCCCCCGGCATATTCTGCCGAAGAAGCACATCGGCGCTGCGGTGCAGCCCATTTCGGCCCCCGCTAATCCCTGACGGATGGCCCACTCGCGTGGCGACCGGTCGAGAGAGCACGGGGGGATTGTCGCGATTCTCGCTTGGGCGAAAATAGGACTATCGCTCGGTAAAATAGGGAAATTATCGAGTCTGTAGCATCATTACTGGGGATTGCTGTTGATACGTTGAGCGTTTTGCGGTATTTTTCCAGTCTCAATTTCACCAAGGAGGGTGACCATGCCGGGACCGGGAGAATATCGGGCGGATCGTACGGAAGGAATCACGCGTGTTGAAGACCTGCCGAAAGCCAAGGTCGTGCAGCGGAGTCGCAATTTTTCCAGCCGTCCTTGCCCGCAGTGCGAGCGAAGTTGCTATCGTCATCGAACCATGGGGAGAACCCTCCACGATCTCGGCGATCTGGTTTCGGAGTGGCCTCGGGATATTCAGCTCAGCTACTCGCAACATTATTGCTGTAAGTGCAAAAGCTACTTCAATGTGGACATGTCGGACTTGGCTCCGCCCAAGAGCCACTACACCCACCGTGTCATCGCGATGGCAGTGCGCCTGGTGGTGGAGGACGGATTGCCTTACCGCGCGGCCAGTTGGCATCTCTGGAGAGATCACCGCGTCTTTGTGCCTTTTGCCACGGTTCAGAATTGGGTGGAGGCCGGGGGGAAAAAAGGCGGAGCAACGAATCAACGGCGAGTACCTGGACGCCGCGCTGGATGATTTCTCCGGGTACATTGCGGCGGACGAGTTGTACGACGGCCCGTTCTGCGTCCTCTCGATTGTCGACAACCGCACGTTTCGCCGCCTGATCTACGAAGTGCTGGACCACGATCCGGCGCACGCGGACATCGAGCGCTTTTTCCGCACGTTCCAGGCGGCACTCCAGAGGCGCGGAGTGGTGTTGCGGGGCATCACGACCGACGGGTCGGCCCTGTATCCTGAGCCGATTTCCAAGGTATTTGGTGATGTTCCCCACCAACTCTGCGAGTTTCATGTCATCAAGGAACTGACGAAAGCAGTGCTGCGTGCGGGCGCCAAGATCCGCAAGGAACTGGCCGCCACGAAACCCAAGCTCGGTCGCGGGCGTCCGTCTTCGACCGCCGCCCGCAAGGCAGCGCGGCACCGCAAGCGGATCGAACAGAAGGTCGGGGACTTGTTTCAGCATCGCTATTTGTTCGTGCAGCACATGCTTACTCCAGCTCAGTGGCGCACCCTGGTGCGCATCACCCGGGGGCGGCCCGAATGGCGAAGGCTTCGAGACATCATGGATGAAGTCTATCGCCTTTTCGATCGTCGCTGCCGCAGTGACACCGCGTTGGACAAGCTGGCCCGGCTGCGGCGTCGAGTGCGGCGCTTCAAGTGGATTGGCAAAACGTTGCAGAAGCTGTTCTCGCCCAACCTGGAGAAAGCACTGACCTTCTTGGATGACAAACTCCTTCCTTCCACGTCCAACGCCGTGGAACGAGGAAACCGCCGTCACCGCAAGATGCAAAAGACCGTGTATCGTGTTCGCACCAAGCCACATATCTCTTCGCGGGTTGCTTTGGACATGGAACGCGAGGAGCGGACCCAACGGCGCGACCAAACGACTCACACACTGCACGCCGCTCGTGCCACACGAAAGGCCGCGTAATCCCCAGTAAAGATGCTACAGACTCGCCCACGCTTGTCGTGGGCATGTTCGCGACTGGCATGGCGACGCAAGCGTCGCCATGGCACCCACCGATTTAGTGATTGAACCGTATCCCGCGCTTATGCAACTCGGCCAGCAGTTGCGGCGTGCTGGTGTACTGCACGGCGTCAAAGCCGACGGCTTTGGCCCCGGCGACGTGCCCGGCGATGTCGTCGGTGAAGAAGATCTCCCGCGGCTGGCAGCCGGCCAGCTTGGCGGCCGCCTGGAAGATCGCCGCCTCCGGCTTGCAGGCGCCGAGGCGAAAGCTGAGGGCGTGGACGGTGAAGGTGTCGTTCAGCCAGGGGAAATGGGCCAGGCAGTGCTCCCAGTGGTTTTCGCAGGTGTTCGAGAGGATGCCCAGGCGATAGCCGGCCTGATGGAGTTGCTCGACCACGGGCAGGATCGAGGCGTTCGGCTGGAAGATGTCGCTGGCGGCTCGGGCTAGGGCCTGGCGGTCGGCGCAGGTGCCGGTGGTGTGGCAGAATGCCTCGTAGAATTCGCGGCTGGAGATTTGGCCCGTTTCGTATTGCAGTTGCAATCTGCCCGTGATGATCACTTCGCGAATCTGCTCCGGCTCGAGGCCCGTGATCTCGCCGATCTGCCGATACATCTGCTCGTAGCTGAAGTTGAGCAGCACGTTGCCGAGGTCGAAATAAAGGAACTTCGGTGGCATGGTTTTGCTGACTGCAAATGTGCCCGGAACTTCCCAAACGGTTCCTGTCACCTTATTACGCATGATTGAAGCGGTCTCGGCCCGCAACCGAACCCCGCCGACGCAGTCGGCGGGCGTTTGCATCACCGTCTACCGTCTACCGTCTACCATCTACCGCCCACCGTCTACCGCCTACCGCCAGCCCCTACTCACGGCTCCCGTCGGCACTTAGAATTGGAATTATTGCGAAACGTTTCCACTTACAAAAGGCCTCGACACCATGCGATCCGACATCGTCAAGCTGGGCGACGCCCGCGCCCCCCATCGCAGCCTCCTGCGCGCCGCCGGCGTGGGGGACGACGACTTCCGCAAGCCGTTTATCGCGATCTGCAACAGCCACGTCGATATTGTTCCCGGCCACGTCCACCTGGACCAGGTGGGCCAGTTCGTCAAGCAGTGCGTGCGCGACGCGGGCGGGATGCCGTTCATCTTCAACACCATCGGCGTGGACGACGGCATCGCCATGGGCCACGCGGGCATGAAGTATTCGCTGCCCAGCCGCGAGATCATTGCCGACTCGGTGGAGACGATGCTTTCAGCCCATTGCTTCGACGGCATGATCTGCATCCCCAACTGCGACAAGATCGTGCCCGGCATGTTGATGGCTGCCGTGCGCTGCAACATCCCCACGGTTTTCGTCAGTGGCGGGCCGATGGAGGCTGGCAAAACGGCGGACGGAAAAGCGGTCGACCTGATCGACGTGTTCACCGCCGCCGCCGCCAAGCAGAGCGGCAAGCTCAGCGCCATGGACCTGTTGGCCATGGAGCAGGCCGGCTGTCCTACGTGCGGCTCCTGCTCGGGCATGTTCACGGCCAACAGCATGAATTGCCTGTGCGAGGCGCTGGGCATGGCGCTGCCGACCAACGGCACGCTGCTGGCCACCAGCGCAGAGCGGCAGAAGCTCTTCCGCCGCGCCGCGGGGCGCATTGTCGAAATGGTGCTGGCCTTCGATAAGCGCGGCCCAGGCTACGGGCTGCTGCCGCGGGAGATCGTCACGGCCGAATCGATCGACAACTCGATGGTGCTCGACATGGCCATGGGCGGCAGCACCAACACCGTGCTGCACATGCTGGCCGTGGCGCAGGAGGCGGGCGTGCAGTACGACATCCAGCGGATCAACCGGCTCAGTCAGCGAACGCCGAACGTCTGCCGCATCGCTCCCAGCAGTCGCTACCACGTGGAAGATTGCCACAACTCCGGCGGTGTGCACACGATCCTCGGCAGTGTTAACCGCGGCCGGCCCGGGCTGCTGAAGCTCGACTGCCCCACGGTCGCCGGCAAGACGCTGGGCGAGAACATCGCCGAGTATGATATCCGCGCCAACACGGTGGGCGAGGAGGCCCTCGAATTGGCCGCGGTCACGGCCGGCGGTCAGCGGACGACTCGCGGGATGAGTGTCGCGCGAAAGGTGGGCTCGATCCGCGAGCTTTCGGCAGAGCAATTGGGCTTCGATCCCTACGATTGTATCCGGGAAGTAGAAAACGCCTACAGCGAAGAGGGCGGGCTGGTGATCCTCTACGGAAACCTCGCACCCAAGGGGGCCGTGGTGAAGGCGGCGGGCGTGCGGCCCGAGATGCTCAAACACACCGGCCCGGCGGCGATCTTCGAGGCCGAAACCAAGGCCTACGAAGGGATCGTCGGCGGCAAGGTGAAGGCGGGCGACGTGGTGGTGATCCGCTACGAGGGGCCGCGCGGCGGGCCGGGCATGCAGGAAATGCTCGCCCCCACCACGGCCATCAAGGGCATGGGGTTGGACGACAAGGTAGCCCTGATCACCGACGGCCGTTTTTCCGGCGGCACCGCCGGGGCCTGCATCGGACACATCAGCCCCGAGGCCGCCGCCGGCGGACCGATCGCGCTGGTGCAGCCCGGCGACATCATCGAGATCGATATCCCCGGCCATACGCTGAACGTCCGCTTAAACGAGGCGGAGTTCGCGGCCCGGGCGAAACACTGGACCCCGCCGCCGCCCCGCTTTACCACCGGCTGCCTGGCCAAGTATGCCGCCATGGCCACCAGCGCCGACACCGGCGCGGTGCTGAAGTGGGATTAGAGGCAAAGAAAAGGGGACTCAGATCTCTTTTTACTTTGATTCGGCACCTGCACTTGCCCTGGCTATGGAAGTCCCAACCACTGTCGTAACGACCGGTCGACCTGCTCAGCATCCGCTGCTGCTAGACGGCCAACACGTTTGAGGATCAGCGTCTCGTGCACTGTATATAGCCCGCGCTTCACGGCTGTTTGCACGTGGAGTCCGGCTGCTACCCAATCTCCAAGGACGAACTTTCCGGCAAGCAGGGAGCCCGTCCGACTGGTCAGCGGAACGATGAAGGCATCCTGCGACACGTGTGGGGCGTTTACGATAACCGCTGGGCGGACCTTCACGCCTGACAATGCGGAGAATGGGTAGCGTACCAAAATGACCTCATTCTTCGAGTAGCTGGGCATATACATCGTCCTCGGTGTTGTCCCAGATCGCACCCAAGGCGACGTGGCTGACGCGCGACCAGAACAGCGTGTCTTCCTCAATGAGCGGCGTCACGAGCACCTTGGTGCCTTCAGGGAGATCCACGGGTTCCAACAATTCGATCTTGCCCTCACGTACTACGGCTAGCACGGTATTGAGCATCGCTTCTGTCTCCTTCATAGAAGAGTGTTGCTTCTCGTCACCATACGGCCTACTTTGGCTGTTTGGCCCAGGGGCTGTTCTTGTATTGTTGTTGGAGGGTCTGCCGGGCTTGGGCGGCGCGATCGGGCCGCTGCAACTCACCCCAGAGTTGAGCGAGGTTGAACAGGGCTTCGGCGTGCGCTTCGGGCACGCTGGAATACAGCAAGTCCACATGAAGGAAGGCGAACCGGGCGTCTTTCGCCCGGCCGGCCGCCCGCTGGGCGGTTCCCAGCACGTTGTACGCCTGCGCCAACATATCCGTCTGGTCGGCATTGAGCCTGCCCAGCACGCCTTCGGCCAACTTCACGGCCTCGTCGGGGTTGTTTTCGGCGGCCAGGACCCGGGCCTTTCCTAGGGTGGCGGCGATCCGCTGCGACTCGGCCCGATCGCCGTCGGCGGTGAGGGCCAGCACCATTTCAAAAGACCGGAGCGCCTCGGCATACTTCTTCTGCGCCAGCAGCGCCCGGCCGATGGCCACGCCCGCACGCATCTTGTAATCGTTCCACGGGGCCTCGCCGAGTTTGGCATAGTAGGTTTCGGCGGCGGCGAAGGAGCCGTTGGCCACCAACAGGTCGCCGACGATTTCGTTCGCCTTCAGCCAATGGTAGCTCTCGGCGTGGCTGCTGACGAAGGCGATCATTTCTTTCCCGGCTGCCGCGACTTCCCCATGGCCGCCCAGCGCCAATTGCGCGCGGCAGTAGGCCTTGTAGAATTCCACGTCGGCCTTGATTTCCTCTCGTCCGATGCGGGCGGAGTCGAGCTTTTCCAGCGACCCCAACGCCTCCTCGAAGTGACCGCCGGCCACATGAGTTCGGGCCGTTTTCAGCGGAGTGGGATCTTGATCATAGGTGATGCCGATGATCTCGTTGACGGGGACTTTCTTGATGAGCCCGTCGCTGGAACCTTGCTCCACCACCACCTCGAGCTGGCTCGTCCTCAGCACCTTGCCGCTAATCACCGGCCTGCCGGCCGCCCTGACTACGTCGAACGCCCAAGCGGTTGCAGCCACCATCAGCCACGTGCTCACGGCCAGGGCGACACCACGCCATTTCATGGTGACTCCTTGATCTACTTCCACACGTTAACTCAACTTCGACCAAGTTTTCTTGATCATTTCTTGCGCGGCTGTGCAGCGCCGCGTGTCAATTGTGTCTTAGTTCAGTGTGAATTGGAAGAGAAACGTCAGGATTGTGCAGGCGAAGGCGGGAATACGGGTTCCTCTTCTCTGCTGGCGCAAATGCTTGCCGGAACGCATGTTAGCGGC
>Ga0315289_10011488_pt1 | contig 12545 bp, 13 predicted proteins | sample YL17G11_40_MG_FD_203452 | JGI IMG/M metagenome (GOLD analysis project Ga0315289, IMG submission 203452) | Sediment microbial communities from Yellowstone Lake, YNP, Wyoming, USA - YL17G11_40 | ecosystem: Environmental > Aquatic > Freshwater > Lake > Sediment | place: USA: Wyoming | collected...
GGGGTCAGTAACTTCCGGGGTCAGGTCTTTACTTTGGCATTTGAACCCAAAAGACGCCTCATTTCTTCTTCCTTCTCACCAAATATTAAGCCAAATTTTCCCCCCTCACCTCAAAAATTGCCTGCAATATGCTTTCAACCTTTCTTTATCTTCGTCTTTCTTGTCTCCTTTGTAATAAATCTCGATAAACTCGACTTTATTCTCCTGTTCAAAATAAGCGTAGATTATTCTGATTCCTGATTTCACCCCGGTACCCTTCATGCATTCACAGGCAAATTTCTTGGCTTTACATATTTTGGGGTGTTCAATTTTCAATCCGGGGATCTGAAATATTCCTACCTGCTCCTCTTTTAATTCATGACAAGGCCTTAATGAACTCTCAATAAATGTTTCAATATCGCTGTCTAGAGACCGGTATTTTTTCTTAAGCCGTTTAAGATCCTTCTCGAACCCCGGGAGAAAATCGATTTTAATCGTCATCCTCGTCATATTCTCTCACCGAATATGCGGGCGCGCGATAGAAAACCGCCTCATACTTGATCGCTTTTCCGTCTTCCGTGGTTAGAAATGGAACGTCCTTATGGGAATAATCGCTTATCTGGGCCGCGTTCATGTCGGAAAGACGGTTTAAAACACCATCAATCACTTCCATTTCGTTTGCTTGCAGCTTCCTGAGGTCAGGCGTTCTGAGCGGAAGATATTTGGTCTGGGGATATTCGAAATACTCGCTTTTTACCTGCTCGATCTCTTCATCCTCCAGCATTTTATCCAGGACCTTTTTAAATTCTATCGGGGTCGGACCGTACTTATTTTTAATATAAGTGGCCCCGATCAACTGCTCCTCGTATTTTTCGTAGAAATTGAAATCGATAAAATAAAGCAACTTATAGATCACGGTTTCTCCGATATTCGGCTTGGAACCCACCTTATTCAGGATATAAAGCAGAACCTCCTTGAACTTCTCCAGGTTCTTTTGCGGAACGCTGATTCTGAATTCCAGCTTTGGCCCGATGGTATTCTCCTTCTTCTCCAAGACGACTTTCGGTTCCTTACCGGGATCGAGAAATTCTTCCAGCGGAATGTGAAAGATGCCGGCAAGCTTAACCAATTCATCGGCCGATATCTTCCTCTGCCCGCTTTCAATCTGGGAAATTGTCGGGCGGGAGACCCCCAGCAAATCGGATAATTTTTCCTGGCTGATCCCTGATTTTTCACGTAACTCCTTCACCCTCCGGGCAAGTTTTTCCTGTTCTCTTCCCTTAGCCATTTTCCCCCCTTAACGGGTTTATTGAATTTTCTATGAATTAATTATCGGTTATGTAAGATTATATGTCAACAGGATGTTAGATTTTATTACAATACCAAAAGTGAAGATGGGGTCAGCCCTTGACATTGGACATTACAAACACAGTTTCGGGTCTCTGGTTTCTGGTTTCGAGTTAACGAAAAAAAGCCCTGATCCATTGAGTTCATTGAGTCCCTCATGGAAGACGGGATTATCCCTTTTTCCCTTTCACGCGCTTTCCGAAACCTTTAGGGGACGTTCTTTACTTCTTGACATTTGGATAGATCCAATCTTTCCTGCAAATCCGCCCGCGCCCCCTGCCCTTCCTATAGCAACAGCGTGATTTATCATTTCTTTTTTCTCTGCGGCAAATTGGCCCGGCCGATTTGCTTCCGCCGTTTGCTCTCAATCCCTTTGATGCTTTCGGCCACTTCCAATCTCGATCATTTTGCTGACGTCAGCAAAATGATCCTCAATTCGGTGCCCGCTATTGAAACAGGCCATTTTGGCCTTCTCGATGACCGCTTCGAAATTCCGATAATGCACCTAACACTGGCGGAACTGCATCCCCCGCGCTGACCGCACCCGGTAGCCCACGGCCAGGATCATGTCTAGATTGTAGTGCTCGATCGGCCGTTCAACCTGCCTGCCGCCCTCGGTTTGAACTATTCGATAATGTCGAATAGTTGCCTCCGGCAAGAGTTCACCGTCATCGTAGATGCCCTTGATGTGGTGGTTTATGGTGTTTACGCCGACTTGGAAAAGATCGGCCAGAAGGCGCTGGGAAAGCCAGACGGTCTCATCCTCGAAGCGGACCTGGATATGGTTCTTGCCGTCCTCGGTCCGGTAGAGGGCGATTTCGGAGCGTTTCTCCGGCAATTCCGGGGGCAACTTGTTCATTCCGTCTTAGGGGACGCTGATGATTTGTTGAAATGTTCGATCCATGATCATGCCCTTTCAACTGTCTTCGGCCTAGCCCGGATCGCGCGCTCGGTCTTCAGGATTTCTCTTCTTAATGTCTCTGCATCCGGCAGGTTTGTCAAATAAGGAAGGGGAAATACTCCGGCAACTAACTCGGGTTTTAATTGTGCAGACGGTGTCTGCACAATCTCGGATTTTCCGGACGGCATCTGGATTTTTACCTTGGACGATTCGCCAGACAGTGTCTGGCATTTCACCCGTGCCTCCAATTTCGCCGACGCTGTCGGCGAAATCTCCCACCCAAGGTAAAAGTTTACTTCTGGGGTCAGGTCTTTACTTTGACGTTTGGAAGGGGTGGAATGGGATTATGGCCAGGCCCTTGAGGATTAATTACGAGTGTGCGGTGTGCCATGTGACCTCCCGAGGCAACGCCTGTTAAAAGATCTTTTGCGATCAGGAAGTGCCGAGGGGGGAGTTGGTAAGGTGGACGTATCGGTCGAGCGAGGCGCGGCGGGTGGCAATGTTTTTATCCCCGTATTCTAGGGAGCAGGTTACTTGTTGCTTTATTGGAGATTTTCAGTTTGTCCGAAGTCAGACTTTGAGCTTTGCCGACGCTAGAAATTAAGACCCTGATTTCCCTTACTTTCCCAAAATCCTTTTCACTTCATTATAAATTTTCAGGTTTTCGGCTTCGTCGGATAACTTCTGTGCCCAGGAAACAAGATACTTTTCATCAAGTTTACCCTTGAATTTTTTCGCGATGTTCTCTATATCCGCTACATCAATCGCCCGGTGGGGAACCACTTTAAGAAGGATCAGGTCCTCGGGGGTCGGGAACAACGCCTTCGTTCCGAAAATCTCAAGCCTTTGTCCCCTTGATAATGCGGTTTTCTCAAAATCGGTTGAAAGGATAATAAAATCCACCCGTAACCCGTTCCGGGAAACCTTGAAGGCTCCGGTTTCCTTTACACTTTTTAACGCCTCTTTCTCATCAAAAGTGAACCCGTATTCTCCGGCTTTACGTAGAAAATCTTTTACGTCTTTTTTCTTGATCGAAACGCACACATCCACGTCCTGGGTCATTCGGGGAAAGACCTGAACAGACATAGCCACCCCCCCGATTACCAGGTAATCGATTCCTTCCTTTTCCAGAAAGGAAATTACTTTTTTGAAGATTTCCGGGAGGGAGCCCATTTTTTCAGACCCAATTTCATACTAAGTGGATGGTCTTCAGAAAAATTGTGGGCAAATTCGTTTAAGGTATCCTTAGCAACAAGCGATTCGAATATTTTTATTCCCTCTTCTCTTGATAAGCCACGTAACTCTTTTTCCCACTCGTCGGCGAGTTTCGCCTGCCTTTTCTTGTCCAGAAGCCCTTTATTGTTATTATTGCTCATAGTCGATTTCTTTCTCTCAAATTATACCATTTTCCACCCACAAATGCCCTTGGTCAGTCTTTCTCTTCCGACTTTAAACCCTTGATATTCTTGGCGGATCGGCGCTTGGCTTCCTGCTTCATCTCGGAGAGGACGTTCATGGCCTCGATCGGGGTCATCGTTTCCAGATCGAGGGTGTTGAGCATCCTTCGCAACCTCTCTTCCTCCAGGCTGAAAAGGGAAATCTGCTTTTCCCGGGGCTCGGGGGCGGTTGTAACCGGGCTGATGGTCAGGTCGGGGCGCTCCAGGTTTTTCAGGATCTGCCGGGCCCGGCCGAGGACGCCCTCAGGCAGGCCGGCCAGGCGGGCCACCTCCACCCCGTAGCTGACCGAGGCCCCGCCGGGGATGAGCTTCCGGAGGAAGATGATCTCACCCTGCCATTCCTTGACCGAAAGGCAGAAGTTCCTGATCCGGGGCTTTTCCTCCGCGAGCTTCACCAGTTCATGGTAATGGGTGGCGAAAAGCGTCCGCGCCCCCACCCGGTCGTGCAGGAACTCGGCCACCGCCCAGGCGATGGATAGCCCATCATAGGTGCTGGTGCCCCGGCCGATCTCGTCCAGGACGATCAGGCTTTTCGGGGTGGCGTTTCGGAGGATGGCGCTCGTCTCGTTCATCTCCACCAGGAAGGTGGACTGGCCCCGGGTGAGGGAATCGCCCGAGCCGATCCGGGTGAAGATCCGGTCGACGAGACCGATCCGGGCCGACTCCGCCGGGACGAAGCTCCCCATCTGGGCCATTAAAACGATCAGGGCCGCCTGGCGCATCAGCGTGGATTTCCCCGCCATGTTGGGCCCGGTGATGATCAGGACCTGGGCCTCTTCCCGGTCGAGGTGGATGTCGTTGGGGACGAAGCGCTCGGAAAAGCCCATCCGCTCCACCACCGGGTGGCGGCCGTCCCGGATCTCGATCACCCCGCTTTCCTCCACCCGCGGGCGGACGTAGCGGTTCTCTCCCGCCGCCTGGGCCAGGGAGGAGAGCGCGTCCAGGTCCGAGAGCGCCGAGGCGGTCTTCAGAATCGCCTCGCCGGATTCCGCCACCTTTTTCCGAAGCTCCTGGAAGAGCTCGAACTCGATCTCCCGGATCCGCCCCTCCGCCGTGAGGATCTCCGCCTCCGTCTTCTTCAGATCGGCGGTGATAAATCTCTCACCGGTGGAAAGGGTTTGCTTCCGCTCGTAATCGGGCGGGACGAGCTTCAGGTTGGAGCGGGTGACCTCGATGTAATATCCAAAAACCTTGTTGTAGCCGACCTTCAGGGAATTGATCCCGGTGCGTTTCCGTTCATCCTCCTGGAGCCGGACCACCCAGTTTTTCCCCTCCCGGCAGAGCTCCCGGAGGCGGTCCAGCTCGGGATTATACCCGTCGCGGAAAATCTCGCCTTCCCGGACCGAAAGGGGCGGATCGTCCAGGACCGCCCGGGAAAGAAGATCGAATAGCTCACGGTGTTCGCTGATGGCCTCCGCGCGCTTCCGGAAGATCGGGCTTTCCCGGCCCTGAACCTCTTTCTTCACTTCCGGGATCCGCCGGAGCGAATCGCGGAGGGAAACGAGATCGCGGGGATTGGCCCGGCCCAGGGTGACCCGGCTGGTCAATCTCTCCAGGTCCTTCACCTCGGAGAGGAGGGCCTGCAGGCGGGCCCGGGCCGCCCCGGCTTCGATGAGCTCCGCCACCCCGGAAAGTCTTTCCTCGATTTTTTCCACCAATAGAAGGGGATAAAGCATCCATTCCCGGAGACGACGCTGGCCCATGGCGGTTTTGGTCCGGTCCAGCACGTTTACCAGCGTCCCGCGCTCCTCCCCGCCCGGGAGGGGCTCAAGAATCTCGAGGTTCCTCCGGGCGCGGGCGTCCAGGATCATATATTCCGAGAGGGTGAGGGGCCGGATCTCCTTCAGGTGGCCCAGGTTCTCACCCTGGGTTTCTTTCAGGTAAAGAAAGACCGCCCCGGCGGCGCAAACTCCGGCCTGGTAACCTTCGAGGCCGAAGGGATCGAGCGAAACCGTGCCGAAGTGCTGGGAGAGGCCGGAATGCGCCCGGCGCAATCCGAAATAATCCCGGGGCCGGCGGGTGACGGGAAGGGCCGCGAGCAGGGAGCCCAGGGGAAAATCCTCGCCCTCGGCGAGGAGGATCTCGCGCGGGTCCAGCCGGAGAATTTCTTCCTCCAGCAGTTCCCAGCCTTCGCCCTCCGCGACCCGGAAATCCCCGGTGGAGACGTCCACGAAAGCCAGTCCCCAGCGCTCGCCCTCCCCCCGGGCCAGGCCCAGGAGGTAATGATACTTTTCCCGCCGGAGGTTGTCGGTTTCCACGTCCACCCCCGGCGTGATCTGGCGGGTGACCTCCCTCTTCACCAGCCCCTTCCCGGGGACGGGTTCCTCCACCTGCTCGCAGACCGCCACCTTGAAGCCCTGCTTGACCAGGCGCGAGATGTAACTTGAGGCGGCGGCGATAGGGAACCCGGCCAGGGGCACCGAGCCCTCGGCCTCCCGGTTCCGGGAGGTCAGGGCGATGTCGAGGGCGCGGGAAGCGATCTCCGCGTCTTCGAAGAAGGTCTCGAAGAATTCCCCCATCTGGAAGAGGAGAATCGTGTCGGGATAGCGATTTTTAACCTCGAGGTACTGCCGGAGAAGCGGGGTGGAGGCAATCATAAGAAAGCAAGGAACTGGGTGTTAGTTGTGGGGTGGGAAAAAAGATAAGAATTACCGGAGATAATCAAACTAACCTAAAACAATGATGGTTTTGATTGTCCTTCCCGCCCCCCAAACTCCCAACTATTAAAAGTTGACCGTGAACCGGCTCTGGACGGCGAAGGCATCGATGGCTTTGCTGACCCCGCCCCCCGAGTTCATATAATCAAAATAGTCACCGGGAAGCAGGCATCCGGCCTGGATCCCGAGGATGGCGTTTTCCATCAACTGGTACTCGGCTCCAAGATCAAACTCGTTCCCGAGCCCGTACCTGACTTTGTCGTCCCCTTCCAGCTGAATCCCCACCCGGGCCCGGGCCCAGAGGTAGGCGAAGGTCAGGGTCAGGTCGTCAAGGGGTTTTACCTTGAAGGTCGGCTTTATGTAGAAGGCGTTGGTCAGGCCGCCCCGGGTTTTATACTGCGCCGCCCAGATGGCCTTCACATTCTCCGCCTGGCTCGCGTCCAGGCCGTAGTTATCGCCCGTCTCCAGCGCGTCCTCCTGGGAGGATAAATATTTTTCGGAGTCCCTCCGCAGCACCTGCTCAAAGAGCAGCAGGCTAACTTTGTAGTCGGGGTCAAAAGTGAAGGCGGTCAGGTCTCCGGCCTCCTTGTCCTCGCCATTGCTCCCCCCGATTTCCAGGGCAAAGTCCTCCAGGGGATCGATCTTGAGCCCGAGTTCGTAGACCCAGCCGAACTGGTGCAGGAATTTTTTCGGGTAAGCGACGTTAAGCGTCTGCAGGACCGGCAGCCCCTCGGTTTCGCCGTAGCGGTAGACCATTTCCAGCTCCATCCGGAGGATCACCAGGTCGATTTTGCCGTGCAGGTCCGCGGTCAGGGTATCGGTCGAGGTGGAGGACTGGTGCGCTTCGGCCAGGAGCAGGCCGCCTTTCAGAAAATCCGTCCGGTACTGGGCCGCCAGAAGGTAGCGGTCGATATCGTCATTCTGATCGTCGTACCAATACTCCAGGTCGCCCTCGGAAAGCTTGCTGACCGCGCCGACCAGATGGAGATCCGACCCTTCCCCCCTCGGCCGGAGGTCAACCATGACCTGGTCGTAGTTGTCCCCGGAGCGGGGGTCGCCCCAATCCACCTTCCGGTCCCCGGTATTGAAAAGAATTCCCCGGCCCCAGCCGAACCCCATTCTCCCGGCCGAAATCCGGCCCCCGAGGAAAGGCAGGGCCGCTTCCCCGTAGGCCCGCCTGACCTTGATGGTCAGGTCCGAGGCATCATTGGTTTCCGAGAACGCGGTTAAACCGGAATCGCCGAAAACCTGGTCATCGGGAAAATCGATCGTGGCCCGGACCCAGGCCTTGTCCCCGACCCGGAGTTCCGGGTTCAGCCGGAGGCGGTGTTCGAAGTAGGCGAGATTGATATCCTTTCCCTCTAACTTTTCCGTTCCCACCTGGTAATGGTTGAGGAAAATCCCCCGGGCCTGGTAGTACCCGGAAAGAGACAGCTTGGTTTCCAGGGCCTCCTTGGCGAAAAGCGGCCCGACCAGGCCCAGAATCAACCACCCGGTCAAAAAGAACTGAGCCGACTTCTTTTCTCCCATGGCCCGCCTCCTTTGCGCAAACCTATCTATAAATCTTTTCAACAATGATTTCCCTGTCATTCTGAGCTGAAAGCGAAGAATCTCTTTTCCATCGAAAAACCGATAAAACCAGACCCTTCGCTGATACTCAGGGTGACATCCCTGGGGTGCAGCCCAGGTCTCTTTTAAAACACCACCTGGAACTTGCCCCGGAGGGCAAAGGGATCTTTAAAATCCTGGGCCAGTCCGTCCCCGCTGAACAAATAACCGAACTCGAGACCCGCGGAACTCCGGCGGGTAAGCTTGAGCTCCACCCCGGCGTCCAGCTCGAGACCCAGCCACGAGTCGTGCCCGGCGATGATCTGGTCGACCTGGTCCGGGTAAGCCCAGAGCGCCCCGGCCAGAACGCTGACCCAGGGCGCGTACATATATTTGAAGAAAGGATGCACATACACGGAATTGGCGATCCCCCCCCGGGTCGGGCGGGAAACCCCGTCCTGCCGGGTCAGGTAATCCATCACGACCGAATAAAGCAGAATGCCCACGCGGTAATCCGGGGCGAAATTGGTCTGCCGGGCGCCCTTTCCGCTCTTGTCCCCGGAGGCGTAACCCGTCTCCAGCCCGAAATCGAATTCCCCGGCCCCGGTGAGGAGATCGGCCCCGGCGCGGAGCAGACCCCCGGTCTGGTTTACATCCAGATTCTCGTCATCCACCCCGGTTTTTCCGGTGGTGAACCGGCCTTCGCCGGCAAGATAAAAAGGGTTGATCCGGTACCGGCCGTAAAGATCGAAGAGCCAGACCCGGGTCTTAGAGGAATTCTGCAGCTGGCGGCCGGCCCAAAGCCCGGCCTCCCAGACGGCGCCCCGGCGGACGTAAGATAATGTCCATTCCTCGAGGTCATCATTGGGGTCGGAAAGCCAGAAGAGAAAGCCCAAGTCGTCGCGATTGGGCCGGTCGGCCTGGTAGGGGTTTTCGATGAGCTTGTCGTAAGCCACCATCACTTCCCCCTTCCCCAGGAAGAAAAGCGGGGGGGAAAAATAGGCCAGCCGGTCGCGGGTCTCCCCGTAATGGGAGTCGCCGAAGCTGAAGGTCTGCCCGTCCCCCGAGTCCAGAAAAGCCTGCAGGCCGAAATTAACGGGCTGCCTCCCGAGGCGGAAGAGACCGAAGGGGCTCTCGATCTCGGCCCAGACCCGCTTGACCCGCAGGGCATCCTGTTCTTCCCCGGAGATCCCGGTCACCGTGTCACCGGCCACCGGGCTTTCCTCCAGATAGCCGGCGCGGTAATTGTTCCCCCAGGCCATGTCATCCAGGAGATCGATCTGGCTTTTAACCCGGACCCTTTCCTCCACCACGACCGCGGGCTCGAGCCGGAGACGCTGGACCATGTAACCGATATTTTCCGGCGGCTTCTGCCCGGTGACCTTGGGATACAGGAGGTAAAGGTAGTCGGAACGAAGGCGGTAGTACCCGTTCATTTCCAGGAAAATCATCTGGGCCTTCGCCGGCCGGGTGGGAAGCGAAAGAAATAAAAGCGCGATAATTAAAAATGCCTTTTTAGTTTTTTTCATAGAAGTGTCGGACGGATTATCCCCCTCCTCCCCCAAATCTTCCGGACTTCCCTGCCCGGATTTCGAGAAACCCTGGTCGCCAAAAGGCAAACGAAGGGTATCCGTTTTCCCTTCCAACCAATTCAACCCTTCGACCTTCTCCCGGTCTAAAGCCCGGGGTATGCTCAGGGTTGATCCGGAGCGAAGTCGAAGGATCAAAAAAGCCTAAGGCCCCGGTCCGGCCGGGCTTAGGGGTGCACCGGCTGACAGAGCTCGGTCAAAACCCCGGAGCAGGACTTGGGATGGATGAAGGCAACCAGGTTGCCGTGGTAGCCCTTGCGGGGTTTCTCGTCGATCATCCTGGCTCCCCCCGCCTTGGCGTCCGCAATCGCCTGCTCGATGTTCTCCACCTCATAGCAGATGTGGTGAACACCCTCGCCCCGTTCCGCCAGGAATTTTCCCACCGCGGAATCCGGCGACAGGGGCTCGAGCAGTTCGATCCCGACCTCGCCCACCCGGACAAAGCCGATCTTTAGCCCGAGCTCCTGGACGACATCCACCGCCTCCACCTTGAGTTTCAGCACGTCCCGGTAGAGCTTGACCGTCTCGTCAACGTTCTTGGTGGCGACCCCGATGTGATTTATCTTTGGAATCTTCATGAGGGCAATTCTACCAATCCCGGCTTCAAATTCAAGTCTAACCTACCAGATATGTCTATATTCGGTCCCAAGCCGTCAGTCCTAAGTCCGAAGTTTAGTTAGAAGGTGTCCAACGATTGTTTTTTTCGGTCATTCTGTAGTTGCCTCATTTATGAGGCTTGTCCTGAATAAAGCCGAAGGGCTCCCAAGGGGAGATATTTTCTCAGCCCGATGAATCGGGCAACTACATGATTGTTTGGGAATATCAACAGCATTTCTCGGGTTAATAATTCTTCCCTCCCCCTGCTGGCTCCGTCAAGTGCGGGGGTGGGAGGCTGCACATCGCTCGATTTGCTCACGTCCCCAGAGTGATACGCCACCGGGTAATCTTTAAGCTCCGATGTTACAAGCTTTTTCAGATTTTTCTCATCCAGGTCCACCAGGAACAACTTGTAGCCCGCCTTGGCGAATTCAATTGCTACGGTTTTCCCAATCCCGTAAGTGGCCCCGGTGACAATTGCTACAGGGTTTGTACTTTCGTTCGGCATCGTTTCTTCCCTGTTTTAAAAATATTTTCGATTTACAAAAAAGAGACGGCTTCGCGATCGCTTGAAATGACAACAAGAATAAAGTCTTGTTTCCTCCTGTTTCGCTTTTTCAATTTCTCAAGAATCTCAAGATCTTCCCGGTCCTTGGGGCGGGCCGCGAAATCCTTCATTTCGTTCTTTTAATAATTTCAACCGGTTTTCGATGTCCATGGCGGATAAGCATCTCCTTGACCAGGTCGGAACGCTCGAACATCATCTGGAATCTCTCGGCGGTGGTGAGGGAAGCCTGATAATCGAGCTCGAATTCGAGCTCTTTTTCCTCGTCGTGATGGTCGAGTTTAAGGATTGTTTTCATGATAAAAAAGGTTCGATTTATTACCGTTATATGCTACCTTATTCCATGGTATTTTTCATTAAAAAACGCTCGATCCCTCCGTTGTCGGGATAAATCCCTCTGAAGTCGGGACAAGTAAATCGAGCAACTACATAAATTTCTTTCTCGCGGGCTAAAGCCCGCGCCTACCAACGTGTACCCTCGACTCCTTGAACCCGACGTCACTCCTTGACAATCTCCCCGGGGGAAATAAAAATCTCAACCTATGGCTAAGCAGAAAGAAGACCGATACCGGGAAACGTTAAATCTGCCCAAGACGGATTTTCCGATGAAGGCGGACCTGCCCAAGCGGGAACCGGAAACCCTCGCCCGCTGGGACCGGGAGAAGCTCTACGCGCGGATCCTGGAAAAATCCAAGGGCCGCCCGCGCTTCATCCTCCATGACGGCCCCCCCTACGCCAACGGCCACATCCATATCGGGACCGCCTTCAACAAGATTTTAAAGGACCTGGTGGTTAAATCCCATTTCATGCTCGGACATTACTCCCCTTACATCCCCGGCTGGGACTGCCACGGCCTGCCGATCGATCTCCAGGTAGAGCAAGAGCTCGGGACCGATAAAGAGAAAATCAGCAAGCTCGAATACCGACGTCGCTGCCGGGAACACGCCCAAAAATATCTCAATATCCAGCGCGAGGAATTCCGGCGGCTGGGCTGTTTGGGGGTCTGGGAAAAACCCTACATCACGATGGATTACGATTACGAGGCCACCATCACCCGGGAGTTCAGGAAGCTCGTGGAGCGGGGCTTCGTTTACCGGGGCCTGAAACCGGTTTTCTGGTGCGCTTCCTGCCAGACCGCCCTGGCCGAAGCCGAGGTGGAATACGCCGATCTCACCTCCCCCTCGATCTTCGTCAAGTTTGCGATCGCCGACGACACCCCCGGCCTGCCCCCGGAAACCAGGGGCAAAAAGGTCAGTCTGGCCATCTGGACCACCACCCCCTGGACGCTGGTCGCCAACCTGGCGGTCTGCCTCCACCCGGATCTCGATTACGTGGCGGTCCAGATCCCGAACGGCGAGGTCCTGGTCATGGCCGAGGGATTGGTCCTCCGGGGCATGGCCGAGATGGACATTGAAGGCTACCAGGTGCTGGGGCCGGTTTCCCCCCGCGACCTGGAAAAAAAGACCTGCCGGCATCCCTTTTTAAACCGCGACTCCCTGATTATCCTGGGCGAGCATGTCACCCTCGAGGCGGGGACCGGCTGTGTCCACACCGCCCCCGGGCACGGGCAGGAGGACTACGAGATGGGTCTGAAATACGGACTGGAAACCTTCTCCCCGGTGGATGACAAGGGCCGGTTTACCAGTGAGGCGGGATACCTGGTCGGGGAGATGGTCTTTAAAGCCGACGCCCAGGTGGCGGCCGAGCTGCAAAAGTCCGGCGCCCTCCTGAAAAGCCGGTCCATTTCCCATTCCTACCCCCACTGCTGGCGTTGCGGCAAGCCGATCGTCTTCCGGGCCACCCCCCAGTGGTTTATCGGGATGGAGAAGGGGGACCTCCGGAAAAAAGCCCTCGCGGAGATCAAGAAAACCCGCTGGATCCCCGCCTGGGGTGAGGACCGAATTT
>Ga0315289_10011490_pt1 | contig 12544 bp, 10 predicted proteins | sample YL17G11_40_MG_FD_203452 | JGI IMG/M metagenome (GOLD analysis project Ga0315289, IMG submission 203452) | Sediment microbial communities from Yellowstone Lake, YNP, Wyoming, USA - YL17G11_40 | ecosystem: Environmental > Aquatic > Freshwater > Lake > Sediment | place: USA: Wyoming | collected...
TATGAACAAGAGAAAAAGCAAGATTGTTTTTATCTGTGTTGAAAACGCCCGGCGGAGCCAAATGGCGCAGGCGTTTGCAAAGAAGATCGGTCGGGGAAGATTAGAGGTCTATAGCGCAGGCTCTCACCCTTCCTCCCGGATCGACCCCTTGGTTATCGAGGTTATGAAAGAGAAGGGAATCGACCTCTCCGTCAAGCGACCGAAGGGCTTGAATGACCTTCCGCCAATCGAGATGGACTATCTCATCACCATGGGGTGCGAGGAAACCTGTCCTGCTGTCCTGGCAAAAAAGATCATCGAGTGGGAAATTCCAGACCCAAAGGGAAAATCGGTTGATTTTTTCCGTGAAGTCAGGGATTTGGTCGAGGATAAGGTGAGGAATCTCTTAATAGAATTGAAGAGCTAAAAATGATCAACTTAGAAAAGAGAGTTATCATTGGGTGTGTATCTTTTTTCATCTCTTTTATTTTTTTTGCTTCCGTCCCCGTTTTCTCTAAACAGGTCATCCCTTTTGGCTTCTGTCCGAAATATAACCCCCGCATCATGGTCCAGCTCTATCAGCCCTTCATAGACTATCTGAATGAGACCACTCCTTACCAGTTTGAGATCAAACTCTCACGTGTCTATCAGGACACGATTGATCGACTCGGAAACGGCGAAATCGTCATCGCCTCTTGCGGTCCTGTTTCCTACATCAAGGCAAGAGAGAAATACGGGGTGAAACCAATCCTCCGTGCCTTGAGCAAGGATGGAAAGCCTTATTATCGGGGGGTTATTATCGTCCGGCAGGACAGCCCGATTCAGAACCTCAGGGACCTGAAAGGAAGAAGTTTTGCCTTTGGCCAGGCCTGGTCCACTGCGAGCCACATTCTTCCCGAACATTATCTCAAGAAGGCTAATATTCGCCTGAAAGATCTGAAAGAATACTCTTTTCTCAGGCATCATGATTCCGTTGCGAATGCTGTTCTCAAGGGCCAATTTGATGCCGGTGCGGTGAAAGATATCATTGCCTACAAATATCAGAAAGACGGACTCCGGTTTATTTTCATGACAGATCCTATTCCAACAGTGCCCATTGTCGTACGGGCCGATGCTCCGCAGGAGATGGTAAAATCGGTTAAAACCACTCTTCTTAACCTCAACTCAAAGGATCCAAATCATCAGAAAATGATGGCCCAGTGGGATGAGGAATTTAAATATGGATTTACAGAGGTGTCTGATTCGGATTACGACCCCATCCGAAGAATCCTCCGGACGATGCCTGTTTATCAAGGCATGAAAGGAAGAATCCAGGACTGATGTCTACCAACCCCTTCCGCACCCTTCAGGGTAAATTCACCCTCTACCTTTCTATTCTCATCGTGGTCATGATGTCCGGTCTCTCCTATTGGACGATTTCGAGAGAGAAGGACCTGATGGAAAAAGTTATTATTCGAGAGGGGAAAGCTCTCGTTGAATCATTTGCCATCTCCTGCACTAACACCATGCTTTACGAGGAGATCGGACTTGTTGAGGAAGGGGGACTGCTTGACAACTACATCTCCGATCTGATGCAGAAAAGAGATCTCAACATCATCTATGCCATGATTCTTGACCCGAAGGGAAAAGTCATTGCCCACAACTCCATGGTCGAAGTTGGGAATTTATATCAGGATGAGATAACTCAACGGGTTCTGACCTCATGGAATACCCTTCTTCAATACCCCACTGACAATGTGCTCGATATTTCGACACCTCTGTCTATTTCAACTAAGCGCTGGGGGACCTTGAAGATCGGCATCTCACTGGAGAATCTCAAAAAAGAGAGCTCCACACTCATATGGAAATACATCCTTTGGACCGGTCTCTTTATCTTGCTCGCCATTGTGATTATTGCTTTTCTCTTCGGGTTGATTACGAAACCATTGAAATGGCTCACCAAAGAAATGGATGAGACAAGGCTCGGAGATGATCCCCCTCCGTTATCGGAAACCCGTCAGGATGAGATCGGGATCCTTCGCAGAAGTTTTCACCGATTGCTCGGAAGGATCAAAGAGGATGAAAGAGAAAGAGAAAAGACTCAACGGGGTCTTCTCCAAACCGAAAAGATGGTTGCCGTTGGAAAGCTAACGGCTGGGGTCGCCCATGAAATCAACAATCCCCTGGGCGGTTTCCTGAACTGTATCTACCATTTCAAACGAGGGGGTCAGTCTCCTGAAAAACAACAGGAGTACCTCCAGCTCATGGAGGATGGAATCAAACGAATTCAAAAAACGGTGACAAATCTTCTTGAGTATGCCCGGCCCCCTAAGCTTGAGCGTTCGCCAACGGATTTCAACTCCATCGTTGAAAAGACCCTTTCTCTTCTCGATTACCAGATTCAAACAAACCGCATCGAGGTAATCAAAAACATTTCATGTCAGCTTCCGCCCGTTGAGGTGGATAGAAATCAGATGGCACAGGTCTTTGTCAATATTTTTCTCAATGCGATCCAGGCCATGGGAGAAGGAGGAGTATTAAAGATAGGGGCAAGTACCCTGGATGAACGACTCATCATAACGATATCGGACACGGGGAAAGGAATATCGAAGGAGATCCTTCCAACGGTTTTCGATCCTTTTTTTACAACAAAAGGAGAAGGGAAAGGGACAGGTCTCGGTCTCTGGATCACTCAAGGAATTGTCGAGCGACATGGAGGTACCATTCACCTTTCCAGTCAGGAAGGGAAAGGAACGACGCTCGAAATTCAACTCCCGCTTCGCTAAAAAATCGCAAAGCGCATATGGCATGGCGCATAGCGTGAGGTCAGCTATTCGGAACCTCTAATGTTACACAAGGGATTATTCTTGATGTTAGCCAGCATGAAAGAGTAAACTGAAACTGGAAAGGAAACGTTTTATGGATGGTGCAGTCAGGGTCATGGTGATTGACGATGAACCTCTGATGAGAATAACGATACAGGACGCTCTGGTGGCCGAAGGTTACAAGGTTACTTCTGCTGACACCGGGGAAAAAGGGTTAACTCTTCTAATGGAGAAACAGGCAGACCTTCTGATTACAGACCTGAAGCTTCCCGGCGTAGATGGCATTCAAATCCTTAAGGAAGTCAAAACGATTAACCCTGAAACCCAGGTGATCATGATTACAGCCTACGGTTCCATCGATTCGGCTGTGACAGCTATGAAGGAGGGAGCGAGCGATTATTTGACCAAACCCTTCGCCATGGATGAACTCCTTCTTATCATCAAACGACTTCTTCGAATGAAGCAACTGGAGGAAGAAAATATCTCCCTCAGGAAAAGAGTAGAAGAACGATATGGCCTGGAGGGATTGGTGGGGAAAAGCCCCCAGATGATAAAGATTTACGAATTGATCGAGACAATCGCCCTGACCGATGTGACGGTCCTCATCTCAGGGGAGAGCGGTACAGGGAAAGAAGTGGTGGCCAATGCCATTCACCTCCAAAGCCCGAGGAAAGGAAGATCCTTTGTAAAGGTCAATTGTGCTGCCCTTCCAGAGACTCTGCTCGAAAGTGAACTCTTCGGCCATGAAAAAGGAGCCTTTACAGGAGCTTTGAAGCAGCGAAAGGGAAGGTTTGAGGTAGCTGATGGAGGAACCCTTTTCCTGGATGAGATCGGGGATATTTCTCCGGGGGTTCAGGTGAAACTCCTTCGCGTCCTTCAGGAAAGGCAATTTGAGAGGGTGGGCGGAAATGAAACCCTCTCTGTAGATGTCCGATTGATATGTGCTACCCAAAGGGATTTGAAAGAGGAGATTCGAAAAGGAAACTTTCGTGAGGATCTCTATTATCGCTTGAACGTGGTTCCCATCGCGCTTCCACCCCTTAGGGAAAGACGCGAGGACATTCTTCTTTTGGCAGACCATTTCATAGACAAATTTTCCAAAAAAATGGGCAAGGAGATTACCGGCCTTTCCGGAGATGCAAAAACACTTCTCTTAAAATTTCCTTTCCCGGGAAATATTCGGGAGTTGGAAAACATGCTGGAACGGGCCATTGCCCTGCTCAAAGGAAAAGTCATTCAGGCGGAGGACCTTCCGGAGGAGGTCTGCGGCGGAGGGACCCCTGTTCACAATATCTGTGAAAAGATCCGCGCCTCAAAACCTCTCTCCAGTGCTACCAAGCTTTTTGAAAAAGAATATATCCAGAGCGTTCTGGAAAAAACAAAAGGGAAAAAGGGGCAGGCTGCGGATATGTTGGGGATTTCGAGAAAGACCCTCTGGGAAAAGATCAAAGAACTGGAGATTGAAATATGAAGATCAACTATGGCTTCTCCTCAATTTATTTTGGATGTGAAAAAGTAAAAAATCATATCTTCGCTATCGTTCTCATCCTATCTGCTATCTTATCTTCTAATGTCTGTCTTTCATCCGCTGGAACTCTCCCCCAATCCATCACCATTATGTACAGCAACAATATCAATGCTGAGATCGATCCCTGCCCAGTTTGAGGACCGACAACACGTTTTGGCGGTCTGGCCAGAAGAGCAACCTGGATCAAAGAACTCGCAGAGAAGGAAAAAGGGATACTCCTTTTAGATGCAGGGGACCTATTTTTCAAAAAATTCTCAACTCCCTATCCAGAAAATGAAATAAAGGGCCGGGGCGAAAAAGCCCGACTCATCCTGAAGAGTTTTGACCTTATGGGTTACCATGCCATTGGAATCGGAGATGACGATTTCAGCCTTGGGAAAAAATTTCTCACAGATATTTCGAAGACGTCCAATATTCCTTTCCTTTCTTCCAATTTGATTGATGAAGACTCAGGAAAGCCCCTTTTTCAGCGCTATATCATAAAAGAAGTCAATGGGCTGAAGGTCGGGATCTTCAGCCTCCTCTCTCAAGATCTGTTCTTAGGCCTATCTGATCCGAGGAAAAAGGGATTGATCTTCCGGGACCCTTTGGAAACAGCACAGGAAATGATCAAAGAATTTGGACCTCAAACCGATCTCATCATCCTCCTGAGTCATCTCGGTTATCAAAAAGATATGGAGTTAGCCCAGAAAATCCCGGGGATCCATATCATCATAGGAAGTCATACAGGCGTCGATCTGACTACTCCGCCTGTAATCAAAAACACCGTCATCGTGCAAAATTCATCCAAGGGGATGTATGGCCGGAAATTCAATCTTACCTTCTCCAACAGAGAAGCCACCTTCTATAATGTTACGACAAAACGTACCTATGAACGTAATCTTGCGAAATTCCGACAGCAACTAAGTTCAGTAAACGCCTCGGAGTCTGAAAAAAACCAGTGGAAAAGAGCGATAGAGGGTATCGAACAGGCCCTGAAACAATTCGAAGAGAGGAATCCTTTCACCATTACTTCCTTTCCCCTCGGGGAAGCTGTTAAAGATCACCCCGATATCAAGAAGATGGTTGACGATTACAAGTCTAAATTTCCTGAAAAAAGCGAACCTCCCATTCATGACAGCCATGGAATTTACAGACCTAAGTCACCTTAGAAGTTCCTAACCCAGCTATTTTCTATTATGAATTTCCTATATACCCTCCATACAAATGTGGTGGAATAGTTATTTTCCCAGATATCGTTCCAAGACACTATCCGGGGTTGAACCTACGATAATGTCACCATTCACGATTTTAGTGGGAGTTCCTGTAATCCGAAGTCTATTTCCCACGGCCATATCGTCTTGAACTCTTCTTCTACCTTTACCTGTCTCCAGCGCATTCTCGAATATTTTTGCATCGTAACCTTTCTCTTTGAGGATCTGCTCAATTTTCTTTTTTATGGCCTCTTTTTCCAAACCTGCAAGGTCCTGACCCTCTTTGGTGAAAAAGAAATCATGGACAATCCAGAAAGCCTCATTGCTAACTTCCTGCGCCGCGGCTGCCATCTCCGAAAGCTCAAACGTTTTTCCCTGAGGCTGAAATGGGAAATGTTTGAATATGTATTTAATATCTTGAGGATGTTTTTGAATTAACTTCTGTAATTTTGTCCATGAGTCCATGCAGTACGGACACTGGAAATTGGAAAACTCAACAATCGTTACCTTGGCTCCCTTATCTCCGAGAGAAGGGGATTTCTCCATCTCCAGAAGACCCATATCGATTTTCCGTGGTCTAGGAGGACCCGCCTCTTTCATGGTTAAATTCTCTCCCTTAATGAAGAGGTTTCCGATAATGACTTTCTCACCCGCCTTATCCACATAAATGACCACTGGCACTTCCTTGTCTGGATAAACAAGGAGTAATTTGACTGAATAAAAGTCCGGGATTGGACTCTCCTTCTTTTCTAAAAACCTGATTTCTGTTCCCTGGGGGAGACGAACCTGAGATTTAAACGTGTCGATGGCCACCTGGACCATCCGGTCTTCCTGAGAGAACGTAACAACCGGCATACTCAAAGCAAGAGCAATCAGCATTCCCGTCCAGAAAATATTCTTTGCCATTTTCAAAACCTCCTTTAATGGTCAACTCTTTCTAGTTCTATATTGGGCCTCCCTAAAATAACGTTGATTCTCCGTTACTAGGGTTACTTAACAGTAACGTTTTAAATTGTGAAAATAAATCCATATATTATCATTCTTTCATCTGAAATGTTACACGGAGGTAACGAATTTGCCACTGGAGAAGGTCGTATGCCTAAATGTATCTAATGAAAATTATTATCTTTTTTTAAAGAGATTATTGGAACTTATATTGGAACTTATCTTGCAAATTTAATTCCATATTGAGGCAGAAAGCGTTTTGAGGGATGATCCCGGAAGATGGTTCTTTAATTCACCTTCCTTCCATCTTCTGGGGTCATCATTTTTTAAGAAATGAGGAGGGGGTGAGAACTCCCCTTTTCTTTTGTATGGAAGTTTCAAATACATAGAAAGGAAGAGAAGGGGCCCATGAAAAGGATGAAAATTCTAACTCTCTTATTAATCGTTATTGCTTTCTTGGTGGGATGTGCCGGGGTTCCTGTTCGAGAGGCCGCAAAGATTGATCTCAATCTTCCCATTGGAAAGATCGAAGGAAATCAGTTCACAGGCATTCGATTCCCATTTAGAATCTCTGCTCCACCTCACTGGAAGATGACGACAGAGTTTCCCGACTTTTTGGAAGATATGGGTTATAACAGACCCGGAGAGAACGAGAAAGAACCAGCAGAGCTGTATCTGTTTAATCCCGCGACTCATTCGAGCCTTCAAGTCGATTTCACTCCAGCGGGGCGATATGTTACGTTCAGTCAGGTGAAGATTGAAGTTATGACCGGGTGGGGTGGGGACAGTTTTACAGAAGAATTGCAGGAAGCTTACGGCAAAGACATTAATGTCGAGATTGGACCCACCGAGCCGATTTCGCTTAAGGGCGTTCAGTTCGCAGCAAAGAAATATGCAACCTACACGCTCGAAGGAGTCAAAAGGGAACAGGGGTGGATCTATGCCTTTAACGAGCCCTATCAGATCTTCATCCTCTATATGATCGTTGGCAAGGAAGGAACTACCGATCGTCAGGACATTAAGAAGATTCTTGACTCTTTTGAAGTCACATCAAAAAAGTAAGCTCCGTCTAATCCTTTTTGGAAAGGGAGGTTGTAAATGAAAAAATTGGTATTCCTGTTTATGTTGTCATTTTCGATCATAGCCTTTGATCAGGCACATGCGGGATCTGCTAAGATCTCTGGTAAAGTGCTGGACGTAAACGGCAAGAGTGTCGCGGGGGCCAAAGTAGCCGTTGAGGGGCAGAAGATCACTGCCACCACGTCCAAAGACGGCTCCTTCAAACTCGAAGGGGTGGCCCCCGGCAACGTGTACTTGTACGCAACCGCGCCTTCCAAAGCATATTTGGACGGTGAGACCCTAAAATCCATCTCCGTAAAGGCTGGCGCTACAGTCTCCGGTGTGACGATAGCCCTGTCGGGCCGTCCCAGCGCAGCCGCCACCTATGTAGGAATGAAGACTTGCTACGGGTGTCATGACGCCAACTTGTCCAAGTCACTTGACGGCACTCCGCACGCAGCTGCTCACTCACGCTTTGTGACAGAGGGGACGAGCCACATGGTATACAAGAACATGTGGCCGGAGCCTGGTAGCAAATACTTGCCCAGGGATCCCAATGGTAAACTGCTCAAGGTACAAGACCCCCTGGATGGCAATGGCCTGGTCCATGTGGCATTGTGCACGAAAGGCGAGGAACCCAATCGCCAGTACCTCTTCAAGTTCTACCCCGAGCAGAAAGAAGGTGTTTCTCTAACCGAGGCCGATCTGGATTGTTCGGATAAGCCCGCTGACGCCATCTGGATTCCGGTTGCCGCCACCATCGGTGGTGAGGGCAATTGGGGTGAAGGGTATACGGACCCCAACCACAAAACGCCTGACCGCACCCCCAACTTCGGTGAGGGGAAGCAGCGCTACATGACCAAACTCCAGGACGTGCCGTTTATCGCGAAATGGATGAAAGATAACAATGTGTCTCGGGAAGGACAAAAACAGGATTATATCTGCTTCCTTCCGGTTTACATCATGCAAGACGGCACCCCCAAGGACTCGAAGGTGTTGGCGAAGGGCGAGGTGGGTGCCCCGATGTTCTGGCAGAAATCCCCGAAAAATTGGGCCACGCCCGATAACACCCTCTCCAGAAACTGCGCCGGGTGCCACTCCACCGGCCTTACGATCAAAACAAAGGACTTCCCCGGTTACAAATCCATTGTCACCGATTGGGACTACAAAGACCTAAATATAACCTGCGAGCATTGCCACGGACCGGGTTCGGAGCACGCGAAGACGTCCGATAAGACGCAGATCATCATGCCCAAGTATCTGACCGCGAAGGCCGGCAATGAGCTCTGCGGGCAGTGCCATGGATCCCACGATGGAAAGAGCCAGAATCCGATGGGGATATTCAAGCCCCCTTATGACGCGAACTACAAGGACACCCTTGGCCATGGGTTCTTCGTCCCGGGTGTGTACGATCTCAAGACATTCTATTTCAACTTCGACAAGCCCTCACCCAACCTCGAGAGTGACTGGAAGGAGGGTTCGTTCCACACCTGGCCCGACCAGACCCACGGCCGCGCCCACTCCATGGAGATTTCCGAGTTGCGCCGGTCCGCCCATTACAACAACAAGTCCGAAAAACTCACCTGTTATACGTGCCATGACGCCCACACCCTGAATGCAGGGCCGGCCTCGCTCAAAATTGGCAGCTATGATTTCGTGAACGCTGCCTATGGGAACAACACCCTGTGCCTGGCCTGCCATGCCACTCGCGGGCAGTTCAAGGACGTCTCCAAAGCCGATGTGGCGGTGCTCCAGCTCGACGCGGGCCGTAAGGTGACGAAGGACGGGGCCGCCGTCTCGGTTAAAGCCTCAGACGCCGCTTTGGCCCGCAATCGGGTCGCCCGGGCCGTGGGCAAGCATATGCAAGTGGGCGCCGCTATGGGCGGGGCTCTCTATACGCCCGACGATCCGAAAATGCCGGTGGGCAACTGCGCATCGTGCCACATGCCGAAGATCGGCAAACTGCAGGACGTCAACGTCGATGCTCAGTACCGCCTGGACTTCGACAAGAATGGGAAGAGCGCCGTGGCTGAGGGCAACGTACCGTCCCACGTCTTCGACATCGTCTGGCCCGGTCAGAGCGCGATCCTCAAGAACCCCGACCCATCAAAAGGTCATGACTACGACATTATGCCGAACTCGTGCAGCAAGTGTCACGCATTCGCCAGGATCAGCGGCGATATGGATTAAAAGTCTTTCTATAGATCCTCTGCCTTCGCAGAATCTATTCACATGGGGCCGGGAACCCCGACCCCACTTTTTTCATAATATTCCAGGCACGGCACGGGAACAAAGAAGAAGAACGCTTCCCTATTTGTTTTGCGACGCCCGTCTTTTGTGTTTGTGTGCATGTCTATAAAGCTTGGGAAGATTCAGAAAAATGGATCGGTCAACGGCCCGCAGCCTCATCTACAACATGCTCTCCCTCTGCTATTTCTATCCGGATGAAAAGGTTTATGCATCGATTGCGGAGGGCGAATGGATCAGAGGGTTCAGAGAGGCATTGCACCTGCTCGATGAAAAAAATTTTGATAACTATCTTAGAGGCATCGAACAGGCAATCTCTGGAACGGAAGAGGGTGAACAATTGGCAATGGCCCGGGAACACACGCGGCTCTTTATCAATGCCTTTCCGCATGTAATTGCCCCGCCTTATGGGTCGTTTTATCTGAAAAAAGAGGGGCTGGTTTCTGCGGAAACGACCTCGGAGGTGCTGCATTTCTACCATGATGGGGGTTTTAGCCTCAAGGAAGACCTACATGATCTTCCGGATCACATTGCCCACGAACTGGAATTCATGGGAATCCTCGCAGGCGAGGAGAGCCAGGCCTCGGGGAATGAAAAGATCAAATTGGAAGAAATTCAGATGAACTTTCTATCTCGATTTATTCTTCCATGGGTTCCGACCTTTTGTCAGAAAGTGGCGGAACATAGTCGTTATCCATTCTATCATTATCTCGGCAACTTGACCGAAGAGTTCATCAACTTCGAAAAAAATTATCTGGGGGTTCCTGAAGAGCTGAATTTCCGAAAAGAAAACGAATCTGAGACCATAGGAGGTTGAATAGGCCAAACCTCTCAAGCCGAAGTTTAAAACGAAACCAACGATATATTACATCCCCTTTGGGAATAGAAAGTGGGAAGTAATTTAAACTTCCACATGGGGCGGCCTCAAGTCCGCCCCCACAGAAATGATGGATCTCTTTTCTTTATCTTCCCATCCCTGACTCGATACTGAAGCTAATTTCTCCCTATATTGGCTATCTCTGGGATCGTCTATTGGGGGGTTACTTTGGGGGAATTATCTTTTTCTTCAAAAAGGGACTCCCCCACTACCACTCCTCACCCCCTTTTTTTTCTTCGCTCCTTCAAGGATATTGATTTTTAGCCTAATTTAGGGGATAAATATCGTTAAAATCATGAAAAATCACTCGTATATACTGGGATGGGTATAGAAAATATTGTTTGAAGGAGGAAGGATGAAACGAAAAATTATTATCTTTGGAGGAATCACCATCGTTGTATTGGCAGGAGCTTTCCTTTTTTACTTTTTTTATCTCGGGCATCCCACCCGACAGACCCTCGCAAAGGTGAATGATGAAAAAGTCACCATAGAGCAATTCAACAGGGAACTGGCTAAGATGGAAAATCCTTTGCAGGAGATGTACAAGGAGGAACCCAACAAATTCCTCGATATCATCATCATCAAGACGCTCCTTGTGCAAGAGGCAAAAAAACAGGGCCTCTCTGTTCCGGCCAAAACGTATAAGGATATTACAAAGGACTTTCAATCGCCGGAAGAAGCCCTTGTCGCTGAATTGATGAAAAAGAAATTTTCCTCACCTCCGAAAGTAACACGCGAGGAGGTAGACACATTCTATTCTATTTTTAAGGGCCAAATGGGAGGAAAAAATTTAAAAGAGGTCGCTCCCATGATTGAACAAATCCTCCAGGAAGAAAAGCAACGGGAAGAAGTGGGACGGTTCGTAGAAGACCTTCGAAAAAATGCCAAGGTTGAAATTGATCAGGAACGTCTACAAAAGATTGCCGCCAAACCGCCTGAATCGAACACACCCGATGATTTTAAGAAGGCCCTAACCGATGGAAAACCGTTTCTCGTAGATTTTGGGGCTAATTCTTGCATCCCTTGCCGCCAGATGAGACCCGTCCTCAAAGAGGTTGACAAGGAATATGCTGGTAAGACCAGAGTTCTCATCATTGATGTTTACAAATATCAGGATCTTGCCAGAGAATATAAAATCCAGCTCCTTCCCACTCTGGTCTTTTTCGACCCGAAGGGTAAGGAAGTTTTCCGTCATATGGGCGTCCTGGACAAAGAGAAGATTGTGGCAAAGTTAAAAGAAATTGGAATGAGCATTTAATTCAATTTCGGAATGCTGAATGCAGATTGCGGAATATTGACTTAAGAGACATAGTACATGGAGCATAGAATTTTACCCATGCACTTTGCGCTATTCGCTTTGCGGGTTTAATCTCCGCTCCTAACTCCCTGCCTGCGGCAGGCAGGTTAACTACGAACTCATAACTAAAGTTGGGAGATTATAAAATATGTCTGAAGAACCAATCAGTAAAAACCTCTCCTTTTTGGACCGTTATCTGACGTTGTGGATCTTTCTGGCGATCTTTGTGGGCGTGGGCTGGGGATACTTATTCCCAGGCGTTGTCAATTTCTCTTTGGTTTAAGCAAAAATATTTTCCTTATGCTATGAAACGCCGACGGGTATTTGCCACGTCTCCTTTAAACCTTAATTAAGGAAGACCAGTTGGACGTCATTACCATCCTCTTCATAGCCTTTGGTTTGTCAATGGATGCCTTTGCCGTATCCATTACGAACGGAATCACCATCAAACACCAAAGAATCAATAACGCCCTTAAAATTGGAATTTGTTTTGGATCTTTTCAGGCCTTGATGCCATTGATAGGATGGTTGGCAGGGCTTCACTTGAGAGATTTTATCTCAGGGGTTGACCATTGGGTGGCTTTCGGCCTTTTGAGTTTAATCGGTGGCAAAATG